>Ga0315899_10000012_pt1 | contig 303455 bp, 290 predicted proteins | sample LakEriMetagenome_2_FD_203518 | JGI IMG/M metagenome (GOLD analysis project Ga0315899, IMG submission 203518) | Freshwater fungal communities from buoy surface, Lake Erie, Ohio, United States - Buoy 4 MA112 | ecosystem: Environmental > Aquatic > Freshwater > Lake | place: USA: Lake Erie, Ohio...
GCGCCAAATTTGCGCCGACGATTTTCGCGGCCCGTCAGCTCGTGTCGCACGGTCACGTTCGCGTGAACGGTGAAAAGTGCAACATTGCCTCGCGTCAGGTGAAGCCGGGTGATGAAATCAGCCTGGGTAACAAGGCGCAGGAAATGGCACTGGTCATTGAGGCGCAGGGCCTCGCTGAGCGTGACATTCCTGATTACATCGCTGCCGATGGTCAGGCGAAGGTGACCTTCACGCGCGTCCCGACGCTCGATGAAGTGCCCTATCCGGTGAAGATGGAACCGAATCTGGTCGTCGAATTCTATTCGCGCTAAGTTGACGTTCATCGAAAAATTCAAAGGGCGGTCCCTCGGGGCCGCCCTTTTTCATTGTCGGCGGGCGCGCGCTTTGCCATGACCCGGCGATCATTGAGTTCGGAGAGTCTTATGGGTCGCAAACTTCTTCTTGCCTCATCGCTTTTGATGGTGCCTGCCGCGCTGATGGCAGCCACGCCCGATATTTCGGTGGGCACGCTGAAAGAGGTCACCAAGACCTTGTCTTCGGATATGTTTGAAGGCCGGGCGCCAACCTCTCCGGGCGAAGATAAGACCATTGGCTATTTAGCCGGGCGTTTTTCTGCCATTGGCCTACAGCCTGCCAATAAGGGCAGCTGGTTTCAGGATGTGCCGATGGTGCGGATGACAGCCAGCCCCACGATGCGGCTGCAATTCTCTGGCGGCAAGGCGCCGCTCGATTTTGCCTATAAGACGGATTTTGTGGCTTCCAGCTATCGCATCACACCCCAAACAGACATTCAGAACAGCGATGTTGTGTTTGTGGGCTTTGGCATCAACGCGCCTGAGCGGGGCTGGAATGATTATGCCGGCCTTGATGTGAAGGGCAAAACCGTCATCATCTTGGTCAACGATCCGGACTATGAAAAGAAGGATCTGAAAGGCCCCTTTGGCGGCCGCGCGATGACCTATTATGGCCGCTGGACGTATAAATATGAAGAAGCCGCCCGTCAGGGTGCGGCCGCTGCCATCATCGTCCATGATACCTTCCCCGCGGCTTATCCCTGGGGCGTTGTCGTCTCAAGCTGGAGCGGTGCGCAAATCCGCATGGATGCAGCCGACAATCATATGGGCGACACGCAGGCCAATGGCTGGATGACCAAAGAGGCTGCGCAAAAGCTGATGGCGTCTGCTGGGCTCGATTTGGCGAAGTTGACCGCAGCGGCCAAGAAAAAGGGCTTCAAGCCTGTGCAGCTGGGCATCAAGGCAAAGCTGTCTTTCACCACGGACATTAAGCGCCAGACCTCGCACAATGTCGTCGGCATTTTGCCCGGCACCACCAAGCCTGATGAATATGTGCTCTATTCCGCGCACTGGGACCATTTGGGCATTTGCGAGCCAGTAAAGGGCGATAATATCTGCAACGGTGCGCTGGATAATGCCACGGGCACGGCCGGTCTGGTCGCGCTCGCGGAAGCGCATGTAAAGGCAGGCGCTGCGGGCCGGTCGATCATCTTTGCCGCCGTCACGGCCGAGGAATCGGGCCTGTTGGGGTCTGACTATTATGCCGCCAACCCACTGGTGCCGCTGGCAAAGACGGTGGGAGGCATCAATATGGATGGCCTTAACATTTTGGGCCGCACCAAAGATGTTGTGGTGATTGGCCCGGGCAAGTCAGAGCTGGAGCCTATGCTCGAACGCCTCGCCAAGGCGCAGGGCCGGGTTGTTGTGGGCGAACCAACGCCGGAAAAGGGCGGATTCTATCGGTCCGACCATTTCAGTCTTGCGAAGCGCGGTGTGCCAATGATCTATTTTGATTCAGGAGAAGATCTGGTCAATGGCGGCAAGGCAGCGGGTGCTGCGGCAGCCGAAGATTACACCACCAACCGCTATCACAAGCCGCAAGATGAATATCGCGACGATTGGAATTGGGACGGCGCCGTGGAAGACCTCGCCCTTAATTACCAAATTGGGCGTGAGCTGGCCGATGGCAATGCCTGGCCCAATTGGTATCCCACTGCTGAATTCCGCGCTGCGCGCGATGCGAGCCGGAGCGGTAAGTGAGCCGTATCCAGCCTGCAGAATGGGCGCTGCATGACAGCGTCTGGATTGGCTTTCCCAGCGCCGCTGACCTCTGGCTGGAGGATTTAGAGGGGGCTCAAGCCGAAGTCGCGGCCTTTGCCAATGCCGTCTTTGCTGGCGGCAAGGGCGAGGCTGTGCGCCTTGTCTGTGCCAATGCCGAGGCCGAGGCGGCGGCGCGGGCGCTGGCGGCACCGGGCATCGAGATTGTGGCAGCCCCATTTTTTGACATCTGGCTGCGCGATACCGGGCCGATTATCGTGTCGGACAATGGCCAGCCCTTGGCGCTGGATTATCCCGGCAATGGTTGGGGCGGCAAATACCCCTCGCCCTTGGATGATGATCTGGCACGCGTGCTGTGCGATCAGGCAGGGCTTGCCCGCCAGCCGCGCGATTGGATTTTGGAAGGCGGCGCGATTGATGTCGATGGCGCCGGGCTGTGCGTGACGACGGGGCAATGTTTGCTGAACCCCAATCGCAACCCCAAGCTCTCCCGCCGGGAAATTGAAGATCAGTTGTGCGCGGATTTAGGGCTGAAAGAGGTGCTGTGGCTGGGCGTTGGCCTGTTGAACGACCATACTGATGGCCATGTCGATAATCTCGCGCGCTTTGTGGCTCCCGGCGTGCTCGCTCTGCCCGAAGCCTTTGGCGATGATGACCCCAATGCCGAGATCTTCGCTGATGCGCTGGCGCGGGCGAAGGACTGGCCAGTTGAGATTGCGCTGATCCCGTCTGCCGGGCTGCACGCCGATGAAGATGGAGAGCCCATCCCCGCCAGCCATATGAATTTCTATATCGGCAATGCGTGCGTTGTGGTGCCGACCTATGGCGGCCCAAGCGATGATGCGGCCGTAGCCGCGATCGCCAAGCTCTTCCCGGATCGTGAAACGATTGGCCTGCCTGCCAATCACATCCTGACGGGCGGCGGCAGCTTCCACTGCATCAGCCAGCAGGTGCCGAAAGTTTAACGGAGGGCTAGGCGGCTTTCGCCTAGCACCGCCACCCCTTCGCGACAGGCCCGGGTTCCAGCACGCGATAGGCGTGCTCGACAAATTCACAGAGCAGGGGCCGTGTGTCGCGGGGGTCTATAATATCTTCGATCCCGAATTTCTCGGCCGTGCGGAACGGGCTGCGGACATCGTTCAGGCGCTTTTGAATGTCTTTGAGCAGCGCCTTGGGATTGTCGCTGGCTTCCAGATCAGACTTATAGGCCGCTTCCAGCCCACCCGAGATCGGCAGGCTCCCCCAATCGCCCGAGGGCCAGGCATAGCGCCATTTATGGCGCGAGAGATTGGCGTGTGCGCTGCCGGCCATGCCATAGGCTTTGCGCAGAATGACCGCGCAGGTTGGCACTTTGGCTTGATACATTGCCATCATCGCGCGGCTGCCAAAGCGGATCGTGGCTTCATCCTCTGCCTTGCGGCCAATGAGGAAGCCGGGCACGTCAACCAGATGGAGGATGGGCAGATGGAAGGTGTCTGCCAGATCAACAAAACGTTCCAGCTTGCGCGCGCTGGCGGCGGTCCACAGCCCACCCAGAACCATGGGGTCAGATGCGAGGATCGCGACGGGATAGCCATCCATCCGCGCAAAGCCTGTGACAACACTGGTGCCATGCTGGCGGCCAATTTCAAAAAAGCTGCCATGGTCGACCACGGCCTCAATAATCGGGCGGATTTTGTAAAGATGGCGACTGTCACGCGGCACGGCCTCAATCAGGCTGGGGTCGCGCCGATCGGGCTTGTCGGTGGGCGCGGTGCGCTGTGGGAGATCATGCACGGATGACGGGAGGTAAGACAGGAAGCGCCGCGCCTTGGCAAAAGCATCCGCTTCGCTGTCGGCTTCATCATCAATTGCGCCATTTTTGGCGTGGATGGCAGAGCCGCCAAGCTCCTCCTTCGTCCGGTTCTCGCCCACGGCAGCAACGACGGGCGGGCCCGCCACAAACATTTGCGAGAGCCCTTTTACCAGCACAGAATAATGCGCCATGACTTGCCGGCCTGCACCTAGCCCCGCAACAGGGCCAAGGCCAAGCGCCACAACTGGCACCGTGGAGAGATTATCCACCATAATCTCCCAGCCCGGCACTTCAGGCACATAGGTAAAGCCCGTGGTTTCAAGCGTTTTAACGGAGCCACCGCCGCCTGTGCCTTCAATCAAACGGACCAAAGGCAGGCGATATTCATTGGCGAGCTTTTCGGATTGGATAAGTTTGCCGTGAAGCGAGGCATCTGCGGCCCCACCCCGCACGGTGAAGTCATCGGCTTGAACAACAATGGGTCGCCCTTCGATCCGCGCCCGGCCAAACAGGATATTGGCTGGCAGAAAGCCCGTCAGATTGCCTTTGCCGTCATATTGGCCAACGCCGCCCAGCTTGCCGATTTCGCGGAATGAGCCTTTGTCGACCAAAGCTGCGATTCGCTCACGCACATTCAGCTTGCCGCCCTCTTTTTGGTGTTTCAGCTTTTCCGGCCCGCCCATGGCTTCGGCCAGCTTTTGCCGCCGTTTGAGCTCTTCAACTTCTTTTTCCCAGCTCATCACACCCTCTTTCGTTGGGGCCATGGTCGGCGGACTTGCCGTAAACGTCAAGCACGTGCCACAAGGGCGCATGGGGAAGATCTGGATCGGGCTGGGCGCGCTGGCGCTTATGGGGGCGGCACTCGGCTTTGCGAGCCGTTGGACGCAAGTTGGGCTTTTGAACAGTGTGGATGCGATGCTCTCGCTGGGTTCGCCAACGCAGCAGCTGGCCGAGGGCGTGGCCTATGGCGCGGGGGATCGGCACAAGCTTGATATCTGGGCGCCCAAGGAGACATCCACCAAGCCGCGCGATGTGGTGGTGTTTTATTATGGCGGCAGCTGGAACAGCGGCGCACGGCATCTTTACGGCTTTGTCGGCCGGGCGCTGGCAGAGCGCGGCTTTATTGTCGTGATCCCCGATTATCGGCTGGTGCCGGACGTGCGCTTCCCTGGTTTTGTGGAAGATGGCGCGTCTGCCTTGGCGTGGACGCAAAAGCATATTGGCGAATTTGGGGGTAATCCGACGCGCATTCACCTGACGGGTCATTCAGCCGGCGCGCATATTGCCGCCTTGTTGACGCTTGATCCGGAATGGATGGCAAAAGCGGGCGGGTCTGCCGCTGGCATTCGCAGCTTTGCCGGGCTGGCTGGGCCTTATGATTTCCTACCCTTTACATCAGAGGCATCCAAAGCGGCCTTTGGCCATTTGCCGGACCCGAAGCCTACCCAGCCCATCACTTTCGCGCGTGCGGGCGTTGGGCCAATGCGGCTATTCACAGGCAGTGCGGATACAACCGTCAAACCACGCAACAGCACCGCACTTGTCGCGGCGCAAACCCGGGCCGGGGCCAAGGCCTCGACGCTCATTTATGAGGGCGTGGGCCATAGCGGCATCATCATGGCCTTTGCCCGGCCTTTTCGCGGCATTGCACCGGTGCGCGATGATATGAGTGCATTTTTCGATAGGGTTCGCTGATCAAGGCTTTATATGGGGCGCATGACTAAGATGCACGTTGCCGCCCTTCAACAGTCGTTCACTGACGACATGGATACCAATATCGACCGTGTCGAAACGCTGGTGCGCGCCGCTGCCCAGCGCGGCGCGAAAGTGATTCTGCCGTCGGAGCTGTTTGAGGGCCATTATTTCTGCAAGGTGCAGAATGAGGGCTTTTTTAGCCGGGCGGCACCTGTAGACAGCCACAAAGCTGTCAAAGCCATGCAAAAGCTGGCGAAGGACTTAGGCGTCTATATCCCTACCAGCTTTTTTGAGCGCGATGGCCAGCATTATTACAACAGCCTCGCCATGATTGATGATGCGGGTGAGGTGATGGGCGTCTATCGTAAGAGCCATATTCCGGATGGCCCGGGCTATAATGAAAAATTCTATTTCCGCCCCGGCAATACTGGCTTTCGCGTTTGGCCGACGCGCTATGGCACAGTCGGCATCGGGATTTGCTGGGACCAATGGTATCCTGAAACGGCCCGCGCGATGATGCTGATGGGCGCAGACATTCTGTTCTTCCCGACTGCCATTGGGGATGAGCCTGAGGCGGAGGATCTGGATACGTCAAGGCTTTGGCGTCGCGCGATGATTGGCCATGCCGTGTCAAATGTGGTGCCCGTGGTGGCTGCCAACCGGGTTGGCGTAGAAGGCGAGATGAGCTTTTACGGCCATAGCTTTATCGCGGATGAGCGCGGAGATTTTGTCGCCGAAATGGGCAATGGCACCGAAGGCGTGCTCGACGCGGTGTTTGATTTTGACATTGTGCGCAAACACCGCGCGACCTTTGGCTTTTTCCGTGATCGCCGGCCGCAGCTTTATGGGCGAATTGCCGAAGATATTTAATTCATCACAATTTGCCGCGGGTCCGTGACGACAACATGGACCTGATAATAATATTTGCCTGTTGCTTGCCCATTGTCTGTCAGGTCAATGCGGACACGCCGGGCAATGCCTTGCACGGCAATGCGCTTGCCTTTCATGCGCGCAGCAAGGCCCGCGAGATCGGCTGAGCCCATCATAGATTGAACAACGCTGGGGGTGACCACGACGGTCAGGCAATTGTGTTCGCGATAATCCGTCTCGGAGTTCAGATAATAGCGGCCTTGTTGTTCGCCCACGCTCATCACTGTGAGGTCAAACTCACCCGCAATGCCAGCTTTGGGCGCAACATTATCCGCAAAGCTAATGGCTTCGACAGGTGTTAGACAGCCAAGCGCACAGGGCTTGCGCGGGGGCGCACTTGCCACAGGCTTAGCTTTGGCAGCTGGGGATGGGCTGGCTTCAGCCCGGGGCGGCGTAGGAGATGCAGCTGTCGGGTTGGGGCTTGGGGAGGGGCTGGGCCGGACCATAGGCCGTTCAATCACAGGCACAGCAACCGTTTCAGGCGAAAGGGTTGGGGCGGCCAGCATCAAGGCTGGCAAAGCAAATAGGATCACGCAACACTCCTTTGCACAGATGCGGCATGACTATGCCGTCAAGTCAACGCAAGTGCAAATATCTCTTCCAGCATGCGTTGCGTCAACCGGCCTGTATTCTGATTATAGCGCGATGTGTGATAACTGTCGATGAGGCGGCGGCCATCTAGCAAATGATGCACGGCCCCATGGGCAAAGCGCCTTTTCGGCAGTTTTTCGTCACAGGCTTTGACAGTGGATTGGTGCGCAATTTGGCCCAGCGCGATAATTGTCGTCAGCTTGGGCAGGCTGTGCAACGCCTGTTCCAAATAGGGACGACAATTTCGCATCTCTTCTGGCGTGGGCTTGTTTTCGGGCGGCAGGCATTTGACAGCGTTCAGAATCATTACGCCCTTCAATTGGGCGCCATCATCGCGAAAACTGCCTGGCAGATAGCGGGGCGGCTCTGGCGGGACAAAATCGAGCAGGCCCGCTGTGCCAAGGGCGGCAAAGAGCATATCACCCGAAGGATCGCCGGTAAAAGGCCGCCCGGTGCGGTTGGCCCCATGCTTTCCGGGTGCAAGGCCAACAATGGCAAGCCACGCCTCAGGGTCGCCAAAAGCGGGCACTGGGGCATTCCAGAAATTCGGGAATTCTGCCTGACAGGCAGCACGATGCTGCGCCAATCGGGGGCAGAGCGCGCACGCGTGCTGCGGTTCTACATGTGCCAAGGGGCTGGGCAGGGCGGCGCCAAAAAGGGAAGTACTGGTCATGATGTCAGAAGGCGCTTAAGCGGGCCAGACCATGCGCACAAGCTTTGCCATCGCTTTGGGGTCGAATATGCGGCATCCGCATCATGGTGCTCCGGCCCATGTGCTTCGTGCAGCACTGAACGCCCTTGATGCCGGGCCTGTGCAGGTGCTGTGTGCCAGCCCCATCCTCGCCTCTCGGCCGATTGGGCCCTCGCACCGCCTCTATGCCAATGGGGCGGCACTTATTGAAACAGATTTGGATCCCGAGGCGCTGCTTGACCATCTCAAGCAGTTGGAACGCCGCTTTGGGCGCAAAATGGGCGGCCAGCCTTGGCGGGCGCGCCCCTTGGATCTTGATATTCTGCTATGGTCAGACGGCGCTTTTGTCAGTTCGCGCTTGTGCATTCCGCATAAAGAGCTGGCCAACCGTCCTTTTGTTCTTGCCCCTTTGGTGCAGATTGCGCCCCGCTGGCGCCACCCCATAATGCATCTTTGCATAGCTCATCTAAAGGCGCGCCTTGACCGCAAGGCCCCCGGCGCATAGGGGAGCGCATCCAAGGTCGGGCCGTTAGCTCAGTCGGTAGAGCAACTGACTTTTAATCAGTAGGTCGCTGGTTCGAATCCAGCACGGCTCACCAAGCATTTCTCTCACTTCCTGATTGTTTTCTTCCACGAGAATTAAGGGAGTAGATAAAAAAGGTTTCACTCAGGTTTCATTGTCAGACTGGGGATGTCCTGCTGGCTTCCCAAAAAAGTATCGAATCGATAGCCCCACCCCCATCAAATTTCTGGAAATCGAGACCGTACCCCCGGGGCACCCCCCGTTATTGGCAGATGGGACCCACGCTTCCTTCGTACATACGACTTTGCTCGTTCGATAACCTACGCTGGATCTTCGGGGCGCAGGCAAACAATTGCTTCACACCTAAGTCAGAATCTCACTGTCTTGCGGCATATGTCGATGCCCCGTTCGAATAACAGGTATTCGACGTTGCGAAGCGACAGCGGGAACCGCACGTACATCATCACGACTAGCCGGATGACATTGGGTGACGAATTGAAATAGCGGAACGGGCTGGAATGTTTTCTGGGGCGGGGGATCACGCCAACTTATCCCACTAGGCGTCTTCGCCCAACTGGTGCGTTTGCTCTGACAATGCCCTCCTTCGTGATCCTATCCCGTTAAATGTGTCCATTTAGAATGAGAGATTTCTGCCAAGATTGAAAGTCAGATAACCCTCGGAAGAATTCTTGATAGCTTCCCCGCTGCCAAGCGAACCGTCGACCACGCGGCCTACATTTTGCCATCCTTCAACGGCTTCAATCGTCGAGAGCCGCGTCAGCGCTCCCGCGACAGGGACCAAATCCGCGGTACCGTTGGGCTCTACAGTGCCGAAGAGAGAGCTCATCCAGGCTGAGCCTTGTATCTGTCAGTCGCCAACAAGCGTTCGACGCAGTTCCGTTTTCAGAACCTTCCCGCTGGCATTCTTTGGTAGACCTTCGACGATGAAAAACTGCTTGGGTCGCTTGTAAGGCGCAAGCTTGGCGGAGGCGTGCTCCATCAATAGCGACAGGTCGAACGAAGAAGGATCCTTTGGAACCACCGCGGCCACTACCGCTTCGATCCATTTGGGGTCGGGGATGCCGAATACCGCCACCTCGTTCACCTGATTATGCCCGAAGAGAGCTTCTTCGACCTCTCTGCTGGCGACATTTTCACCACCGGACTTGATCATGTCCTTCTTGCGGTCGACGACATAAAGGTAGCCGTCATCATCGAATCGCCCAAGATCGCCGCTGTGGAACCATCCATTGGCGAACGCCGCTCGGGTTTTCTCGGGATCATTGTAATAGCCGAGCATCGCTTGCGGACTGCGGTGCACGATCTCTCCCATCATCCCGGGAGGCAGCGGCATATCGTGATCATCAACCACGATAGTCTCGACATTCAGGCCGGGGCGGCCCGCTGAACCAAGGCGGCTGAGCTGGTCTTCGGGTTTCAGGATCGTGGCGACTGGAGCCATTTCTGTCTGGCCATAGAAATTCCAGAGCCGGAGGTTCGGTAACCGCGCCGTTAGCTCTTCTATAATCGAGACCGGCATGATCGAAGCCCCATAGTATCCCTTGACCAAGGTCGAAAGATCGCGGCGCTCGAAGTCTGGATGACGCAGCAAGGCAATCCACACTGTAGGAGGGCAGAAGAGCTTGGTGATGCGATCCCGCTCGATCGCTTCGAGCATCTTTGCCGGATCGGCCGACCGATGCAGATAACTCGTGGCGCCAAGGTAAAGGTCAACAGACAAGAAGCAGTCGAGCTGCGCACAATGGTAAAGGGGCAAGCAGTGAAGTTCGACATCATTGGCTTCCATGCCGCCATCAACAATGCAGGTCACATATTGGGCCATCAACGCACGGGAGCTGAGCAGCGCGCCCTTGGGTCGCGATTCCGTCCCGCTGGTGTACATGATCTGGACCGGATCATCTTCAAGGCGGGTCTGGGCCAGTGGCGTCTCGTCCGGAAAGTCGAACCACGCCTCAGCGGCAACCCAGCTAGGTGGAACCGCAACTCCATCGTGGCAAATGAAGGCCTTTAACAGAGGCTGCGTATCGAGTTGCCCGAGCGCCTTGTCAGCGAGGTCACACAATGTGTCTTCAACCAACAACGCGCGGGCGCCGCAGTGCTCGAGAATATAGGCGACTTCATCCGCGTTGAGCATGAAGTTGATAGGCGTGAAAATCGCGCCCGCACGAATGATTGCAAAGCGCAGAATAACAAAAGCGCGATTGTTGTGAGACAAGATAGCCACCCTGTCACCGGGTTCGATTCCCGAGGCGCGGATTGCGTTGGCAGTCCGGGTGACAACTGCATCAAGGGCTGCAAAGGTATCGGCCTCGCCTTCAAAAGCCAACGCGATCTTGTCGGGAACGCGCTTTGCCTGCAGCCGCAAAATGTCGCTGACGTCGCGCGATCGGGCAGTGTTCACAAGGTTTTCGGTCATGTCGTTTATCATCTGTCGCTGGCGGCATGCCAAGCATGCACATAGATCGGATATCGAACCCATCGGCCAAGGCTCAGGCTCACGGGAGGAACAGTGTGCGCCGCGGAGGCCCAAAGCCAGGTATCATGCTGATTGCACAACCTCCCGAATTTCTGCGATAATTGCAGCGAGCTGTTCGGTCCGCGCAAGGAACGGCGAGTGGCCGCAGTCCAACGTATGAACCTGCTCTATACCCGCGCGCATTGCCATGCGCTCCTGCAGCTCAGGCGAAATGGCCCGGTCGCGCAGGCATTGCACATAATAGCGAGGAGTTTTCGTCACAGCCCCTGTTGTCGGCTTCATCGTGGGCCGTATGGGCTGGGGCTGGATCTGGCTGGCCCAGTGGTCGGCAGACGGGCAATCATGAAAAAAGGTATTGCCAGCAGCCTCCGGACTCATGCTGACATGACCCCTAAGCAGATTGAGCCTTGCCCCTTCGAGTGGCTGACCCTGCTTTGCGAGGGACAGGATAGACTCTCCCGGCTGGGGCACGAACGCAGCGACATAGATCATTGCAGCAAAAGCATCGGGCGCCAGTGCTGCGACACTCGTTATGATGCCCCCTCCCATGGAGTGACCAACGACGATGGGAGGCGTAGCGAAAGCCAAGGCGGCATTGCAGACAGCATCGATGTAATCTTGCCAGCGAACCCGCCATGGCGCGCGAGGCCGGCTTCCATGACCGGGCAGATCGATAGCGGATGAGACGATCCCGAGAGCGTCCAACCGCTGTTGCAACGGCCTCCAGCACCAGGCTCCATGCCAAGCCCCATGCACCAGCAACAGCGGTTGGTCACCCATGGTCAGTAGCGCAGACGCAGCGTCGCGCCGTAATTGGCCGGCATGCCGGGTGCGCGCGAGATGGCATCGACAGCATAATTCACGTTCGTCCAGTAGAAACTGTTGAACACATTGCGGCCCCAAACCTCGACTTGCCAGGCTTCACTCTCCGGTCCGAAGCCCGCGCGAAGATCGACAAGCGAGTATGGCTTGAGGCGGAAAGTGGGATTTTCGCCAAAGGCTGCATTGCTGGCGGAGCGATAGGCCAAGTTCGCGCCAAGGTATGTTGCCATTTCGCCCACGCGGAAGCTGTATTCGCCGTCGAGCGCAACCTGCAACTTCGGCGTATTGGGGAAGGCCTCCCCTTTCACGTCCACCACCCGCCCGAGAGGATCGGGCGTGAGGTAGCTGCGGGTGACCTGGGACTTGATATAGGTCCCGCCAGCGCGCAGCCGCAATCCATTAAGCGGACGCAAGGTGATATCGAGCTCGGCCCCGCGAACATCTGATTGCGGCACGTTCTGAAGCTGAGGCAAAGTACCGAAGATGGGCACGTTGCCCGACCCAAGGATCTGCTTGTCCTTGTAGTCGTAATAGAACACCGATGCAGTCAGGCTCATCAGCCGATCAAGCATGGTGGCCTTTACGCCCACCTCGTAGGCGGTTACCCGCTCCTGCGTTACCGGGGTCAGCTGGCTGGCATAGACTGCTGGGAGAGGCGTGAACGACCCCGCCTTGAAGCCGCGTGTCACGTTGCCGTAGATCAGCAGGTCTTCGCCGGGTTTCCAATCGAGGCCTGCGCGCCAGGAGACGTTGTCCTGGTCCAGTTCGTCGGTAATCAGTCCGGCAGGCTGGAAGTTGCTCGTCAGGGTAACGCATTGCCCAGCGCCGACCGGGTTGTAAGCTCCGCCGGCAATCACAGGGATGAAGCCGATGGCTGCGGCAAGAGCGCCATCGCCGCTGTCGCGAAGACAACCCTGATAATCGCGGTTTTGCTTGGTATACCTAGCACCCAGCTGCGCCTTCAGCGTTTCCGTCAGTTCAATGTCGGCAGAGGCAAAAACTGCATAGGTTTTCGCCTGCTGGTCCGTGACGTTGTCGAAACGGAAATAGCGGAAAGGTCCGACCCCACTGTTTGAACCCCGGTAGGCCGTGGGGTTCCGCTCCTGCGTCTTGTCGTCCTGGTAGTTGATGCCGGTCGTCAGATTGACGGCATCAAGATCCGCCATGAGCCGGAGCTCCTGCGAAAAGCTCTTGATCCTGCCGTCGATCGCGCGGCGGAAGTTGTTGTATTCGGTTCCGTCGCTGTCGGTTGGGGCGAATGTGCTGAATTCGGTGATTGCTGTGATCGACGTCAGCGTAACGGAGTCGCTGATACCCCAATCCGCTTGGGCGGCAAACTGATACAGCCAGTCGTCCCGCTGGAAATCGATACCGGGATCCCAGTCTGCGATTCGCGAATCATTGGGGGCAAACGGGCGATTGCCAATCGCTGCGGTCACTTCAGGATAGCCGCGCGGTGGAGGCAAGGTCAGCTTGAAGCCGATAAACTGAGAAGCAAGAGTGTCGGACTTGTCTAGCCAGCCATTCGCGTTGAGAGAGAGCTTAAAGCGGTCGGATGGCTGCCAATCAAGCAAGACCCGGCCTGCAGTGAACCGGCGCTTTCCAAGCCCGTCAGACCGGCGCGTCTCGCTCTGCTGCCAATCCCCGCGGTTCTCGTGCTTCACGGCAAGCCGGAAACCAAGCGTCTCGGAAATTGGCCCGCTCAAGTAACCCTGCGCATTGCCAGTTTTGAACCGGCCGATAGTCAGGTCGAGCCCCGCTGTCAGATCCTTGGTGGGCTTGGCCGCAACGTAATTGATCGCTCCCCCGGTTGCATTCTGTCCAAACAGGGTGCCCTGCGGTCCCTTCAGCACTTCGACCCGCGCCACATCTAGCCCTGCACCAGCGGTCATGGCGAGGTATGGCAGTGGCACCTGATCGACATAGACCGACACTGTGGGCGAGATGCCAATGGAATTGTCGAACAAGCCGATTCCGCGTATCGTGAACACGGGCACCCCATAGGCACTGTTCTGGTACGTGAAACCCGGAACAACCTTCGCCAGTTCGGCAGGGTTCGAGACCCCCTGGCGCGCAAGTTGATCACCGCTAACAGCGGTAACCGAAAGGGGCACATCGGAGAGACGCTCCTCTCGCTTCTGCGCCGTGACGACGATTTCCTGGCTGCCATCCGCATCGGCCGGCGCCCCCGCAGACGGGGAAGCGTCAGCTTCCTGCGCATGAGCGATTGCCGGCGATGCAAGGGCGATGGCCGTGCTCAACAGGCGCGGTACGAGGTGTTTGATCATGTCCTTCTCCCGACGTTGATTCTCGTTTTATGGGAGCACAAATACATTCCATATGGTCAAGATTGCAAGAACAAAAAAACACATACGGACATTATTATAAGAGGACGCATTCGTCTCGCCTCCAGTAACATACTGAATGAACTAGCATCTTAATGTGAATGCCGCCGCCTGCTTTTCGGTCCGGCCCAACTCAGATGCACATATGGTGTTTACAGACACGTTTATATGTTCCATATGGTATATATAGATGCAAAAAAGCTGGCCGCAAATGTGCCCGCAAGACGAGATGGCAGGAGAGGACAAACCGTTGGCTGACACCTTACCATCAGGCGGAATGCCCGGTACCGCGAGCATTCACGAGGCTGCCGGCCGGATTGGCGCCCTGCCATCCAGGCTCAAGCCCCTGGTGGCTAGCATGGTTCTTGCGGGACCTGCGTTGCCCGTGCGCTGTCCGCCCGGTGACAATCTCTGGATCCACCATGCTTTGATGACGGCCGAACCGGGTGACGTGCTGGTCGTTGAGTGCGGAGAACAGGGTGATGAATATGGCTATTGGGGAGAAATCATGGCCACCGCTGCTATTGCGCGCGCCATTGCCGGACTGGTGATCACAGGGGGCGTTCGCGATAGTCTGGCACTGATTGAATTGGGCCTGCCGACATTTTCGTCGCGGGTTTGCATTCGCGGTACCGGCAAGGACAGGGCGGGTGGTGGGGCCGTCGGTGAACCTGTTCGGATCGGGGACATAACAGTTCGCCGTGGCGACATGATCTATGGCGACGCGGACGGGCTTGTTGTGCTGCCCGCCGCCGCAGCCGTTGAGATCGTCGATGCAGCTCGCGAACGGGACGCCAAGGAGGTGTCGATACTTGCCCGCGTTCGCGCGGGGGAACCCACGCTCAACGTGTACAACTTCTGATTGAAGGATTGCCCTGTGATAATTGACGTACACTCCCATCTTTGGGCGCCGCCGGAGCTGAACGGCATGGGCCTCAACCTCGTCGGTAGCGGCGGACATTACACCGGGATGGAGCCAAAGATCTCGGATGACCGGTTTATGGAACATCTGCAGGTTCTGTTCAAAGCGCTCGATCTGGTGGGTACGCAGTTTCAGGTGGTCTCCCCTCGCCCCTTTACCATGCTGCATTCCCGCGGCAGCCGGCTGGTCCATGTATGGACCCGCTGGAACAACAACGCGATTGCGCAGCAGGTTAGGTTGGCAACCGATCGCTTCATCGGGATGGCTGGTCTGCCGCAGGTGCCCGGCGAGCCGATCGAAAACGTCTTTCCGGAAATGGACCGCTGCCTCGATGAGCTCGGTTTCAATTCAATCCTGATCAATCCTGACCCGTCCGAGGGTGCCGGCTACATTCCCCCGATGGGCGATCCATATTGGTATCCGCTCTATGAGAAGATGTGCGAGCGTGATGTACCGGCGCTGATCCATGCGGCTTCTTGCTGCAACGGCCGCGAGACATACGCAAACCACTTCATCACGGAACATTCCATCGCAATGATGTCTATGATCAAGGAAGGCGTGATGGATCGCTTTCCGGACCTGAAGATCATAGTGGCACATGGCGGCGGATCGGTTCCATACCAGGTCGGGCGCTGGCGCGCCGAACGCGGCAGCTTCCCGAATTTCGGAAAAGGCGGCATCGAGGGGAAACTGAATACCAGCGAACGCAGTTTTGACGATGATCTTCAGCGCTTCCACTTCGATACATGCCTGCATGCACCGCTTGCTGTCGAATACCTGATCAAGACTGTCACGCCCGATTGCGTTTGCTTCGGCACAGAACGGCTCGGCAGCGGATCGCCGATCAACCCGTCTACCGGTCGCTCCTATGACGACATCAAGCCGGATATCGAGGCGATGGACTTTCTTTCCGCAACGGACCGGACAAAGATTTTCGATGGCAATGCCCGCCGGCTGTTCCGTGGCCTTCCGGACTGAACTGAGATGGCGGAGATCGTTCTAGGGCTCGCAACCTCGCACAGCCCCTTGCTGACGCTCGATTGGACCGAATGGGAGCATCGGGCCAAGGCCGACATTGCGAATCCGGAGCTGAATCTCTCGGACGGGCGCTTCGTAAGCTACGATGAACTCGCGGCGGAAAACGGAGCGCCCTATGGAGCGATCAGCACGGCCGAGCAGTTCCAGCAGGCAGCCGATCGCTGTCAGGCCAATCTGGACCGAATAGCCGACGAACTTGCGCAAGCCGCCCCTGATGTCATCATGGTGATTGGCGATGATCAGGGTGAGCTGTTTGCGCGTTCCAACACGCCGGCGATCTCCATCTATTACGGTGCAGACATAGCAACCAACGATGTTTGGGGGCGTGATGATCAACCGGCCTGGATGCACGAGATGGCCAAAGGTTATCTCATGGATCAGGTCCACAAGATCCCGGGTGCACCGGTTCTGGCGGAAAAGGTTATCCGCGGATTGATACGGGCGCATGTCGACATCGGTGCCGCTTCAGCGGTGGATGATCCGGAACAGGCCGGCTTCGGTCATGCCTTCGGCTTCATAGCGAAGCGCTTGTTTCGTGACCGGTCCATCCCGATGCTGCCGGTCCTGCTCAACACCTATTTCCCGCCCAATGTCATGACTGCAGAGCGGGCGTATGTTGTCGGGCGATCCCTTCGCGATGCACTGCGGGACAGTGCAATCGACCAAAGGGTCGCTGTCATCGCATCCGGTGGCCTCAGCCATTTCGTCGTGGATGAAGAACTTGACCGTCAGGTTATTGCCGGGCTGGAGCCAGGGCGCGACGAACTTTTGAGGGGCATCCCACCCGAGGCCCTGAACTCGGGATCCTCCGAGATCCTCAACTGGATCATGACAGCCGGCGCTTCGGATCATCTGGCGCTGGCATGGACCGATTACGAGCCGATCCGCCGTACACCAGCAGGTACTGGCATTGGCTGTGGCTTCGCCTGTTGGCGACAAAACTAAGGGGGCTCGGGCCTATGACCAGACAAAGCATCATCCTTGAAGACTTCAATCACGGCGTTCAGCCCATACCCGCGGCCTCTCGCGTCGGAGGCCTCGTGATGTCGGGCGGAATCTATGGACTCAACCCATCAACTGGCGTGCTCCCCGATGATGTGAGCGAGCAAACTACCCTGATGTTTAGGCATCTCGACAATATCGTGGCCGCAGCCGGCGCTAGTCTGGAGCAAATTGTTCGGATGACCTTCTATGTCAAGGATCCGGCGGCGCGCGGGCACATTAATACGCATTGGCTGGCGCGCTTCCCAGACGAAGCTTCGCGGCCTGCAAGGCATACTTTGAACTACACTGGCCTGCCAGCCAACATGCTCGTGCAGTGCGATTTTATCGCCATGGTGACATCATGACCGGCATTACTTCGCGCCTGCTGAAATTCGACACATGCACCATCTCTGACGCGCTGGACAAATTGGGACTCCAAGGCGCAGTAAGCGGCATTGCCCCCCTCACCACGGTGGGTAAACGTGTCGCTGGCCGCGCCGTCACCGTCAAGCTTGGGGCCCCGATCGAAGGCCTTCCCAAACGCCACCTCGGTGCTGGCGCGGTTATGGCCGCAGAAGCGGGAGATGTCGTTGTTGTCGAACATCGTGGGCGTACCGATGTTTCGGGCTGGGGCGGCCTGCTTAGTCGCGGGGCCGTCAAGAAAGGCATTGCCGGCGTAATCGTCGATGGGGCCTGCAGGGATGTGGATGAGAGCCGCGATCTGGGACTGCCCGTTTTTGCTCGCGGCGCAGTCCCGGTGACAGCGCGTGGTCGCGTCGCTGAACATGACTTCAATTGTCCGATCACGATCGCCGGTATCGCCCTCTATCCGGGCGACTGGGTTCTGGCCGACGGCAGCGGCGTAGTATTCGTGGGTGCGGCGCAAGTCGAGAAGGTGCTTGCGGTAGCCGAGCAAATCTGCGCCCGGGAGACGCTCATGGCAAGGGCCATCGATGACGGCACACCAATCGGTGAGGTTATGGACGCGAATTACGAGGACATGCTCACAAATGACTGACACCACCGACCTTGCGACGCGCCTGAAGGTGGTTGGCGTCACGGCGCTGTCTGACGCCCTCGATCGCCTGGGCATTATTGGCCAGGCAGTCGGGATCATGCCCATGGCGCGCACGATGCGCTTCGCTGGGCCCGCCTTCACTATCCGCATGCTGCCCGTTGGGATCACCGGCGGTGTAGTCGGGGACTACATCGACGACGTACCGGCTGGCGCTGTTGTCGCGATCGACAATAATGGGATCATGGACGAGACGGTGTGGGGGGACATTCTGACATTCGTCGCACACACCAAAGGCATCGCCGGCACCGTAATCGACGGCGTTTGCCGGGACAGCGATCGCTGCGTCGATCTCGGTTACCCAGTCTTTGCGCGTGGGAACACGATGCGCACCGGGAAGGACCGAACTACGGCCGATGCATATAACGTCCCGGTGCAGATCGCCAATGTCCGCGTCGATGCAGGAGATTGGCTGGTAGGCGATGCGGACGGGGTGGTCGCCTTGTCGGCAGACCGGGTGATCGAGATTCTGAATACCGCAGAAGCGATCGAGCAAGCCGAAGACCGGATCCGCTCGGCCGTCGCCGCAGGTATGCGCCTTGACGAGGCCCGCGCTATGGCAAACTATCATGCACTTCAGGCGAAGATCGAAAAGGCATGAACATGGACGATGGGAACAAGGTTTTTGCAGCAGGGACCCGCACTCGAGGCCTGCGCCAGCGTCGCGAGCAGCAGCGAGCAACGGAGACACGCGAGAAGATTATGGAGGCGGCCGAGCACGAGTTTGCCAATCTCGGGTATGAGGGTGCCTCAACCCGCGAGATTGCCAGGCAGGCGGGTGTTCAACACACCATGATCTCCTATCATTTCGCCAGCAAGGATGGGCTGTGGCAGGCAGTAGTGGATAAGCTTAGCGGCACTTTCATTGCCCTGCAGCGCACGCGGCTTGAAGGCTTGCGCGGTGTCGATCCAAAGACGCAACTGCGTCTGCTGTTTGAAGAATTCATCCGCTACAGCGCCGCTAACCTAAACTTGCACAAGATCATGACCATGGCGGCGGCGAGTTCTAGCCCGCGTCTGGACGCGATCGTCTCGGACTATCTCGCAAGCTACTTCGAGATGATCGCCAATCTCATCCAGGTGGTTCAGGGAAAAGGCGGGTTTGTCAAAGGTGATCCGAACCATCTTCATTACCTTTTTATTGGTGCAGCCACGCGCATTTTCATGCAGTCGGCAGAAGTAGCACGCATAACTGGCCGTTCACCGGTTGAGCCGGATTTCGTAGACCAGCATGTAAAGTTGTGCCTGAGCCTTTTTTTCCTTGACGACTGAACAGACAGCGGCCGCCGATCAAATTGTTTGGGAACGCGATTCGCCAAACACACAAAATTTCGAAAAATCGTGATCTATCAAGGGAGGGGTTCTTCATGTCTTTGTCCAATGTTTCTTTTGACTTATTCAATGACAATTTTTTTGATGATCCCTACCCGACATATCGGATGCTCCGGGAGAATGCCCCGGCTTACTTTGACACGCAGTCGGGCATGTGGCTCATAACTCGATATGCAGATGTCGACCGGGCAACGAACGATTTCGAGATTTTTTCATCGTGCCGTGGCAATGTCACGGTCGATTCCCCCATGCGGGTCGGGAAAACGTTAGGCTCTCTGGACCCTCCGCGTCATGATGAACTGCGCCGAGTAATCCAGCGCGCCTTATCTCCCGCACGCATGAACGCCATGGTGCCGATTATCCGTGAACAGACCCAGAAGCGCCTCGCAGAATTGCGGGGCCGAGAGGTCTGCGATTTCGTAGCGGATGTGTCCAAGCCCCTCCTTTTCGAAGGGATTGGCCGCCTGCTTGGCCTTGACGAAGCCGCCGCCGCGCGATCTGCGGAACTGGCAGCAGGGTTATTCCGCCACAACGACGGGCCCATGGGTGCGGTACTGCCTCCAGAGCGATTCGTGGAAATCGCCGCGTTTCTCCGCGAACAGCTGGATGGCCGACAGGAAATGCCCGGCGATGATCTGTTCTCTGTCCTCCTAGAGGCCAAGCGACAAGGAGCGCCGCTCAACGAGGATGAGATCGTCGCCAACCTGTCGACGGTGCTGCTCGCGGGCAATGCATCGGCCGGACATTTGTTCCCAAACATCATTCACGCCTTGTGGCTGCACCCCGATGAACGCCGCAAGGTACTCGACGATCCGAACCGCATCAGCGCCGCTATCGAGGAATCCGTCCGCTGGGATACGTCCACGCAAAGCTTCGCCCGGCAGGTCATGAAAGACGTTAATGTCGGCGGTGTCGTGATTCCCAGGGATTCGCGGGCAGTCATTTTCTATGCCTCTGCCAACCGCGACAGTGAGGCGATTGAACAGGCAGATCGCTTCGACATCGACCGCCAGCGCGTAAAGCATTTTGGCTTCGGTATGGGCCCTCACGTGTGCGCCGGCGCATTCGTGGCTCGGTCGATGCTCAAAACGATCATGGAAGAAATCATACCGTTCTTCGGCGCGTATGAGCTTGATGTCGCATCGGCAAACCGCGCAAGGCATGTAATGGTTCGCGGGTATACCAAACTTCCAATCCATTGGTAAAGTCGGCTGCGATATCGGTTGGAGTCAAGCCGATCGCGCGCACCTGGTGGATTAATTCTAACGTTTGGTGCACCCACCTGACGGCAACGATGATTTGGTCCGGATCGGCCTTCCATACGAACCGCCGCGGGTCCTGATTATGCTCTTTGATGGTGCGATTGATAGTGGCCTATAGATCAACGACGGAGTAGAATACGCCATTTTTGAGGCTTCTCTTTGTAAGCTTGGCAAAGAAGCCCTCGACGGCGTTAGCCCACCGCCATTACCCTTGAATACAACAGGATTTTTGGGATCCGCCCCAGAAAAAGAATACTTTCAAAGGGTTATGTGGCGGTGCTGTCAGTCTAAACGCAATTTATCTCCAAATGGCGGAGCTTTCGCAAGATTGGTCACAATTCAGGCGATGAGGGAGCGCCGAGCGGCCAGTGCGGCCGAGCGGCATTCTTTGTAAGTCTGACGGTCGGTGAGGTGTTAAATGCATCCTAAGCATCTGATTTTATTTGGTTATTTACAGCTTGCGAAGTTGCTTTTGTTCACACAACAGAGGCAATATGCAGCACCTTTAAAGCCTAACAAAACCCCATGACGGACCCTTATTTCTTACTGTCAGAATAAACTGCGCGGCTCGGCGCAGGCTTATCCAGCAAGACCCATAGGGACATGGTCATCGCACCCAGTGAGAATGCCAGAGCGAGCGCCCGCGCATTGCGCGCCGCCACGCCCGGCCAGAGCGGCAGAAGTGCCAACACGGCCAGCGCCAGCGGCAATGCAGCGGCAAAAGGCATGGTCGGCCCAACCCCCTGCATCAATTGATGCCCCAACGACAACAGATAGCCAGCAACCAGCGCCGCAACACCAATCCGCACCGCAACATGACGCGCCAACAGCGCAAGCGCCGTGAGCACCAGCGGCAGGGTTAAGACATAGGCTGCGGTGGGGGCCAGCATCTGGGCTGCAAGTCCGATGATGAACAGCGGCAGCGCCGCACCGACGACACCAACGCGACTGGGCCGCCAACTCCCAAAGAGCGCAAGAAACGCCGCCAGTGCAGCAAGTGCGGCCATGACCTCTAACCGCGGGATCGCGGCCAATCGATCGTAATAATTGGCGGGTCCAAGTCCAAGGGATAAGCGGTTGAGCACAAAGAACGCCAATGCACTTGCCGAGATCAGCGCCAGCATGCGCCCGGCACCTGCACCCAAACCAGCCCGACCATCTTGACGAACGACCCAGAATAGACCGCCTCCGGCTAGGAGCATCATGACCCAGCCGAGCCAGATCGAATAAACCAGTGTCGTCCTGCCGAAGAGATCGAAAAACACAACGTCTTCAGTCTTGCCCGGCAATGTCGGCGCCTTGAGGAGAGCATTGGTGAGGTCAAGAACCTGTCCACCCATGTCCTGCAGCGACCCTTGATCAAGATTCTCTGGCGTCGCAAGCGGTGAGTGGTAAAGCCCCGATCGGCCGATAAAGGCAAAATTATAGGCCGCATAATCATGCTTGATCACAGGCGTGAGGTCGGAATCATTGGGCAGCACTGAATAGACGAAGGCGGCTAGGGAAGACGCGCCGGGATGGTCGACGGCATCGGCATAGACCTGCACCGCAGCGCCATTCCCATGCGATGTCTGGAACAATGTGGTGCGTCCGCCGCCGCCGCGGGCCTCCATATTGATCACCGCGCCAATTTGATTGCGTAGTGGATGGGTCGCCCAAAATTGTCGCGCGCCCTGAAGGCCAAGTTCCTCGCCATCGGTGACCAGCATGATCAGATCACGCTCTGGCTGCCCCGCCGCGCGGATCGCGCGCACGGCTTCCAAGCTTGCCGCAACGCCCGCTGAATCATCCGCCGCAGCGGGTGAGCCCCAAACACTATCATGGTGCGACATCAGGACAACCGCTGGAAGAATGCGGTTCTTTCCGGGAAGAATGCCGATCAGATTGACCAGCCGAGCAGGAGGATCACTACGCCCGCTCCAACGATTGAGACGCTTTGTCCCCTTTGCGTCGATCAGGCCTGTGCTAGTCGAAACCTCCATTCCCAGAGCCATCATGCGGCGGACAATATGATCGCGCACCACCGCATTCTCAACAGAGCCGGTCACATGAGGACGCTGTGCAATGATGCGCACATCCGCCATGGCGCGAATGGCGGAGAAGCTGGTTGCTGGTGCATCGGCGGGACTTGGTCTTGGCGGGGTCGTCGCCGCGATAGCCAATAAGATCGCTGCGACCAACGCGCCTAAAACCGGACCCAAATTCTTCATGCGCTTCCCCCTCGCCAAGGCAACCTGTTGCCCGCCCTTCAGCGCTAGGTCAATCAACGCGCAGTGAGCAACAGCCCTCAGGAAATTCCGCTCTGATAAGTTCGGTGATGGCTGATGTGCTGTGCACCTAAAGAGCCTGCACAGACTGACCAGCCCCCGGGGTACGGACTCGATTTCAAGAAATTTGATAGGGGGTGATGGCGGAGGGAGAAGGATTTGAACCATCAATACGGTTTGAGCTAGGGACCAGTAAGCAACTGGTGTTTCGCAATCAGCTATCCTGACTGTCGGACAAAATATTAGATGAAACTGCCGCCATGTCGAGCTAACGACCGCTAGGTTTTCGCCCGCGCCATCTTGGGCCAGCGGCGAGCCCTAACGCGAATGATAGTTCTTCAAGTGCCCTGAGTTCGATAATCATTTTCTTTCGAGCAGTCTTCTCCTCTAAGGTCTCCTTGCCGTGTTTATATTGCGGATGGCTCGCACATCGCTTGATCGAAGAAGGTCGACGTGCTCCATGATAGCGGCAAGTCTTACATCCCCATGCGGCCGGATTTAGGCACCTATCACCCCGTGCTTTACATTTTGCTGTGCAACGTTTGGCTTTGCCTGAGACGATGCCGGGGAGAGGCATGGATGGGTATTTCCTTAAATTACATCAGCCGAGGCGCGGGCTGGACGGCGACTAAATTTTTTGCGCGCTGACCTCACCAAAGCAATTATTTAACAAGAAGGTGATTAGGGAACAAAACGTGAACAACAATCATTGCGAGACCAGCTGGTTTCACTAAACGCCGTGGGTCTCGCACAGGGCCACTGCCTTTTCGGCGATCGCCAGAGCTGCTTGGCAGATGCCTAGCATTTCAGAGCAGCCCGTTTTCATCTTTTGGTATTCCCCGTTGATGGAACGACTAGTTGCTGCCTGAACAGCATCACAATCGGCGAGCAGGTCTTCCACTGAGGGCTCAATGGCTTCGAGGAAGGCGTTGATTGCACTTTCTGGAACGCCTTCTGCCGATAATGCCTCGATAGCAGGTATAAGGTTATAACCCAGTTCCCGCGCGAGATTATTGGGCAGATCTTTAAGCCATTTAGCCTTATCTCCGGTTGTGCATCCCCCTAACAGGATCGGCTGTGGGTGGGTGTCCCCGGCAGATACGACCGAAATAACTTCTGTCAGAGTATCAAGCATCCGAGCGATGCTATCACGGCACTCCCGCACTTTGTATGCGCTGATGTGTTCGAAGGGATGTTTGGCATTACGATCCGCCTTCGCTTCCTCGAAAATTATACTGGGGATTGGTTTGGTCATTATGGTTTCCTTTGCCTTCTTCACGGGAGAGGACAGGAAGGGCAGGATTTGAAGCTTTTTCGGTAAAGTTCGCTTAGGAAGCTAAATGGAAAAAATTACGCAAATAGCTTCAAATCCTGCCCTTCCTGCACTTGTGCTAAACATTTTGAGTGGGAGCTAAGGTTAGCCCAGAGTAAAAGGGTTTTCCGTTACTCGGTGCCTGCCGATACCCACGTTCCACCAAGCGCAGGGTGAAGCTCTTTTTTGAGCCATGTTGAACGCCATTTGCTTCGCACCAGCCTCTCCAGCGAGAGAATAGGAGGGCCTCGTGCACCTTGGAGTTCGGGTCAGCAATTGTGCATTCGTTAAGGAACTCGCCCAGCATGTCGCTTTCGGCACGGTATTGCGCCTGCTCGCGCCGCATAGTGGGGCTAAGCTGCAAGCCACTCTGATAGTACCTCTTGGAGCCTTCGACCATCCACTTCAAGATCCCATCCCGCTCGGCTAACAGTTTATTTTCGAGGCCCGGATCCTGCTCATTTGGCTCAAACCGACGGTTGAAGGGCAGCATTACAATGCGGCGCCAGATGCCATCATCGTCCCCTTTGATGATTGGTTTATGGTTCGTCCGCACCCATGGTGTGAACCGAGGAAGGAAAGAGAAAAACTCGTTATGGAGAAACCGGGCGGAAATTGGCTCACGGCCAGCTAGCTGCTTTACGACTTGTTCGTCGAGAAACATGCCGCCGCGCAGTTCATTGATCGATACCAGCCGTGCCCCATTCAGCATGGCGATGTCGCTCCGCGGAGAATGGTCATCATTCCTCCGAGATGCAAGGAGGCTGGGCGGAGCAGTTTTGGCATACTCCCCTATGATCGTGCTCACGACGTTAGAGATTACGGATTTTCCGTTCGCCCCGAATCCATAAGTGAACACGATGAGTTCTTCTCCGGCCTCGCCAGTTAATGTCAGGCCAATCAAAACCTGGAAGGCATCAATTGTGTCCTGGTCGCCCAGAAAAACCTCATTCAAGGTTTGCAGCCAGAGTGTGCATTTGGCCGTCTTGTCAAAACGGGCGTCACAATGTTTAGTGATTAGCAGTTCAGGCGTGTTGGGTATAAGCCAGCCAAAGCGCAGATTAACTACGCCATTGGCGACGCCAAGCAACTCCGGCTGCACATCGAGCTTATCAGGAGTCGTTCCCATACCAGCTTCGGATGCCGCAAGCTCAAGCATGGCTTTTAGACGGGGCAGCATTGACGCTGTCGCTGCCTCACGGATCAGCCGCTTGCCCTTATCCGCGTCTTCTGAAAGCTGATCCGCCGCTAATTTGACCAGTGTCCTGCTTACTTCCCTCGCAGCTTCAAGTTCTTCGCCAATGCCGCACCAGTTCCAGCGGTTGTTTTGCCAGATCAGCCAACGGTCAGTCTTATAAACGAATAGAAGTTTCCCACGATTGATCCGGGCAAAAGCCCTGGCGTTCCGATCGTCCCCTGACAGATCCCAGCTTACAAGCGGCTGCACTTCGATGTCCTTGCACGCTTTTGAGATTGTGCGCGCACGGTAATCCGCCCGGTCTTGCCACTTCGACCTGCTTGCCAAGGCGCTATGGCCCATCACAGCCTCTGTCAGGGTGGCAAGTTCATCCGTATCTGAAACTTTGTCAGCAAGCGTTTTTGCCACGTAACCAGCCATGGCCAAGTCCGCATCGCTTTGGCTTTGATAGGCCCCACCACTACGGCGGGCGCCGAATTGGTCGTAATTACCGTTCCATAATACAGGATGGTCTGACTTCATCTGGACTACAGTCTGAGCCACAATAAGGCGCTGCGCGTTCGTAAGTTCAATCTGGAGTGGCCCCGGATCCGTCACAGCCACAGAACGCTTCTTGGGCGTTTGTTTGGACTTCGGCGGGAACGCTCTGAGTATGGCTTCCCGGGAATGACGGGGGCCAGTAGAGAGCTGGATAACCATGGGGCAAAGATCTGTGTCGATCACTGGGGCCTCCCGTTGCGATACTTCATGTGCCGGAAGCCCGGCAGACGTAGCAGGCGCGAAACATCAACAGCGGCTTTATCCGCGCCGAGTTCTACAAGTTGGCGGTTGATCGCTTCTGCGGTTTCTACGTCTAGTTCTTCCCCTTCTGCGAGCAGCCAGTACATGTGGAGGTTCATTGGATCGCTCGACTGCACCTCAATGGTTGGCTGGAGGCGGGCGCGGACTGAGGCAATGACCTCTTCCGACACTCCGTCAAAGTCGGCGTGAACGCCCCTAATGCGAGAAATCTTCTCTTTTTTACGTTGGCCGGCGCACTCGTTCACCATGAAATAAACGGCTGCACCTGCGTCGTTCAGGGTCTCCAATTGCGGGATAATCTCCTCGACCCCAGCAAGAGTGAGGTTTGCCCAACGCTTACAAAGCGGATCATAACGAAGCTTAGGTGCTCCCTTGGGCAAATCTGTAAATGTCTCAATATTATAGGTCGTCTCGGGGCGGGCGTCGAGATGGTGCAGAAAGTTGACTGCCGGGTGCATTACAGCACCTCCTGAGCGAGCCAAGCTCGTAATTCACCTACCCGCCAAGCTGTTACTCCATCGCTGACCTTCACGGGCGGTGGAGCTTTCCCCACCTTCACGTAACGCCACCACGTCGCGCGGGAGACCGGGATTAGTGGCCCAACGATCTGCGGCAAGCGTACCAGCGCGCTGTCCGGCAGCCGATCAAAATCGACTGGTTGCTTATCGCATGTTTCCTTCTTGGGCATTCGAAACCTCATGAAACAAAGTGACGTTTCATGATCTCGATTTAGCCCCGCGCAATCAAACTATCTCGATCACGCTGCTACGCAGAATGACTCATTCTGATGACCACTGGGAAACCCAATTCTCATAAGTCCGAAATTCAAATTCGCCAAAGCGCGTTACAAGATCTGCCGCCGCAGCCTTATTACTGTTATAATTTCGGCGGTTCTTGACGTAATGGGCGTGAGCCTGCTGCTTAACACGCTTCCCTCGTTCGTGGCGCGTATCTGCGCTATGCTTCGCTCTTTCAGATCGCTCGGCGGCAATGGATTTGTCCACAAGTTGGCGGACGAATAGGCCGGATAAGCCTTTGAAGTGCTGGTTTAGAAGTTGTTCTTGCCAGCGCGGTAGTCGCTTCAACGGGTCCTTGGGAGGATTGACGGGTCGTTTCCCCATTTACGCGGCCCCCGAGACTGGGATGTGCGACCTATTCAACTCATCAATCCGGTCTGCCACATCCTGCAAGACCTTGGCATGCTCTGTCTCATACCGGCTCTTGTTGTACCCGGCGACCAGTTGGCCGCCAAGGTTGGCATGGCCAAGGATAACGGACACAACATGTGGTGGAGCACCTAGATCCCCCGCTAGCGTGGCTGTCGTGCGGCGCAAGGCATGAGCTGACCATCTACTTACACCGGATTTTTTGGTATTCTTCTTCAACCAGCGGTCCCAATTGTCGAGCCTGCCACCCTTCTGGCCAACGAAGACCCGATCGTCCGGCGCGATCTCACTCGAAACTCCTTCCAGCTGTCGGCGTGATATTTCTGCTGCCTTCACCTCTTCCAAAAGTGCAATCGCCTGCCGTGAAAGGGGCACCTGCATTGCCGGCTTTGGCTTTACTCTGCGCTTAGTTTGCGCTCGGGTGTCTTTTCGGACTTCTGCCGGGATCGTCCATACGCCCTTATCAATAGCGAACTGCCCCCATGTGGCATTGCAGGCCTCCTCACGCCGTGCGCCGGTCAACAGCATCAGCCGACAGCATCGTCCGTAGGGGTCAGTCAGTGTGGGCCACAAAGCAGCAAGCTCCACACAGTCGATTACCTTTTGTTCGGGAGCGCCCTGAAGTGGCTTCTCTAGATCGAATGCACCCTGCACCAGTCCGCGTTTCGCAGCCCACTTGACGACAGGGTTGATATACCCAACCGCCCGTGCAGCCGCGACCTTGGCAGCATGCGCATCGACTGCGCGTTGCAGTTCTGAGGAAGAAACTTCCATGCTTGGGCGATTGAGGTGATCTTTGAACACCGACCTTATGCGCTGTCGCTGCTCCGCCTTGGTCTTGAGCCCAGTTCCATTCCCGACCGAAAAGTAGGCATCCACGGCGGCACCGAAGGTGCCAATGCCCAGTTTTGCGGAAACCGCCCTTGCTCGGATCTCTCGCTTCTCCGCCGTTGGATCGGCCCCGTCAGCCACGCGCTGCCGGACAACCTTGGCCTTCGCCCGCGCCTCTGAAAGCCCGAGGCCAACGCCCACATCGAACCTACGCATGACGCCAGATGCGCGAATATTAAGCGACCACGTGCGGGTGCCCTTCGGCGTGACCCTTAGTCGAAGGCCGGGTACGTCGCCATCTACGAACTCCACTGTTCGCAACGGGTCGGGCTTTATCTTCGCCACCGCCGCCGCCGCCAGTGGGGGTACTCTCTTAGCCATTATCTTCCTAGAAAGGTTTCAATCAGGTTTCATACGACTTGCGACTGCTTGAGACAAGATGCATTATCTTGGTCATCGTATGGTATCATTTACTGAGGAAAATTAGGTATTTTTGAAATGTCATGGGATCGGGTGAGGCAAGACTGGATTAATAGAGCAACTGACTTTTAATCAGTAGGTCGCTGGTTCGAATCCAGCACGGCTCACCAAGGATTTTCAACATTTTAATATATGAAAACGCGTTCGTCCCGCAGCCGTTTTTGCCAGTAGCAAGCAAATAGCAATCAAGTCGAAGACTTAGACGGCAGTATTACGCCTTAGTGCAAGAGCCTCGATCTTCCTTAAAATTGTCTTCGATTCGAGGTTGCGCGCTACCAAGATGTGGATTCGCTGTAACGGCTTCCATGAGATCCCCAATCTGTCCCATGAATTTCCCCGGGCAATAACTGTCGTTGATCTGCCTCCCCCACGGAGGCACTTTTCACACGAAGGGCACTTTCTTCATATTGTTGAAAGTCGCGCTGGCTTTTGACGGGGAACAAAGCCCAGAACCAGCCCGCCGACACATGCCTCGCTTATGTCACCATTGGGACAGGAATTGGCGGTGGGGTGGTTGTGAATGGCGCTCCCATTCATGGCGCTGCCCATCCTGAAATGGGCCATATTTACCCGCGCCGACCGCAGAATGACCGCAATTTTGGGGGAATTTGCCCCTATCATGGCGATTGTCTTGAAGGATTGGCATCCGGCCCGGCCATTTTCGCGCGCTGGGGGGCAAATCTCTCTGATCTCCCGACAGATCATGACGCGCGGGGCATAATCGCGGAATATCTGGCTCAACTTTGCCATATGATCTTTGCAACTCTGTCCGCACATCGCGTGGTTTTGGGCGGCGGTGTGATGCAGACCCCCGGCCTGTTAGAGCTTGTCCGCGCGCAGGCGGCCCGGCTGGATGGGGACTATCTTCCCGGGCGCGCGCAGCACCACATCTGCCGGCCAGTACATGGTGATAATGCCGGGGCTATCGGGGCGCTTCTCTTGGCGGAAAAGGCGCTGGATCAGGCCTTGAATGTGTGATCCGGTCGCTGCTTAGGGGACAGCGCGGCACACGCCCTTTCCTTAGGGTTGCAGATTGGCGTGTGCAGCGTCGTCGGGCGTCCTTGCCCTAGAGCGTCTGGCAGCTGGACTGGCGGCGAACCGGATCGAGCGTGCCAATTTCCGCTGGGGTGCGCAGCAATAGCCGGATCAGCGCAATGCCGCGATCATAGTCAACACGCACCACTTCTGTGCCTTTGGGCACGGCTTGGTCGGCGCGGGCCAGAATAATCTGATACGCTTTGCCGCCCGCTTGCTGATCGTTGCGAACAAAAACCACATCAGTGCGCGCGTCAAAAATGCTCAGGGAAGAATAGCGTCCCGGTGCGGGCGTGACTTTAATCAGCAAGGGGCCCTTGCTCAAATCATAAGGGCAGGAAGAATAGGCCAAATCGGGGCTTGGCCGCACAATGGGCTGGTTCTCGGCTGTGGGCAATGTGCCGTGGCGCATCACATTGACGCCGCCTTCAGTTGAGATGCGGCGAATGGCGGCTTCCATCAGCCCATAAGTTGACAGGGCCAAGCCACCATACCAGCCCAGTACAGCTGCCCCAATCGCGACGAGCACAGGTCCGATCCAACGAGTCATGCGCAGCTCTCCTTGGTCAGCATCGGCAGATGTGCGGTGGCGGGCGATGTCATAAAAGCAGGCCCGGGATTATACATACGCAAGGTCAGCTCAAAGGGCTGGCCCGCCAAGCTGGGCAACCAATAGCCACTGCGCGGCCGGGTGGGCGCGATGGTGACTTGCCAGCCCTTTTCCGCTTCTTCTGCGCTCAGTGTCGCGCCACTAAATGACCAAAGCCGCGCCGCGTTAGGCTGCAAATAGCCCTCTGAGTCATACAGTGTGATGCTCCACCAGCGGCTGTCCACGGCTTTGCCAGAAAGTCGATAGGTGCAATTGCCATCCAGAAGCGCGCCGGCGCTATCGCGCGTTGCGGCCCAATAGACTGTTTCAGTTTTGGGCAAGGCAAGTAGGCCACGCCGGGCCACTGCTGCGCGCGTCAAAGCATCTGCAGACGCCACGCCATAGCTCAGAGATGTTGACCATAGGCCATTGCGCACGGCGCCATCCGTAAAGCCGCGCCCTGTGGCGTGCCACGCAAGGCCCACCCCGAGAGCAAGGCCAATCAACCCGCCTGCTATATACCGCCGCTTGCCTGCCATCGGCCAGCCTCCCCTTTTGATGAGGAAAGGCTAACGCGTTAACCGCGCAATGAAAAGGGCGAAGCCGAATTGGGAAAAAGAATAGGCTGGGCTCTGCCTCGTCTCTCACCCCATGGCTTAGCCTTGAATGGGATATTTCCGAGGGCGGCCCCGTTTGGGATGCGGGGCTTTGCCCAAACCCATTTGAACGGCAAGCGCCTGCCGACGGGCGGCATAAGTGGGCGCGACCAACGGATAATCATCCCCCAACGCCCAGCGTGCCCGATAGTCCCGCGGGGAAAGCCCATGTTCAGCCGCCAAATGCCGCTTCAACAACTTCATCGACACGCCACATTCAAGGCAGGTGATGGTATCCTTTTGAATTGAGGATGCAATTGGCACGGCGGGCTTGCGCGACAAAGGCTGCGCTTTATTCCCTTCCGCAATGTCGATGAGTGCTGCATGAACAGAGTGAATAAGCACAGGCACATCTGCTGCGGCTACGCTATTATTGCTGACATGCGCAGATACGATATCTGCTGACAAATTTATAATAAAATTCTGATCCACAAGAACGCCTCGCTACAAAACACGACCAATTGATCAAAAATATTCAATATGGCCAAACATTTAACTGAAACACGTAAATATAATCAATCCTGACTAGTTTTGATTATATCTACTGGAAGCATATTTGCGTTTATCAGTGTATAAAAGTCAAGTCTGTTCAACATTCAGTGAGAGATGATGGCCGTTTTAAAGCAAAGTAGGCACTTGGCTATTGCGATATGATTGATTTGGGCATATCTGCTAAGGCCTTGGTTTAGAAAGATAAGACAATGGAACAATCTGAACAACAGCTGCTTCGTTATGCGGTCGACGTCGTCACTGCGCATGTCGGGAATAATCCTGTTGCGGTGAGTGATGTTCCCGCTTTTCTGCGTGAAGTCTACACGGCACTGCAGGAGCTTGATGGCCAAAAGGCGCCAGAAGCACCGCGTGCTGAGCCCGCAGTTCCAATCAAGTCGTCAGTCAAGCGTGACTATATTGTCTGCTTGGAAGATGGTAAAAAACTGCGGATGTTGAAGCGTTATTTGAAGACGCAATATGGGATGACGCCCGATCAATATCGCACCAAATGGGGCTTGCCGGCAGATTATCCGATGAACGCCCCTGCTTTGGCTGAACAGCGGAGCACGGCGGCGCGTAATATTGGCCTTGGCCGCAAGGCAAAGGCATCCCGCGGGAAGTAATCCGCTCTTTTTTCGTCACTTAGGCTGCAAAAAAGCAGCATTTGCGTAATTTGCTGGCTTTGCAGGCGCGGCAGGGGCGTTTAGGGAACAGTCCGTCCCTTCCCCTTTGCCGTTGCCGAGGCCAGCATGACGCACCAGTTCGATAAGTCCAAACTTCCCAGCCGCCACGTGTCTGTGGGGCCGGAACGCGCGCCGCATCGCAGCTATTATTATGCGATGGGCCTGACCGAAGAACAGATTGCCCGCCCCTTTGTTGGCGTTGTCTCGGCCGGAAATGATTCCGCGCCCTGCAATACGGCGCTGGACCATCAAGCGGATGTCGCCCGGCGCGGCGTGGATGAGGCCGGCGGCCTCTCGCGCCGGTTCAACACCATCACAGTCACTGATGGCATCGCGATGGGCCATCAAGGCATGAAATCCTCGCTTGTCAGCCGCGAAGTAATTGCGGACTCAGTGGAATTATCAGTGCGCGGCCATTGCTATGATGCGCTGGTGGGCTTTGCCGGTTGCGATAAATCTCTGCCCGGCATGATGATGGTCATGCTGCGCCTCAATGTGCCGTCGATCTTCGTATATGGCGGGTCGATCCTGCCGGGCCGCTATCAGGACCGTGATATCACTGTTGTTGATGTGTTCGAAGTGGTCGGCAAATATGCAGCGGGCAACTGCCCCTTGTCAGAAGTTCACGCCCTCGAAAAGGCAGCCTGCCCGGGGCACGGCGCGTGCGGTGGCCAATATACGGCGAACACCATGGCCTGTGTGGCCGAAGCCATTGGCCTGTCGCTCCCCAATTCCAACATGGCGCCCGCGCCCTACACCACGCGTGACCAGATTGCGCATGCAGCGGGTGTTCAAGTTATGGAATTGCTCGCCCGCAATCTGCGTCCGCGGGATATTTGCACGCGCGATGCGTTTGAAAATGCGGCCCGTGTGGTTGCTGCCACAGGCGGGTCCACCAATGCCGCGCTGCATTTGCCCGCGATGGCGCATGAAGCGGGGATTGAGTTTGATCTGTTTGATGTCGCTGAGATCTTCAAGACCACACCGTACATGGCCGATTTGAAGCCTGGCGGAAATTATGTTGCCAAGGATATGTATGAGGCTGGCGGCGTTTATATGCTGATGAAGTCGCTTTTGTCAGAAGGCTTTTTGAAGGGCGATTGCCTGACAGTGACGGGCAAAACGCTGGGTGAGAATATTGAGGAGATCACCTGGAACCCAGACCAAAAGGTGATTTACCCAGCGACCAAGCCTCTCTCGCCCACGGGCGGCGTTGTTGGCCTGCGCGGGTCGCTTGCGCCCAATGGCGCAATTGTGAAAGTGGCAGGCATGGCCCGGCTGCAGTTCAAAGGCCCCGCCATTGTCTTTGATTGTGAAGAAGAGGCATTTGCCGCGGTCGAAGCGCGGCAAATTCAGGAAGGCCAAGTCGTCGTCATCCGCTATGAAGGGCCAAAGGGCGGCCCCGGCATGCGTGAGATGCTGTCGACCACAGCAGCGCTCTATGGCCTTGGCATGGGGGAGAAGGTGGCGCTGATCACCGATGGTCGCTTCTCAGGCGCAACGCGCGGCTTCTGCATTGGCCATGTCGGCCCCGAGGCTGCCGACTGTGGGCCCATCGCGCTGGTTGAGAATGGCGACATCATTGAAATTGATGCTGAAAAAGGCACGATTGATCTGCTCGTCGCCCCAGAAATTCTTGCAGAGCGCAAAAAGAGCTGGACGCCGCGCGTCAATGATTATGGCTCGGGCGCCTTGTGGCGTTATGCCCAAAATGTGGGCCCGGCCTATCAGGGGGCCGTCACGCATCCTGGTGCCAAGGCTGAGAGCCATGTCTATGCGGATATCTGATTGACGCCGCTGACGGGACCTATTCTGACAGCCGCAGAAATGCGGGCGGCAGAGGCTGCAGCTATTGCCGCGGGTGTAAGCGTCGATCGTCTTATGGAGCGGGCCGGGCACGCGCTGGCTGAGGCCGTGTGGCGCTTTGGCGGGGGGCGGCCTGCGCTTGTGCTCTGTGGGCCGGGCAATAATGGCGGCGATGGCTATGTTGCGGCGCGGCTGCTGCGCGACAAGGGGCTGGAGGTGCGGTTGGCCGCCCTTGCCCCACCCGCAACGGATGTTGCCCAGCGGGCGGCCCAAGGCTGGCAGGGGCAGGTTGAACCCTTGGCCGAAGCAGCACCTGCGCCTGTGCTGCTGGATTGCCTATTTGGCACGGGCCTCACGCGGCCATTGGCAGACGCCATTGCAACCAAATGCGCATCCCTGCGTGCCGAGGCCGGCATGGTCATTGCAGCTGATGTGCCCAGTGGTGTGGGAACAGATGATGGCCGGGCCTTGGGGGCAATGCCAGCCAATGTCACGATAGCGCTGGGTGCCCTAAAGCCAGCCCATCTTTTGCAGCCTGCAGCGCATCTGTGCGGCCATATCGTCTGTGCTGATATTGGCATTATGGCTGACAGCCACTGCCATGTAGCGGGGCGGCCGCATCTGCCGCCGCCGGGGCCAGACGATCATAAATATACGCGCGGGCTGGTCGCAGTTGTGGCGGGGCAGATGGCGGGAGCCGCTGGCCTGTGTGCTGCAGCGGCGGCGCGTGCGGGGGCAGGCTATGTCATGCTGGCAGAGGGGCAGGCAGCGGGCCTGCCGCTGTCCATTGTCCACCGGCCGCTGGATGAGGTGCTCGCAGACAGACGGGTTTCCGCGCTCATTATCGGACCTGGCCTTGGTCGTGATGATGGCGCGCGGCGCAAGCTGGCAGCTGTGCTGGATGTAGACTGTCCGCTCCTCCTTGATGCAGATGCATTGCACCTTATTGATTTGGCGCAGCTGCGCCGCCGGACCGCGCCCACCTTGCTGACACCCCATAAGGGGGAGTTTGCGGCGCTGTTTGGTGATGCAGGCGGCGGCAGTAAGCTGGATCGGGCACGCCATGCTGCGGCCCAATCGGGCGCGACAATCATCTTCAAAGGCGCCGATAGCGTGGTGGCTGCACCTGATGGCCGAGCCTTGCTCATTGCTGGCAGCCCAGCTTGGCTGGCGAGTGCGGGCACAGGCGATGTGCTGGCGGGCATTGCCGGGGCCATGCTCGCGCGTGGGCAGGATGCACTGACAGCGGCCGAAGCGGCGCTATGGCTTCATAAACGGGCGGCAGCCTTGGCAGGCCCTGCATTGATTGCGGATGATGTGCTGCTGGCCCTTCCAACAGCTTTTGCAGAAAGCACAAGATGAGCGGTGATCTGATTATCAAGCTGGCCGCGCGCGGCGATGGGGTCACAGCCTCGGGCCGCTATGCATCTGGCGCTGCCCCGGGGGATATTCTGGAAGATGATGGCCGGATTACGCCCGGACCACGCCATATTGCCCCAGTCTGTCGCCATGTGCCTGAGTGCGGCGGCTGCCAATTGCAGCATGCTGATGATGCCGCGCGTGCAGAGTTTGTGGCGGATCGCATTCTCTCAGCTTTGGCGGCGCAAGGCCTGGCCAATATTGTTTTGCGCCCGGCGCATATGTCGCCAGCCGAAAGCCGTCGTCGCGTTGCCATGCGCGCGGAACGGCGCGGCAAGCAGGTTCTGCTGGGCTTTAGCGCGGCCAAAACCAACCGCATTGTTGATCTGGCACATTGCCCAGTAATGCACCCCGCTTTGGCGGCACTGGTGCGGCCACTGCGTGGTTTGTTGGCGCAGCTCATTCCGGACAGGCGCGGCGCCTCGATCCGCATGACACTGGCCGATCAGGGCGTGGACCTTTTAATTGCGGGCGTTGAGGCAGAGGGCCTAGCCGCGGCAGACGCGCTGACGCAATTTGCGCACACACATAAACTGGCCCGGCTTTCCATTGATGAAGGCTTTGGCGCGGCCGCGCGGTGGGAGCCTGATCCCGTCACCATCACGCTGGGGGGCATTGCCGTGCCACTGCCCGAAGGGGCCTTTTTGCAGGCGACAGCGGATGGTGAGGCAGCCTTGGTGGCTGCGGTGCATGAGATTGTGGGCGAGGCCCGTAAAACGGCAGATCTTTTTGCTGGGCTGGGCACGTTTGCCCTTTCCCTCACAGGGCATGTGACGGCGGCTGAAGGGGCGCGCGATGCCATTTTAGCGCTGCAGATGGCCGCCAATCGCGCCGGTCGCCATGTGCAGGCCGACCATCGCGATTTGTTTCGGCGGCCGCTGTCCGTGGCTGAGTTAAATCAGTTTGAAGCTGTGGTGCTTGATCCGCCGCGCGCCGGGGCGAAAGAGCAGATGGAAACGCTGGCGCAATCAGCTGTGCCGCGCATTGCCTATGTCAGCTGCAATCCCTCCACCTTTGCACGCGATGCTGCCGTGCTGGTGGCGGGTGGCTATCATGTGGACTGGATTCAGCCGGTCGGCCAGTTCCGCTGGTCTACCCATGTGGAACTGGCCGCCGCTTTTACAAAGGCTTAAACAGCCAGCTTAGCCGTGAAACGCCGCCATCACGGTGTGGACGACAAGGGCAATCAGCACCAAGCTCGACAGACTGAAGAGCAGGAAGCGTATCATCACCTTATTGATCGTGGCTTGCACCAGCGAGTGGACGATGCGCAGGCCAACATAAGCCCAAGCCAGTGTCGCGTTAAGGCCATTGCCTTGGCCCATCAGCGCAAGCGCAAGAGCCACAGCATAAAACACTGTCGGGGCTTCATGCAGATGGTTGTAATTATGCGCTTTCCATTGGGTTTGCGCGGGCAGCAGCTGGTCCAGCGTCTTGCCGCCTTGGCGAACCAATTCATCGGGATCAAGCTTGGCGGCCGTCATGGCGGGCAAGCGGGTGGCATACATCCAGACCCACATCACCATTGTCCATGCGGCGAGCACCGCCAAGGGTTTCAAAATTTCAGCAGTCATATCCATAGTCCCCTCCATTTGCTTGTTGAATTTAGATAGCCAGCGTCACGCGCACGGCGTTGATCGCCAGAACTGTCAGGCACAAAGACGATGCCAAGAACAGCGTAAAGCGCACCGGAATAGTGTTGACCAATGATTGCCATAGGCTGTGCGCAATGCGCAGGCCGGCATAGCCCCAGGCCAGCTGGGCATTCAGCCCATCGCCGGCCCCCGCCAGCGCGAGAATGGCAACAACGGCGTAAAACAGCGTCGGCTGTTCCATCAAATGCGTGTAATTATGGGATTTCCAACTGACGCTATCGGGCACGCGGCCTTCCAGATCCTGCCCACGCCCGCCCGGTTTGGCATTTTTCAAATCATTGCCCAGCTTGGCCATGGCCGGTAGGCGTGTGCCCGCCATCCAATAGAGCATGACAACTGACCACAGCACCAGCACAGCCGCTGGCGCCAAAATTGGTGACCCCATTTCCCCCTCCTCAAGTCTTATGACGTGTTGTGGAGCGGCAAGCTGCCTCGCTTGAGTCTCAGGGTCAAGCAAAAGCCCGCGTGCAGTGTCATAGGGGTGGACGGACCCAAAACTGACCTACAAAAAAGCCCCAGCCAAAGGCCGGGGCTTTTTCGTTTTAATTTGGCCGCTTGGCTCAGGCAAAAAGCTTTGCCCAACCGCGCTTGGCACGCGTTTTCCAATGCCCACGATGATAGGCGTCGGATGCCAGCAGCGGCATAACCGAGCCTGCTTCAGCAAACACCATTTGTTCAATGCCCGTATTCACCTTGCCCCAGCTGGCCGCTTCTTGCAGCGTTGAGGACGAACAGGCACCATCGCGCACGTCGGCAACCGTAATCTGCACGGCATATTTGTGGACGGCGACATCTTCATGGCCCAGAATTTCGGCACAGACGACTGTGTCCTGAATGAAGTTCTTGGGCACGCCGCCGCCAATCATCAACAGGCCTGTTTCGCCAGCCTTAATCTTGATATCGGTCAGTTCGCGGAAGTCAGCGACAGCATCAATCATCAAATAGGGCTTGCCCGCCTTCATCTGATCTACCTGATGTTTGACGAGGCCAAAGCCTGCCGAGCTATCGACAAAGGCCGGGCAGAAAATCGGCACGTCATGCTCATAAGCGAGCTTAACGAGGCTGTTTTCCTTCTTGCCATGTTCCGACAAATAGCGGCCCATTTCCCGAATGAAGGCGCGGCTGGAATAGGCCTTAGGCTCTAGCTCATTTGCGATCTTGTTGATCGTGAAATCGCAATCCTGAAGCTGCTCTTCATCAATATAGGTGTCGTAAATGCGGTCGATATACAGCGAGCGCAGCGTATCATCATCGGGGATTTCATTGGCTTGGTAATGCTTGTGGCCAAGGCCTTCAAAGAAATCCATGTCGACAATTGTGGCACCCGTGGCAACCACAGCGTCGACCATATTGTTGCGGACCAAGTCTGCATAGAGGTCCATACAACCGCCCGCTGAGGTGGAGCCCGCAATCACGAGGAAGATCGTGCAATCCTTATCGGACAGCATCTGGTTGTAGATGCCCGTGGCGCGTGCAAGATCACGGCTCGTAAAGCTCATCTTGCCCATTTGGTCGATGATTGGGCGGGCATCAAAGCTCTTAATATCAATATGCTCAACCGTGGTTGAAAGCAGTTCAGCTTTGCGCTGGGCGTCGATCGGGTTGGTCATGTTGAAACTCCAATTAATCGCCCCTCCCGCACAAGGGAGGGGGTAAGCAGGCAGTGAATAGAAAACGGGGCTGTTACAGCTTTACGACATTGCTCGAAAGCTGGTCTTCAGCTTGGTCGAGATAGAGCGAGGCCATTGGCTCGTCACTGACCTCATAGGTTGCGCCGTTGGTAAAGCCGTTAAAGCCTGTCCGCATCGCGCAGCCATAGGCCCCTAGCATCCCAATTTCGATATAATCGCCGGGCTGAACATCTGCAGGCAGCAGAAAGGGGCCAGCCATATGGTCCATATCGTCGCAGGTCGGCCCATAAAAGCTGAACGGCATATCCTTTGTGTCAGACTCTTCGTCACGCAGCAGCGCAACGGGGAAGCGCCAGCCGACATGCGCTGCATCAAACAACGCGCCATAAGCGCCATCATTGATGTAAAGTTCGGCCCCGCGGCGCTTTTCGACGCGCACGACGAGCGATGAATATTCCGCGCACAAAGCCCGGCCGGGCTCGCACCAAAGTTCCGACGAATAGCTGACGGGCAAATCTTCATAGGCGCGCTGAATGGCGTCGAAATAGGCCGTCATCGCAGGCGGTTCCATGCCCGGATACACGCTGGGAAAGCCGCCACCGACATCCACCACGTCTACTGTCACGCCCGAACCAACGATGGCGGCGCGCACGCGCTCCATAGCTTCCGTATAGGCTGAGGGCGTCATGGCTTGGCTGCCAACATGGAAACAGATGCCCAGTGCGTCTGCCACCTGGCGCGTATCAATCAGCAATTGCTTCATGTCTGCCGGGTCTGCGCCAAATTTTGAGGCGAGGCTCAGCTTGCTATGGTCAGACGAGACGCGAATGCGCACGCACAAGGTCAGGTCCGTTGCACTATCCGTTGCCCGAACAATCTTTTCCAGCTCTTCCGCGGTGTCGAGCGAAAAGACACGCACGCCATGCTCAAAATAGGCTTCGCGAATGGCTTCTTCCGCCTTCACGGGATGCATGAAGCATAAAGTGGCCTCAGGCGCGTTCTCGCGCACCAGCCGCACTTCCGTCAGCGAGGCCACGTCAAAATGCGTAATGCCACTGTCCCACAGCAGCGCAATCAGCGCAGGCGAGGGATTGGCCTTCACGGCATAGAGCGACTTGCCCGGAAACTTCTCAACAAAGAATCGAGCAGCACGCTGTGCGGCATGCGGACGGATGAGCGTGACCGGCTGGACCGGTCGAAGGGCAGTAGCTAGCCCCAGCGCGCTATGGTGCTTAGACAACTCAAGGGACCTCCAAAAGGCAGTGATACATTAACAAAGGCTGCCTTGCGGTTATTGGAAGTCCCCATGGGGCAGCGGAGCGCGCATATATGAAGTGCGTGCCCCTGTGTAAAGCGGAAGAAGGACCAAAAATTTGTCGACGGAAATCACGCTGAAAAAAGACAGAAAACCGGCGCTTTCTGGCGTTGCTGCAGCGCACAAAAAAATCTCGCAAATTGTGGGCCCCACGCCGCTTTTGCCGCTGCCGCATGGCGAATCGATTCTTTGGTGCAAATGTGAGTCGGAACAACCCATGCGCGCCTTCAAGCTTCGGGGGGCCTGGCACCGTCTGTCCGACCTGCCAGAAGAAGCGCGCGACGCAGGCGTTGTTGCCTTTTCCAGTGGCAATCATGCGCAAGGCGTCGCTTGGGCGGCGCAGAAACTTGGCATGCCTGCGTTGATTGTGATGCCCAAAGACACGCCTCAGGTGAAATTGGATGGCACACGCGCCTTGGGGGCAGAGATTGTCCTTTATGACCGGATGACGGAAAGCCGCGAGGAGATTGCTGCGCGTATTGCGGACGAACGCGGGGCTGTTTTGGTCCCCAGCTTTGATGATCCGTGGGTGATTGAGGGCCAAGGCAGTGCTGGGCTGGAAGCTTTGGAGCAAATGGCTGCCATGGGGATGGACGCGCCAGATGTGGTCATCATGCCGTGCGGCGGAGGGGGGCTGGCCGCGGGGCTCGCTTTGGCTCTGCCCGAAGCGCAGATCATTGTCGCAGAGCCCGAAGGCTGGGATGATATGGCCCGTTCGCTTGCTCTGGGAGAAATTGTGCCTGTTGGGCCGAACCCGCCGCCTACATATTGCGACGCCATTCAGACGCTGAAGGTCGCGCCACTCACTTTTGATGTGTTGAAGGCCGCGGGCGCCACAGGCGTTGCTGTGAGCGAGGCAGAAACTTTTGCCGCCATGCGCCATGCCAAGCAAGCATTGGGCGTAACAATTGAGCCGGGCGGCGCAGTCGCATTGGCGGCCCTTTTATCAGGCAAAGTGCGGCCCGGCGCGCGGACGCTGGTGCTCCTTTCGGGCGGCAATGTTGATCCGCAGTTGTTTGATCAGGTCATGACAGGCTAAGGCGAACCTATGTCTGAAGTGATCCTCTCTATTGCGGTTCTGGCCGCCGCTGCGCTGATCTGGGGCGGCATTCGGCTGATGCAGGCCAAGAATGAAGTGCGCAAAGGTCGGTTGATGATCATTGCGGCACTGGTGCTCTTTGCCAATGTGCTGATTATCGCCTGGCCGCAATAAGGCGCGCTTCATCGCATTGGCGCGGAACAAGACGGTGCTCTGCCCTGTTGCCCTTTCTTCAGCCTGACGTGCGTCTGTCGGGCCTTGGATAAAGGAACTGGACGATGCGTATCATCGCGAAAACGGCCGTCATTATGCTTGCAGCAGGCTCGCTCGGGGCCTGTGCAGAGTATCGGAATAATGAAACACTTCGCTCGGCCGGCAAAGCTGCAGCCATTGGTGCGGCGGGGGGTGCCGCCGTTGGGGTCGTTGTGGGCGGCGTAAATCCTGTTGAAGGCGCCGTCGCAGGCGCTTTGGCAGGCGGCGCTATTGGCGCAATTACTGCGAAAAAGCGGCGGTGGATCCGCGACGATCAGGGCTATTGCTATTATCTCGACAATGGCCAGCGCGTTTATGATCGGACCAAGAACTGCTGATCCCAGTCAAGCCTGTCATCCCGATCTCTGTTCGGGATGACAGGCGCGATTAGGCCGCCGTTCCGCCCACGGTCAGGCCATCAACCAACAAGGTCGGCTGGCCAACGCCCGCAGGCACGCTTTGCCCGCCCTTGCCGCAAATGCCAACGCCTTCGTCGAGCGCCATATCATTGCCGATGCCCATAACTTTGGTCAGCACGGTCGGGCCATCGCCAATCAGCGTTGCGCCTTTGACAGGCGCACCAATTTTCCCATCTTTCACCAAATAGGCTTCGGTGCAGCTAAAGACGAACTTGCCCGAGACGATATCCACCTGACCGCCGCCAAAGCTCTTGGCAAAGAGTCCGTTCTTGACGCGCGACAACAGCTCTGCCGGATCGTCCTGCCCGTCCTTCATATAGGTGTTTGTCATTCGCGGCATGGGGGCGTGCGCATAGGATTCACGGCGGCCATTGCCCGTAGGCTCCACCCCCATCAGCCGGGCATTGAGCCGGTCTTGCATATAGCCTTTGAGGATACCGTCTTCGATCAGCACAGTCTCTCCTGTCGGCGTGCCTTCATCATCAATTGACAGAGAGCCCCGTCGCGCTTCGAGTGCGCCATTATCCACCACAGTCACACCGGGGGCGGCCACGCGCTCGCCAATGCGGCCCGAAAAGACGCTGGTGCCCTTGCGATTAAAATCGCCTTCCAGCCCATGGCCGACAGCTTCGTGCAGCAGCACGCCCGGCCAACCGGGCCCAAGAAGGACCGTCATTTCGCCAGCCGGTGCGTCAATGCTCGACAAATTGACAATGGCTTGCGCCAGTGCGCCATCAATCGCGCGGTTCCATGTTTTGGGATCAAAGAGATGATCGTAAAGATAGCGCCCGCCCAGCCCAAAAAACCCGCTTTCACGCCGGCCATTGTCTTCGGCGACAATGCTAACATTCAAGCGGACAAGCGGGCGAACATCAGTCGCCACAAAGCCATCCGCGCGGACAATTTCGACGACGCTCCAGCTGGCTGATAGGCCCACAGTCACTTGTTTCACGCGCGGGTCACGCGCGCGCGCCGCTGCATCAATTTGCTGGCACAGCGCCACCTTATCGGCAAAGGGGATTAAACCCATTGGGTCGCCATCAGTGTAAAGATGCCGGTTATTCTGCCGCGGGGCGGCGGCCATCGCTGATTTTGTCGGGTCGAGCAGCGTTAATGTTTCGCCCGCGCGGCGAATGGCAGCAGCGCTGATTTCATTGGCATGGGCAAAGCCCGTCATTTCGCCAGAAACACCGCGCAGTCCAAAGCCAGCGTCCGTCGAATAATCAGCTGTTTTCAGGCGGCCATCATCAAAGCCAAAGGCTTCTGACGCGCGATATTGCAGATAGAGTTCCCCATCGTCGCAATTTTTCAAAAGCTCAGCCGTCAGCCGCTGGGCGGTGGCCGGATCAAGCTGATCGTTGCGATAGAGGAAGCGGCGAGCGTCAGTCGTAAAAGTCATAGGCATTGATATAGGAAGGGCTTGGCCGCCTGAACAGGGCGAAACCGCTTCGGCAAGCGATGCCAGCTGTGATCAGTGCGCCTGATCGTCCGCCGGGCCGCCGACTAGCACAAAGCGCTTGTCGCAATAGCCACATTCAACAAAGCCCTTTTCGTCAATTTCCAGCCAGACGCGGGGATGGCCAAGGGCTGCGCCGCCAGGAATATCAGAAGCGCCATCACACGAGACGCGATGCGATGTGACACGAACGGTTTCAGGTGCTTTGCTCATGCTGCGCCGATAGCAATGCCCATCACGGCATGCAACGCGCAAAAGCGGGTATTCTCTTCGGGGACTGACCACTTTCCCCCGACGCGCCGAACCGCTAGAGCGATCCTTATGACTGACGCAGCAATTATCATCGATAATGTCCAAAAAACCTATGCCGGGGGCAAACAGGCGCTCAAAGGCGTCTCTTTTGAGGTCCCCCGCGGCTCTGTTTTTGGGCTGTTAGGCCCCAATGGCGCCGGAAAATCGACGCTGATTAATATCTTGGCAGGTCTTGTCACCAAGACAGCGGGCCATGCCAGCATCTGGGGTTTTGACATTGATGAACACCCCCGCAATGCCAAAAATTCCATTGGCATTGTGCCGCAAGAGATTGTGTTTGATCCCTTTTTCACGCCGTTTGAGACGTTGGAAAATGTCGCTGGGCTCTATGGCGTGCCCAAGGGCAAGCGCCGCTCGCTGGAATTGCTGCGTGCGGTGCACCTAGAAGATAAAGCCCATGCCTATGCCCGTACCCTGTCTGGCGGGATGAAGCGCCGGCTGCTGGTGGCCAAGGCCATGGTCCATTCGCCGCCTATTCTGGTCCTGGATGAACCGACGGCCGGCGTTGACATTGAACTGCGCCAACAGCTTTGGGCCTATGTGCGCGAGCTGAACCGCCAAGGTGTGACGATTGTGCTCACCACTCATTATCTGGAAGAAGCTGAAGAGCTGTGTGAGCGGATTGCCATTATCAATCATGGCACGCTGATCGCCAATAAGCCCACGCGGGAGTTGGTGGATATGGCGCAGGAAAAGGTTGTCGAAGTCACTGTTGACCGCGATGTAGAAACTGCACCCCGCTCCCCACTGTTTCAGAAGGTAGAAGTGAAGGCGGGCCGGGTGCTATCCATCACTTATTCCAAGGCGCAGGCCAATGCGGGGGATGTGCTCGGCGCGGTGCAGGCCGCGGGCTATGGCATTGCGGACGTGTCCACGCGCGAAGCGGATTTGGAGCATGTTTTCCTGAATCTGACGCGGGCGGCGTAAATATGGCGGCGGACCAGCCGGCTTTGGTGCACCTTGTTACGGGGGCAACGGGGGCCGGCAAAACGCAGTATAGCATCGCGCTGGCGGAACAGATGGGCGCTGTGCGCTTTTCCATTGATGATTGGATGACCCGCCTGTTCTGGATGGACAGCCCACAGCCAATTGAATTTGAATGGACGATAGAGCGTATTGCAAGATGTGAGGCGCTGATCCGCGATTTAGTTGCAGCTTTGGCGGGGCAGGGGATGGCTTCGGTGCTGGACCTTGGCTTTACCAAGGCGGACCATCGGGCCGAATTTGCAGATTTTGCCAACACACTTGGCACATCGGCCAAATTGCATTGGGTCGATGTGCCAGCAGAGCAGCGTTGGGCGCGCGTTGTCCAGCGCAACAGCCAGCGCGGCCCCACCTACGCCATGGATGTAGACCGCGCGATGTTTGACTTTATGGAAGGCGAATGGAAGCCGCCATTGGCCGCTGAGCTAGAGCTGCTGGCAGGACAGGTTATCCGGGCATGAATGGCGATGTGCTCATCATTGGGTCAGGCGCGGCCGGGCTGACAGCGGCGCTGGAACTGGCCCAGCAGTGCAAGGTGATTGTGCTGGCCAAAGGCGCGATTTCAGACGGGGCGACCAGCTGGGCCCAAGGCGGCATTGCCGCTGTTCTGGAAACAACGGATACTTTTGAAAGCCATGTCGAAGACACAATGATTGCCGGTGCCGGGTTGAATAACCGGCAGACGGTTGAGCATGTGGTGGAGCAAGCGCCTGCGGCAATCGCACGGCTGGCAGATCTGGGCGTGCCCTTTGATTTGGGGGCAGACAAACATTGGCATTTGACGCGTGAAGGCGGCCATTCGCACCGGCGCATTGTCCATGTCCATGATGCCACAGGGCTTGCCGTGCAGCAGGCGCTCGAGAAAGCGGCCGCCGCCCACCCCAATATCACGCTGGTGCCCGATCGCGTGGCGATTGACCTGATCATGGGGCGTCACCAGATGCGCTTTTCCACCAGCGGGCGGATCCACGGCGTTTACGCGTTGAACCGCACAACGGGGCTGGTGGAAACATTCACCGCACGGGCGACCATCCTTGCCTCAGGCGGGGCCGGGCGCACTTATCTGTATTCCACAGCACCGCGCGGTGCGACGGGCGATGGCATCGCCATGGCGTGGCGTGCCGGGTGCCGTGTGTCGAATATGGAATTTATGCAGTTCCACCCGACCTGCCTCTATAATCTGGACGTCAAAAACTTTCTGATTACTGAGGCTGTGCGGGGCGAAGGCGGGCAGTTGAAAATCCCAACCACGGGGGAACGTTTCATGCCCCGTTTTGATGCGCGGGGAGAGCTGGCCCCGCGCGACATTGTGGCGCGCGCGATTGACCATGAGATTAAGCGGCTGGGGCTGGATTATGTCCATTTGGACATCAGCCATTTGGACGCAGACTTTGTGCGCGGCCATTTCCCCAATATCTATGACAAGCTGATGGGCTTGGGCATTGATATCACGAAAGATCCCATCCCGGTTGTGCCGGCCCAGCATTATACTTGCGGCGGTGTGGTGGTGGATCTGGATGGCCGCACGGATGCGCCGGGCCTATATGCGGCCGGCGAAGTGACGCAATCCGGCCTTCATGGGGCCAATCGTCTTGCGTCAAACAGCTTGCTGGAATGCCTCGTGTTTGGCGCAGCCTGTGCGCAGCATATTTCCGCCAACTGGGATAGCCTGCCGCCGCCGCCTGATATCCGGCCTTGGGATGAAAGCCGCGTAACCGATAGCGACGAAGAAGTCGTCATCCAGCAATGCTGGCGCGAAATCCGCCATTTCATGTGGAATTTCGTTGGTATTGTGCGCACCACCAAAAGGCTGGAACGCGCCAAGCATCGGATTGATCTGCTCCGTCAGGAAGTTGGTGACTATTACAGCCATTTCCGGGTGACCCCGGATTTGGTGGAATTGCGCAATTTGGTGGAAGTAGCGGACCTCATCATCCGGTCGGCCCTTGCCCGCAAGGAAAGCCGGGGCTTGCACTATACAACGGATTATCCTGAGCTTCTGCCGGAGGCTCAAGACACAATTCTCGTGCCCTGACGCGCGTTTGCGCATCAGCCATGGTTGATTGATCGGCGCACACAGGGCATAGCCGCCGGCATGACCGAGATGCTTAAAATCAGCCTGCCCGATGGTTCCGTGCGCGAAATGCCCAAGGGCGCGACGCCTGCCGATGTTGCTGCCGCCATTGGCCCCGGCCTTGCTAAGGCTGCCATCGCCGCGCGCGTGAATGGCGAATTGCGTGATATTTCCCGCGCGTTTGAGGGCGATTGTGAATTGGCGCTCGTCACATCGCGCGATGAGGATGAAGCACTGGACCTCGCCCGGCATGACTTTGCCCATATTCTGGCAGAAGCCGTTCAGGCGCTGTTCCCCGGCACGCAAATCACTTTCGGCCCGTCGACCGACGACGGCTTTTATTATGATTTCGCGCCCAAGCGGCCCTTTACTGAGGATGATCTGCCCGCCATCGAAGCCAAGATGCGCGAGATTATCGCGGCGGATAAGCCGCTGCGCCGCGAAGTTTGGGATCGCAATCAGCTGATCGCGTGCTGGCAGGCCGAGGGTGAAACGTTCAAGGCGGAATGGGCGGCGGAACTGCCCGAAGGCGAAGAAATCAGCGTTTATTGGTCGGGCGATGACTGGATGGATATGTGCCGCGGGCCGCATCTGGCCTCGACCGGCAAGTTGGATCCGCAGGCTTTTAAGCTCACGCGCGTATCAGGCGCTTATTGGCGCGGTGATCAGAAGAACGCGCAGCTGTCCCGCATTTATGGCACCGGCTGGCTCAACAAGAAGCAGCTCGATGCCCATCTGACGCGGCTCGAAGAAGCCGCCAAGCGCGACCATCGCCGTTTGGGCAATGAGATGGACTTGTTCCACCTCCAGCAAGAAGCGCATGGCAGTGTGTTCTGGCATCCCAAGGGCTTTCGCGTGTGGCGTGAGTTGGAAGCCTATATGCGCCGCGCAATTGATGCCGCTGGCTATCGCGAAGTGAAAACCCCGCAGATCATGGACGCCCGCCAATGGGAACAGTCCGGCCACTGGGGCAAATATCGTGAAAATATGTTCGTCATCCCGGATGAAGTGCCCAATGTGGATGATGAAGGCCCCGTGATTTCGGGCGATGCCGATTGGATGGCGCTGAAGCCGATGAACTGTCCGGCGCATGTGCTGATTTTCCGTCAGGGCATTAAGTCTTATCGCGATCTGCCGCTGCGCCTGTATGAAAATGGCTGTTGCCACCGCAATGAACCGCATGGTGCGCTCCATGGCCTGATGCGTGTGCGTCAGTTCACGCAGGATGATGCGCATATCTTCTGCCGCGAAGACCAGATTGTAGATGAAGTCCGCGCCTTCTGCGAATTGGCAGACCGGATCTATAAGGATTTTGGCTTTACCTATTCCATCAAGCTCGCCCTGCGTCCTGAAAAGCGCTTTGGCAGCGATGAGATGTGGGACAAGGCTGAGACCGAGTTGCGCAACGCCGTTGCCGCGGCGGGCTTGGCAACGCCAGACTATGGTTGGGAAGAATTGCCGGGCGAAGGTGCCTTTTACGCGCCCAAGCTGGAATGGCATTTGACGGATGCGATTGGCCGCACCTGGCAGGTCGGCACCATCCAGTCAGACCGGGTTCTGCCGGAACGTCTCGATGCGACCTATGTGGGGGATGATGGCGAAAAGCATCGCCCCGTCATGCTCCACCGCGCGATCTTCGGCTCTTATGAGCGGTTTATTGGCATTTTGATTGAGCATTTTGCTGGGCGCTTCCCCGTATGGTTGGCCCCCGTGCAAGCTGTGGTCGCGACAATTGTGTCGGATGCGGATGGCTATGCCAAGGATGTCGCCGATAAGCTGGAAGCCGCTGGCCTTCGCGTCGAAACCGATCTGCGCAACGAAAAGATCAATTATAAAGTGCGCGAACATTCACTGGCGAAGGTGCCGCATTTGTTGGTTGTCGGGATGCGCGAAGCCGAAGAAGGCAAAGTTGCCATCCGCACGCTGGGCCAAGAAGGCCAGCGCATCATGAGCGTGGATGAGGCCATTGCGTTGCTGCGCGATGAGGCAACACCGCCTGATTTGCGAGGCTAAGAACGGGCGAGGGCCAGTCCGCTGCGACGAAAGCTGTGTTGCGCGGTTTAAGTCTCGCCCCCTCCCGCAGGCGGGAGGGGATGGGGGAGGCCAGATTGCCCTTATTGCGCCGTCCAGCCGCCATCCACGACCAAGTTGCTCCCCGTGACCGCGCTTGCTTCATCGCGGCAGAGGAACAGCGCCATAGCGCCAATCTGATCGGGCATTACAAATTGCTTTTGCGGGATGGCGCCCAATAGCACATCGTTAATCACTTGCTCGCGCGTCATGTTGCGCGTGCGCATTGTGTCGGGGATTTGGTTTTCCACCAGCGGCGTCCAGACATAGCCGGGGGAGATGCAATTGACCGTAATGCCCTGTTTCGCCACTTCGAGCGCGGCTGTTTTCGTTAGGCCCACCAATCCGTGCTTTGCGGCATTATAGGCCGATTTATTGGGGCTTGCGACCATGGAATGTGCGGAAGCGGTTGAGATAATCCGCCCCCAGCCTTTGGCCTTCATATAAGGCAAGGCCGCGCGCATGGCGTGGAAGGGTGCAGACAGAAGAAGCGCAATCAGCTGATCCCATTTCTCAATCGGGAATTCATCCACGGGCGCAACATGCTGGACGCCCGCATTGTTAATGAGAATATCTGGCCCGCCCAGTTCGGCATGGCAGGTCTCGACCATCGCGGCGATCTGGTCTGGCTGCGTCATATCCGCGCCCGACCACACAGCTTTGGCGCCGCTCAGTTCTTCCAAGGCTTGCCGTTGCGCCTCAATGCTGGCGGCATCGCCAAAGCCATTAATCATGACCGCACAGCCCTCGCGCGCAAGCGCCGTTGCGCAAGCTGCGCCAATGCCTGAGGTGGAGCCGGTAATAAGGGCGGTTTTGCCTTTGAGGATCATGGCATACTCCTGCTGGTTAAGCCCTGCGATTGCATCACGCGGATCGGCAGTGCAATGTCTTTTACGAGGGGGCAGGAAGAAGGAAAGGCAGGATGCGTCAGACCATTTGTCTTCATCGTGCGCCCCTTTCACAAGGTGCACGCTTCACCCCCAAATTTGTGCGGGCTAGGAGTATATAGCATGCGCCGGATGATGATTGCCATGGGCAGTGGGGCGCTTATCTTGGCCTTGGGCTATGCTTTTGCGCCGCCATCGCTGCGCTTTTGGGATGCACGTCCCCCTGCGCCCCGCACGCAAGCCGGCGAGGCGATAGGCCCTGTCGCGGGCAACAGCTGCGCAGACGCCAAATATCAGGCAAGCCCAGCTTGTCAGATCTTGGCAGCCGCCAATGCGAGTTGGGCCAAGGCCTTTCCCGCTGGCAAATATGTGCCCACGCAGATCCGCTTTTACGCGCAGACGGGCAAAACGGGGTGTGGCACAGCGCAATCCGCCATGGGCCCTTTTTACTGCCCAGCGGATAAGTCCATTTATCTGGATGAAACTTGGCTCCAAAACCTCTCGCAAGTGCACGGCAAGGCGGCAGAGCCAGCCAAGGCCTATAGTGTGGCGCATGAGGTGGGCCATCATATCCAGTATGTGACAGGCATTGTGGATCAGATACGCGCCTATCAAAAGCGGCTCTCTGCCGCAGATAGAGAGAAGCTGCAAACGGCGCTGGAACTCCAAGCAGATTGCTATGCGGGTGTCTGGGCTGCGCAAAATACGGCGCTTGTAAGCGCTGTCGACATGGAAAATGGGCTGCGCCTTGCCCAAGCGGAAGGCGCGAAGATAGTTGACCAGGCAGCCGAGCCGTCTTTGGTGCCAGAGAATTTTTCTCTGGGGTCAAAGCGGGATCGCATGGCATGGTTAAAACGCGGGCTTGAGACGGGGGATCCGGATCGCTGTGATCCATTCCAGACGGTCCGACTGGAAAAATAGGGGGCAGATAGTGCGGATTGGGATTGTGGCGCCTTCATGCCGGCTGGAAGAGGCCGTTGCCGGGCAATTGCCTGTACTGGCCCGCGCCGCTTATGGTGCTGATGCACCGGATTTCATCATTCACCCCCAATGCTTCCTGTCTGAAGGCCATTTTGCTGGGCCAGATGCAGCCCGCGCCGATGCCTTTGTGGACTTGGCGAATGATCCCAATATTGATGCCATCTGGTTTGCCCGTGGCGGCTATGGCGCGTGCCGCGTGGTTGACCAGGCGTTGCCGCGGCTGGCCTCTGTAGCCGGCGATAAAGCCTATTTGGGCTATAGCGATGCCGGCTTCTTATTGGCGGGGCTTTATGCCGCGGGCATTGGCCGCATCGCGCATGGCCCAATGCCCAGCGATGTAAAACGCGCAGGAGGCGATGCTGCCGTTCTGCGCGGGCTGGATTGGCTGATGGCTCCTCATAAAACGGCCCACGCCGCGCCGAAGCAGGTGGCCTTTAATCTCACTGTTCTGAGCCAGCTTTTGGGGACAGCGCTTCAGCCCGATCTGACTGACCATGTCCTGATGGTCGAAGAGGTGGGCGAATATATGTACCGCATTGATCGCAGTTTATTTCACCTCACCTCTAACCCCGGCATTCGCAAAATTGCCGGCTTGATGCTGGGCCGATGCAGCGACGTGCCGGATAATGATCCTGACTTTGTCCTGACTGAGGAAGAGGTTGCCCGCCACTGGTGCACGCAGAGCGGCATTGCCTATCTTGGCCGGGCGGATATTGGCCATGATGCCGAAAACACAGTCGTGCCCTTTGGCTAAGAGGTAAAAGAAAAGGCGCAGGCCAATGGCCCACGCCTTTTCTGTTGAACCACGCCGTTTCCGCTTAACGGAATTTAACGGCCAAATAACGCGGCGGCATGGATCCACGCTGAATATACAGCAGCACATTCGTGCGCCCCGCGCGTTTGGCCTCTGTTGCAATCCGGCCCAAATCAGCCGCTGCCAAAGTTGGCTGTTGGTTGGCCGAAAGGATGATGTCCCCACGGCGTAGGCCCTTGGCTGCTGCATCACTTGCTGGATCGACAGCTGCAACCACAACGCCACGTGGCGGGTTAGTCAGGCCAAGTTGGCGCGCAATTTCAGGTGTCAGTTCTTGGACAGCAAGGCCCAGCGATTCCCGCGTGGCATTTTGTGCCGTCTCTTCGTCTTCTGGATCTAGCCCCTGATTGCCGCCGGCAATGGCTGCCAACCGGTCTTCGGAGGGCCGCTCACCCAGCACCGCTGTGAAAGTCAGGCGTTTGCCCGCGCGAATGACTTCAATCGGGACGCGGCTGCCCACGCTTTGGTTGGCAATCAGGAAGGATAGAGTCTGATCCGGCGTGACATCACGGCCACCAACGCACACGACAACATCGCCTTCGCGAATGCCGGCCTTGGCCGCTGCTTCATTGGGCTCAACTCGGGCAATGAGTTCGCCTTGGTTCTTGGGCAGGCCCAAGGCTTCTGCTGCGCCTTCATCCAAGGGCTGGATGCTCACGCCTAAATAGCCCCGCTTCACTTTGCCGCCAGATTTCAGCGTCTCAATAATGGGGGCTGCAACTTCAGAAGGGATGGCAAAGCCAATGCCCACATTGCCGCCCGTGGGCGAGAAGATGGCCGTGTTAATGCCAATGACATTGCCGTTCATATCAAACATCGGGCCACCGCTATTGCCCTGATTAATGGAGGCATCTGTCTGGATATATCGGTCAGATGGTCCTGAACCGATATTGCGGTGCAGGGCTGAAACAATGCCGGCAGTGACTGTGCCGCCAAGCCCATAGGGGTTGCCAATGGCCACCACCCAATCGCCCACACGCGTCCGGCTGCTATCGCCAAATTTCACATAAGGCAGATTGCGGCCTTCAATCTTGAGCACGGCAAGGTCAGAGGCTGGGTCACGGCCAACCAGCTTGGCGGAATATTCCGTCCGGTCTGGGAATGTGACCGTGATCGAGCTGACAGCAGCGCCGCGCTGACCGGGTGAGACCACATGGTTATTGGTGACGATATAACCATCAGGCGAGATGAGAAAACCTGAGCCCAAAGACTGGGCTTCGCGCGTGACCGGGCGGCCTTCACCTCCCCCGAAGAGATCAGCAAAAGGGGTGCCGGCAAAGGGATTGTTGGTGGGGACTTGCACTTTCTGCTTGGTCGAAATGTTGACCACAGCCGGCTGGAGACGCGCTGCCAAATCCGCAAAGCTCATTGGTGCGCCAGGGCGCGGGGCTGTGCTGGCCATTAGGCCGGGTTCATTCTGCGCCTCTTGTGAGGCCGCAGGCGATTGCAGGGCAAGTGTGGCCGTTGTTCCGCCGAGTAGCAAAGCTGCCGTCAGGGCATAAGCATAACGCACTCTTGGTCTCCTTATCTTATGTCTTACAGTCAACATCCCGGGCACGGATGGCGCGGCGGGGCTGAACCGAAATTGAACAGCCCGCCACGATCAGGGGTGGCTTAACGCGCACCCCCGCCGCGGAATTGCCGCAGATAATCATTGCCGGGAGAGAGGATGATGCTCGTTGAGCCTTCCGGCTTCGACCCATCTAGGCCAAAGGTTGCCCGGTAGGACTGCATCGCCCGGTAAAAGTCATAAAATGCGGGGTCTTTGCCAAACGAGGCTGAATAGATTTTGGCGGCTTCAGCATCTGCGCTGGCACGAATGATCTGGGCTTGTTTCCAGCCTTCGGCCCGCTTGGTCGCGGCTTCTTGCTGACGCGCGGTGCGCATCCGTTGGAACGCGGATTCCAGCGTGGCGCCCTTGGGCAAATCAGCCCGCTTAATGCGCACATCAATGACTTCCGCGCCATATTGCCGCGCTTCACGGTTCAGCCCGTTGCGAATATTTTCCATCACTTTGCCACGCTCAGGGCTCAGCAATGTGGCAAAGGGTTCCTTGCCCAATTCATTGCGCAAAGCAGAGCCCAAAAGTGGGCGAAGTGCCTCGGCCAGCCGCTCTTCGGTCCGCGCTGTTTTGTACATCTTGAGCGGGTCAACAATGCGATACCGCGCAAAAGCATCAACTTGCAGGCGGAGCTGGTCAGTCGAGAGCACTTCCTGCTCGTCCATGCTGATCGATTGGACGCGTTTGTCGAGCCATTGGATTTTTTCAGCAAAAGGCACGCGGACAATAAGGCCCGCGCCAGTATTTCCAAATTGCTCGCCTTTTTCATAGGCATTGATGATCCGCACGGGCTGGCCAAAGCGCACCACCACGCCCTGGCGTGTTTCTGGCACGAAGGACACAGTCGCGCCGAAAAGGATGACAATTGCCAGCGCTAAAAAGGCGAGGCCGGCTGGGTTCCGCAAGATACGCTCCATCAGCGGTCTCCTGCCCGCAGCGTGGGATTAGCTGCAGGTTCCTGTGCTTTGCGCGCATTCGGGGGAAGCGCCATATAGGGCATGACATTGGGGGTTTCGATAATTGTCTTATCCAACTTGCCCAGCACCTGCTCCATTGTTTCATAATACATACGGCGGCGCGTGACATTGGGCGAAAGCTTGTACTGCGCATACACCTTGTCAAAGGCCTGCGCCTCACCCAGCGCCCGCTGTGTCACCTGCTGCGAATAGGTATTCGCTTGGTTGATCATCGATTGTGCTTCTTGTTGAGCCGCCGTTACGTCTTTGAATGCGTCAATGACGGCACCGGGCGGGTCGGCGCGCTTAATGGCCACGCCTTCAATGCGCACGCCCGAGCGGTAGGCCGCCAAAATGCGCCGCATCCGGTTTTCAACATCGGCTTCAATTTGGCCGCGCTTGGCCCCAATCGCCCCAATCAAATCAACGCGAGACACGGCGGCGCGCATCGCGCTTTCCGCCACTTCGCGAATCGTTTCTTCCGGATCCGTCAGCTGAAAACGAAAGAGTTCAGGGTCAGCGATGGACCACCGAACCGAATAATCCAGATCAACAATGTTCTGATCGCCCGTCAGGACGAAATTCTCCACCTCGCTTGAGGCGGGGATGTTGACGGTGCGGATTTCCGCAACATTCAGCTTGGTCACCCGTTCAATGGGGGCAGGCAATGTGAGGCCAATACCGGATTCAAGCGTGCGTGAATAAGCGCCAAAAATGGTCACAATCGCTCGTTCTTGCGGCGCAATCGCGTGGAAACTGGTGAACAAGACCCACACGCCCACCACGACCCCACCGACCAGACGGATCATCGGCCAAGACGAACCGCCACCGCCATTGCCCCCAAAGCGATCCCGCAATTGGCGCGATAAATCGTCAAAGGGAGAGGGGCCTCGCGGCTTGCCGCCGCCGCCGGGCGGCGCATTCCACGGGTTGCGCGGGCCATTGCCGCCCGCACCGCCGCCATTAGACCCACCATTTCCGCGGTTGCCCCACGGGCCACCCGCGTCCGAAAATAGCGCGATTGCCCGCGCTCTCCAGCCTGTTTTTGCGCTCATGACCAACCATATAGGATGGCCCTTTCACGAAAAACAGTGGCGCTGAGAGATTCTCCCCTTAAATCGCGCTTTATGTCTGATCTTGATCTCTTAACTGCATCCCTTGATGCCATTGCGGACCCTGCCGGCGCAGGCGGGCTGATTGCGTCTGGCCGCGCCAGTGCGCCTCGTATCACTGAGGGCCGAGCAGCGCTTATCCTAGATGTAACAGGCCTAACGCCTGCAGTGCGCGCGGCGCTGGCGGCAGAAATTGAGGCGCGGCTAAAGGGCCTTCCGGGCGTAACTGAGGTGCGCATCGCCATGACGAGCGAGAAAGTCGCCCGGCCTTTGATTGCCATTGCCAGCGGCAAAGGCGGTGTCGGCAAATCAACGGTATCAACCAATATCGCGGTCGCCCTGAAACGCGCAGGCTTTCACCCCGGGCTTGTCGATGCCGATATTTACGGCCCGTCCCAACCGCTATTGACGGGCACTGAAGGCCGTAAGCCGGAAGCAGAAGGGCAAAAGCTGATTGCCGTAGACACGCCTTTGGGTGTGCCGTTGCTTTCAATGGGGCATTTGGTTGCCCCCGGCCAAGCCATTGCATGGCGCGGGCCAATGGCCGGCAATGCGCTGAGCCAGTTGATTGATGCAGAATGGGGCAATGCCAATGTCTTGGTGGCGGATATGCCGCCCGGCACGGGCGATGTGCAATTGTCGATGGTGCAAAAGCACAAGCCAGCAGGGGCCGTCATTGTTTCAACGCCGCAAGATTTGGCCTTGATTGACGCCACACGCGCCATTGATTTGTTCCAAAAGGCGGGTGTTCCCATCATTGGTTTGATTGAGAATATGGCGGGCTATGTCTGCCCCCATTGTGGCGATGTGTCTGATCCCTTTGGGTCGGGCGGGGCAGAAGCTGCCGCCAAGGCCTTGGGCATTGATTTTCTGGGGCGTATCCCGCTGGATATGGACATTCGCAGCTCGTCCGATGCGGGTCAGCCAGTGGCCGCAGGGAACGGACCGCATGCGCGCGTGTTTGAAGCAATTGGAGAAAAAATCGCAGCCTGGCTGCGCGCGCATGGAGGCTGATATGCCATTGGCAACGGATGAGGACATTGCAGACCTGCTCAGGGACGTGCGCCATATCGCGCTGGTCGGCGCGTCAGACCGGCCCGAGCGGGCAAGCTATGAGGTTATGTCAGTTCTCCTTGCCCATGGCTATCGCGTCACGCCTGTAAATCCAGCGCTGGCTGGGCAACAAATTCATGGCCAGACTGTGGTCGCCAATTTGGCAGATGTGCCTGAGCCAATTGATATGGTGGATATCTTCCGCAATTCAGATGCTGCGGGGCCGGTTGTGGACGATGCCATTCACCTGGGTGCCAAAGCTGTTTGGATGCAATTGGGTGTTCTCAATCCCGCCGCCGCAGCCCGCGCCGAAGCGGCAGGCCTGCGTGTGGTGATGGACCATTGCCCCAAAATTGAACTGCGTCGATTGGGCATTGCACCCATTTGTTAATTGCTAGCGGATTGACAGTCTTTGGGCGCGCTCGCTCAACCGGGCGACTGCGGCGGCGTGGAGTGGCGTGCCAGTCGCCAAGACGCCAAAAGCTTCGCCCTTGGTGGAATTAAAGCGCAAGGGCCGGCCATGCGCATCAGTCACCACGCCGCCCGCTTCTTCCGTGAGCAAAGCGGCGGCTGCAATATCCCATTCATGCCCCCAGCGCAGGGTGGCGACCAAATCGGCCTCGTCCGCGGCCACCATTGCAATGCGCAAGGCAATGCTGTTGGGCTTATGCACGGTTACCAAGTCCATATCTGCCTTGGGCAAAAGATCTGCCGGCACGCGTGCACCAGCCAAGTTGGCCCGGCTGCTGGCAGTCAGTGGCGCACCATTGCGCCACGCGCCACTGCCGCGCATCGCGCGCCAATGTTCATCGCGGGCCGGGGCATCGAGCACGGCAAGCGTTGCCCGCCCACCTTCGACAAGCGCAATAGAAACGGCCCAGCCATCGCGCCCACGCACATAATCGCGCGTGCCATCAATCGGGTCGACCACCCAGACCCGCGGCAGCATGAGCCGTTCGGCATTGTCCGCTGTTTCTTCCGAAAGCCAGCCGGCGTCAGGGTCTAAATCTGCAAGCGCGGATTTCAGAAATGCATCAACGGCCAGATCCACTTCGCTGACCGGGTTGCCGGGGGATTTTTCCCAGCGGTCAAACTCCCCCCGAAACCGGTCAAGCGCAATCGCCCCGGCCGCGCGGGCAATGGCGCTTAATTGGTCAAGGCGCGGATCAGTCACCAGCGAGCGTAAGTCCTTCCACCCGCAGCGTTGGCACATTGGTGCCATAGCGGAAGGTCAAGTCATTGGCGGGCGTTAGGTTGCGGAACATGTCTTTCAGATTTCCGGCAATGGTCACTTCGGCCACGGCCTCTGCAATCTGGCCGTTGCGAATGACAAAGCCTGATGCACCTCGGCTATAATCGCCGGTCAGGCCATTCACGCCCTGACCGATAAGTTCTGTCACGTAAAAGCCTTCAGTGATGTCGGCCATCAAGTCAGCCGGGCTGATGCTGCCTGCTTCCATATGGAGGTTGGAGGCGCCAGCACCCGGTGGGCCGCCCACGCCGCGCGCGCCATGGCCCGTGGGGTGCAGCCCCAATTGCCGGGCCGAGGCACTGTCGAGCAGCCATGTCGTTAGCACGCCCTTGTCAATCAATGCCCGGCGACTGGTCGGCAGGCCCTCCCCGTCAAAAGGTTTAGAGCGCAGACCGCGCAGCCGATGCGGATCATCAATAATCGTGATGTTGGGGCCAAAGATTTCGGTCCCAAGGGCTTCCAAGAGAAAGCTTGTCTTGCGCGCAATGGATGATCCCGTGATCGCGCCAATCAGATGACCAACCAGCGATCCGCCGACGCGCCGGTCGAGCACGACGGGCATCGGCCCGCTTTTCAGTTTGATTGGATTGAGCCGCGCGACGGCCTTGTCACCTGCCTCGCGGCCAATGGCGGCGGCATCATCCAGATCTGCCAAATGGCGGACGCTGTGATAGGCATAATCGCGCTGCATGCCTGCACCTTCGCCGGCCAGCACACTTGCCGAAACACTATGGCTTGATCCGGAATAGCTGCCGGCAAAGCCGCCACTGGTGGCAAGCGCAACAATCGCCCGGCCTGCACCCGCGCTGCCGCCTTCGCTATTGGTAACACCCTTAACGGCGCGGGCGGCATCTTCAGCTGCCATGGCCCGTTCACGCAAGGCTTGGGGCGACACATCAGCGCCATCATCAATGTCGAGATCGCGGGGCGCATCGCGCATCAGCAGTTCTTCGGGCGCAAGCCCTGCAAATTCATCTTCGGGCGCTTGGCCAGCCATCGCAACGGCGCGCTCGGCCAATTTGGTGAGCGCATCGATCGAAAGGTCAGAGGACGAGGCACTGGCCGATTGGCGGCCCACAAACACACGCAGGCCAATTTCTTCGCCCTCAGATCGTTGCACATCTTCCAGCGCACCCAAGCGCACTTGGACGCCTGTAGAGGCATCCGCCACATAAATGGCATCGGCAGCATCCGCCCCGGCTTTCAGCGCGCGGGCAATAAGGTCTTGGGCGCGGTCACGCGCTTGATCATGAGTGAGCATGGATCTCAGTTAGGCGCTTGTGGCCCAAGCCTCAAGCCGAAGCCCCAATTGTTATCATGGCCAATGCGACAAGCAGCCCCGTGAGCCTGTTAGATCGGAATTTGGCAAGTGCATCGGCACCATCGTCTGGCGCCAGCGTCATAATCTGCCATGCCAAATGCAGGGCTGCAGGCAAGAGGGCCACCAACGCCAGCCCCTGTGGGCGGACCTGCCAGATGGCCGCGCCCCAAAGCAGCAAGGCGAGACTGTAGAAAGCTGCGACGCCCGGCTTCACCTTGGCCCCAAGCGCGCGCGCGGAAGAACGAATGCCAATCAGCGCATCATCTTCCCGGTCTTGCAGTGCATAGATGGTGTCATAACCAATCACCCAAAAAATGGATCCGGCATAGACCAGCGCCATCGCAAGGCTGGGCGGTGCAATGGCAATCCAGCCGACCAAAGCGCCCCATGAAAAGACAAGACCAAGCCACGCCTGCGGCCACCATGTGATCCGCTTCATGAACGGATAGGCAGCGACCAACGCAAGACTTGCAACTGCAACCAATTGGGCCTGCCAGCGCAGTTGCAGCAGGACGATCAGGCCAATGCCAGACAAGAAAACCAACCACCCCCATGCCGCCTTTAACGACACAGCCCCGCTTGCCACCGGGCGATTGCGCGTGCGCTCAACCTGCGCATCCAAATCACGATCGACAATGTCGTTATACACACAGCCTGCGCCCCGCATCGCAATGGCACCCAGCAGCATCCACAGCGCCAGCGCCCAGAGTTGCGGCAGGCCGCCTGCAAGGCCTAGTCCATAGACGCACGGCCAGAAGAGCAGCCACCAGCCAATCGGCCGGTCAAAACGCGCCAAGGCAGCATAGGGCCGGGCGCGGGCCGGCAGCAGGCGCATTAGGCCCGTCAGTTCCGCATCAGGCACCAGTGAGGCTATATTTGACTGATCTGTCATGCTAACCGCCCTTATGCCCGCAATTCCCGCCTGGCCACCCCAATCCACACCGCGCCTCTTTGTTGAGGATCGCTTGGCCGACGGCGCCATCGTTCGTTTGGACGGCGGCCCCGCGCATTATCTGCTGAACGTGCTGCGCGTAAAGCCTGGCGCGCCCGTGAAACTCTGTGACAATCAGACAGGTGAGTGGCTGGCCGAAGTGGCCGATACGGCCAAGCGCGATGTGACCTTGCGAGTCACTGCCCTTTTGCGCCCGCGCGAGGCGGTGCCAGATCTCTGGTTACTTGCCGCGCCTGTCAAAAAAGCCCGGCTTGATATGGTGGTGGAAAAAGCCTGCGAATTGGGCGTGGCACTTTATCAGCCTGTCCTCACCCGGCGGACGATAGTTGAGCGGATGAATATGGATCGGCTTCGCGCCCAAATGGTGGAGGCGGCGGAGCAATGCGGGCGCACTGCGCTGCCCGAGATTGCCGAGGCTGTGAAGCTTGCCCAGTTGCTCAAAGATTGGCCGGTAGAACGCACGCTGTATTTTGCAGATGAAGAAGGCGGCGTGCCCTTGGCCTCAGTGGCCAAGCCGGGTCCGGCAGCGTTGCTTGTCGGGCCGGAAGGCGGCTTTGATGCGGACGAGCGCGCCGCGATTAAAGCCCTGCCACAGGCTATGGGCGTTTCGCTTGGCCCGCGCATTTTGCGGGCAGAAACGGCAGCAATTGCAGGTCTGTCGATTTGGATGGCCGTTGCAGGGGATTGGGCGGCTTAGCCCAGCAGATAATCCGACACATAGGCATTGGTCTTGCGCTCATGCCCAAAGGTCGACATCGGCCCATGGCCCGGCACAAAGGCGGTATCATTGCCCAGTGGCCACAGCTTTTGCGTGATGGAGTCAATCAGCTGCTGGTGGTTGCCGCGCGGAAAATCAGTTCGGCCAATTGAGCCCTGAAACAGCACATCGCCGACCACGGCAAAATTGGACGGTGCGTGGTAAAAGACGACATGGCCTGGCGTGTGGCCGGGGCAATGAATGACATCCAACGTCAACTTGCCAATGGTAACAGTGTCACCATCTTTCAGCCAGCGATCAGGCTCAAAGGTTTTGGCGTCCATCCCCCATTTGCGGCCATCATCATCCAGCTGCGAAATCCAAAAGCGATCTTCCTCATGCGGGCCTTCAATGGGCACGCCCAATTCTTTGGCAAGAATGCCTGTCTGTCCGCAATGATCGAGATGCCCATGTGTGACGAGCAGCTTCTCAATGGTCACGCCCTGTTTGGCCGCCGCCGCTTTCAGCAATGGCAAGTCCCCACCCGGATCGGTAAAGGCGCCTTGCATCGTTTCGGTGCACCAAATGAGGCAGCAATTTTGCTGCAAAGGCGTCACGGGGATGATGGCGGCCTGAAGCGGTGGTTTGCTGGTCATAACAGGGTCTTTGCGTTTGCCAGTCGGACTAGTCCAGCAGATTTCTATAGCTGGGGTCATCCCGCCCATTAATGCTGAGCAGATCGCCATCGCGCATCGCGCGGATGGGGCCATTATAGCGGCGGTCTGCGCCCGCGATGACGAGGCCTGTCATTGCTTTGGGCACGCTTGGTACAAGATGCGTAAAGGCCAGCATCTTGGCGCCCGCTGCGCTTGCGACCTCACCCGCTTCTTCTGGGCTGGCGTGATAGCTTTGAATATCGCGGAAAACTTTCGCGCGATTGGGCTGGCCGTGGCGTGCTGCTGCCTCTGCCATGGCCTGCACCATATCGCGGTTGAGCACTTCATGGACCAGCACATCGGTGCCCTTGGCCATTTTGGCGAGCGTATCAGATTTGGCCGTATCTCCGCTGATCGTAACGCTCTTGCCCTGCCAATCCAGCCGATAGCCAAAAGCGGGCTTCACGGGATCATGCGGAACAGCAAAAGCCGTGATGCGAATGCCATCTTGGTCATAGACTATGCCCGGCGCAATCACGGTGCCCGCAAAGCCAAAGCCTGAGGGCGGCACGGCCGTGGCCCCGTGATGCGCCATGCGGAATTTGCTGTCAGGGCCATAGGCCTGCGTGAGCCCCTGAGCGATTTGGTCAGTCCCAGCAGGGCCAAAAAGCGGCAGCGGTGTCGCTGCACTTGCCCCCGCCCAGCGCTGGAGCGCCAACGGCCCGAGGCCTTCAAAATGGTCGCTATGCAAATGCGTGAGATAGACGCCGGCAATTTTGCCCAAGGGCAGGCCCATCAGGGAGAGCGTTTCGCCAGCCCCTTCGCCTGCGTCAAAAACGAACAGCTTTCCGCCGACCCAAATGGCCGTACAGGCCGAGGCCCGATCGCGGCTGGGCAAGGGAGATCCTGTGCCACAAAAGCCAACATGAATGTCTTTGGGGTCAAGGCTGGCGACGACATCGCGGCCAATGGCTTGGCCAACTGCTCGCTCAAAGGCACGCTGAAGCAGCGCGTCTCGATTGGCAAATAGCAAGCTGCCAATCAACGCAGCGCCGGAGAGAAAGATCAGGATCCGGCGGTTGCGTTTGATCATATCGTAAAGCTCTCCCCACAGCCGCATGTGCCTTTGGCATTCGGGTTGTTGAAAACAAACCCTGCGGTGAAGTCATCTTCCTGCCAGTCCATGGTCGAGCCGACAAGATATAAAACCGACGCGCCATCAATGAAGAACAGCCCGCCTGGTGTTTCAATTCGCTCGTCAAAGCTGTTGGCGTCCGTCACATAATCAACGGAATAGGCAAGGCCAGAACAGCCCCGCCGCGGCGTGGAGAGTTTAACGCCAATCGCCCCTTCCGGCGCTTGGCTCATCAGATGCGCGATGCGCGCTTCGGCAGCGGGTGTCAGAATGACAGCGGCGGGACGTGCGCGGCTTTTGGTTTCGATGGTCATAGCATTCCCAACTCCAAGCGGGCCTCGTCCGACATCGAGTCGGGTGACCATGGCGGATCCCACACCAGATGGACTTCACAATCGCCGACGCCGGGCACTGATCCAACACGCAATTCCACTTCGCCGGGCATGGATTCCGCAACCGGGCAGTGCGGCGTCGTCAGCGTCATTGTCACATGGACATGGCTGTCATTAATCTCGACATTGTAGATCAGGCCAAGATCATAAATATTGACCGGAATTTCCGGGTCATAAATGTCCTTCAGCGCCGCGATGACAGCGTCGTACAAGTCGCCACCCGGCTCTGTTGCGGGGACGGCAGCGGGCTTTTGGCTTAAAAAGCCGTCGAGATAATCTTTCTTGCGCTCCAGCTTTTCGCCTGCGCTTTCCAAGTCTTCCACGCGCGCCTTGGGCGGCGGCGTGACGCTATCGACTTCTTCGATCCGGATTTCCTTGCTCATCCGAAGATCCTCTTCACGCGTTCTAAACCGCGCACCAGCGCGGTCACATCATCCAAATCATTATATAAACCAAAGCTCGCCCGGGCAGTAGCGGGCACGCCCAGATGCTCCATCAGCGGTTGCGCACAATGATGCCCGGCGCGGATCGCGACGCCTTCCTCATCCAATATGGTGCCCACATCGTGCGGATGCACCCCTTGAACGGCAAAGGAAATAATCCCGGCAGAGTTTGTCGGGCCAAATAGGCGGATTGAGTTGATTTGGCCCATAGCCTCGCGTGCTGCTGTGACCAATTTAGCCTCGTGCGCGTGGAGGACATCCAGACCAATGGCGTCCACATAATCGATGGCCGCATGCAGCGCGATCGCCTCGGCAATGGCAGGTGTACCTGCTTCAAAGCGTGCAGGCGCCGGGGCATAGGTTGTGCGCTCAAAGCTGACACGATCAATCATCGCACCGCCACCCTGCCATGGCGGCATGGCATCGAGCAGCTCCGCCTTGGCCCAAAGGACGCCAATGCCCGTTGGGCCATAGAGCTTGTGGGCGGAAAAGACGTAAAAATCACAGCCCAAGTCCGCGACATTGACGGGCATATGCGGCACCGCCTGACAGCCATCTAGCAACAGCTTTGCGCCCACGGATTGCGCCAGCTTTGCCGCGCGTTGGGCATCGAGCACTGAGCCCAACACATTTGAGACATGGGCGAGGGCCACCAGCTTGTGCCGCGGCGTCAGCATGGCCTCTGCCGCATCAAGATCAATCTCGCCCTCTGCGGTCAACGGGCAGACATCAATTTCAATGCCTATCCGGTCACGCAATAACTGCCATGGCACAATGTTCGAATGATGCTCGAGTTGCGACAGGAGAATGCGGTCCCCCGCTTTCAGCAAGCTGCCCCAGCTATTGGCGACCAAATTGATTGCCTCAGTCGCGCCGCGCACAAACACAATTTCATTTTGGCTGGGTGCCCCAATGAAACGTGCCACGCGTTGCCGGGCCGCTTCAAAGGCTAAGGTCATATGGGCAGACCGGGCATAGACACCGCGATGCACCGTCGCATAGTCCTCACCCAGCGCCCGCGCCATGGCATCAATCACCACGCGTGGCTTTTGTGCTGTCGCCGCGGTGTCAAGATAATGCCAGCCGTCAACGCCGGGAAAGTCTGCGCGATACGTTGTCACGCCAGCCCCTCCAGCTGGGCGAGCGCCAGCGCCTGAAGATGGTCTTGGTCTGCCGCGCCTTCAAAGACTTCGGCAATAAAGGCTTGCAGCAAAAGCGTCTTGGCGTCCGCCGGGGTTAGCCCGCGCGATTGCAGGTAAAACATCGCCATGGCATCAAGCTCACCAATGGCACAGCCATGCGCGCACTTTACATCATCGGCATAGATTTCGAGTTCTGGCTTAGCATTGGCCGTGGCCGTGCGATCCAGCAGCATCGCTTTGACGGATTGTTCGCTGTCGGTGTGCTGAGCGCCCCGCGCAACAGCGACCTTGCCCAAATAAGTGCCGGTTGCCTGTTCTGCGAGGACAGAGCGGACAATTTGGCGGCTGGTGGCATCGGGGGCTGCGTGTGTCACTGTGGTGATGATTTCCAGCGTCTGTTTGGCGCCGCCAATTTGCGCCGCGCCAAGCGTAAAATCCGCGCCCGCGTCCAGCGTGACGTTAAGCTCAATCCGCCCATAATCGCCGCCAAAGTTGAGGACGTGGAGGCTAGCAACAGAGTTGGCGCCAAGGTGGAGGTCAATCTGTTGGATGCCGCCTTTATCCTGCACAATTGTTCGGGCAAATTTGCCCCCGTCCGCGACGCGGATCTGCTCAGGCGCGGGCAGCGGCCAGGCGCGCGCAACGGCCTCTAGATCGGCATAGCGCCAGCCTTCATCGCGACGGGTTGGCAGGGCTGTCACGCAGCAAGCTCCCGATAGCCCTCACGCTCCAATTCCAGTGCAAGGTCTGGCCCGCCAGAGCGAACAATTTTGCCATCGGCCAGCACATGAACAAAGTCTGGCTGCACATAATCCAGAAGGCGCTGATAATGCGTGATCAGCAGCACGGCCTTATCGGCCTTGCGCATGATGCGGTTAATGCCGTCTCCCACAACGCGCAGCGCATCAATATCAAGCCCGGAATCGGTTTCATCGAGAAGCGCGAGCTTGGGGTTCAAAATCCCCATTTGCACCATTTCGTTGCGCTTCTTCTCCCCGCCCGAAAAGCCGACATTTACCGGCCGCTTGAGCATGTCCATCTCCATGCCCATAGCATCTGCCTGTGCGCGCGCGATTTTGAGGAAATCTGCGCCAGACAGCGGATCTTCCCCGCGAATTTTGCGCTGGGCGTTCAGGCTTTCGCGCAAGAATTGGAGGTTAGAGACGCCAGGGATTTCAACAGGATATTGAAAGCCAAGGAACAAACCTGCCGCCGCCCGCTCGTGCGGATCGAGCGCGAGCAAATCTTGCCCGTCAAACTCTACAGTCCCGCCCGTCACCTCATAGCCGGGGCGGCCGGCCAGCGTATAGCCCAGCGTCGATTTGCCCGCGCCATTGGGGCCCATGATGGCATGGACCTCGCCTGCCTTAATGGTGAGCGAGAGGCCTTTCAAAATAGGCTTGTCGGCAACAGTCGCTTGGAGGTTGGTGATCGAAAGCATTTCAAAAAATCCTGATAAAGAAGGGGTTGGGCGCTATGGCCTGCATCGGCATCACCCCACGCTCCCCTCAAGGCTAATGCCCAGCAGCTTTTGCGCTTCAACGGCAAATTCCATGGGCAATTGCTGCAACACGTCTTTGGCAAAGCCATTGACGATCAGTGCCACGGCCTCTTCCTGGCCCAGCCCGCGCTGCATGGCGTAGAACAGCTGATCGTCCGAGATTTTGGACGTTGTCGCTTCATGCTCAATTTGGGCCGAGGGGTTTTTCACTTCAATATAGGGCACCGTGTGCGCGCCGCATTGATTGCCCAGCAACAGGCTGTCGCATTGCGTGAAATTGCGCACGCCTTCTGCCTGTGGGGCCACGCGTACCAGCCCGCGATAGGTGCCATTGGAATGGCCCGCGCTAATCCCCTTGGAGACAATGGTTGAGCGCGTGCGCTTGCCATTGTGAATCATCTTGGTGCCAGTATCGGCCTGCTGATAACTATTGGTGACGGCGACTGAGTAAAATTCGCCCACACTGTCATCGCCATTCAACACGCAGCTGGGGTATTTCCACGTAATCGCAGACCCCGTTTCCACTTGCGTCCAACTGACTTTGGATCGTGCGCCTTGGCACAAGGCCCGCTTGGTGACGAAGTTATAAATGCCGCCCCGGCCTTCGGCATCGCCGGGATACCAGTTTTGCACCGTGGAATATTTAATCTCGGCATCATCTAGAGCGACGAGCTCCACAACGGCGGCGTGGAGCTGATTTTCATCGCGCATTGGCGCGGTGCAGCCTTCGAGATACGAGACATAGCTGCCCTTATCTGCGACAATCAGCGTGCGCTCAAACTGGCCGGTATTTTCGGCATTGATGCGGAAATAGGTGCTCAACTCCATGGGGCAGCGGACGCCTTCGGGAATGTAGACAAAGGTCCCATCCGAAAAGACTGCGCAATTGAGCGCGGCAAAATAATTGTCGCGCACAGGCACGACTTTGCCGAGCCATTTTTTGACCAGCTCGGGATATTCGCGGATCGCCTCTGAGATGGAGAGGAAGATGACGCCTGCTTTTTTCAGCTCATCGCGGAAAGTGGTCGCCACCGACACGCTGTCAAACACGGCATCAACGGCCACTTTGCGTGCGCCTTCGACACCGGCGAGCACCTTTTGCTCTTCAATCGGAATGCCCAGCTTTTCATAGACTTTTAGAATTTCTGGATCGACTTCATCCAGACTTTCCAGCTTCTTCTTCGCCTTGGGTGCGGCGTAATAATAGGCGTCCTGATAATCGATGGGCGGGACATTCAGCTTGGCCCAATCGGGCGCTTCCATGGTTTGCCACAGGCGGAAGGCTTTCAGCCGCCAATCGAGCATCCATTCCGGCTCATTCTTCTTGGCCGAGATAAAGCGAACAGTATCTTCATTCAGGCCTTTGGGGGCGAATTCCTGCTCAATATCGGCTGACCAGCCATGCTCATAATCGGCAACTTTGGCGGCCGCCGCATGGGCCGCCGCATCTTTAATTGGGGTGTCTGTCATGGCTTAGCTCGTCGCCTCAGCAAGCTGCGGCATGGGTCGGGTAAGGGAGGTTAGGCGAATATCGGCAAGCGCACTGCGCACGGCTTGATTGACGATGGGCCAATGTGGTTGGACGGTGCAACTGCCTTCCAGCGCGCAATCATGCCGGCCCTGTTCCACACAGGCGGTCATGGCAATTGGGCCTTCAATGGCTTCAACAATTTCGGCAATGCTGATCGCTGCAGCTGGGCGCGCCAGCTTAAACCCACCGCCCGCGCCACGGATGGACCGAAGCAAACCGGCGGATGACAAGCGACTGACCAGCTTTTGCACGGTGGGCAAAGGAATGCCCGTTTCCTCAGCCAATTGGCTGGCATTGATGCGCGTTCCGCCACAATGGCGGGCACAGGCGGTCATCATGACAACCGCATAATCTGCCAGACTCGATAAACGCATAACCGCTAATTGGACCGCATTAGTCCGAATTTCAACCCTCAACTTTGGGTGGACGGCTCAGCTCCGGGCGAAGGCTCTTGCGGATTTGGCCAGGCGTAAGGCCAGTGAATTGTTTGATTTCGCGAATAAGATGCGATTGATCGTAGAAAAGCTCTGCCAGCTTATCGCGCGTGCAGGCTTGGCCCGCAGCAATAGCGGCAGCGGCTTTTAGCGCGCGATGGCGGCGGGCCAAAAGCTTTGGCGGCCCCCCGAATAAGGCCTTCATCTGCCGCTGCGCCTGACTGGGGCTGAGGCCAGTTTGTGCCAGCAAATCGCCTATCTGCGGATTGGCACTGGCTGCCAACCATTGCTGCACAGCTTGAATAAGCCAGCTATTGCGGCAGGGCGTGCGCACCAGCCAAGGCTGCAAAGCAGCCTCAGCAGCCGCTGCAAGCGCGTCCAAAGTGGCTGATTGATGAAGGCTGATAGCCATTAAGGCGGCAAGGCTCTGCCCAAGCTCAGCCGCATCAATCACATGATTGGCTAAGGCAGCGGCGGGCTGGCGCGTCAATGCCCACCATCCAGAGGGTTTAACCTCAATGATCAAGAGGCGTGTCTTGGCATAGAGCTGCACTTCATGCGCGCAGAAGTGTGGGCCGAGCAGGGCCACCTTTGGAAGCGCGATGCGCCGCCCGTGCGCGTCTTTCAGATCCGCCTGAGAGCCCAGAGTGACGCATAGCTTGGGATCGCCAGCCGCCAGATGATGCCGCTCTTGGTCCGCCCCTTCCAACACAGAAAAGCCAGCAAGATAATCGGCCATGGCTGAGCTAGGGGGCGTGGACTGCATTTTGCATCTCTCCTTCTTGGGGAGCGCTGTGGCCGCCCAATGTGTTGAAAGACATGCGATAAAAAAAGGCCGGCACAAGCGCGCCGGCCATTAAGTTTTATACAGACACCCTGTTTCCAAGGCGCCCATAGGGTCGCAAGACAGTGCTATGCCTTTTAAATTGTTCCAGAATTGGAAGGATTCCGCAAAAAGGAACATGGGCAAAGAGGTGTCGGCCCAATCAGAAAGATATCCATTAACTTATATTTATTGGCATTATTTTGGGGTGCAAAACCTCCTCGATCGGCCAGCAAAGCATTCACCATTGGAGCCAGCGGGTGATGTCGCTAAGGCGAGTCGCATGGCTTTCTATTCCTTCCTTCGCCCTTTCATTTTTGCGCTGGATGCAGAACGCGCGCATCGGCTCAGCCTCAAGGCGCTGCAGTTGTCGCCGTTGCGGGGCGCTCGTTCGCCGCACCCAGTGCTGGCGAGCCGTGTCGCGGGGTTGGATTTTCCAAATCCCGTTGGTCTTGCTGCTGGCTATGACAAAGATGCCGAAGTTCCAGTTCAGATGCTGGGCATGGGCTTTGGCTTTGTGGAAGTGGGCACGTTGACGCCGCTGCCGCAAAGCGGAAATCCGCAGCCGCGGCTTTTTCGTCTGGTTGAAGACAGAGCCGTCATTAATCGCATGGGCTTTAACAATGGGGGCCAAGAGGCCGCCTTGGCGCGGCTGGCCCATGCGCAGGGCCGCGGCATTATTGGTATCAACATTGGGGCCAATAAAGATGCCGTAGACCGGATTGCCGATTATGCGCAGGGCGCAGCGCGCATGGCGCCGCTGGCCTCGTATCTGACAGTCAATATCAGTTCCCCAAATACGCCGGGCCTGAGGGCCTTGCAGGATGAAGCGGCCTTGCGGGATCTGTTGGCGGCTGTCCGTCAGGCCCTGCCGAAACAGGCGCCGCCGGTATTTTTGAAAGTCGCCCCTGATCTAGACCCCGCAGATATTGAGGCGATTGCCCGGCTATCAATTGGGCAAGTCGATGCGTTGATTGTGTCCAACACGACAATCAGCCGCCCAAAACTGGCATCGCGTTATGCAGTCGAAACCGGGGGACTGTCTGGCGCGCCGTTATGCGTGCTGGCGCAAGAGCGCATGGCGGATTTTTGGCGAGCCACAGGCGGGCAGCTGCCTCTTATTGGGGCTGGCGGTATTGCCTCGGCAGAACAGGCCTATGCGCGCATTCGGGCAGGGGCGTCGCTGATCCAACTCTATTCTGCCTTAGTTTATGAAGGGCCGGCCCTGGCCCGCCGCATCAACAAAGGGCTGGAAAAACTGCTGCTTCGAGACGGATTTTCGACCATAGCCGACGCTGTTGGGGTTGATGTGCGTTAGGGCTTGCCCGCCTTTTAAACTGCGTTAGGTAAGTGGGATGAAAAAGCTTCTTCTTACGCTCATCTTCTTTCTTGTTCCGGTCCAAGCGCTGGCCGCAGGGGGAGCTGTTTCTGCAGCTGACCCGCGTGCGGCTGCCGCCGGCCAAGCTATGTTGCGCCAAGGTGGGAGCGCGGCAGACGCTGCTCTGGCAATGATGTTGGCACTCACTGTGGTTGAGCCGCAATCCTCCGGCATCGGCGGCGGCGGCTTTTTCGTCTATTATGACGCAGTATCGGGGCAGCCCGCGACCATTGATGGGCGCGAAAAGGCACCTGCCGCCACTCGGGAAGACCGGTTTTTGCAGCCAAATGGTCAAGTCATGCCGTTTCGGACGGCCTTTTTAGGCGGCCATTCTGTGGGCGTCCCGGGCAATATTGCATTGGCAGCCAAGGCGCATGCCAAATGGGGCAAGCTGAACTGGGCAAAGCTGTTTCAGCCGGCAATTGACCTTGCTGAAAAAGGCTATGTCGTTACCCCGCGTCTGGCAGGCACGATTGCCCAAATGGCGCCTCTCTGGGGCAAGATGGACGCAACCAAGGCCATTTATTTTCAAGATGGCCGTCCAAAAGCTGCAGGCGATGTGATCCGCAATCCTGCTCTTGCAAAAACTCTGCGTGACCTGGCTCGCAAGGGCCCAAATGCCTTTTACAAGGGCCGTATCGCGCGGGAAATTAGCCGCGCCGTCACTTATGCCCCCGAAAACCCTGCGCCTCTGACAATGGCAGACCTTGCTGCCTATGAGGCAAAGGAACGTGCGCCAGTTTGCGTCACCTATCGGATTTACAAATTGTGCGGCATGGGCCCACCTTCTTCTGGCGCGACAACGGTTTTCCAAATTTTGGGTATGCTTGAACGCTTTGACTTAAAGGCGATGGGCCAAGATGATCCTAAGGCATGGCACTTAATTGCTGAGGCAATGCAGCTGGCCTATGCCGATCGCGAAAAATATCTGGGCGATGCAGATTTTGTGTCTGTTCCCGTCAGCGGTCTGCTCGACAAAAATTATATTGCCAGCCGCTCAGCTCTGATTTCAGAAACCACATCGCTGCTGCGCTATGAGGCGGGCACGCCCCCCGGAGCGCAGCCCCGCACGGCGGCCATCTCGGGTGAAGTGCATGGCACAACGCATTTTGTGGCTGTCGATGGCGCAGGCAATGTTGCGAATATGACCTCAACCATTGAGGGCCCATTTGGCAGCCAATTGGTAGCGGCTGGCATGGCGCTGAATAACGAGCTAACCGATTTCAGCTTGGCCCCGATGAAGGATGGCGCGCCCGTTGCCAACCGTCCACAGCCGGGCAAGCGCCCGGTGTCGTCTATGTCGCCAACAATCGTCTATGATCAGAGCGGAAAGCCTATTTTTGCGGTTGGCGCAGCAGGCGGTAAGCGCATCATTATGCAAGTGACAAAAACGCTGATCGCGCATCTGGATTGGGGCCTCACTGCGCAAGATGCCCTTGCCGCGCCGAACATCTATTTCAACAATGACGCGCTGTTGGTGGAAAGCGGAACGCCTTTGGCGGCACGGGCGGATGACTTGGCAAAATTTGGGCGAGCGGTGCAGGTTAACCCCATCATGCCGTCCAAAGCCAATGCCGCGCAACGCACGGCTCAAGGCTGGGTTGGCGCTGCTGACCCGCGCAGCGATGGCGTCGGCTTGCAGGAATAATCTCTCATCACCCCTTTGGTTCAACGATAGATAAAATGAAACAGGAGCAGGATTTTATGCGGGAGCTGGAGCATTTTCCCAATCTTGTGACGATGTTTTTCACGCGTGCGAAGGAAAAGGGCGACGCCCCCTTCCTGTGGGCAAAACAGGGCGGCGCGTGGCAGCCAATCAGCTGGGCAGAGGCGGCGCGCCAAGTGGCGGCCCTTGCCAAGTCTTTGAAAGACATTGGCTTAGAACCCGGCGATCGTGTGATGTTGGTGTCGGAAAATCGGCCCGAATGGTGCATTGCAGATTTGGGCATCATGGCCGCCGGGTGCGTCACAGTGCCAACCTACATCACCAATACGGAACGCGACCACCAGCATATCATTGAAGACTCAGGCGCAAGCGCAATCATTGTCTCAACCTCCAAGCTGGCCCAAGCGGTTATGCCAGCAGCGATCCGTGCCACGCGCGCGCACCAGCTTATTGGGATAGAAGAATTGCGTGTTGGCCAATCCACTGGCGTCACCATTCGCAACTGGAAAGATATGGTCAGCGGCCCTGCCGATGTTGAGGCGTGCGCGGCCTATGCCGCTGCCAATTTTAAGCGCGATGATCTGGCGTGCCTGATTTACACCAGTGGCACGGGCGGTGCCCCGCGCGGCGTCCGCCAGCATCACGGGGCCATTTTGTGCAATGTTGAAGGCTGTGTGGAGGTGATTGCTGAAGATTTCGGCTGGGACGATGAAGTCTTTCTGTCCTTCCTGCCTTTGTCGCACGCCTATGAACATACTGGCGGCCAGCATTTCCCCGTCGGCCTTGGCGCGCAGATTTATTATTCCGAAGGGCTGGATAAGCTGGCGTCCAATATTGAAGAAACGCGCCCGACCATCATGGTAGTTGTGCCGCGCCTCTTTGAGGTGCTGCGGACGCGCATTCTGAAGCAAATTGAAAAGCAAGGTAAGCTGCCACAGGCGCTGATGCGCCGGGCTTTGTCGCTTGGGGAAAAGGATTTGCAGGGCGGTCTTTCGCTTTGGGATAGGCCGATGAACATGGTCATCAACAAGACCTTGCGGCCCAAAATTCAGCAGCGTTTTGGCGGGCGGATGAAAGCCATGGTGTCGGGCGGGGCGCCGCTTAATCCCGAAATTGGGGTGTTTTTCCACGCCATGGGGCTGACCATGTTGCAAGGCTATGGCCAGACTGAAGCCGCACCTGTCATTTCGTGCAACCGGCCCAAAGTGGGCCTGAAAATGGACACAGTTGGCCCGCCGCTCAAAAATGTAGAGGTCAAAATTGCCGAAGACGGCGAAATTCTCGTCCGCGGGGAATTGGTAACCTATGGCTATTGGCGCAATGAGGCTGAAACGGCCCGTGTGCTGCAAAATGGCTGGCTCCACACTGGCGATATTGGTGAAATTGATGAAAAGGGCCGTATCCGCATTACGGATCGCAAAAAGGACATCATCGTCAACGATAAGGGCGAAAATGTTAGCCCGCAAAAAGTGGAAGGGATGCTTACACTTCAGCCCGAAATCTTCCAAGCCATGGTGTCTGGCGATAAGCGCCCGCATCTTGTGGGCCTTGTGGTACCAGACCCTGAATGGGCAGTGGAATGGGCGCAGGCCAATGATGAAGCGTATGACCTAGCCAAGCTGTGTGATTTGCCAGCCTTCCGCTCAGCCGTCATGGCAGCGGTGGACCGCGTCAATGCGCAACTGTCTGTCACGGAAAAGGTGCGCAAAATAACGCTGACGGCAGATGCCTTTACAATTGATAATGAGATGCTGACGCCCAGCCTCAAAATCCGTAGGCATATGATCCGCCAAAGCTATGGCGATCGGATCGACGCGCTCTACAAGGCCTAGCCGCAGCGCATTGGCCCAGTGGTCCGGCTATTTGCGTGTATAGGGAATAAACTCTCCCAACGCGCAGGTGCCGGACTGAAAGCCTGTCCGTAAATCGGTGCTATAGGCAATATCTCCGGCACATAGCTGGCTGGAGAATTGCTTGGTGATAAGGGCATCGCCCTGCGCAATGCCGCGGCAGGTGCCGCGTGTTTCAGTGCGATAAATCAATCTGCGATTGACGCGGAACAGCAATGTGGTCTCGCCATAGGCTTCTGGCCCGCGAATATCGCGATTGGGCAGGCAGGATACTGGCTTGCCGGGGCTAAACCCAGCCAAGGCCTCATTCAGCCGCGTTGCCTCACGCGCTTGCAGCTGCATCCGCGCAGGGCTGTTCTCAAGGGACGCGCAGCCCGCGACAGCCAGCAGGGGCAAAGCAATCGTCAGAACACGCATCGGGCTTCTCCAACTCATCGATTGTTCCTTATCGAAAACTATCTTTGGCAGCACGGCGTTCCGCTAGCTGCGCAGCTGATGTTGCGCGCATAAACGGGTTGGTCGCCAATTCTTCGGCAATGCTGGTGGGCACAGTTGCTTCGCCGCGGGCGCGGGCCGCATCAACATGCGCCATGCGCGCGGCAATGGCTTCATTATGCGGCTCAGTCACCAGCGCATAGCGGCCATTGGATTGTGTATATTCATGCGCGCAATAGACACGCGTTTCGCTGGGCAGGGCGGCCAGCTTTTGCATATTAGCAAACATCTGTTCTGCCGTGCCTTCAAACAGCCGGCCACAGCCCATGGCAAAGAGCGTATCGCCCACAAAGACAGCTTTGGCCTCGGGCAGATAATAGGCAATATGGCCTGCCGTGTGCGCCGGTACATCCAGCACCTGCGCGCTGAGAGCGCCAATCCGCACGCTTTCTCCCTCTGCGACGGCGCGCTCAAGCGTGGGGATGCGGTCCACCTCTGCCGCGGGGCCAATGATGGTGCAGCCCGTTGCTGCTTTTATCTCGGCATTGCCCCCAACATGGTCTGGGTGCCAATGCGTGTTCCAAATGGCCGAAATCGTCCAGCCCCGTGCCTCTGCCTCAGCTAAGACAGGCTCGGCCACGGCCGGGTCGACAACAACAGTTTGGCCCGAGACAGGCTCATGCACCAGCCAGACATAATTGTCTGACAAAACGGGGATGCGGACAATGTCCAAAGGCATGCGCGTGTCCTTACCAAGTGCCAATATTGGACATAGACGTCCAAGGTTCAGCGGGGTCCAGCGCAGGGCCTGCCTGCAGCAATTCAATCGAGATATTGTCGGGTGTGCGGACAAAGGCCATTTTGCCGTCACGCGGGGGCCGGTTAATGGTCACGCCGCCGTCCATCAGCCTTTGGCACACCTCATAAATGTTAGAGACACTATAAGCGACATGGCCAAAATTTCGGCCTTCGCCATAGCCTTTTTCATCCCAATTATAGGTGAGCTCAATCTGCGCCTCTTCATCATCGGGAGCGGCAAGAAAGATCAGCGAAAAGCGTCCCGCCTCATTGTCATAACGCCGCAGTTCTTTCAGGCCCAGCAACTCAAAAAAGCGGATCGTGGCCTCCGGGTCAGATACGCGGATCATGGTATGTAGATATTTGATCACAACTCACTCCTCAGCCGGCGACCCGGCACGCGACATTTGACGGCCAGATTAGTGTGTCTGGCAGCCTGCGAAAAGCACTTATGTCAACTTATCCGCTTTAGGGCTTGGGGGTGTCTGCTGGCGGTTGTGCGGGGGGCGCAAATTGTGCGAGTGCGCGGGCCGCGGCTAGGCCTTGTGGACCATTGGGTTGCAGCCTTTGGGCAGCAAGCCAAGCTGTTTTGGCGGCTTCAACCTTCCCGCCCATGGCAGCGATATTGCCTGCCTCTAACGCCACAGATGCATCATCAGGGGCGCGTTTGGCCGCTTCGGCAATATCTGTTTCAGCACGGCCCAAATCTCCCATACGGCGCGCAAGCGCGGCAGAAAGCACCCACGCCAAAGGATCTTCTGGCACCAGACCCAAGGCTGCATCCAAATCAGTCCGGGCGCGGGGCAAATCCCCCGTGGCGACCAGCGCGCGGGCCCGGTCTAACCGCGCTTCACCTGCCTCTGGGCCTTTCAGTGTCCCAAGGATGAGGGCCGCATCAAAATAGCCTCGCGCCTTAATGGCATCTTTCGCCGCCAGCGCGGCATTGCCAGCCTGCACCCATAATCCCGCTGCCCGCACATCCTGATTGGCTTGTGCGGCTTGGGCAGATTGTTCAAAGGCAGTCATGGCCGAGGCCCAGCGTTGGGTAGCGGCATAGGCCATGCCAAGGCATTGGCGCGCCATGATGAGGCTGCCTGACACACGCCATTGGCCAGCCATGGCAATGGCTGCCTCGGGGTCTTTATCAACCAATTGCAGGCAGGCGCGAAACTTGTCGTCATCGCTTTGTGGTGCCGCTGGAGCCGGGCTGGGCGCGGCCATCGCTGCAGCAAGGGCAAGTAGAGGTGTCACACTGTCTCCATCAGCCGCGCCGTCACATCCGTTAGGAGGCGGATGTCCTGTTCGCGCGACAGCCGGTGATCGCCATCTTTGACAAGGTGAAGCTGCACATCGGCTGAACAGAGTTGGGCGGCAAGGCGCAAGGCTAAGTCCCACGGCACATCTGGGTCTTGCTGGCCCTGAAGCAGCCGGACGGGGCAATTAATATCAAGGGGCCCATCCAGCACGCACAGGCTTTGGCCGGATTGCCAAAAGGCTTGCGTTGTCAGCATGGGTTCTGGCCCATAGTCTGACGGGCGGAGCAGGCGGCCTGCGGCAGCCATCTGCGCCTTTTCAGCCTCGCTAAACCCCCATTGGGTAAAATCTGGTGCAGCAGCAATGCCAATTAGCCCCTTCACCCGCGCGCCAAGCGCTTGGGCCAGCAGAAGGGCAATCCACCCGCCCATGGAAGAGCCGATCAGAACCACTGGGCCGGGCGCCACGTGATTGATGACTGTCAGCGCATCATCCCGCCATTGGGCAAGCGTCCCATCTTCAAACCTGCCTTGGCTTTCCCCACAGCCAGAATAATCAAGCCGCAAAAGGCCATGGCCCGTGTCTGCGGCCCAAGCATCAAGTGCCAGCGCTTTGCTGCCCTGCATGTCAGAGGCATAGCCGGGCAGGAAAACCAGTATTGGCTTTGGACCTCTGCCTGTGCGCAGGCGCGCGGCCACATGCACGCCATCACCCCGGTCAATCAGCAGGGGCGGTGTTAAATCACCCATTCAATTGTCATCATCTCGATGGTGGCATCCCGCTTGGCCCCGCGCTTTTCGACCATGATTGTGTGCAAGCGTCGAATGGTGTCGCTGCCGCTGGTCACGCACCACGCTGGCACGAGGGCATGGACAAGCGCCTTCATGCCGCCCCAGATCATTGCAAAGCCAAAACGGCTGGCGACGCCCATATGCTCAAAATAGCCTTCTTCCACCTCAGCCGGATGGTCGAGAAACAGCTTGCGGATCATGGTCACTCCTTCAATCAAATTTAGCTTACGCCGCCGGGTTCACCTTCACGCGGGGCAGGGCGTGCTGTCCCTTCATGTGATGAGGGGGCGTGTGGTGGCTCATGCTCGGGGCTTTCGGGCGCATCCAGCCCGCCTTCCCACTTCGCAATCACAACACTGGCCACGGTATTGCCAACAACATTGGTTGCCGTGCGGCCCATATCGAGGAAATGGTCCACACCAAGGATGAGCAAAAGCCCAGCTTCGGGAATACCAAACATGGCCAGCGTTGCCGAGATAACAACCAAGCTGGCACGCGGCACGGCTGCCATGCCCTTGGACGTGAGCATCAGGGTCAGCAGCATGAGAATTTCCTGACCGAGTGTCAGGTCAATGCCATAGGCCTGCGCGATGAAGATGGTCGCGAAGGTCATATACATCATCGAGCCATCGAGGTTGAACGAATAGCCCAGCGGCAAGACAAAGCTGCCAATGCGGCGCGGCACGCCAAAGCGGTCCAGTGCATCCAGCGTCCGCGGGAAGGCGGCTTCCGACGAGGCCGTGGAAAAGGCCACCAGCAGCGGCTCACGAATATAGCGGACCAAGCTGAGGGCGCGTCCACCAATGATCAAGAAACACGCGCCAATCAGCAGCACCCACAAAATCGCAAGGCCAAGATAGAAGGTGGCAATGAACTCAATATATTTGGCAAGAATGCCCAGCCCTTCTTCGGCAATCACCGAGGCCACAGCAGCGAACACGGCAAAAGGTGCAAAGCGCATGACATAGCCCGTGACCACCAGCATCACATCAACCAAGGAATCGACTGCGCGCACAATGGGCGCCGCTTTTTCGCCCACGGCCGTCATCGCGACCCCAAAGAAGACGGAGAAGACGACAATCTGAAGGATGGTGTTGGTTGCCATCGCATCGACGATGGACATGGGGATGATGTCCCCCACAAATTTCTTCGCATCAAAGGCAGTTTTGGCGACGCCGGCTTCAGCTGTGGCGGGCGGCAGTGCCAAGCCAATGCCAACGCCGGGTTGGAACAAATTGACGAGGATCAAGCCCAGCGACAGCGACACAATGCTGGCTGCCAAGAACCACAAAATTGACCGCAGCCCAACGCGCCCCAAGGCGGCTGTATCGCCCATATGCGCAATGCCAGCGACGAGAGTGCCAAAAACCAGCGGCGCAATGATCATCTTGATCAGACGCAAAAAGGCAAAGGTCACGAGGCCGAGATATTTTACAACTTCGGCAATGATTTCTGGCGAGGCGGTGGCGTTGATGATGGCACCGACGATAATGCCGACGATCAAGGCAATGCCAATGTAGAGTGTCAGGCGCTTAGCCATGAACAGATGCTCCCTGCGGATTATTTTGACTGCCTATGGACGCGATTGGCAGCCGGGCGTCAAGGGAAAGCCGCCAATCCAGTGCAGCAATCAGTGGAGACGCAACCGCTTATCCGAAATTTCGATGCGCACGGGCAGCGTTGTTACGGCATCACCATCGGCCTGAATTGGCCAAGGCTCATCACATAAAATATCCAGCGTTGTGCAATTAAGGGGAATGAGATTGGCGCGATCTTCCAATGGGCGGCCGCGCATCACACCGCGCACAAACCGCCAAAAATCCCGCCGACCCGCCTGTTTAAGTGCCAGCACGTGCAACTTGGCAGTGGTCCGCCGGGCCTCAGGCGCAAAAGTATAGGGGCCAGCAAAATAGACACCTTTGGCAATATATACGGCTTCGCACTTATGGGATTTGCCATCAGCGATAATGGTCAATTGTGGGCGATGCCAACGGCCCAACAGGCGCAGCATAGAGACCAGATAGGCATAGCGGCCAATAAGGCGCTTGAGCCGCAGCGACACACCCGCCACGGCGTGAGAATCTGGCCCCACACTGGCGCAGCCAAAAAACATCTCGCCATTAATTGTGGCGGGCACATGAAATTGTGCCTTCACCTGATTTAGGGCGACATGTGCAAAATCATCAGGATTGGTGGGGCCGCCCACTTCCAAATGGAGCAAATTGACTGTGCCCATAGGAAAACAGGCGAGGGGGAGATCCCGTCCGCTGGTGAGCAGCGCCATTGCGGCGTGGCGCAGCGTGCCATCACCCCCTGCGACCACAATTAAATCAGCATCGTCTTCCACCATTAATTGGCGGCCTGGGCCAATATGCGCCAAGGTGACGCGCGCGCCTTTGCGCCGAAATGCCTCGCGCAGCTCCAGCACATTCTCGACGCGATAGCCCCCAGCATCGGGATTAACGACAAGTTGAACGCGCACGGCCATTTTAACGCCCCAGCTTTGCCAAAATATCTGCCGCAAAGGCAGATAGCGTATCATCTCGTGCGCCCATGATGACAATACGGTCCCCAGCTTGGGCAAGCGCCGCCAGACGATCCCCACATTCGGCGCGGTCTGGAATATGGGCGGCCTGGCGCCCCATGGCCGCAATATCTGCCACCAGCTCAGCACTGCCAACTGACCGATCCACGGTGCCCCCAAAATAAACAGGGTCGCACAAGATCAGCTGGTCCTCTGCACGCATGTGCTGGGCAAAGGTGCGCACCAGCTCGTGCCCCATTTGCTTTAAGGGGCCATAGCCATGCGGCTGGAAGAAAAGCAAAAGCCGCCCCGGAAAGGCGTGGAGTGCGGACAGCGTGGCAGAAATCTTGTCAGGGTTATGCCCGAAATCATCAATCACGGTGACGCCGCCTGCCGTCCCCGCAATTTCCATGCGCCGTCGCAGCCCCATAAATCCGCCCAACGCTCTGGCGGCCTGCGCCAGATCCAATCCTGCAGCGTCAGCGGCGGCAAGAGCTGCAAGCGCGTTGGACACATTATGCCGTCCGGGAACCTGCAATGAAACGGGCGTGCCATTGACTGTAAAGTCCACGCCATTGGGTCGCTCAACAATGTCCGCTGCCATCAGATCCGCCATTTGGCCGGTGATGGAATAGGTGCGGGCATTGTCCCGCGGGAAGCGGGCGACTTCTGGATTATCAAGGTTCAAAACGGCAATCCGGGCCTGCCGCGTAAAGTTGCCAAAAAGCGTGCGCAGCTCGTCCATTGATTTATGGTCGAGCGCGATATTGTTGAGGACAGCAATATCGGGCGTGTAAAGCGCGATAGAGCCATCGCTTTCATCCACTTCGCTAATGAACGCTGGGCCATTGCCCACCAAGGCGCTGGCAAAGGGCGCGTCGGGCGTGGCGAAATTTTTCATCACGGCACCATTCATGACAGTCGGGTCTTGGCCAAGTGCGTGGAAGATCCAGCCAATCATGCCGGTGACCGTCGATTTGCCGCTGGTGCCGCCAACGGCAATGCCCATTTGGCTGGCGTTGAACAACGCGGCGAGTAAATCTGCTCGGCGCAAGCGAGCGGCCCCAACGCGATGCGCGGCAACAATATCCGGCACAGTCTCTTCCACAGCTGTCGACGCGACCACAATTTGCTCAGCCCGCGTAATGCCGCTGCCATCTTGAGGAAAAAGGGCGATGCCTTTGGAGCGCAACCATTCAAATTTAGGGGCAGTGCGGCCTTGGTCCAGTGATCGGTCTGACCCTGCGACGCGATGTCCTTGACCCGCCACGATTAAAGCCAGCGGCATCATGCCCGAGCCGCCAATACCGCAGAAGAAATAATCCCGCTTCGCCATTGGCGGCCCTTGCCAAGCCTGGCCGCCAATGTCGAGAGTCTATCAGGCGCGTTCGATGGCGATGGCTGTGCCTTCGCCGCCACCAATGCACAAAGAGGCAATGCCGCGCTTCAGCCCGCGCGTCTCAAGAGCGGCCACCAAAGTCGCAATAATCCGGGCGCCAGACGCCCCAATTGGGTGGCCCAGCGCAGTTGCCCCGCCATTGACGTTAAGTTTGTCCGCCGGGATGCCCAGCTCGGCCATGGCGATCATCGGCACCATCGCAAAGGCTTCGTTGATTTCAAACAAATCGACATCGTCCAGGCTCCAGCCTGCCTTTTCCATCACTTTGCGGATGGCAGGGACAGGGGCCGAGGTGAAGCGGGCAGGCTCTTGGCTGTTCGTTGCCCAAGCGAGAATGCGGGCCGCAACGGGCAAGCCCTGTGCCTTAGCGACGCTTTCCTTCGTGATGACAAGTGCGGCTGCGCCATCGGAGATGGAAGAGGCATTGGCGGCTGTAATCGTGCCGTCCTTTGCAAAAGCGGGCTTTAGCGTTGGGATTTTCTCAGGCTTGGCGTTGCCCGGCTGTTCATCAACAGCAACCAGCGTTGTGCCACCGCGCCCGGCGACTTCCACGGGCACGATTTCGCGCGTAAAGGCCCCGCTTTCAATGGCGGCCTTGGCCCGTGTCAGTGAGCGAAGGGCATAGTCGTCCTGCTGTTCGCGGGTGAATTGATATTCGCGACATGTTTCTTCGGCAAAGCTGCCCATGGCGCGGCCCGGCTCATACGCATCTTCAAGCCCATCTAAGAACATGGAGTCTTTAAGGCTATCATGCCCCAGCCGCGCACCAGACCGATGCTTGGTCAGCAAATAGGGCGCATTGGTCATGCTCTCCATGCCACCGGCCACAACCACGTCCGATGTGCCCGCAATAATGGCTTCGGCGGCCATCATGGCGGCCTTCATGCCTGAGCCGCAGACTTTGTTAATTGTTGTGGCGCCCGTCGAAATGGGCAGTCCTGCGCCAAGTGCGGCTTGGCGTGCAGGGGCTTGGCCCAAGGCGGCTGGCAGGACACAGCCCATAATCACTTGATCTACAGCCTCAGGTGCAACGCCTGCACGGTCCACGGCTGCTTGAATGGCAATTGCGCCCAGCTTGGTTGCAGGGACAGAAGCAAGTGCGCCTTGCATCCCGCCCATGGGCGTGCGGGCATAAGCGGCAATCACAATGGGATCTGCAATCATCTCAACATCCTTTCGGTCCGACTCAGCATGGCTGGGCTCATGGCCTGCTTTTTCGCATGGGCACGCCTATTTCAAGCCATAGTTTTTGCAGCGCAGCAAATGCCGGCCCCGTCTGATTTTCATACAATTTAAGGCTGCGTATCTCTGGTTGATTTCAATCAATGTGGTCGGCATCATCCTTGCTGAAAGTCCGTCAAAAGGACAGCCAGAGAGAGGGTGTAAAATGCTGGACAGTGTCGCAGAACGCGTGCACGCCACATCGGCGAATGACGTTACGCATTTCGATGTTTTGATTGCTGGGGCAGGCATTTCAGGCATTGGCTCGGCCGTGCATTTGCAAGAGCAATGCCCGGGCAAAAGCTTTGTTATCCTTGATTCGAAAGACACATTTGGCGGCACCTGGGAAACGCATAAATATCCCGGCGTGCGCTCAGACTCGGATCTTTATACCTTTGGCTATCGCTTTAAGCCTTGGATTGGCCCGCCCATTGCAGCCGCCGAGGAAATTCTAAAATATATGGGCGAGGTGATCGACGAGAATAATCTCACCCCGCATATCCGCTATGGCCACACCATTACCCATTGCAGCTTTTCGCGCGAAACGAACCTTTGGACTGTGGAAGCCATCAGCAAGGCAGATGGCAAAACCCATGCCTTCACCTGCAATTTCTTGTGGATGTGCCAAGGCTATTACAACCACAACGACCCCTATATCCCCGACTGGACGGATCGGGAGAAGTTCAAAGGCCTGTTCATCCACGCGATGAAGTGGACGCCCGATATTGATGTGGCGGGCAAGAAGGTGGTTGTCATTGGGTCAGGCGCAACGGCGGCCACAGTCATTCCGGCGATGGCGGGCAAGGCTAAGCATGTGACAATGCTGCAGCGATCCCCCACCTATTTCTTCGCCAGCCCCAACCAGAATGAATTGGCAGACCGGCTGCGGCAAATTGGTATTGATGAGCCAACGGTGCACCGGGTGGTGCGCCAGCAGATCATGTATGATCAGCAAGTCCTCACCCAGCGCTGCATTGATGAGCCGGACGTTGTGGTGGAAGAGCTGAAAGAGCTGATCCGTCTTTATACCGGACCAGATTTTCAATTTGAGCCGCATTTCACGCCCAATTATCGTATCTGGCAGCAGCGCCTCGCCTTTGTGCCCGATGGCGATATTTTCCAAGCTGTTGCGCGCGGCGAAGTGAGTGTGGTGACGGATCATATTGATCGCTTCACGGAAAAAGGCATTCTCCTGAAATCCGGCGAGGAGCTGGAGGCTGATATCATTGTGGCGGCCACGGGCTTTAAGCTCTCCGTGCTGGGGGATATTCCCTTTGACGTGGATGGCGCGCCTGTCGATTGGGCCGACACCGTCACCTATCGCGGCATGATGTTTACGGGCGTGCCCAATATGGCGTGGGTGTTTGGCTATTTCCGCGCCAGCTGGACGCTGCGCGTGGATATGATGGGCGATTTTGTCTGCCGACTGCTCAACCATATGAAAGATAAAGGCGTGAGCCGTGTTGAAGTGCAATTGCGGCCCGAAGACCATAATATGCCGCGCCTGCCCTGGATTGAGGAAGAGAATTTCAACCCCAGCTATTTGGTCCGTGACTTGCACAAAATGCCCAAGCGCGGCGACAAGCCTGAATGGCGGCACAACCAAGATTATTGGCAGGAAAAGGATGATTTCCCCAAGATCAATCTTGATGGGGCGGAATTTGCCTATCGTTGAGGTGCAAAAGGCCGCCTGAATGGGCGGCCTTTTCTTATCGGCTTACGCCGCAGCGGGCAGCAAATGGCGTTCGCCGGCAATCCGCATCATTGCTTTTTGCAGCTTTTCAAAGGCGCGGACCTCAATCTGGCGGACGCGTTCGCGCGAGACGCCAAATTCTTGGCTTAGTTCTTCCAGCGTGCGCGGTTCATCGACCAAGCGGCGCTCAGTCAAAATCTGCTTTTCGCGGTCAGTCAGGCTCTGCATCGCTTCAATCAGCAGGGCATGGCGCTGGATGCGCTCTTCCGCGTCGGCCACTAGCTCATCTTGCAATGGGCCATCATCCACCAGAGAATCCTGCCACTGGCCTTCGCCATCTTCATTCAGCGAGACATTGAGCGAGGTATCACCGCCGCCCAGCATCCGCCGGTTCATGCTGATGACTTCTTCTTCCGTAACGCCCAGATCAGTTGCGATCTTGCGGACATCTTCGGGCCGCAAATCGCCATCTTCATAGGCGTCGAGATTCTTCTTCATCCGGCGCAGGTTGAAGAACAGCTTTTTCTGCGCGGCAGTCGTCCCCAGCTTTACAAGGCTCCATGAGCGGAGGATGAATTCCTGAATCGAGGCCTTGATCCACCACATGGCATAAGTCGCCAAGCGGAAGCCACGATCGGGCTCAAATTTCTTAACGCCTTGCATGAGGCCAATATTGCCCTCGGAAATCAGCTCAGAAACGGGCAAGCCATAGCCGCGATAGCCCATGGCGATTTTCGCCACGAGTCGCAGGTGCGAGGTCACGAGCTTGGCAGCCGCCTCAGGGTCTTGATGCTCTTCGAAACGCTTCGCGAGCATATATTCTTCTTCGGCTGAAAGGATCGGGAACTTCTTGATTTCAGCCAAATAGCGGTTGAGCCCTTCCTCGCTATTGAGCGCAGGAATGGTGGCACTGCCCTTTGCTTTTACCGCCAGCGATTTGCCGGTCATCTTCATCTCCCTGTCCGCAGCGCCCTCATAAAGCGACGCTGCCACGCGATGCTCATAGCTTAAGATTTATGAACAGTCGCTGCATATCAGATGGGATGGGGCTTTCGAAATTTAAAGCCCCCCCCGTAATGGGGTGGATAAAACCCAAATGTGCGGCATGAAGTGCCTGTCTTTCAAAGGCTAAACGCTTAAGAACTTCGCGATGTTCCGCCCGGGTTCGGCCATAGACCGGATCACCCAGCAGCGCATGGCCAATCGAGGCCATATGAACACGCACTTGATGCGTGCGGCCCGTTTCCAGCTTGCATTCAACCAAGGCCGCATGGCGCAGAGGTTCAACCATTTTCCAATGCGTGACGGCGCGTTTGCCCTTGTCTGGCCCAACAATGGCCACTTTCTTGCGATTAACGGGGGATCGGGCCAGTGGCGCATCTACTGTGCCAGATCCCGTCTTGGGCAGGCTCCCGACGATTGCAAAATAGCGTCGGTCAATGCTGTGCGCGGCAAATTGTGCGGCCAAGCCTTCATGTGCCCGATCCGTCTTCGCGACGACCAGCAAGCCAGACGTGTCCTTATCAATCCGGTGGACAATGCCAGGCCGTGCAACCCCGCCAATGCCCGATAAGCGGCCTGCGCAATGGTGCAGCAAGGCATTTACCATCGTGCCATCCAAATTGCCGGCGGCAGGGTGCACAACCATGCCGGCAGGTTTGTCGACGACCAGCAGATGATCATCCTCATAGACAATGGCCAGCGGAATATCCTGCGCCACATTATGTGCAGGCGTTGGCGCAGGCACGCTCAGGGCATAGGGCGTGCCGGGCTTTACCTTAGTGGCCGGGTCACGGATCAACTGACCCATGCTGGTCACTTGGCCTGCAGAAATCAGGTTTTTCAGCCGCTCGCGTGAATAAACGGGCAGCAGCGCTGCAAGCGCACGATCCAGCCGCCACCCCGCCATTTCATCGGGGATCATTGCCTGTTCTTGGATTGCGCTGTCGCTCATGCCATAGCCTTGGGACCATGCGGGTCGAGATTTCAAGCCTTTTACTTGCGAAACTTCAGGCAGCGGTTGCAGCAAGCCCGGAGGTGGAGCGCTGTGGCTTGCTTTTTGGGGCGCGAGGCCGGGTCACGGATATTAGCTTTGCCGATAATATTGCCGCAAATCCCCAGCGCCATTTTGAGCTAGACCCCGCCCATCTTATCTCGGCGCATCGTGCGGCCCGCGGGGGTGGCCCCGCGGTTATTGGTCATTGGCATTCGCATCCCATTGGAACGGCAGAACCTTCGCCAGAAGATGCGCGATCTGCCGCGCCCGATGGCCGCATTTGGCTGATCCTGTCTGCCTCGGATGTTCGCCTGTGGCGCGCGGTGGAAAACGGCCCCGTTCAAGGACGATTTGAACCGCTTGCCCTTGCCGTAGTTTAAACGCTGGGCCATTGCGGGATCTGCAGGTCCTTTTTGGTCATGCGGAGTATGCGTAATGAACATCGATGCCGTGGATTTCGCGAGCCTATTATGCTCGCGCCTCTGTCATGATTTGTTGAGCCCAGTTGCCGCCTTGAGCAATGGGCTAGAGCTTCTGGCCCAAGAGACGGAGCCAGACATGCGCCAGCAATGCCTCGACCTTTTGGCAGAGAGTTGTCGAGCCACAGTGAATAAGTTGAAATTTTTTCGCTTGGCCTTTGGGGCGGCAGGCGGATTTGGTGAATTGGTTGACAGCAGCGAAGTGCGTGAGGCGATTGAAGGGCTTTTCGCTGCAAATTCCCGCTTAACACTTGGTTGGATGGTATCAGAGCCCCGCCTGTCTAAACCTGCCATGAAAGTTTTGTTGAACTTGGCACTGATTGGCGGCGACGCGCTGATCCGGGGCGGACGGCTCGATATTGGCGTTGAACGCCGGGCTGGCGTGATCGAAATTGTTATTCGTGCAACGGGCGACCGGCTGGTGTTGGATAGCGCCATCCGCGAGAGCCTGTTGGGCAATCCGCCACAAGACGCTTTGATCGCGCGGCTAGGGCCAGCCCTGTTGGCCCGCGCTATTGCCGCGCAGCACCATGGGCATATCCAACTTGCCGAGACGGCAAGCTCGCATCTGCTGCTTGGGGCTGTGCTGCGCGACTGAAGATCTGTCGTTCGGCTTTGCATCTGGGCCTAAGCCTCTTATGGGATAGCCATGACAGCGCACCCGCATCCAAAATTTAGCGGATATGACATTCTTGTCGCCGTGGCGATGAACGTCATGTGGGGGCTGAACCTGATTGCCGTCAAAATGGGCGTGGATCTTATCGAGCCCCTGACGGCAGCGTGGCTTCGTCAAGTCATGGTGATGCTGATTTGTCTGCCCGCGTTGCGCATTGTTGAAGGCAAAATGCGTGAGCTTGCCTTGCTGGGCGCGCTTGCTGGTGGCGCCTTTTACATCATCGTCAATATTTCCATGGCGGTCTCAACCAATGTCAGTGCGCTGGCCATTGCGGGCCAGCTAGGGGCGCCTTTTTCCCTGATTTTGGCCATTATCTTCCTTGGTGAGCGCGTGCATAAATACCGCATTGCGGGGATGGCGCTGGCCTTTGCCGGTGTTGTGATGATCGTTTTTGATCCCAATGCCGTGAATGAGCATGTGGGCCTGGCACTGACCGCAGTTGCCAGTTTCATCTGGGCTTGTTGTTCGTTGATTCAGCGGCGGCTGGTTGGGGTGCCAGTGCTCACCATTTATGCGTGGGTGGGGCTGGTTGGCACAGTGGTGCTTTTGCCCATTGCGCTGATTGCCGAGCCGCAAGCCATGGCCACAATTCAAGATCTGCCATTGTCCAGCTTGGGCTGGGTTCTGTTTTCTGCACTTGGGTCCACTGTTATTGGCCAAGGGGCAATGAGCCTTTTGCTGCAGCGCCACCCCGTCAGTGCCGTCGTGCCGTTGACATTGCCGACGCCCGTTATCTCCGTCATTGCAGCGGCTTATTGGTTTGGAACGCCGCTAACGCCCATCATGATTGCGGGCGGGGGTGTTGTGCTGGCAGGTGTTGCCATTGTAACGCTGCGTACGGCTCAGGCAGAGGAGGCGAAGCGCAGCTGATGGACGAGATGATCGACACGCCATCGCCCAATTTTGATGCGCGCACTTTGCCGATTTCGATGGTCGTGCTGCACTATACGGGCATGATTGATGGCGCGTCGGCAATCAACCGGCTCGCAGACCCCGAAGCCAAGGTATCCGCGCATTATGTGGTGGCCGAAGATGGGCAGATCATCCGCATGGTCGATGAGGCCAACCGCGCTTGGCACGCGGGCAGATCGTGGTGGCGGGGGATTAGTGATGTGAATTCCGCCAGTGTGGGGATTGAGATCGTCAATCCGGGCCATGAATTTGGCTATCGCCCCTTTCCCGATGCCCAGATTGAGGCCGTCATTCGCCTCGTTGCCGGCCTTGTTGCGCGCTATGGCATTACGCGCGGCAATGTGGTGGGGCATAGCGATGTGGCGCCGGCTCGTAAGGATGATCCGGGCGAACTCTTCCCGTGGCACCGGCTTGCCAAATTGCGCTTGGCCCTGCCGCGCCCGACCAAGAATTTGATGGACCCGCATTGGTCCGATGCTGGCTTTTTGCTCGCGCTGGAACGCTTTGGCTATGATGTGACCGACGGCCCAGCCGCGGTGCGCGCCTTTCAACGGCGCTTTCGCCCCGAATTAATGGACGGGATTATTGATGGCGAATGCCGCGCGATCCTGCTTGCGCTGTTACTCCCCAAGCCTATGGGGGATTGAAAGATAAGAGGTTAGGAAGAGGATTGCTCATGCGTCGTGCTGCCATTGTTGCGCCCATCCGGACGGCGGTTGGCAAATATCTGGGGGCCTTGTCTGACTTTTCGGCAGGCGATTTGGGGGGCATTATCCTCAAAGCCCTGATCGAACGCACAGGCATTGATCCGGCGCGGGTGGATGATGTGATCTTTGCCCAAGGCTATCCCAATGGCGAGGCGCCTTGCATTGCCCGCTGGTCTTTGCTGCGTGCGGATTTCCCAATCAGCGTGCCCGGCTATTCGCTCGATCGGCGCTGCGGGTCTGGTCTGCAAGCCATTATCGATGCCGCGATGATGATCCAAACGGGCGTGGCGGATGTGGTGATTGCAGGCGGCTGTGAGAGCATGTCGAACGTGGAATATTATACCACCGATATGCGCAAAGGTGCGCGGGCAGGCTCAGTCACGATGCATGATCGCTTGGCGCGGGGCCGTGTTATGTCACAACCCATTGAACGCTTTGGCGTGATTTCCGGCATGATCGAAACGGCTGAAAATCTGGCACGCGATTATGGCATTAGCCGCGAAGAGTGCGATGACTATGCCGTGATGAGCCACCAGCGCGCGACGGCCGCTTGGGCTGAAGGCAAGTTTGCCGATGAGCTCGTTCCCATTGAGATTCCTCAGAAAAAGGGGGATCCCATTCGCTTTGTGCAGGATGAAGGTTTCCGCCCCGATGCCTCGATGGAAAGCCTTGGCAAGCTGCGTCCAATTGAAGGCGGCGTGGTTACAGCAGGCAATGCCAGCCAGCAAAATGACGCGGCGGCCGCTTGTCTGGTCGTTGCCGAAGACAAGCTGGCCGAATTGGGCCTCGAGCCCATGGCGTGGTTCCACAGCTGGGCGGCAGCGGGTTGTGATCCGGCACGCATGGGCATTGGCCCGGTGCCTGCGGTGGAGCGGCTGTTCAAGCGCACGGGCCTAAGCTGGGATGATATTGATCTGGTCGAACTGAACGAAGCCTTTGCGCCGCAAGTGCTTGCGGTGCTTAAAGGCTGGGGTTGGGATGATCGGAGCCGCTTGAACGTCAACGGATCGGGCATTTCGCTGGGCCATCCCATTGGGGCGACGGGCGGGCGTATTCTGGCAAATCTGGTGCGGGAACTTCATCGCCGCAATGGCCGCTATGGCCTTGAAACCATGTGCATTGGCGGTGGCCAAGGGATTGCAGCGGTGTTTGAACGCGCCTGATTTTTGCGCGGTTAAATCCTATTTCTCTGTCCTACAGCCGCTGTTGAGGTTCATGAAGCCTGCCCTGTGAGTCGGGGGCAGTGATGAATTTTCAAATTGAACAACGGGGCCGAGATTATTGGGCACGCACAGGCCAAGAGCCCGACTTTTATGTCGGGCGGCGTGTGCGCTATCAGGGGCGGCTGGGGCTCAGCAACACAGTGCCGGGGGCGCCGCTGGTGGCGGCAGATGCCTATCGCGCCCAAGATTATTTAGAAACCTTAGGCATTTGGGCGCATATATTGGCCCCCATAATTGCCTGTGAAGGCGGGCGGTTTACGGCGCTGAACAGCTATGATCGGGCGGCCTTTAGCTTTGGCGTCGGCCAATTTGCCGCCCATGTGCCAGAGGGGGATTTTGTCTGCCTGATGCGCAGTTTGTTGGTGCTGCCTGAGGCCAGAACCTATTTCCCGGAATTGGGGCTGGCCAAGGGGCGGATCGCCCGCGTCGGAGCGGACCCTCAGCCGTTGGAAGATGCCGTTAGCACGGCCGCTTTGATGGCGTGGTTCAACCCTGATTCAGCCGCAATTGATGCCGCTGAGGTACAGGCTGCCGCCCGGCTGATCCATTGGACGCGGACGCGGCCTGCAGCACGCCGGGCGCAAATGGCCCAAATGGTGGTCCGCGCGCGTGCGCACATGCAGCGCGCCCTGCAGAAATTGTCCTTGGAGTCGCTGGCAGGCCCCTATTGTGTCGTGCTGATTGACTTGCTGCACCATGGGCGGGGCGGGGCAAGGCTGTGGCCCAAAGTGGCAGCGGCGCTGGCCGCGGCTGACCCTATGGCCGCGCTCTTAGCCATTGGGGCGGACCCATGGGCTGGGCGCGTGGCCCAGTTGCGCGCGGACATAGCGAACATGCCGGAACTTGGAGGCGTGTCTTGGGATGGCGCCACAGGGGATTGGCGGGGTGGGCCAATTTAGCCACTGCGCATCGGTGATTGCGCAATGCCGACCCCCGGCCTAAAAGACGCTCTGCCAGAGGGCCGGGCGGCCGCCGGTAGGCTTCGGCCTGCGGGAGGAAAGTCCGGGCTCCAGCGAGGATCGGTGCCGGGTAACGCCCGGCGGGGGTGACCCCAGGGACAGTGCCACAGAAAGCAAACCGCCGTTGCTTCGGCGCGGTTAGGGCGAAAGGGTGCGGTAAGAGCGCACCGCGCCTCTGGTAACAGGGGCGGCATGGTAAACCCCACCGGGAGCAAGACCGAATAGGGGCGGCATATGGGAATCCTCCTCCCCGTCGCCCGGGTTGGTTGCTTGAGCGGGCCAGCAATGGTTCGCCTAGAGGAATGGTCGCCCATCATGCTTCGGCATGTGGACAGAACCCGGCTTACAGGCCCTCTGGCAGTTTCCTCTTTCCGAGATGCGCTTTTCACCATTGTGGGATTTGTGATGGGTTCCCTGAGGCCATAATCGTCGCTAACGGATGATCATGGCTGATCAATCGCCCCTCGATATCTTCAAGCAAGTGCTGACGGGCACGGCGCGTGCCATTGCGCATGAGCCTGAGGTGGAAATTGCCTTTACGGCAGACGCGCCGAGCCAAGCGGGCAAGAATTTTCGTGTGCCAATGCCGGGTCGCTTGCTGCCCGCCGAGCAAGTGGCTGAGGCGCGCGGCTTTGCCGATGGCATGGCGCTGCGGCTGAAACATCATAATGACAGTCTCCACCGCGCCAACCGCCCCAGCGAGGCCATTGCAGGCGCAGTGTTTGACGCAATTGAAGATGCGCGCGTCGAAGCCCTTGGGGCACGCGCGATGGAGGGCGTCCGCGCCAACCTGAACCATGCGCTTGAGATGCGGCTGCGCTCTGACCCAATCAGCCGGGCGCAAGCGCCCGATGAAGTGCCTTTGCCGACGGCCATTGGCCTGTTGGTGCGCGAAAAGCTGACGGGTGATATCGCTCCCGTTTCGGCACAAGCGGGCCTTGATATGGTGCGCGGCTGGATTGAGGAAAAAGGCGGCGCTGAAATGGCCGCACTGGGGGAAACGCTGCACGATCAGCGGGTCTATGCCGAGCTGGTGCAAAAGCTGCTCCGCGATTTGGAACTGACCGCCAACCCCGATGATATCGACCCGACTGAGTCGACTGACGAGGGCGAGGACGAGCAGCAAGGCGAGGGCGAACAGGACCAGCAGCAATCTGAAGAGGGCCAGTCCGAAACGCAAATGGACGCACGTGCCGAACAAGGCGAGGGCGAGGCTGAAGACGGCGACCAACAAGAAATGGACGCCGAAGCGGATATGGATGGCGATGGCGAGCCAGGCGAGGATGGCGAAGAGGGCATGATGCCCGTGCGCCCCAACCGCCCCTTGTCAGACTTGCCGCCGCAATTTGATTATCAGGCGTGGACGACGGACTTTGATGAAGTCATTGCCGCGACGGAGCTGTGCGACGAGGATGAGCTGACGCGCCTGCGCGCTTATCTTGACCAGCAATTGACGCATTTGCAGGGCGCTGTGACCAAGCTGGCCAACCGCCTGCAACGCCGTCTGATGGCGCAGCAAAACCGCAGTTGGGATTTTGATCAGGAAGAAGGCTTGCTCGATGCCGCACGCCTGTCCCGCATTGTCGTCTCGCCGGGCAGTTCCTTGTCGTACAAGGTGGAGCGCGATACCGAATTTAAGGACACGGTCGTCACGCTGCTCATCGATAATTCTGGCTCGATGCGCGGGCGGCCCATTTCCATTGCCGCGATCAGCGCCGATATTCTGGCCCGCACGCTGGAACGCTGTGGCGTGAAGACTGAAATTCTGGGCTTTACCACGCGTGCTTGGAAGGGCGGGCAGAGCCGCGAAAGCTGGCTGGCAGCAGGCCGCCCGGCAACGCCCGGTCGCCTCAATGACTTGCGGCATATTCTCTATAAGGCGGCAGATGAGCCATGGCGGCGCGCGAAAAAATCGCTTGGCCTCATGATGCGCGAAGGCTTGCTCAAAGAAAATATCGATGGCGAGGCGCTGCTTTGGGCGCATAACCGCATCATTGCACGGCCCGAGGATCGCAAAATCCTGATGGTGATTTCAGATGGCGCGCCCGTGGATGATTCCACGCTGTCCGTGAATAATGGCGCCTATTTGGAGCGCCATTTGCGCCAAGTGATTGGCTGGATTGAAAGCCGATCCCCCGTTGAGCTCTGCGCCATTGGCATTGGGCATGATGTCACGCGCTATTACCAACGCGCCGTCACCATCATGGACGCCGAACAATTGGGCGGCACGATGATTGAGCAGCTGGCGGGGTTATTTGATAGCGAGTAAGCGCGACGCTTACCGCCCAAAGCGCCGTTGTGTTTTCCCGAACCGTGTCTTGCGCGTGCCCGGCTTGCCTTCATTGGATCGGCCCATGATGGGGGCTTTGTGCTCGTCCGCAGGCAGGCCGAGTTCGGTTGCTTCCAGCGCGCGGATTTCATCGCGCAGGCGGCCCGCTTCTTCAAATTCCAGATCGGCAGCGGCGGCGCGCATCTTCTTTTCGAGTTCCTCGATATAGGCGCGCAGATTATGGCCGACCATGTGCTGCGGGCCATCTTGAATCTCGACCGTCACCTGATCGCCCGAGGCGACATGGGCGATGATGTCGCCAATATTCTTCTTCACCGTTTCAGGCGTAATGCCATGTTCCTGATTATAGGCGAGCTGCTTGGCGCGGCGGCGATCCGTTTCAGAAATGGCGCGCTCCATGCTGCCCGTCATCCGATCCGCATAAAGGATCACGCGGCCATCAACATTGCGGGCGGCGCGGCCAATTGTCTGGATGAGCGAGGTTTCAGACCGCAAAAATCCTTCCTTGTCTGCATCCAAAATGCAGACCAGCCCGCATTCGGGAATGTCGAGGCCCTCACGCAGCAAGTTGATGCCAACCAGCACGTCATAGGCCCCAAGTCGCAAATCGCGGATCAGTTCAATCCGCTCCAGCGTTTCGACATCGCTGTGCATATAGCGGACCTTGAGGCCCGCTTCGTGCATGAATTCGGTCAAATCTTCGGCCATGCGCTTGGTGAGCGTGGTGACAAGCGTGCGATAGCCGGCCTCGGTCGTCTTGCGGCATTCATTGATGCAATCTTGCACCTGATCTTCGGTCGGGCGGATATCAACTGGCGGGTCAATCAAGCCCGTCGGGCGAATGACTTGTTCCGCAAAAACGCCGCCCGTCTGCTCCATTTCCCAATTGCCGGGCGTGGCCGAGACATAGGTGGTCTGCGGGCGCATCGCATCCCATTCATTAAAGCGCAACGGCCTGTTGTCGATGCAACTGGGCAAGCGAAAGCCATATTCCGCCAGCGTCAATTTGCGCCTGTGGTCACCGCGCGCCATGCCGTTGACTTGGCCAATGGTCACATGGCTTTCATCGACAAAGAGGAGCGCATTTTCGGGCAGATATTCAAACAATGTCGGCGGCGGCTCACCGGGCAAGCGGCCAGTTAGGAAGCGGGAATAATTTTCAATGCCCGCGCACGAGCCTGTCGCGGCAATCATTTCCAAGTCAAAATTGGTGCGCTGTTCCAGCCGCTGCGCCTCGAGCAATTTGCCTTCGGCGACCAGCTCTTTCAGCCGTTCTTGCAGCTCAAACTTAATGGCTTCCATCGCTTGTTTGAGCGTCGGGCCGGGCGTCACATAGTGGCTGTTGGCATAGACGCGGACATAGTCGAGGCTGGCGACTTTCTTGCCGGTCAGCGGATCAAATTCGACAATCGCCTCAATTTCATCGCCAAAGAAACTGACGCGCCATGCGGTGTCTTCATAGTGCGAGGGGAAGATTTCCAGATTATCGCCCTTCACGCGGAAATTGCCGCGCGCAAAGGCTGCATCATTGCGCTTATATTGAAGCGCGACGAGCTTTCTGACGATCTCGCGCTGGTCCACTGTCTGACCCTTTTTGAGGTCAAAAATCATCGCGGAATAGGTTTCAACCGAGCCGATGCCGTAAAGGCACGAGACGGAGGCGACGATCAGCACATCATCACGTTCCAAAAGCGCGCGCGTGGCCGAATGGCGCATCCGGTCAATCGCTTCGTTAACCGAGCTTTCTTTCTCGATATAGGTGTCCGACCGGGGGACATAGGCTTCGGGCTGATAATAATCATAATAGCTGACGAAATATTCGACCGCATTGTCGGGGAAGAAATTCTTGAACTCGCCATAAAGCTGCGCGGCCAAAATTTTGTTAGGCGCCAGCACCAGTGCCGGGCGTTGTACGGCCTCAATCACCTTTGCCATGGTAAAGGTTTTGCCCGAGCCAGTGACGCCGAGCAGCACCTGATCTTTCTCGCCTTGGCCAATCCCCGCCACCAATTCGGCAATCGCGGTCGGCTGATCGCCCGCCGGTTCATAATCGCTGACGATCTTAAACTTCTTGCCCCCATCTGATTTTGGCGGCCGCGTGGGGCGGTGGGGGACAAAGCTCTGGCCGGTTTCCGGCTCGTCCAGCGTGGTGCGGATGATGAGGGACATGGGGTGGAAACTAGGGCCAGTGTCCGCCCGGCGCAATGGCACGCGACAGGAAACATCTGCACCCTTGGCTAAGCATTTGGAGGTTATTGACAACAATGTCAGTGGCTTATAGCCATCCCATCATGACACCGACTCAATTTTCAGATCCCCGGCGGGAAAAGCTGCGGTTCCGTCCCTTCAAAGCGATGGGGCATTTTCGGCAGTTGATTAAGGATAAGGAAGATACTGAGCAGGTCTTCCGGATCTTTGAATGTTTGCCGCGCCGGTCTTTCTGGGCAGATGCCCGCGCTTTTTGTGAAAGCGCGCGGGGCCGCCAGTTGATGGAGAGCGAGCCTTATCTGCCGCCGATTTTGGATGATCATGAGGCGCTGTTGAAGCTGCCCGAAAATTCTGTCGCGCACGCCTATGTTGCCTTTATGCGGCGTGAAGGCCTGTCGGCTGCTGGCTTGGTCGCGGAAAGCGATAAAATGCGCGTCGGCCGCCCCGTTTTTCAAGATCAGCTGCAATGGTATGCCAACCGCCTGCGCGACACGCATGACTTGCTGCATATTCTGACAGGCTATGGCCGCGATGCGCTGGGTGAACAATGCGCCTTGGGCTTTACTTATGGGCAGGACCGCGCCTGGGGCAGCTTGTTGATTGCTTGGGCCGGGGCCTATGAGTTGAAGCGTCGCTTTGGCACGGATGCGCCCGTTTATGCCGCCGTTGCTGAGGCGCAGCGCCACGGCAAAGCCGCCCAGCGGATTTTTGAGCAGGATATTCGGGCGCTGTTGGCCGAACCGCTCGAAGCGGCACGCGCGCGGATGAATATTGGTGCGCCAAGCCAATATCATGTGGCGCATCAACGCTATCGTGCAAGCGGCATTGATCCCTATAACTTCTTGGCGGCGCCCCAAGCGGCCTAGGTCGCGACCATTGGGGCAGTTGATCGTGCCCATTCGCTATTGCCGGGATTGCAGTTTGCAGCGGACACGGGCAGGACGACGGCAATGACCTTACGCCTGACTGCCCTGTTGCTGCTTTTGCTGCCCGCTGCGTGCGAGAAGGCGGCCAATCCCGTGCAATCAGGCAAGACGGCCGCGGCTTCTGCGGCCCGCCAATCTACGCCTGTAAAGACTGTGCTTCGCCCCGGCTTTTGGCAGACGAGCCTGATTGCCGACAGCATTGATTTGACCAACTATCCCGCGCCCTTATCGCAGGCAGACCGGATGCTGGCTGAACAGCTGAGCAATAAGACACGACAGGCCGCAATGTGTTTGTCTGCCGAACAGGCGCGCAGCCCAAATGCCACTGTGATTGGTGGCCGTGAATCTGGCGCGTGCAGCTTTGAGAGCTTTTCGCTGTATCGCGGCACATTAGATGCCGTCATCACCTGCGCACATCCCGGCAAGGCAGGCCGCACGCTCATTGCAGCCCATGGCCCTTATGAAGGGACGGAATTTGCCTTGGAAGCTGTCGTCCGGATTGAGCCGGATATGCCCTATGATACGCTGAAAGGCCCCATGCCAAAATCAGACAAGCCGCCCATTCGCTTCCATGCGAAAATCACGGGTAAGCATCAGGGCGACTGCCCGGCAGGAGAGGATGTTGCGCAATGATGGAAAGCTATGTGGACCCAACACGCGCCGCTTTTGATCTGTTCAAATCGCTGCCACGCGACACGCCGATCAATATGCTCAACCTTGTGCGCTATCGCGATCTGGCGGCCTATCCAGACGGCCATGAGCACGCTGGCAAAGGCTGGACGGGGGCCCGCGCCTATGAGGAATATGGCACCACCAGTGGCCCGATTTTTGAGCGGCTGGGCGGGCAGATTATTTGGCGCGGCAAACTGGAAGCAGTTGTCACAGGGCCAGCGGACGAGCATTGGGACGCCGCCTTCATTGCTGCTTACCCCAATGCGGGTGCCTTTTTGGCCATGGTGACGGACCCGGACTATAAGCTGGCCGTCGTCAACCGTCAGGCAGCCGTGGCTACGAGCCGCCTCATCCGCTTTGCGCCGCTTGCCATTGAAGGCGCGCGGTTCGCGTAAACGCGCTTTAGCCGTTCATCAAAGCGGGGAAGAAGCCTTCATGCGCGGTGCGCAGGGCATCGAGCGCCACACCGGCCACGCTGTCGCCGCCCACGGTGCCAATGCGCACGGCGCCTTCAATGACGGCATCGGGCGCTGTGGTCACAATGTAGCGGCCCTGATCTTCGCCAAAGGCTTCGGCTGTGGTCAGCGAGTCCAATTCCGCGCCAACACGTCCCGCTAAGCCCATTTCGGCAATGGCGACCAGCAAGCCACCATCCGAAATATCATGCACGGCGGTTGCCACGCCATTGAGCACCAGCGCGCGGACCTGTTCGCCCCGCGCGCGTTCTGCCGCCAGATCAACCTTGGGGGCTTCCCCTTCTTCCCGGCCATGCACTTCGCGCAGCCAAATAGATTGGCCCAAATGACGGCCCGGCTCGCCAATCAACCAGATGGCATCGCCTGCTTTTTTGAAGGCAATGGTTGCGGCCTTGCTCCAATCCGCAATCAGGCCAACGCCGCCAATCGCCGGGGTCGGCAAAATGGCAGAGCCGCCGCCCGTTGCCTTGGATTCATTGTAGAGCGAGACATTGCCTGAGACGATGGGGTAATCCAGCGCGCGGCAGGCATCGCCCATGCCTTCCAAGCAACCGACAATTTGCGCCATGATTTCAGGGCGCTGCGGGTTGGCGAAGTTGAGGCAGTTGGTAATGGCCAGCGGCGTTGCGCCAACAGCCGAGATGTTGCGATAGGTTTCGGCCACAGCCTGTTTGCCGCCCTCATAGGGGTCCGCATAGCAATAGCGCGGGGTGCAATCGGTCGCGATGGCCAGCGCCTTGGCAGAGCCGTGGACGCGGACAACAGCCGCATCGCCGCCGGGGGCCTGCACTGTGTCACCACCGACCTTGTTGTCATATTGCTCCCAAATCCAGCGGCGCGAGGCAATATCGGGCGAGGCCATGAGCGTTACTAAATCGGCACCCAAATCTGTGCTGTTGGGCACATCACCCAGCGAGGGGACTTTGGCCCAGGCTTTATATTCAGCTTGGCTGACATAGGGCCGCTCATATTCGGGCGCTTCATCCGCCAGCGGGGCAAGTGGAATATCCGCCACTGTCTCGCCATTGAAGGTCAGGACCATATGGCCGGTATCGGTGATCTTGCCGATGACCGCGAAATCCAGCTCCCATTTGCGGAAGATGGCTTCGGCTTCAGCCTCGCGGCCGGGCTTGAGCACCATCAACATCCGCTCCTGACTTTCAGAGAGCATCATTTCATAGGGCGTCATGCCCGTTTCACGGCACGGCACGTTGTTCATGTTGAGCTCAATGCCCACGCCGCCCTTCGACGCCATTTCGACGGAGGAGGAGGTGAGGCCCGCTGCCCCCATATCCTGAATGGCGACAATCGCGTCAGACGCCATCAATTCCAAGCACGCCTCAATCAGCAGCTTTTCGGTGAACGGATCCCCCACTTGCACCGTGGGGCGTTTTTCCTCTGAATCCTCAGTGAAATCGGCTGAGGCCATGGTTGCGCCATGAATGCCATCGCGCCCCGTTTTAGAGCCAACATAGACCACAGGGTTTCCAATGCCGGCAGCCGCGCAATAAAAAATCTTGTCCGTCTTTGCGACGCCCACTGTCATTGCGTTGACCAAGATGTTGCCATCATAAGCCGGGTGGAAATTCACTTCCCCACCGACCGTCGGCACGCCCACGCAATTGCCATAGCCACCAATGCCACGCACCACGCCGGAAATCAGGTGGCGCATTTTGGGGTGATCGGGCCGCCCAAAGCGCAGCGCATTCATATTCGCAACAGGCCGCGCGCCCATGGTGAACACATCGCGCAAAATGCCGCCAACGCCTGTTGCTGCCCCCTGATAAGGCTCAATATACGAAGGGTGGTTGTGGCTTTCCATTTTGAAAATGGCAGCATCGCCATCACCAATATCAATCACGCCGGCATTTTCGCCCGGCCCTTGGATCACCCAAGGCGCGCTGGTGGGCAGCTTTTTCAGATGCACGCGGGAGGATTTGTACGAGCAATGCTCAGACCACATGACCGAAAAGATGCCAAGTTCCGTCAAGTTCGGCTCGCGCCCCATGGCGTGGAGAACGCGCTGATATTCTTCCGGGGAAAAGCCGTGTTCGGCAACGATTTCGGGCGTGATCTGGGACATGGCCGGGCCTTAGCGGGGGAAAGTGATTCCGCCTAGCCCCGTGTGCGTCAAAGGTCGAGAGGGTGGGGCCTTAGGCACGCAATTATAGATCGAAGCTCACGCCCTGCGCCAACGGCAAGGCGCGGCCATAGTTTAGCGTGCTGGTTTGGCGGCGCATATAGGCCTTCCAACTGTCAGAGCCCGACTCGCGGCCGCCGCCAGTTTCCTTCTCGCCACCAAAGGCGCCGCCAATTTCCGCGCCGGATGTGCCGATGTTGACATTGGCAATGCCGCAATCACTGCCTGCGGCGGAGGTAAACAGCTCTGCCTCGCGCAGATCATTGGTGAAGATGGAGGAGGAAAGCCCCTGCGGCACGGCATTTTGAAGAGCAATCGCCTCGTCCAGATCATTATAGGCGCACACATAGAGAATAGGCGCGAATGTCTCACTCAACATCAGGCCGCGCTGCTTGGCCATGCTGACAATGGCTGGGGTGACATAGGCGCCAGGGCGATCGAGCCGGTCTCCACCCGTCACGCGGCCCCCCACAGCGCGTGCAGCGGCCAAAGCAGATTGCATCGCATCAAAACTCGCCTCATCAATCAGCGGGCCCATCAGGCTATCCGGATCGCGCGGATCGCCAATGCGGACGGAAGCGGCAGCCGCCTTCATACGCTCTAAAAAGTCATCATGAATGGATCGGTGGAGAAACAGGCGACGCAACGAGGTGCAGCGCTGGCCGCTGGTGCCCATAAAGCCAAAGGCAGAGGCTCGCAGCGCCAAGTCCATATCGGCACTGGGCGTAACAATGGTCGCGTTATTGCCGCCCAATTCCAGCAGCGACCGGCCAAAGCGGCGTGCAATGCGCTGGCCGACCAAGCGGCCCATACGCGTGCTGCCCGTTGCTGATACCAGCCGTATGTGGCCCTCATCGACCAGCGCGGCCCCGACATCCGCGCCGCCCAGCACCAGCTGGGAAAGATGCGCGGGCGCTTCGGGCATCTCTTGTGCCACGCTCTCAAAAATCGCCTGCACCGCAAGGGCAGTCAGCGGGGTTTTTTCAGATGGCTTCCAAATGACCGAATTGCCACAGACAAGGGCAAGCGCGGCATTCCACGACCAGACAGCGACGGGGAAGTTGAAGGCAGTGATGATCGCCACCGGGCCCAGTGGGTGCCATGTTTCCGTCATCTTGTGCAGCGGGCGCTCGCTCGCGATGGTAAGGCCATAAAGCTGACGAGAAAGGCCGACGGCGAAATCGCAAATGTCGATCATTTCCTGAACTTCGCCCAAGCCTTCAGAAATCGGCTTGCCGCAATCCAGCGTGACAAGGCGGCCAAGTGCGTCCTTGTGGGTGCGCAGTGCCATGCCAAGGCGGCGGACAAGCTCCCCCCGCACAGGGGCTGGCACCTGCCGCCAGCTGTGGAACGCAGTTTCGGCGCGCGCGGCCGCTTCTGCGGCTTGATCGGTGCTGGCATCTTCCACCTGCGCGATGATCGACCCATCAACTGGGCTGGCAACGGCACGTTTGCCCTTGGTCCATAAGGATTTGGCGACGCCCAATTGCGTCAGCAGGTGGCGGGCATCATCGGCAGGGGAAATCTGTGTCATGCGCGTTCTTTAATCGCGCTGCCCCAAAAGAAAAAGGCCGACCAAATGGCCGGCCTTTTCCCTAATCGGACTGTCCCGAAGATTAGGCGTCTTCGCCTTCATCCGCGGCTGCAGCTTCAGCCAGGGCTTCTTCTGCAATCGTGCCGGGTTCGGCATTGGGATCAAAGTCTTCGGTAAAGCCTGCGACGTCCTTTTCGAACATCTGGGCAAGGATATCCACGCCCTGGCTCTGCAGATCAGCTTCTTCCGGCGAGCGGGCGACGTTGATCTTCACCGTCACCGAAACTTCCGGGTGCAGCGAAACCTTAACGTCATAGACGCCAATGGCCTTGATCGGCTTATCCAGCACGACCTGCTGCTTCGACACCTTCTTACCATCAGCAACCAGTGCTTCGACAATGTCGCGCACGGCAACTGAACCGTAAAGCTGGCCCGTGTTCGAGGCCTGACGGATCAGCGTAACGGATGCGCCGTCAATGCCCTTCGAGGCCGCTTCGGCGTCCTTACGCTTGGCATCATTGTCCGCAACGATCTTCGCCTTATTGGCTTCGAACAGCTTGCGGTTGGTTTCGTTGGCGCGGAGCGCCTTGTTGCGCGGCAACAAATAGTTGCGAGCAAAGCCGTTCTTCACGGTGACAACATCACCGATCTGGCCGAGCTTTTCGACGCGTTCAAGCAGGATGACTTCCATCGGGTGTGCTCCTTACTTCACGATGAAGGGCAGAAGCCCGATGTGGCGGGCGCGCTTAATGGCCTGAGCCAGTTCACGCTGTTTCTTTGCAGACACAGCAGTGATGCGCGAGGGGACAATCTTGCCGCGTTCCGAGACAAAGCCCTGAAGCAGACGGACATCCTTATAATCGATCTTCGGCGCGTTCTTGCCTGCAAAGGGGCAGCTCTTGCGCCGGCGGAAAAATGGGCGTGCCATGTGTTTTCGCCTTCCTTAGAATTCTTGTTCGTCGTCGCGGCGCGGCTTGCGGTCGCGTTCACCCTTGCGCATCATCACCGACGGACCGGCTTCCTGCGCATCAACCTTGATGGTCATATAGCGGATGACGTCTTCGTTGATCTGCGTCTGACGCTCCAGCTCGGCAACAACCGTGCCCGGTGCTTCAAAGGCAAGCATCACATAATGCGCCTTGCGGTTCTTCGCGATCTTATAGGCGAGGGTGCGCAGACCCCAGGTTTCGGTCTTCGAAACCTTGCCACCGTTCGATTCGATGATGGTCGTGGCGTTTGCCGCCAGCGCGTCGACTTGGGCTTGGGCCAAGTCCTGACGCGCAAGAAATACGTGCTCGTAAAGAGCCATAAAGCTTGCCTTTCCATGCCGATCGCTGACGCCGCCCCATGCGAACGCCCCTCCGGCTTTCTTCGAGTCCCCACTTGGGGAGAGCGGCCATTGGCGGAAAGTGAAGGGAAAAGCAAGGAGAAAGGCCTATTCGTTGGCCGGCGTCATCCCGCACTTGGTTCGGGATCCATTTACATCAACGGTGCAGGTTTGGCTGCTGAGGTGTTCATGGATGCTGAACCAAGTTCAGCATGACGATCTCTAGGCTGAGCTTACGCCCCTTCAGGATCACCCTGATATTTTAGTTCGAGGTAGCGGCCTTGAGTTGCCAGCTTGTGCAGATCGCCACTGGCCAGTTGTTCGCTCATCCGTTGCAGTTCGGCGTCAACGACCGTCAGCCCTTCGACCAATTGCTTATCCGGGCTCATCCCATTGAGGCCCTCACGGCGCAGATGTTGGGGCACGCGCAGATAGCCGTTGACCAGCTCTGGCAGTTCATCCGCAATCAGACGGCGGATTTCCATCGCGGCCGGTTCGCGTTCATTGAGTGTCTGGAGCTGTGGGGCCAGTTGTTCCAGCTTCAGGCCAATGCCGTCGCTCAATCGTTGGGCGGGGGGCGGCAAGGCGCGCCGCTGGCTGGACAGCCATGCCTCAGTGGAAAGCGGCAAGGCTTTTAGCGGGGCTTCGGGCAGTTTTTCAGGCGGAACATAGCCGCCAGCGGGCAGCAAAATGGCCGCCAATAGCGCGCCAAAATAGGCCATGACCGCCAGCAAAAAGCCCATCAGCCCAATGGGTTTAATAAACAGCGCAAAGGCGGGAACGCCAATCAGAAAGCCAATGGTGGTCCATGCCGCCCGCTTCGCTTTGATTTTGCCCGCAGTAATCATCCGTGTCAGCGCCCGCTGTTGCAGGCGCGATCGGCCGCCATGGCGCTGCAAGGCAGCTTCTGCGCGGGCTAAAACCTCATCACTGCGCATGGCCTTGGCTTACTCCACTGGAGTGAAAGGGCTGGGGCCAGCATAGTCAATCGCTGCCTGCGATTGGCCCTCGGCACGTGCGATATAGCCTTTGGACTTTTCGACTTCGCTTTCCAGCGTTTCAACGGTGGTCTTCATCGAGACAAGCGCCTTGGCCTTGAACGTGTCGATTTGGTCCATTGTCACATAGATATTCTGGAAGGCGCGCTGCAGCGTTTCCACGGGGATTGTGGAGCTTGCTGCCTGTTCATGGATCAGGCCGGTCTGGTTTTTCAGCATCTCGCCCGTAGAACCGATGATGTTTGCCGTTGTCGTGTTGAGCGCGGTGATCTGATCGAGCACCAGCTTCTGCCCGACCAGCGCTTGGGCGACAGTGACAGCCGTGCGGAGCGCGGCAACTGTGGTGGTCGATGCGCGATCCACGCCTTTAATCAATTCCACATTGTTCTTTTTGACCAAATCGAGCGCGAGATAACCTTGCACGGTCACCGCCATTTGCGTCAGCAGATCCTGCGTGCGCTGGCGCGTGTAGAAGAGCGCCGTTTCACGGATGGCCTTGGCCTTGGCAGGATCGCTGATTTCAATGTCTGCTGCCTTGGCTTCCAGCCGCGCATCCAAAGCCTTGGAGACATGGATCATCTGTTCCAGCCGCCCCATGGCCCCCCATAAAGTCTGCCGTTCAACATCAATGGCGGCATTGTCCTTCAGCAGCTCATCTTTGCCCGAGGCAAGGTGCGACAGGATCGAGGCAATATGGCCTTGGCTTGATTTGTAGCTGTCAAAATAATCGCGCAGTTTGCTGCCCCAAGGGATGATCCCGAAAATCTTCTTGCGGGCGAAAAGATCATCCTTCTTCCCGGGGTCTAAATCTTCAATTGTCCGGCGCAGTTCCGCCAAATCGGCGCCCACGCCAGACTCCTTGTCCATCGCGCGGACGGGGCGATCGAGAAAGCGGTTAGATTGGCCAGCAGCTTCCGCAATTTCGCGGCGGCCCATATTAACGAGCTGATCGACCTTCTTGCCAAATTCAGGGGAGTTGACGTCCAGTGCGGCAAGCTCTTCCACAAAAGACTCAGCTTTTTCCTCCAGTGCAGACTTTTTGCTGTCATCAATGGGCACAAGGCCCGCGGCCTTTTGCGGCGTGACAACGGGCACCGGCTCGGGCGCAGTCAGCTTGATGTCAGTGTCTTGGGCAGAAGTGGCCACACCTGTCTCCTCTTATTTCGCCCTAACATGGGACGAAACACTGTATTATTCAAGTAGAACAGTTAGCGCCATGTCGACAATTTGGGGCGTCAGGCCGCCCACGCCACTTCATTCTCGGCGGCATAAGCTGCAAGCGCGTGATCTAAGCTAGGCAAAACGAGCCCCCGCCCCGTTGAGAGCGCAGTAGAGCGAGCGTCGCCTTGCACCTCGGTGCGGATCAGACTGAGGTCGAGCTTTGCTTGACGGGCTGTTTCACGCGCCAGATCGAACCAGCTAATCTCACCCTGGTTGGCAAGGTGCCAAATGCCATGCTCTCCATCTAATAATAGGTCGAGCGCGCCATTGACCAGATCAGGCACATAAGTGGGCGATACGCACTGCTCAGCACTGGCCCAGATGCTTTGCCCGTGATGCAATTGGTGGAGTGTCTGCCAGACAAAATTATATCGATCCCACGGGCCGAAAAAGGCGCTGGTGCGAATGACAAGGCTTTGCTCCCAAGCTGATGTTACCAGCCGTTCGGCAGCGGATTTGCTGGCCCCATAGGTGCAGCGTGGGTTGGTGGGATCATCTTCGACATAGGGTCGGCCAACGGCCCCATCAAAAACAAGGTCGGAGGAAAAGGTTACAAAGGGAAGGCCGTGGTGCGCACAGGCCTGTGCCAAAAGTTCGGGCCCAATGATATTTTCAGCAAAGCAGCGGTCGCGCATCTGCGCCGCCTCTGCAACACGGACAAAGCCCGCGGCATTTATAACGGCCCAAGGGTTTAGCTGAGCCATAGTGCGGCTAATTGCCTCTGCGTCTGTAATGTCCAGCACATCGCGCGTGGTGCCAATATGGTGGATGCCCCGCAAAGCGCAGATGCGCATCAGCGCGCCCCCGAGCGTACCTGTGGCACCTGTAATCAAAAGCGGGCGGGATGCAGGCGTGGCGACATTGCGCCGCCTTAAATTCCCCTCCCGAATGAAGCGATTGTCGCGCGCCCACCAGCCGGGCGTGTCCAATATGGGGTGATGAAACTGGCCTGTGCGGGCAATGTCTGCGGCTGCCTTTGCAACAAGCGTGGGCCGTGGCTGGGGCCCAGTCATGTCAAACAACCCCGGCTCAATCCTCCCATCCCGCTGCGTGAGCAGTGAGCACCAGTCGACCGCCCCAAAGACCGACCATAAGGTAACTGCGCGGATATCGACGCTGTCTTGGCGCAGCTGCTGGGCACTTGCCCACACATCCGTAAACCAGCGCAGCTGTTCTTCGCGCGTGCAGCTATTATGCGCCTCGGTCACTGCCAGCGGCAGGCGATACCGGTCCCATGCTTCGCGCAGCCGCGGGGATAGGCCCAGCCGGCCATCCGTCTCTGGCACACGCACGGCCTCGGTGTCGACATACAGATGCCGCCCATTCCCGCCAATGGGGAGCTGGGGGTAAAGATCAACTCGATCATCCAGATAGCGATCACTGGTCAGATAATGGTTGATGCCCAAGACATTCGGTATGCCGCGCTCGGCCTGAAGTTCGGCCAAGTCGGCCTCTGTAACGCCCAGCTTTAACAAAAGCGGGTGCCAGCGATGCTTTGGCGTCACGCGCCCCGTCAACGCGTCTAAGCTCAGCCAGCGGCGCTGGTTTTCATGTGCGGCCTGATAGGCAAGGCGGCGGGTGGAAAAGCTGCGGCCAAGATCTTCCGTCTGCACCAATTGTGCCTTGGGATTGACCTGACGAATGGCGTCCATAGCCAGCGCAACGCCCCGGCATTGGTAGATGGATGCCCGCACAAAAGCCCCAAAATCGCGCTGATGAGGATACCAATGACCATAAAGGCACGAAAAACGGGCTGTCGTCAGGGGTTCATTGACGGGCGTCCACATATCAATCCACGGGTAACGCTCTGCCGCGCGTGCCGCAAAATCAGCCAGCTTTTCGGGAAAAAATGGGTCAACGAGGCTGGTATAGCGCGGCCCGCTGCCATGATGGACAAGGCTTGCAATGACGCGAAGGCCCAAATCACGCAGGCGGTGTAATTGACTATCGGCCCAGCGCCAGTCGCATTGGTCAGGTGCATTGGGCGCTATGCTGTCCCACAAAAGGGGATAACGCAGGGTTTTCACGCCCAGCCCCGCCAGCAGATCCAGATCACCGGGCCGGGCGGCATGGCCTGTCTCTTCACTTTGGTTGCGGTAGCTGTCCCCGATGCGGACCATGCTGCATTCCACGCCCGCCCAAAGCTCAAGGGGCATCATCTTATCAGTGCTGGGCATCTTCATCTCCGCTTTGCGGAATGCGTAACCCTCCGCTTGCCAGCCGGGTTCCGCCTGCAGGGAGGGAGCGAACGATGCTGCAGGTCAGTTTTGTCGGGAGAATGACGGAGGATTTATGGACAGTCGCAAACAGCCTAACCTGTTGGACGCGCCAGATGGCGTGCCCCAATCTCAACAAGACCCGGCACAGGTTTTGGATGCAGCCGATATGCGCCGGTCGTCTGATATGCGGCCCATTGGCTTGTCGGACCATGGCCGCAAAAACGACCCTGCAGACGTGATTTCAGATGATGTGCCTGACCTGATCGACCGGATGGAAGACATGGTGCATAGCGGCCATATTGATGAGGACGCCTACGATGGCGAACCCATTCATGATGATGCGGAAGGCCCTTTTGGCGATGCAAGCCATAGCCTGGATGGAGATGAGCCACTGCCCTAAGCCACTTTAGCGGCTGGGGCTTCCCCGCGCGGCAATCATCTCCTCAATTGCGACAAATTTTTCGCGCGGTGCGCCCGCCCGTGCCCGCGCAATTTCTGCAGCATCAATTTTCTGCCAATCGCGGAAGGTGACAATATCCACCCCGCGCCCATCGAGCAGAGCATCGAGCGCAGGGCGGCCAATTTTGCCACTTTTTCCGGGCACATCTTCTGCAATCAGATCAATAATCGCATAGCCATCAGGCCGGTTGGTCCCAATTGTGCCCGTCGGGCCGCGGCGCGCCCAGCCGACGCAATACAGGCCGGGCAAAATTCGCCCATCGGTGCTGGCAAAACGCCCCCGGCCATGTTCATAAGGAACGCCTGCAATTGGCGGGGTTTGATAACCAATACACGCAACCACCAAATGGCAGGGCAGGATGTAGCGTTCGCCTGTTCCCACGGCGCGCAGATCGGCATCCAGCTGCGTCTTTTCAACAATGATGCGCTCGGCCCGGCCATCACCTTCAATCGCGACGGGCATAGCGAAGAAATCAAACTCAATGGCAATGTCGCGTGCTGGGCCGCCATGCGTCGCAAAGTCGCGCAAATGCCCCACGGATTTGCGCATCCCCGGCTCCAACAAAGCGTCATCGCCTTCGGGGGGCAAGTCTGCAGGGTCCACCACAGGTGTGGCACGGCTCAGATGGCCCAGCTCGCCAAGCTCTTTGGGAGTCATGGCAATTTGGTGCGGCCCCCGGCGGCCGAGCAGCGTGATCCGACGGATGCCGGAATGCTCCAACCGGTCAATGGCATGGGCCACAATATCCGCGCCATCAAACTCGTTTCGGCTTTTGGAAAGGATCCGCGCAACATCAAGCGCGACATTGCCATTGCCAACAATCACGGCACCCGGCCCCGTTAAATCAGGGTCGAGGTTCGCAAAATCGGGATGGCCATTATACCAACCTACAAAGGCCGCCGAGCCAATGACACCGGGCAAATCATCCCCCGGAATGCCAAGCCGCCGATCCGCCGGGGCCCCAGTTGCCAGCACAACAGCATCATAAATTTCGCTAAGTTCTTCAATGCTGACATCGCGGCCAACGGAGACATTGCCAACAAAGCGGACATTGTCAGTCAGGTTCACAGCTTCATAGCGTTTGTGGACAGCCTTAATTGACTGGTGGTCCGGCGCCACGCCAAAGCGGATCAGGCCATAAGGCACCGGCAGGCGGTCAATAATGTCCACCCGCACATCTTCACCAAATTTCTTCTGTGCAGCTTCAGCTGTGTAGTAACCCGCTGGGCCGGACCCAACCACTGCTATGTGTCGCATCCGCCCAGCCTCCCCCGTTTTTCGTTTTCTACTTTATTCGGCGGCCAGTGCCATCGGCTCAGTCTGCGGGCCTCGCAGAACAATGCCGGGGGTTGGCCCCTGCATCACGCCATCGCGGAAGGTGATTTGGCCAGACTTGATTGTGGCCACATAGCCATCGGCCTTTTGCAGCAAGCGCTTGCCACCTGCGGGCAGATCAAAGGCCAGCCAAGGCTTGCCCAGCTTGATCTTGTCCATATCAATCACATTCACATCGGCAAGCATACCGGGCTGCAATAGCCCGCGATCATGCAGGCCATAAAGCACGGCCGTATCACGGCATTGACGCTTAATGGCGAGTTCCAGCGCAATGCGCTTGCCCTTGCGGTCGCGCACCCAGTGCTGCAGCATGAAGGTGGGCGAGGCGGCATCGCAAATTGTGCCGCAATGCGCTCCGCCATCGGACAGCGAATTGACTGTATCGTCAGACAATTGAAGGTCTTCCAAGAAGTTCAAATTGCCGTCGCGGTAGTTGAGGACAGGGAAATAGATAAAGCCCTTGCCATCATCCTTCATCAGCAAGTCATAGGCATATTCTTCGCCCGAAACGCCTGCCGCTGCTGCGCGTGCTGCAATGCTCTCTGCGGTGCTGGGTTCATAGTTAAAATCGGGGTCCATCTCAAACTGGACGGGCCAGCCACCTGCAATCACATGATAAAGTTCAGCAATATCTGAATCCGGGATTTGGCTTGGCTCATCAATCATGCGCCGACGGAAAGCTGGGTCACGCAGAGCGGTCAGCTTTTCCTCCCATGGCAGTTCCGCAATTTCGGCCCAAGCCGGGCGGAAGAGGAAGGGGTGAATTGTGCCCTGCCACGCCATGATGATGCCATTGCCGCGCAACGCAATTTGCGCGACGATGTTGGCGCCATTGTCATTTTGCGCGCGCATTTCGGCAATTTGCTCTTCCAGCGGCAATTCCTTGGCAATGCTCTGCAAGGCCGCAAAGGTCACGGGCAGGCCCGTCTCGCGCGACAATTGGCCCATCCATTCAAATTCATTCCATTCGCGCTTCAAGTCGCTCGCCATTTCAAACACGCCATGGCCCACCCGGCCCATCGCGCGGCCAATGGCAATCAACTCTTCCGCGGTTGCCGTTGTGCCGGGGACAAGCTCTCCATCAACGGATTTATGAAGCACCGTGCGCGAGGTGGAAAAGCCCAAGGCGCCGGCCCGCACCCCTTCTTCCACAATGCGGGACATTTCAGCAATTTCGGCTTCGGTCGGCACCGTACCCGGCTTTTCCCGATCGCCCAGCACATAAGCACGCACTGCGCCGTGCGGCACATGGGTTCCAACATCCACTGTGCGAGGCAGGCGTTCCAGCGCATCCAGATATTCAGGGAAGGTTTCCCAATCCCATTTCATCCCCTCAGCCAAGGCTGTGCCGGGGATATCCTCCACACCTTCCATCAGGCTAATGAGCCATTCATGCCGATCCGGCCGCGCCGGGGCAAAGCCCACGCCGCAATTGCCCATGATAACCGTGGTCACGCCGTGCCAGCTCGAAGGCGCCATTTCGGCATCCCATGTGGCTTGGCCATCATAATGGGTGTGCACGTCGACAAAGCCGGGCGTGACGATCTTTCCCGTGGCGTCAATTTCTTCGCGGCCGGGGCTATCCACTGTGCCAACGGCCGTGATCAGGCCGTTATCAATGGCAATATCGCCTTGAAAGGGCTTGCCGCCCGTGCCGTCTACAATTGTTCCGCCACGAATAACCAGATCGTGCGCCATCCGACTCTCTCCTCATATCCTTTTGTCAAACCAGACTATCACGAATTCTGACTGTGGAAAGAGCTGGTTTTGTCATGGGCAAGGCCGGCTTGTCCTGTGGATAACTATTGACTCATTTTTCTCTGCTAAGCACACTCAGGAAATCACGAGTCGCAAAAGGGCGACAAATGATAACCAGATAGGCATCTGGGTGGGGGAATTAAGGATGCACATTGCCGGTCGGCTTGCACTGCAATCGCCAGCATGCGCTGTGTTGCCGCAGCGCGAAACAGGTATTGCGCCCAATCCAGAGATTCTAAGCTTTCATGGCTGCGATGTTGTTGTCCGCCATATCACTGAGCATGGCTTTGAAGCAGAATTGTCAACGACGCTGGTAGAAGGTGCGCTGGTGCGCCTGCGTTTGCCCGGGGCCGGTGCCATGATCGCGCGCGTGAAGGCCTCGCATTGTGGGCATTTGGTTGCAGATTTTGTGAATCCGGTCAGCCCTAGCCGTCTTGGCAAGACACTGGGCATGGCAAGCTATTCCCGCCAAGTAGCGTAACCACGAAACACGGGCGCTTAGCGCCGCGCGTCCGGCCAGTGCCGGGCTGCTGCCACGCCAGCCAACGCAAAACCCGTTCCCCATAAAAATCCGCCCAGCACATCGCTTGGCCAGTGCACGCCCAGCAGCACGCGCGAGGCCCCAATTGCGCCTGCGCCAATCACGGCAAGCCCTATCCAAAACATGCGTCGGCGTGCGGGCAACAGCAAAGCGGCAAGCAACAATATGGCGATTGCGCTGGTCGCATGACCGCTGGGGAAAGACAGATTGCTAATGCTATCGAGATGCGGCGCCACATCTGGGCGGATGCGCGCAAAAACCTGTTTCAAAATGCTCGATGTCGCGCCGGCAAGTGCAGGCACAACCAGCATGATAAGGCCTGCACGCGGCCGCTTCTTCCAAAAGAGCCAAAGCGCACATCCAATGAAGACAAGCGATCGCTGGGCGGCATCTCCGGCCCAGCTAATCCATTGGGCCAGCTCAATTTGCCACTCAGGTGATTGGCCGGCACGCAGAACAAGGGCGCGCAACACCGATTGGTCTTGCGCGGCCCCAATCTCCGCCCAAGTGACGCCTGCGCCCAGCAGCAGGGTGGCCACCCATAAGGCGAAGCTGGGGGCTATACTGGCCTGACTGCGGCCAGACACTGACCTCACTGCGCGCCTTTCACCACTGCGCCACCTTTAATGACGACATCGACATCCTCAAGCTCACGAATATTGGCAAGGGGATCTCCATCAACGGCAATCATATCGGCAAAGCGGCCAATGGCGATGGCTCCGATATCTCTCTCGCGCCCCAAGGCCTGGGCAGCATTGCGTGTCGCGGCTTGGATGGCTTCCATCGCGCTCATCCCATATTGCACCATGATCTTGAACTGACCGCCGACTTGGCCATGCGGCATCACGCCCGCGTCAGAGGCAAAGACCAAGCGTACCCCGGCTTTATGCGCCTTGCGGAAATTATCCCGCTGGATTTGGGCAACTTCCCGGTCCTTGCGCAGATTATCTTCCAGTACGCCGTTTTTCTTGCCTTCAGACTGGGTGTAATCGGTGTTGAAGATATCCATTGAGAACCAAACGGGCTGCTTGCGCGCGACGGCAAGCTTAATGCCTTCATCATCAACCAGGCTTGCATGCTCAATGGTATCAATGCCTGCCCGAATGGCAGCTTTAATGCCCGATGCGCCGTGCGCATGGGCGGCCACTTTCAGGCCCCATTGATGCGCCTCATCGGCAATGGCGCGCAATTCATTTTCAGACAGCTGCTGCTGGCCCGGTTCCGTATTGCGAGAAAAGACGCCGCCTGTGGCACAGACTTTAATGACTTCCGCACCATATTTGCGTTGGCGGCGGACTTCATAGCGCAGGCCCTGCTCGCCATCGGCCACGCCTTCTTGCTGTTTTTCCAAGCTAGGCGGCAAAAAGGTGGAATCACAATGGCCGCCTGTGGCCCCCAGAGCATAGCCAGCCGGCACAATGCGCGGGCCAACGGCATAGCCGCCATCAATGGCTTGTTTCAGGCCAATATCATTGCGGTCTGCCGACCCAACGTTGCGCACGGTGGTAAAGCCTGCCTGCAGCATAGCCTGCGCATTTTTAACCGCGACCATCGACCAAAAGCTGTCGGTATATTGAAGGCCATTATAGCCCCCAATTTCTGCCAGGCTGTCGAGATGCACATGCATATCGATCAGGCCGGGCAGCAAGGTTTTATTACCAAGATCAACCAGCTTGGCATTTGCAGGCAGTTGCGTGGACTTACGATCTGCAAGCGAGACAATGCGCCCATCGCGCACGCCAATCAGCGGCTGATCAATGATCTTCCCGCTATCGACATCAACCATATGGGCGGCCGTGAAATAGGTGATCGGCGCTTCTTCTGCCCAAGCGGGGGCGGAAAGGGCACAGACGGCTGTCGCGCAGAGCGAAAAGGCAATGTTTTTCATGACGCAATTGCTGGCAGGCCAAACCGCACTTGGCAAGAGGGAGGCTGTCGTCAGACGGCGTAGCGCGCCAAGGCCTCATAATGCGGTCGACACTGGTCTGCGATGCGTTTTTGCGCGTCGCTGAGCGGCCTGTAGGGCGTTGGCGGACCAAAGCCCTCGCTGTTCCACACCGCATTATACCAATGGCGCGCCCAAATGCCGTCTGCCGGATGCGCGCCCTTGGCCCAGCGCAGCATGGCAGGATCCCAGCCAATACCAATGGCCGCGCACAGCGCCTTTAACCCCGTTTCTGGGTCTGCCAGCAGCCGATTGCTGTCCACCACCGGTGCGGCCCGGCCCAGATGTTGGGAAACTTGGTCATGATAAGCCAGCAGCCGCGCAAAGCCGAGTTGGGCTGCATCGTGCAACTCGTTCTTTTCCGCATAGCTGGCGACCATCAATTCGGGTTCGCGGATCAAAAAGGCGTGACAATGATCGGGAAAATCATCGATCGAAACGGGGCCTTCCATATGGTGTGACATATGCTTTTGATACCAAATCGCTTTGCCGCCCGGCACGTCCCCGCGCATTGCATTGGCCACTGACTGCCAATCACAGTCCATATCGGCCATGATGTCCTCGGCCATGGCGTGCGGTTCCCCCGTTGCCTTTAAATAGGCGCCATAAAAGGGTTCATCGGTGACGGCGGTATCTGCTCGAGCAGAAAAACTGCGCATCATGGCCGTCGAAATATTCCGTGGCCCAGACCACATGGCAATTCGGACCGCGCCGTCGATCATGGGCGCGGATTTGCCTGAATGTCACGCTCTACCAGCGCTTTATAAAGGCCCTGCAAGCGTGCCACCATTGGCCCGCGCCCGTCGCTGATCCGCCGCCCGTCTATGGTGTGGGCTGGCACAACGCCTGCAAAGGTGCCAGTGACAAAGGCTTCTTCTGCGCCATAGACATCAGTCAGTGAGAAGTTCTTTTCAAAAACCGGAATGCCTTCTTCGCGGCAGATGCGAATGATGTTTCCCCGCGTAATGCCGCCAAGGCAATAATCACCGGTAGAGGTCCAGACTTCACCTTTGCGCACGATGAAGAAATGCGTGGAATTGCACGTGGCGACAAAGCCATGCGGATCCAGCATCAGGCCCTCATTCGCGCCAGCCTCGGTCGCCTGAATACAGGCCGTTATGCAGTTGAGCTTGGAATGAGAATTGAGCTTGGGGTCTTGCACTGCCGGGTCGCCGCGCCGGACATGAACCGTGAAGAGCGAAATGCCCTGTTCGATCACTTCGACATGGGGTTCTTTATGTTCGGCAATAATCACAATGGTGGCCGGGCTCACCACAACGCGCGGGTCCTGATAGGGTGTGGAGCGCACCCCGCGCGTGACCATCAGCCGAATATGGCAAGCCTGCATGGCATTGGCATCAATGGTTTCATAAAGACGGCGGACCATCTCTGCGCGGGAAATGCCAATGTCCATCGCAATGGCCTTTGCCCCTTCCCACAACCGATCAAGATGCTCGGTCAGAAAGGCCATGTGCCCGTTATGGACGCGAATGCCCTCCCACACGCCATCGCCCAGCATGAAGCCGCTGTCGAACACTGAAACCACGGCCTCGGCGCGCGGCTTAAGCGCGCCATTGACGTTGATCAGGATCGCTTCGTTGCGCGAGTCAGGCGTAAAGTCCTGCGTGCCCTTCGCCATCAGAAATGCAGCGCCTTGCCATAAGCGGACAAGACACTCTCGTGCATCATCTCACTCAATGTTGGGTGCGGGAAAACGGTCTGCATAAAATCTGCCTCAACCAGTTCGGCCTGTTTGCCGATGGTAAAGCCCTGAATCAGCTCTGTCACTTCGGCCCCCACCATATGTGCGCCCAGCAGCTCACCCGTCTTGGCGTCAAACACTGTTTTCACAAAGCCCTCGGCTTCGCCCAGCGCAATCGCCTTGCCATTGCCAATGAAGGGGAAGCGACCAACTTTCACGTCATGCCCCGCCTCTTTGGCCTTGGCTTCAGTCAGGCCCACTGAGGCGATCTGCGGGTGGCAATAGGTGCAGCCCGGAATATTCTTGGGGTCCATGGCGTGCGGGTGGACATCTTTATTGCCCAGCGACTGCGCAATGGCTTCGGCTGCGATCACGCCTTCATGGCTGGCCTTGTGCGCGAGCCATGGCGGGGCGGTAATGTCGCCAATTGCCCACAGGCCGGCCACATTGGTGCGGCACAGGCCATCGGTCTTCACATGGCCGCGCTCAGTTGCCACGCCCAGTGCCTCCAGCCCGATTGTCTCGGTATTCGGCACAATGCCAATCGCGACAATGGCATGGCTGAAGCTGGCTTTTTCCACCTTGCCATCCTTGGCCTTAATCTCTGCGGTCACGCCCTTGGCATCAGCTTTGAGGCTGTTGACGCCGGCGCCAGTTAGGATCTTGATCCCCTGTTTGGTCAGTGCCTTTTCAAGAAAGTCAGACACTTCGGCATCTTCGACAGGGACGATCCGGTCCATCATTTCGACGACTGTTACCTCTGCCCCCATGTCATTATAGAAGCTGGCAAATTCAATGCCGATTGCGCCTGAACCAATGACAAGCAGCTTGGTCGGCATTTCGGGCGGCACCATTGCGTGACGATAGGTCCAGATGCGTTTCCCATCAGCCGGGGCAAAAGGCAGGTCGCGGGCGCGGGCGCCTGTGGCCAGAATGACATGCTTGGCCGTCAGCTCTTCAGTCTTGCCATCCTTGGTAACCGAGAGTTTATTGGCAGCAATCAACTTGCCATCGCCCATATGGACGGAGATCTTGTTCTTCTTCATCAGGTGCGTGACGCCCTGATTAAGCTGCTTGGCCACCCCGCGAGAACGCTGGACGACCGCGTTTAGGTCTGCGCTGATCTTTTCAGCTGCCAGCCCATAGGCCCCAGCATGCTGCATATAATGATAAATTTCGGCTGAGCGCAGCAGCGCCTTGGTTGGGATGCAGCCCCAATTGAGGCAGATGCCACCCAGATTTTCACGCTCCACAATTGCCGTTTTCAGGCCCAATTGCGCCGCGCGAATGGCGGCCACATAGCCACCGGGGCCAGAGCCGAGGACAACGACGTCGTACGCAGCATCAGCCATGTTATGCCACCAGACCCAATGGCTTTTCACACAAATCGCGGAAGGCTTGCATCAGCTGTGCGCCATCAGCCCCGTCAATGGCGCGATGGTCAAAGCTGCCCGTGGCGGACATGACAGTGGCAATTTGCAGGCTGTCGTCAATGACAAAGGGCCGCTTCTCGCCTGCGCCAATTGCCAGAATCATCCCTTGGGGCGGATTGATGACAGCATCAAATTGCTTGATGCCAAACATGCCCATGTTGGAGAGGCTGGCAGTGCCGCCCTGATATTCATGCGGCTGCAGCTTGCCGTCCTTGGCACGCCCAGCAAGTTCACCCATTTCTGTCGAAATCTTGCTGATTGCCTTGCTGTCCGCACCGGTGATGATGGGGGTGATGAGGCCATTGGGCACGGAGACAGCGACGCTGATATCGGCCCGCTGATACATGATCAGTTGATCACCCGCGAAGCTGACATTGCACTTCGGCACTTGCACCAGCGCAAGGCCGAGCGCCTTGATCAGCATGTCATTCACCGAGAGTTTGATACCCCGGCTTTCCAGGCTGGCGTTTAAGTCCGCCCGCAGTTTCAGCAGAGCGTCCAGGCGGACATCCACCGTCAGATAGATATGCGGAATGGTCTGCTTGGCTTCGCTGAGGCGGCGCGCAATGGTCTTGCGCATGTTGGAGAGCTTGACCGCCTCATGCGGCGTCTGAATATCGCCCAATTGAATGGGGGCCGGGGCAGGGGCCGGGCTGGTGGCATAGGCCGCGCTGGGCCGCGTGCCAGCCGTTGCGGCCTCAACATCTGCCTTCACAATGCGGCCATTGGGGCCACTGCCCGACAACCCGGCCAGCTCAACGCCCGTTTGCGCGGCAATGCGCTTCGCCAGAGGCGAGGCAATGATGCGATCATTATTGGGTCGTGCGGCAGGGGCGGGCGCAACTGCGGCTGGCGCAGGTGCAGCGGCAGCGGGGGCAGGTGCCGGTGCTGCCGGCTTAGGGGCTGGCGCTGCCGCTTTCGGCGCTGCTGCATCCTCACCTTCGCCCGCAATCAGTGCGATGACAGTGCCGACCTTCACGCCATCGGTGCCAGCGGGGATCAAAATCTGGCTAATTGTGCCTTCATCCACGGCCTCGAATTCCATCGTGGCCTTGTCCGTTTCAATCTCGGCAAGGATGTCGCCAGAGCTTACTGTGTCGCCCTCTTTCACCAGCCATTTGGCAAGTGTGCCCTCTTCCATGGTGGGCGAAAGTGCGGGCATTTTCAGTTCAATGGACATGAAATTTCTTACCTCTGGGAAGGTCTCATCTTAGGGATCGCCTTTCCCTAGCGTCACATGGCAGCTTGCGCCAGCCTCTCGATTGGCGCAACGTGCAGGCATACGTTTCCAATAAATGGGAGGCCCCGCCATGCGCACCTATCTCGCCGTGGTAGATGGCACCGAAGAGGCAGAAATTGCAGTCCGTTTTGCAGCACGTCGCGCTGCAAAGACGGGCGGCGCGCTCGAGATTCTGGCGATTATTGAGCCGCAGGAATTTGTTGCTTTTGGCTCTATTCAGGCGACCATTGAGGCCGAAGCGGAAGAGCGCGCACAAGAAGTCGCTGATCGCGCCCTTGATATGTTGGGGGAAGAACGCGGTGTTCTGCCACGTATCATTGTAAAGCAGGGAGAGGCCATCGCCGCGGTCCAGCAAGCCTTGGCCGAAAATCCGGAAATAGGGGCCTTGGTTCTTGGCGCGGCGAAAAGTGGCGCACCCGGCCCCTTAATTGCCCATTTTGCCGGCGCAGCTATGGCGCACCTGCCCTGCCCGTTGATGATCATTCCCGGCACATTATCCCGCGAGGCGCTGGATCGGCTCAGTTGAGCGCCCCTTAGCGATAGACAATATGGCACACGCACCGCGGCTTTTTCGCAACGCGGCGTTTGGCAGGGGCGGCCCGGCGCACCACCCGTGGCGCATCTTCAACAATATATTCCGTAATCGTTTCGGTGGTTGTCATTGTCATGGGGGCATTTTGCACCACCACATTGGCCGAGGCGGAATTGGTAATGTTTGACCAACCATCCCCATATCCCGGACGTTCTTGGCGATGGCGACGGGGCGGTGGTGCGGGGGGATAGTCCTCCACATAAACAGGTTCCGGCGCATAGGCGCGACTATAGGGCGCGTAAACTGGGGCCGGTGGCGGCGGGGCCATAGGAATCCAGCGGCCTTCCCAATGCCCTTCCCAATATCCTTGAGCAGGATGATCACTCGACCGCGTGTGGGCTGGTCTGGGCGGCGGCGAGGCGGGTCGCGGACGTTCTGCCCGGCGCGGCTCATAGGCGTCTGGCGACCAACTAGATTGCGCCATTGCTGCATGGGGCCCCGCAATCAGCCATGCCCCCAGCAACCCAACTCCCAATCGCATACGCAACTCCACCTGCCTAAGCGCGGCAGATACACATTACCGCACATCCTCTATCTATCAGGCAGCAGCCCTGTGTTCGAGCCAAAGGTGGCGTGTCTTCTGTCTCGATTTTGGACGGGCTTGTGCCAGATCAGCCCAGCAATCGTGGGGTGATATGGGCGCAAAGTGCTTCCAGCCCAGCTTGGTCTTCGGCGTCAAAGCGGGCGGGCTTGGGGCTGTCCAAATCTAACACGCCCAGAAGTTGGCCGGCATGAACCAGCGGAACCACAATTTCCGACGCGGACGCTGCATCGCACGCAATATGGCCAGGAAAGGCATGGACATCCGTCACCAACTGCGTCGCGCGGCTATGTGCAGCAGCGCCACACACGCCCCGGCCCAGGGGAATGCGGATGCAAGCCGCCTTGCCCTGAAACGGGCCCAGTACCAATTCCCCATCCACCATGCGGTAAAAACCAGCCCAGTTGAGGTCGGGCACAAATTCCCAAATCAAGGCTGCAACATTCGCCATATTGGCAATGGCATCGCGCTCGCCAGACGTCACAGCATCGGATGCGGCCAGAAGGTCAGCATAAAGTGCGGGTTTGCTGCTGTGGTTGATGTCAAAGCTGAACATCAGTCGATCCTTATCTTGCCCCGGCCCTTTTTCACATCACTGCGCAGGGACTTGCCTGTCAGGCGCTTTTCCTTGGCCGAACGAGTCGGTTTGGTTTTAACGCGTTTGGCAGGCAGTTGATGTGCGCGCCCAACCAATTCGGCCAGCCGGTCGCGTGCATCGGCGCGATTGGCCTCTTGCGTGCGAAAGCTGCGGGCTGTGATGATGATTTCGCCTTCATTTGTCCAGCGGCTGCCCGCAAGCTGCTTTAACCGGGCATAAACAGCGGGCAAAAGGCGCAGCGCAAAAACATCCATTCGGATTTGCACGGCAGTTGCCACTTTATTGACATTTTGCCCGCCCGGCCCCGTTGCAGCGAGGAACTTTTCCTCGAGCACATGTTCAGGGATGGGCGGCCAATCAGCCATGATCGGCGCGTGTCGCCGCAAAGCCAGCGGCCTCAAATGTGGCAGGAAGAAGCGCCTCAGCCTCTATGGGGGGCTTTGTGCCGCGTGGCAGCCGCAGCGCACTGGCATGCAGCAGCATGGGGCCACGGCCTGTCCCATAAATTGGGTCGCCTGCAATTGGCAAGCCAAGGCCAGTGGCCGCATGGACACGCAATTGGTGTGTCCGCCCCGTTTTGGGCCGAAAGCGAATAAGCGCCCGGCCATTGGCAGTGTCTAACACGTCCCAATGCGTGATGGCAGGTTTACCTTTGGGGTCTGCCACCATGCGCCAGCCTCTTTCGGCTGTACTGGTTTTACCCAAAGCCATTTCAATTGTGCCACTGGTGTCGGCAGGAATGCCCTCAAGCACCGCCAAATAGGTTTTTTCGACCTCGCCGGCCTCAAAAGCAGCAGCAAAGCGTTTATGCGCCTTGGGGTTGCGCGCCAATAACAGGCAGCCAGATGTATCGCGGTCAAGCCGGTGGACGGGCAGCGGCCAGCGCTGGAACCCAAAAGTCAGGCTACCAAGATAGTTTTCAACGCTCAGCGATCCATCACGCGGGGCATCAACAGGCAGCCCGGCGGGCTTATCGATGACGAGGGCCTCACCATCGAGAAAAAGAACACGATCACTTAAAAGCATAGGCGCGCCTTGCCACGCGCCAAGGGCTGCGTCCAGCGCCGAGCGTGTTACTTTGACTTATCGCGATTGCGCGTGGCGTAGATCAGCGCCCCAAGAATGGCAGCAGAGCCAATGCCAATGCCAGCTGCAGCCTTCCAGTTAATGGGCTTTTTGCTGCTTTCCGCTGCCGCCTCAGCGCGCGCGCGGGCCCGCTTTACAGCGCGCACAGTTTCATTGTCTTCAGGCTTTTCAGTCGTATCGGACATCCGGTCATCCGCCATTGCATAAGATGGCTTGTATGTGAGTCAGCCAAGGCGCATCGTCAATGGCAAATTCGATAAACGGTGTGTCGCATCGACCAAGTGGCCGGCAGGCACAGACCTGCCGGCCCAATGGGTTAGGCCTTCGGGTTATACCAGATAGGCGAGGTATAGGCGCGTCCCTGATCCTTCAGGCGCGTATCCTTGGGCAGTTTTGCGCCATAACGCAGTGCATCAAAAACGGGCCAACGTGGGGTTGGGATTTCGAGCACGCGCAAATAGTAGAAGGACCGAACCTTGGGGTCGAATTCCGGGTCACTCCACACTGTGCGCAGTTCTGGCGCGCCAATTGTGTTTTTGTAACTGGCAGTCTTCAAGTCCACCGTGTCGCCTACAGGCGCTAAGCGACCATTGGCAATCTTGCGCTTGGCAGGATCACTCCACACCACATCAAAGACTTTTTCATGCAGCTTGCCGCCAGCATCCACCCAGCCCTTGACCATTTGGACGCGGTCTAAATTGGCGCCCATCGGGTCTTTCAGGGCTGAAATCAGGAAGCGCGGTGTTCCCTTGCCGGGTTTTAAATCGCTGCCCATGGGCGCGCCGCGCGTATAGCCAGCCTTCACCCAATTGGCTTTCCAATCCGCGTCGTTAAAGTCCCAGCCGCCAAAGACACGCACCTTCATGCGTGGGCCTGTAGTGGCATAGACTTCGCGCTTCATCATGGCATCAAAAATGGCGCCGCGCGTATTGGCCCGCGCCCAGACAGCCGCATAGCCGCCGGCCAGATATTGCCAGCCAATGCGGCCCGTGCGCAGGCCGAGGCTCTGCGGGTCAGAGGCGCGCTGCGCGTTTGGCTCATTGCCAGAATGTTTGCCAAAGAAGTTATTTTCATCGCCCGTCGCAAGGCCCGTATGGCTGTCCGTTGAGCCAATCATGCCCAGCTTATAGGGGTTCACGCCCGTCTTTTGTTCAATCAGCAAGCCACGCTTTAAGGCCTCGCGCACATAATCACCGGCCAACATTTCAGGCTTTTTTGCTGTTTCCAACGTCAGATTGCCCAAATCCCAACCGGCATCGCCAAAATTGGCAAATTCATCATTGGGCGACAGGAAGGGATGGCTCTCGCTATCGCCTTTAATCTGCGTGGCTTCCACCAAAGGCTCACGCGCGCTGCGGCGGCGGGCATAGGCCGCGGTCATCGGCCCGCCATCTGGCCCCGTTAGCTGGAACATCAAGCCGTTGGACATATTGCTGTTATGCGGAATGGCGAGGATTTTGCCGCCCGTCTTCTTCTCATAGGCGTCCATATAATCCCACAATTGATCAGGCGTGGTGCCAATCAACGATGAGAAGGGCAGAGCCTTATCTGCCTTATCCTTGCCGTCGCGCATCACAACGACGCGGTGCAAGTTATCGCCCTTGCGCATCAGCGTATATTCAAAGCCCATAAAGGCCGTAAACTTGCCCGGATAATTATAGCGTTCCACAACAGATGTATGGTCTGTCCAGACATCGCGGGTGCGCTTTTCCATGGATTTGGGATCAAGCATATCGGCTGGCAAAGTCCGCTTTGAGAAGCGATCAATCAGCTCCATGGCCACTTGCTGTGATTCCTTGGGGCCCTTTTGCAGCTCATCATGCCAGCGCCGCAAAATGGGATCCGTCAGCAGCAGGCGGGGCGCATCATGAATTTGTTTCAGCGCGGCCAATCCGTCGGAATGGTCGGCAATCACCAGAAAGTCGAGCGGGCGTGCCAGCTTAGCTTTGATGCCAGTGGTTGACGTCACTTCCTCGCCCTGGGCGAAGCGCAAGGCCTCTTCCGGGCCAAGCCGCACCCCCAGCCCAAAGGCGTCCGATGAGTTGGATGTGTGTAAGTGCGTATCGCCGAAATAAACCTGCTCGGGATATTCCGTTTCTTTAACATCGGCTTCTGATTTTTTGCCGGAAACCAGGTCTTGCACTGGTCCGCAAGCCGCCAGTGCCAAGCCAAGCGCCAATACCGGGGCAACACTGCCCAGCCAATTGCGTACACGCATCCTCTTATTCCCCTCTTCCTTCTCGCTCTAAGTCAAACAGTTTCGCGGACAGTTTGCAAGGGGCAGCATAACTGCCTAAGCGATGCGGCATGAGCAATTTTGATGCAGTCATCTGGGATTTCGGCGGTGTCGTAACGTCATCGCCCTTTGAGGCCTTCAACCGATTTGAACGCGATCGGGGCCTGCCCACGGACATCATCCGCCAAATTAATGCAGCAGACCCAGATTCGAATGCCTGGGCGTTGTTTGAGCGAGCCGAGATTACGGCAGCTGAATTTGATGCACTTTTTGCGGAAGAAGCATCGCGACTGGGCCATGCTATTCGCGGGCATGAGGTGCTGGCGCTGTTGTCAGGCGATGTCCGCCCCCGCATGGTGGCGGCGCTTGATGCCGTGAAAGCGGCGGGCCATAAAATTGGCTGCATTACCAATAATGTGCCTGCAGGTCATGGGGCTGGCATGTCATCCACGCAAGACAAAGCGGCCATTGTGCGGACGATTATGGCGCGCTTTGACCATGTGATTGAAAGCTCAAAAGCTGGCATTCGCAAGCCTGATCCGCGCATTTATCAAATGATGTGCGCAGCCCTATCTGTTGATCCGGCACGCTGCATCTATTTGGATGATTTAGGGATCAACTGTAAGCCAGCCGCCGCCTTGGGCATGACTGCCATTAAGGTTGTGGGCGAAGATCAGGCGCTGACAGAACTTTCGGCGTTGACCGGCCTTTCGCTCTAGCTCAGATCGCCTGCATCATGTCCCTGCTTGAGGCCCTTGCCGCGCTGTTCGGCCTTGCCAATATCGCGCTGATCATTCGCCGCAGCGTCTGGAATTTTCCAGTCGCGTTGGTCATGGTCTCGCTATCGGGCGTCGTGCTGTGGGATGCACGGCTTTATTCTGATGCTGCGCTGCAGATATTCTTCTTCATCGTCAACATTCTTGGCTGGGTGCTTTGGGCCCGCAATCAGGGCGCGGCAGGCGAAATCATGGTCGATCGATTGGGCCTAACGGGGCAAATCATATGGACCAGCAGCGCCTTAGCTGCCGTATGGGGCTGGGGGTGGTTCATGGCCGGCCACACACAAGCGAGCTTTCCTTATTGGGATGCCAGCGTTGCCGTGCTCAGCGTCTGTGCGCAAATCCTTATGACGCGCCGCTATATTGATAATTGGCATTGGTGGATTGTCATCAACATCCTGTCCATCGGGCTTTATGCGGCCAAGGGGCTTTATTGGTTCACTGGCCTTTATATCCTTTTCTTGGGCATGGCAGTGCTGGGCCTTGTGGAATGGCGCCGGGCCGAAGCGCGCCAAAAAGGGGTTTTATAATGCCCCTGCGCACGCTTTGCCTCCACGGCCCGGAAAGCACCGGGAAATCGACGCTTGGGCTGGCGCTTGCCCAGCATTTCGGGGCAGAGCTGGTCTCGGAATATGGCCGGGATTGGTGCGCCGAACATGGCGCTGAAACGAGTATGGCGGATCTTGTGGCAATTGCCGAAACGCATGGCGCGCAGATTGAGGCAGCCCGCGCACGAGCCATTGCAGCAGGCCAAAGCTGGCTTATCCTCGATACAGACCCCGTGATGACAGCTGTGTGGGCGCAAATGCTCTATGGCAAGCAAGATGCCGCTTTGGCCGCACGCGGCCCGGTGGCGGACTTATATTTGGTGCCGGATATTGATTTGCCTTGGGTGGCGGATGGCCTGCGCTATCTGGGCGCGCCAGATGAGCGTGCCCGCTTCCTCGCGCTGTCTGTCGCGGAACTAGAGGCGCGTGGCCTGCCCTATGCACTTATCCGCGGCGATGGCGAGGCCCGATTGGCCTCGGCGCTGGAGGCTGTTGACCAGTACATTTCCGTTTGAGGCATCGGCCCGCCTGAACCGTGTCATTTAGCACCGGCAATTAAAAAAAGGGCCGGGCAAAGCCCGACCCTTTAGGTGCGCAGGCCCGGTAAATACGCTCTACTCGCGGCACCGAACATCCGGGCAACTGCGCTTTTTGGTGCCGCGTAGAAAAGATCGTTCATTTTGGTTGGAATGTCTATACCAAAATGACGGTAAATCGATAATTGTTCCGTTTATGGACAAAGCCTAGCGCATGAGGCCATGATGTGTTGGGGCCATTGGCGTGTCCATGGCGTGCAGGGCAGTGTCGTAAGGAGGCAAGTGAATGTCTGAAGGAAAAGGCTTTTCCTGGGTGCCAGACCCGGCCTCGGGCATTCGCCAACGCTTTGTGGCGGCCAATGGCTTAGACTTTGAACTGGCAGAGGCTGGACCAAGCACGTCCAAAAAATTGGTCATTTGCCTCCATGGTTTTCCCGAGCTGAACTTTAGCTGGCGGTTCCAAATGCCTTTATTGGCAGCGCAGGGCTGGCGCGTCTGGGCGCCCAATTTGCGCGGCTATGGCCGGACCTCGCGGCCTGACGATGTGCGGGCCTATGGCATGGACCATCTGACAGCGGATGTCGGCGCCTTGATTGACGCCGCTGCCGCTGAGGCCCCCGTTGAGGAAGTGATGATCCTCGCGCATGATTGGGGGGCGATTATTGGCTGGGCCTTTGCCATTTTGAATGAAAAGGCGGCCAAGCCCTACCCGCTGACGCGGCTGGTGATTATGAATGTGCCGCACCCCAAAGTTATGCAGCGCGAATTGCGCCGGTGGGAGCAGTTGAAGAAAAGCTGGTATGTTTTCTTTTTCCAGCTCCCGCGCCTGCCTGAACATTATATGGCCGCCAATGATGCCGCGGGCGTGCGCCGAGCCTTTTACGGCATGGCTGTCGACAAAAGCCGTTTTGGCAAAGACGTGCTGGATGTCTATGCCGCGGCCGCGCAAGCGCCGGGCGCTATGACGGCAATGGTCAATTATTATCGCGCGCTTCTGCGCTGTCGCGATGCCATTGATTTGGGCGATGCGCGGATCACCATTCCCACGCTGATGGTGTGGGGAGAAGAAGACGCAGCCCTCGGCCTGGGCTGCACGGTTGGCACAGAGCAATGGGTGCCGCAGTTGCACCTCCATCGCTTGCCCAAGGTTTCCCACTGGGTGCAGCAAGAGGCGCCGGAAAAGGTGAACGCTATTTTGGCGGATTGGCTGGGCCGCGCCTAAAGCCCCTTTGCCCTTTGGCTCTGGCACTGCTAGGGCGCGGCCATGTCCACGCCTTTAGACCTTATCCGCAATTTTTCGATCATTGCCCATATTGACCATGGCAAGTCCACGCTGGCCGACCGGCTGATCCAGCGCACGGGCGGCCTCAGCGAGCGCGAGATGACCGCGCAGGTGCTCGATAATATGGATATCGAGAAGGAACGCGGCATCACCATCAAAGCGCAGACTGTGCGTTTGGATTACACCGCGAAGGACGGGAAAACCTATACGCTCAACCTGATGGACACGCCGGGCCATGTGGACTTCGCCTATGAAGTTTCGCGCAGCTTGGCTGCCTGTGAGGGGGCGTTGCTAGTGGTCGATGCTGCTCAAGGCGTAGAAGCGCAGACGCTTGCAAACGTCTATCAATCGATTGAGCATGACCATGAGATTGTGCCCGTTATCAACAAGATCGACCTGCCCGCAGCGGAAGTGGAAAAGGTAAAAGCCGAAATTGAAGAGATTATCGGTCTGCCTGCTGAGGATGCGGTGTTGACCAGTGCCAAATCGGGCATTGGTATTGATGATGTTCTGGAATCCATTGTCACGCGCATCCCGCCGCCCAAGGGGGATCCCAATGCGCCGTTGAAGGCGATGCTCGTTGATAGCTGGTATGATCCCTATCTGGGCGTCGTCATCTTGGTGCGCATCATGGATGGTGTGCTGAAAAAGGGCCAGCAGATTAAGTTCATGCAGGCGGGCACCACGCATTTGGTGGATCGTGTTGGCTTTATGCGGCCCAAGATTGAAAATCTGCCCGAACTGGGGCCGGGCGAAATTGGCTTTATTACGGCGCAAATCAAAGACGTCAGCCAAGCGCGCGTCGGTGACACTGTGACCGACGCCAAAAAGCCAGCCGAAGAGGCGCTTGCGGGCTTTAAGGAAGTGCAGCCGGTGGTATTCTGCGGCCTCTTCCCCGTCGATGCGGCGGATTTTGAAAAGCTGCGCGAAAGCATTTCCAAATTGCGCTTGAATGATGCGAGCTTCAGCTTCGAAATGGAGACCTCTGCCGCACTTGGCTTTGGCTTCCGTTGCGGCTTTTTGGGGCTGCTGCACCTTGAAATTATTCAAGAGCGCCTGACCCGCGAATATGATCTCGACTTGATTACAACCGCCCCGTCGGTTGTCTATCAATTGCAGCTCACCAAGGCAGCGGGCGAGGCGGAAGGTCGCGCAATTGAGCTGCATAACCCTGCGGATATGCCCGATCCCAACCGTATCGCCGAAATTCAAGAGCCTTGGATTGAAGCTACGATTTACGTGCCCGATGAATATCTGGGCAGCATCTTGAAGCTGTGTCAGGACCGGCGCGGCATTCAGAAAAACCTGACTTATGTCGGCGGCCGCGCGCAGGTGACGTATGAATTGCCGCTCAATGAAGTCGTCTTCGATTTCTACGATCGATTGAAGAGCATTTCACGCGGCTATGCGAGCTTTGATTATCACCAAATCGGTCATCGCCCGGGCGATCTGGTGAAGATGAGCATCCTCGTCAACAATGAGCCGGTCGATGCGCTCTCGATGATTGTCCACCGCGCCTCCGCCGAAGTGCGTGGCCGCGGCATGTGTGAGCGATTGAAAGACCTCATTCCGCGCCATTTGTTCAAAATCCCGATCCAAGCGGCGATTGGCGGCAAGGTAATTGCGCGCGAAACCATTGCCGCGCTGCGCAAGGATGTGACGGCCAAATGCTATGGCGGCGATGCCAGCCGCAAACGCAAGCTGCTTGATAAGCAAAAAGAGGGCAAAAAGCGGATGCGCGAATATGGCTCGGTCAGCATTCCGCAAGAGGCCTTTATTGCGGCACTGCGCATGGGGGATGAAGGCTAAGCCTGACCACCGAGTCGCATCGCTTTTTGGCGCTTATGCGTGGTATTCAACGCCGCATCTGACCATATTTTTGCAGACTATGTATCGGCCTGGCGCCCGCCTGCCGTGTGTTGTGCGCTTGTCGAGGGGCGGGGGCAACCCCATGCCACGCCTCATCAGCAGGGCAGGTCAACTGCCCAAGCTGCCGTCGGAAACTTGGTTAACATAATCTTTGCCTTGCAAAGGGCAGTTTGCTGATCGTGCGGTTAACGCCACCCAAAGGGAGTGCGGCCCTCAAATAAGCGCCCTTTTCAGTCGACATTTCTTAACGCGACGCCTTGACTCCTTTGTATGAAGGCGACATTTAGAAAGGGCTTGTTGTGAAGACCTGCTCTCAAACGCTCCTGCAACGGGGTTTGGTGTAGCAGTAAATTTGGGGAAGGAGGGCTATGCTTCTCCTTCCTCCTTTTTTCCGGCACGCGCCGTTATTTTCGGTGTTTGACCCAAATCAAAGACGATACGGGGTCGTTTGCGCAGATCATCCTCCACGCAAAAGGAGGAAGCCACCATGTCACCTTATTTGATGCAAGCCCCCGTTCTCGGTGCGTTGACGGCAGCGGCGATGTTCGCCGCCATTCTGCTGTTTTGTTCGATCACGGATGCCCGCCAAGGTAAGTCTGAATAATGAGCCATACGCCCCATGAGCTGCGGGATGAATTTCCCGATGCACAAGACATCCTTCATCATTTGAAAACCACCAATGCGCATTTTGCTGCGCTCGCCGAACGCTATCATGTGGTGAATCGCGAAATTCACCGGATTGAGGCGGAAGTGGAGCCAAGTTCTGATGCCCGTGCGGAAGATCTGAAAAAGCAGCGTCTGTTGTTGATGGACGAAATTTCCCAATGGGTGGAAACGGCAAACGCCGCCTAACCCAGCAAATTTCCTTTCCTCCGGTCGCGGGCAGTCTGATTGACCTCCCCCCCCCAACCCCGACCGGAGGCCCCTAAAAGGGGGAGTGCAAGGCTAGGCAAAATCCAGCGGGGGCGTATTTGCCTCTTCATCTTCCGTCTCGCGCACCCAATGCCGGGCCTCTTCTAAATCGGCGAGCGGGAAATATTTGAGGGTCGCGGGATATATGGGCGCAAAAAACTTGGTTAGCGGCGCTACCCAAGGCGAGTCGGACACCAAAGCGGCCCGACGGAGGAAATTGTGATGGGTAAGGTGGAAGCTTAGGTCTTTCCACCAGACGCTGGGATCAATCCATCCAATGTCTCGAATGACCTGCACCACATTGAGTTTTTTGTGGCGTGCCAACAGCCGATCAATGGCTGTCACCACATTTGTATAATCCACATCATGAATGGGGCCTGCGACGGTGATTTCCAAAAAGCCGTCTTCTTCATCTACCCGAACGTCCAGCATTTATCCGGCTCCTTCAGCTGCTTACGGTGGCGCCAGTATAGCGTCTGGCTCAGGGCACGCATTGATGTGCATCAAGTCTTGAAAATAATAAGCACTGCTATATTGTGCGTGGCTATGACTGAGCCTGATAACCTTGGGGCGTTAATCGCCGATGTCTCGCATTTGCTGCGTCGCGCCTTTGACGAGCGCGCTCGGGATATTGGCGTGTCGCGCCCCCAATGGCGGGTGCTGACAATGCTGCGTCGCCATGAAGGCATTAATCAGGGCGGGCTTGCTGAACTGATTGAGGTGGAGCCGATTACCTTGTGTCGCATGGTGGATCGGCTGCAAGAGGCAGACCTTGTCGAGCGCCGGGCGGACCCAGCTGATCGTCGCGCTTGGCGGCTGTTTTTGACAGCGCGGGCGAGCGCCTTGTTAGATGAAATGCGGCCTCTTGCGCTTGGTTTGTTTGACGAGGCGATGATGGGTCTTTCAGCAGATGAGCGGGATGGGCTTATCCATGCACTGGCGCGTGTGCGCACAAATTTGTCGCGGCGGACGCCGCAGGAGATAATGGCTCATGGCTGATCGTGACCCACAAATTTCCGCTGGCCAAGGCACAGCGCATTCCGTGGAGCGGCCGGGCGCGCAACGCCCTTGGCTGCGCCCCGTGCTCATGGTTTCGGTTCCGCTTGCCCTCTTGGCTGCAGGCGGCGCTTATTATCTTGCCAATGATCATTATGTCTCAACGGACAATGCCTATGTCCAGCAGGACAAAGTGTCAGTTGCAGCCGAAGTCAGCGGCAAGATTGTGGAAGTCTTGGTGCGCGAAAACCAGCCCGTAAAGGCAGGCCAAATATTGTTCCGCATTGATCCGGCTCCCTATCGTATTGCAGCAGCGCAGGCAGATGCCACTATTGCGCAAGCGCAGGTGCGTGTGACAACGCTGGAAGCTGATTTCCAAAGCCGCGGTGTGGGCATTGATAAGGCGCGGGAAGCTGTTGCCTTTTACACCAAAGAATATCAGCGCCAGTCCGCTTTGATGCAAACTGGCTTTACCACCAAGGCACGGCTGCAAGAGGCCGAACACGCGCTGTCGGAAGCGCGCAGCCAATTGGCAGCAGCCGAGGCTGAGGTGCAAAAGGCACGCGCTGCTCTGGCCACGGGTGCTGCCGCGCCCGGTGTCAATCCGCAAGTGCTGGCGGGCCAAGTGCAAAAGCAAAAGGCCCTGCTTGATCTGTCTCGCACCGTCGTCCGCGCGCCTGTGGATGGGGTGGTGAGCCAAGCAGAACGATTGCAGGTTGGCCAGACGATGGTGTCGGGGCTGCCCGCACTCACCATTGTTGCGCGGTCTGGCACATGGGTTGAGGCGAATTTTAAAGAAACAGACCTGAACCATATGAAGGTCGGCCAATCGGCCGTCCTGTCTTTTGATGCGTATCCGTCGCTCAAGCTCAAAGGCCATGTGGCAAGCATTGGTGCGGGGACGGGGTCAGAATTCTCGGTGCTGCCGGCGCAAAATGCCAATGGCAATTGGGTGAAAGTCACGCAGCGCGTGCCCGTGCGGATTGCGCTTGATGGGCAGCCCGCCCGCCCGCTCATTGCCGGTCTGTCCACGCATGTCCGCATCGACACAGCCAGCAAATAACATGGCTGCCTCGGCAGCGCCTGTGATGGGCAAGCCCCTGCTGGCGGTTCAGCATAAGGGGCTGCTGACGCTTGCCATCATGGGCGCGGCAATGATCCAGATTCTGGATTCAACGATCGCCAATGTCGCCATCCCGCATATGCAGACCAGCCTTGGGGCCACGCAGGACACAGTGACCTGGGTGTTAACCAGCTATATTGTCGCAGGTGCAGTTGTGATGCCCATTACGGGCTGGCTGGCAGACCGCATTGGCTCGCGCCAATTGTTCATTGGGGCCGTGATTGGCTTTATTATCACCTCTATGCTGTGCGGCATTGCCGTCAACCTAACGGAGATGGTGATTTTTCGGGTTTTGCAGGGGGTATGCGCTGCCTTTATTGCCCCTTTGTCGCAATCCATCTTGCTGGATATCAACCCGCCTGAACGCGCGGCAAAGGCCATGGCTATGTGGGGCATGGGGATTATGGTGGCCCCCATTTTTGGGCCAATGATTGGCGGCTGGTTGACGCAAAGCTATGATTGGCGATGGTGCTTTTACATCAATTTGCCCATTGGCATTCCAACGGTTCTGATCCTTTTGTGGCTGCTTCCGGGTCGACCGATCAACAAACGATATTTTGACGGGCTGGGCTTTGCCGCGCTGGCGCTGGGCGTGGCCACGCTGCAATTGCTGCTTGATCGTGGCCAGCATGAAGATTGGCTGCAAAGCTGGGAAATCCGAATTGAAGCGATCATCGCCATTTCGGCCATTTGGATCTTTTTTGTCCATCAAGCGACCACCAAAAAACCCATGTTCGACAAAGAGCTGGTCACTGATCGCAACTTTACCACGGCCTTGCTGTTCATGGTGCTGATTGGCGTGATGATGTTTGGTGTCTTCGCGCTATTGCCCCCCATGTTGCAAAGCCTGTTTGGCTATACTGTGGTGGATACGGGCATGCTGCTCGCGCCGCGAGGCATTGGGATTTTGATTTCCATGATGATCGCAACGCGCCTTGCGGGCAAAGTGGATCCACGCAAAATTGTGGGCACAGGCTTTGTGCTGACCATCATTTCGCTTTGGCAGATGACCCAATGGGGCCTGATGATGGACTGGACCTATGTCTTCTGGACGGGGCTGTTGCAGGGCTTTGGCATGGGCTTTGTGTTCATCCCGATGAACCAGCTGGCCTTTGCAACCTTGCCCATGCGGCACCGCACAGATGGATCAAGCTTGCTCTATCTGGTGCGCAGCATTGGCAGCAGTGTTGGCATTTCCATCATGTCGACCATGTTCGCGCGCAATATGCAGACCAGCCATTCAGATTTGGCGAGCCATGTGACTTCATCCTCCATGGCTATGATCGACCCGGCAACGGCAGACCGCTATCAAGTGCTGGGGGAATCCGCGCTACGCATGGTGGATTTAGAAATAAATCGTCAGGCGGCAATGATTGCCTATCTTGATGATTTCCACCTGATGATGTGGGGCTTAATTATATTCATGCCCCTTATCCTCTTGATGAAGCCACCCAAAGCTGGCCCGGGCCAAATGGTCCACCCTGTCGGCGAATAGCTACATCTCACCGCGTTCGCGGCGCAGCTTATACCAGCGCGCCACATTGGCATTATGCTCCGCCAGCGTTTGGGCAAACACATGGCCGCCTGTGCCATCGGCGACAAAGAATAAATCCTTGGTCGAGGCAGGGTTTAGCACCGCCTCAATTGAGGCACGGCCCGGGTTGGTAATTGGTCCAATCGGCAGCCCAGCCATCGCATAAGTATTATAGCCATTCTTCGCGCGAAGTTCTGATTTCAAGATGCGCCGCCCCAAAGGCTTGCCCTTCGTCACGGGGTAAATAACAGTTGGGTCAGCTTGCAGCCGCATGCCAATGCGCAGCCGGTTCGTATAGAGCCCGGCAATCAGGCGGCGCTCCTCGGCCTTGCCAGTTTCCTTCTCCACAATAGCGGCAAGAATAACTGCCTCTTGTGGCGTTTTCACAAAAGTGGCGGGTGATCTTTTGGCCCAAAGCTCTTCGAGGGTGGCGTTCATCGCCGCTTGCATCCGGGCGACCACTGCGGCCCGGCTTTCACCAACGCCCACCTCATAGGTATCTGGCAGAATAGAGCCTTCAGCTGGCACGGGGATGTCCCCTTCCAGCCCCGGCGTGGCCATTAACCGGTCATAGACAAGAATAGAGGCCATGCCCTCGGGGATAGTCACAAAGCGACGCAGCACCTTGCCGCCCTGAAGAATATCCAGGAGGGCGCGTTCGCTGGCGCGTTTGGGCAGCACAAAATGCCCTGCCTTAACTGGAGCCGTGCCCCCGAGAATTTGCGCTCTGAGCTTGAACAAAGTTGCACTGCGGATGGCCCCTGCCGTTTCCAGCTGTGCCGCAACACTGCTAAGGCTGGCGCCGCGGGGCACAACAAAGTCTTGATCACGCGGCCCCGGCCCCGGCAAAGACCAGCTGGCAAATAGCCAAAGCAAGGCCGCAATGGCGGCAACCAGCGCAAACAGGCTGCCGCGACGACGCATGGCTTAAACCGCCTTCATCACCAGGCTGGCATTGGTCCCACCAAAGCCAAAGCTGTTGTTAAGCACGGCTTTCACCGAACGCTTCTTCGCAACATGGGGAACCAAGTCTACCCCTTCGGTGCCTTCATCTGGATTGTCGAGATTAAGCGTTGGCGGCACAATCTGATCGCGAATGGCAAGGATGCAGAAAATCGCTTCCACGGCTCCTGCGCCGCCCAGCAAATGGCCAATGGCAGATTTGGTGCTGCTCATTGAGGCGCCGCCCAGATCATCGCCCAGCACGCGCTTGACTGCGCCCAACTCAATCGTGTCGGCCATGGTCGAGGTGCCATGGGCATTCACATAGTCAATATCGCCCGCAGAAAGCCCAGCCTTGCGCAGCGCCATGCGCATCGCAAGCTCGGCACCCTTGCCTTCAGGGTGCGGCGCTGTGACGTGATAGGCATCGCCCGACAGGCCATAGCCCACGACTTCAGCATAAATCTTGGCGCCGCGCGCCTTGGCGTGTTCATATTCTTCCAGAACAACCACGCCTGCGCCTTCGCCCATCACAAAGCCGTCACGGTCTTTGTCATAAGGGCGGCTCGCTTGTTCAGGCCGGTCATTAAAGCTGCAATTGAGCGCGCGTGCTTGGGCAAAACCAGCCACGCCCAGCGGGTTAATTGTGCTTTCGGCACCACCCGCCAGCATGATGTCAGCATCGCCATCTTTAATCATCCGCGCAGCATCGCCAATGGAATGCGCGCCAGTGGAGCAAGCCGTGACAACGGCATGGTTGGGGCCCATCAGGCCATATTTGATCGAAACTTGGCCAGAAATCAGGTTGATCAAGCGGCCATGCACAAAGTGCGGCGAGACGCGGCCCGGCCCTTTTTCATGGAGGACGATGGACTCGCTCTCAATCCCTGGCAGCCCGCCAATGCCAGACCCAATGGAGCAGCCAGTGCGCATTTTCAGATCATCATCCATGTCCGCAAGGCCAGCATCTTCCAAGGCCTGACCGGCGGCATCAATGCCATAGACAATGAACGGATCCACCTGACGCTGGATTTTGTGATCCACGCGCTTGTCGGCGTCAAAACCCCAAACATGGTCTTTGGGCTTTACCTCGCACGCAATGTGGCACTTTTGGTCAGTCGCATCGAACCGAGTGATTTTGCCTGCGCCAGACTTGTTGGCAAGCAAATTGGTCCAAGTCGTCTCAACATCACCACCCAGCGGGGTTACAAGGCCCAAGCCAGTCACAACTACGCGGCGCATATGCGTCTCCAGTGCTCCAGAATCAAAAACGGCTTCCGACGTCGCCGGAAACCGTCTTCGATAACTACGATTCTTTCAAGGCAGCGTGGCCCTGAAATCAGCCTTTGTGGCTGTCGATATAAGAAATCGCGTCCTTGACGGTCGAAATCTTCTCGGCTGCATCGTCCGGAATTTCGACGCCGAATTCTTCTTCGAACGCCATGACCAGCTCGACGATGTCGAGGCTGTCCGCACCCAGATCGTCGATGAAGCTGGCATCATTCGTCACCTTGTCGGCCTCGACGCCGAGGTGCTCGACGACGATCTTCTTAACGCGGTCGGCGGTGTCGCTCATGGATAACCCTTCTCGTTCATGTGTGAGCAATATTCGAATTAAAGCCCTAATAGGCCCTTATGGGCGATGCAAGCCTTATGGTGGGGGCAGGGCGTATTCCCTGTTGATGAAGCACAGTGCCACCCCCTGCCAAATGGCTCAGATCATGGCCATTCCGCCATTTACGTGCAGCGTCTGGCCGGTCACATAACCCGCTTCACGGCTGGCCAGATAAACGGCCGCTGCCGCAATGTCAGCACCTGCGCCCATATGGCCGGCGGGGATACGGGCATTCAGGGCCTCTTTTTGCGCCTCAGGCAGAACATCGGTCATCGCAGACGAGATAAAGCCCGGGGCAATGCAGTTAACAGTCACGCCGCGGCTTGCCAGTTCCTGCGCCAAGCTTTTCGACATGCCAATAATGCCTGCCTTAGAGGCGGCATAATTGGCTTGGCCGGGATTGCCTGTCACGCCCACCACGCTGGTGACTGAAATGATGCGCCCAAAGCGCGCCTTCATCATTGGTTTGGCGGCTGCGCGGCATAGGCGGAAGGCAGCTTCCAAATTGATGCGGATCACATCCGCCCAATCTTCATCCTTCATTCGCAGGATCAGGCCATCGCGGGTGACGCCGGCATTGTTGACGAGAATATCAATCTGGCCGCCCAGTGCCTCTAGCGCCGCTGGGATCAGCGCCTCAACTGCCTCTGCATCGCCCAGATTGCAGGGCAGAATAACTGTATCCCCCCCAATTTCTGCAGCAACAGCCTTCAACGCCTCTTCGCGCGTGCCAGACAGCGCAACTTTTGCGCCTTGCGCTACCAGCGCCTTGGCAATGGCAGAGCCAATGCCGCCCGAAGCGCCCGTAACCAGCGTAGTCATTCCTGTGAGGTTAAACATAAAAATCTCCCATGCGGGCCGTTTTACAGGCTTTTGATCAGCGTTTCGATGTCGTCCATCGTGATGATGCTGTTGGCCGTGGCATCCGGGGCAGAGCGTTTGACCATAGGGGCCAATACCTTGCCGCCAAATTCGACATAATCCGTGACGCCAGCTGCAAACATGGCAATCACAGTTTCGCGCCAACGGACGCGTCCGGTGACTTGCTCCACCAACAGGCGCTTGATGGTGTCGGCATCGGCAACGGGCGCCGCGGTTACATTCGCGTAGACCGGGACGAGCGGGGCGGTGAGGGCAGCACCCTCCAGCGCCTCAGCCATGGCATCTGCAGCGGGCTGCATCAGCGGGCAATGGAAGGGCGCAGAAACGGGCAACAAGACGCCGCGTTTAATGCCATGGTCTTTGACCAGCTCTACAGCCCGCTCAATCGCGGCTTTATGGCCAGAAATGACAACCTGGCTGGGGTCATTATCATTGGCAACAGTGCAGACATCGCCTTGGGCGGCCGCATCGGCCAAGGCTTGTGCTTTATCAATATCTGCGCCCAATAACGCTGCCATGGCGCCCGTCCCAACGGGGGTGGCGGCCTGCATGGCTTGGCCACGCAGCTTCAACAGCCTCGCCGTTGTTGCCAAATCGAGCGCCCCTGCCGCGCACAAAGCGCTGTATTCGCCAAGGCTATGGCCTGCCACAAAATCCGCCTTTTCGGATAGGCGAATACCGCCTTCCTTTTCAGCAACGCGCAATGTGGCAATGGCATTGGCCATAATCGCGGGTTGGGCATTTTCAGTCAGCGTGAGCTGATCTTCCGGCCCTTGCGTCATCAGGCGGAACAAATCTTGCCCCAAAGCCTCGTTCACTTCCTCAAAGACTTCACGGGCAACTGCACTGGCCTCGGCCAAAGATTGGCCCATGCCAACCGACTGGCTGCCCTGACCCGGAAAAATAAATGCGCGCATCCATCACCCCACTTGCTGCGACTGGTAGGGGGCGGTTAGGGGATGCTGGGCTGCCTGTCGAGATTCCGTATGCGTCAACCATGGTTGCGGGCGGGCGCGCAATTTGAAACTGAAAACCTGCCTTTTTCGTTTCGCGCCCTTGAACCATCTCCATTCGCCAGCTAAGGGGCGCGCCTGCCTTCATCGGGATCCGTCCCGAGTCACGCGTCGGGGAGTAGCTCAGCCTGGTAGAGCACTGTCTTCGGGAGGCAGGGGCCGGAGGTTCGAATCCTCTCTCCCCGACCATTTTTCTGAAATAGCCCTCGTCCTCGCCAGTCAGGCGCGTGCTAGACTGTTGCTGGCTCCCGCCTATTGACATGTCGTGACGGGTCTCAATGCGTTGAGACGGGTTGAGCAATCAAACAATGGCCAGTTTTGCCGAATTGAATGGCAGATCAATTTGGCAGCCGTTTCGACGCGGACAGCCTATGAATGCATCAATAAGCCTGCAGAAATGGATCTTGTCGAAAAAGCAAGAAGCGCAAGGAACGGGCGGTCAAAATATGTTAGGCTGTTGCCTGACTTGATGTGCGAAAAGATTTGCGCCCGCTGTTCTTAACGGCAGGCCTATAGGACTTAATTTGCGGCAGATAGACGCTTTGTAATTCGCACCGGCTAAATGGATCGGCCTTGCACTGAGGCGTTGTCGTCCATATCGGCTCAACATTGCATCGGTATATGGGAGCATTTCATGATTGAAGCAGAATGGTGGGATTATGACGATATGGATGAGCTGGCCGATGCAGTTGCCGGCGATGTCGGCTTCATCATTGAAAGTGCTTTGGACGCGCGCGGCCAGGCGCTGATCGCGCTGCCGGGCGGAAAAACCCCGCTGCCCATTTACGAAAAGCTGGCTGCTTTGCCCCTCAAGTGGAAGCATGTGACGATCATTCCAACTGATGATCGTCTGGTGGCCGTTGATAATCCTTTGTCCAATGCCGCCATGCTGGCCCGCGCGTTTATGCCCAAGGGCGCGCGCGTCCTGCCAATCGCAACCGAGAATACTGACCATAAGGCTGCGGGTAACGCGGCCGACGCGCGCCTCCAAGATTTGCACTGGCCGCCTGATCTGGTTTGGCTGGGCGTGGGCGGTGACGGCCATACAGCGTCTATCTTCACGGGACCAGATTTTGACGATGCACTTAATGCGCCCAAGGCGCGTCGCGCGGTGGGTGTCCTGCCCAATCCTCTGCCCCCCGAAGCACCTGTCGCGCGCGTCACGCTGACGCGGCATAGCATTTTATCGGCCCGCACGCTCATGATTGTGCTGACTGGCAATGATAAAAAGGCGCTGCTCGAACAGGCGATTAAAGATGGCCCATTGTCTCCGCTGCCCGTAGGTCGGGTCCTGGCCGAGGCTGAGCAGCCAATTGACATTCACTGGGCTGCCTAACGCAGCCCAGTGACGCCTATTTTGTGCCGCCTGCGCCGAGGCTGGGGTCAAAATATGGCATGACCATTCGGCCATCGGGCGCAGCTGTGAACGTCGTCTGCGTGGGATAGGCAAAGGCAATGCCTTTTTGCCCAAAGACTTCGAGGATGCGGGTGTTGATTTGGTGTTTCCGGTCCAGCGCTTCTCCCGCATCGTCGCCCTCGATTTCATAGATCAGCAGAAAATCGAGGCTGGAGGGGGAGAAATTGTCGAGCCCACAGCGTCCAAATTGGCAGCCATCAACGCTTTCGACAATGTCTTTCAGCATGTCTGGCAGCGCCCGGCAAACATCTGGCGTTGTCTGGTAAACCAGCGCCAAAACTTGGAAATAGCGGCGCGTGTGTTGCTGCGTCAGGTTGCGCAATTCTTTGTTGAGCAAATTGGCGTTGGAAATAACAATCTCCTCGCCAGAAATGGCGCGAATCCGAGTGGATTTCAGGCCGATCGACTCAACTGTGCCCTGTGTTTGATCAAAACGAACCATATCCCCTTTTAAAAAGGGCTTGTCGAACAGGACGGATAAGGCCGCAAATAAATCAGAAAAAATACCTTGAGCCGCAAGGCCAATTGCGATGCCGCCTACGCCCAAGCCGGCAATCAAAGCGGTAACATTCACGCCCAGATTTGAGAGGATGAGGATGGCTGCCAGCAGAAACAGCCCAACTGTTACCAGTACGCGGATCAACCCAATGGCGCTTTGCAAATTGCCTGTCGAATCTGTTTCTCCAGCCCGGTAATCAACAAGCCCAAGAATCAGCGTGCGCGCCCAGATGGCCGCTTGCAGCACCGTCGCAACGACAAAGCCGATATGAATTGGATACGCAATTTCTGCTGGGGCATGAGCAATGGCCGCAATAATGCGGACTGCAATGGCGATCATGAACCAGAGGCGTGTTTTTCCCAATGCTTGGCCAATGATCCGCGGCCAGTGCGATGCCCCCAAATGCGTCCGGCAGACATAAGTGCCAAAGCTGCGTAGGCCCCAGAGAACAGCAATGATGACAAGCCCGGCCGCAATGCCCAGCATGATTTGTGTGGTGTGGCTTCCCAGCCAATCGATGCCAATTGTTAGTGTGTCCCGAAGATCATTAATCGGCGCGAAGGCTGTGCTATTCATCGTCTCAGCCTAGCGCTTCCATCAAATGTTGCAACGCGCGTGTCCGCAAGACGGTTTTCAGCATGGGCAAAAAGGTCGCGCACGTTGTGCCACTTTGTTTAACTGCGTGGAACTGGGTTTCGCTGATCGACGCATGCAAAAGATGCCGAAAGCTGCTCCAAACTGGCATATGCCTCCCTCTTCCCCAATGGCCCGCGCGGGTGGCCGCCCGCATTAAGGCATTGCCCATCCTCGCCATCTGGCAGGCTGTGCGAATCAGGTCTATGGCGGAGCGCATTGGATGCAGCCGTGGATCAGCTTTCTGACGAGAATCTGCCCGGCCTATTTGACGCAAGCGCCATCTTGCGTGGCAATCAGGCCTTTTCCCTTGCTTTTTGGGGAATCGGTGGCTAGGGGCGCATCTCTCGTGCACGGCGCTTTGAGCGACGCTGCTTCGTTTTTGGCTTCAGCCCGCCAATTTTGGCGGTGCAAATTCGACTTTGGAGTGTGGCTTTTTTATGCAGATTATCGTTCGCGACAATAATGTGGACCAAGCGCTTCGGGCTCTTAAGAAGAAGCTGCAGCGCGAAGGCGTCTATCGCGAAATGAAGCTGCGTCGCCACTATGAAAAGCCGTCTGAAAAGCGCGCCCGTGAAAAGGCTGCTGCTGTGCGTCGCGCCCGCAAGATGGAGCGCAAGCGCATGGAGCGTGACGGCATCCGCTAAGCCACACGGCGATTGCCAGATTAGAAAAAAGGCGTTGGGAATTCCCAGCGCCTTTTTCTTTGGTCTTGGCGCGCGCGCGCGGATGCGCCATAGGCCTTCGCCAGATTGATTGACCAATAGGGGCCATCCATGTCGAACACTGCTGTTCCCATTCATCCAATTTCCAAGGGCTCGCTTGTAAAGCTCTGGGGCGGGGTCGCGCTGGTCGCGGCAATTGCAGGTGGCCTAGCCTGGGCCGGCACTGCCAAGGCCGTTGGCCAAAGCTGCTCGGCACGGCTCATGCTGCCCACTGGCAATGGCGTGGCGGCAGCTGAGACAACTGGCTCTGGGCTGGTGTTCCAGACACGCAAGGCTGGCAACGGCCCCAGCCCGACAGATCAGGATATTGCGCTGATTAGCTATAAGGGCACCTTGGCCGATGGCACCGAATTTGATGCCAATCAGCAAGTGCCTATGCCAGTTGCGGGCAGCATTCCCGGTTTTTCAGAAGCTTTGAAAATGATGGCACGCGGCGGTTCCTATCGTCTCTGCATCCCGGCCTCGCTGGGTTATGGCGCGCAAGAGGTTGGGCCGATTCCGGCAAATTCGGTCCTCGTCTTTGACGTGGATTTGTTGGATTTCCGTAGCCAAGCTGAAGTGCAGATGATGCAACAGATGATGCAGCGTCAGCAACAGGCAGCGGGCGCAGCCGCAGGTGGCGCAGAACCCCGCTGATCTGCGCTTTTTCTGCTGATCGTTAAAAGGCCCGTGCCAGCTTTTGGCGCGGGCTTTTTACTGAGCGGCGCTTTTTGGCTTAAGGCTTGTAAAGGCGCGGCCGGGGCGCAGCGCGCGGACCCAGCTAATTGGATTGAGCAAGCTGCTTGAGCCATCGAGCGAGAAGGTAATGAACTCAGCTCGCCCGCCAATTTGCTCCCAAGACACAGGTCCGCCCAAACCGCGTTGCCATTGTGGAAAGCGGCTATCGGCACTGTGATCGCGGTTATCACCCATCATAAAATACTGGCCCTCGGGCACAGTGATGGGCCCATAGCTATCCCCGACCGAGTCACGATCCGTATCCACGGTTTCATAAGTCCGGCCATTGGGCAGCGTTTCGCGGACAGTAGGAAGCGTGCACCACAGGCTGCCATCTGGCTTGGCAATGCGGCGGCCCGGATATTCTTCTGGTGTGCATGGGTCGTTCAAATCAACTGGCACCAGCCGATCCCCCAATCGGTCTTGCTTCACGGCTTGGCCATTGATGATGACAAGCCCACCGCGCACTTCAATCCGGTCTCCGGGCAAGCCAATAACGCGCTTGATGTAATCCGTATTTGTCCCGGGCGGCGTCAGAATGACAACATCCCCCCGTTCAGGTGTGCTGCCCCAGATCCGGCCCTTCCAGTCTGGCAATTGCACAGCCAGCGACTCGACGGGCTCGCGCAAGACGATCCAACGGAACAGCGCGGGGATGGAGGGAATAGTGGGGGAAACATGGCTCCACCCATAAGCAAATTTGTTCACAACCAGCCGATCGCCAACCAGCAATGTTGGCACCATTGATTCGGACGGGATGTAGAATGGCTTGGCCACAAAGCTATGAAAGCCCAGCACAGCTGCCAGCAAAATCACGGCACCGCGAATTTCCGCAATCCAATCAATCCGCTCGCTCTTTGGGCGCTTTGCTTTGGCCATGGGGGGGGAATCTTTCGTCAGCGGTGAGTGTTTGCCGCGCTTTAGGAGCCAAGCGGACCTATGGGCAAGGCTTCTATGATGACAAAGGCCTGCGCCCAAGGATGGTCATCGGTAAGCGTCAGGTGGATGCGCGCTTCATGCCCCGCCGGGATAAGGGCGTCGAGCGCTGCCTTGGCCCCTCCCGTCAGTGCCAAAGTGGGCGCACCCGATGGTGCATTCACCACGCCAATGTCTTTCATAAAAACGCCGCGTTTAAAGCCAGTGCCAACGGCCTTGGAAAAGGCCTCTTTGGCTGCGAATCGCTTTGCATATGTGCCTGCCTTGGTGAAGGGGCGGCGAGCCGCCTTGGCGCGCTCCACTGGCGTAAAGACACGGTCTTCAAAACGGGTGCCGAAACGGTTGAGCGAATTTTGAATGCGCTCAATATTGCACAAATCAGACCCCATGCCGACAATCATGCGGCATCCCGTGCGGCATCCATGCGAGCGCGCATCTCTTGGATGCTGGCTGCCAGCCCAATGAAAATGGCCTCGCCAATCAGGAAGTGCCCGATATTGAGTTCGGCAATTTGGGGGATGGCGGCAATTGGCCCCACATTTTCAAAAGTGAGCCCATGGCCAGCATGAGGTTCAATGCCGTTGCGCGCTGCCAGAGCCGCGGCATCGCTCAGTCGCTTCAACTCGGTCGCCAGTTCCGGCCCTGTCGAATGCGCATATTTGCCAGTATGCAACTCAACCACTGGTGCTTTGAGGCGCATCGCAGCCTCAATTTGACGCGCATCAGGCTCAATGAACAGGCTCACGCGAATCCCTGCATCACTGAGTTGAGCAACAATCGGTGCCAGTTCGTTGTGCAGGCCCGCGGCATCTAACCCGCCTTCGGTCGTACGCTCGGCCCGGCGCTCTGGCACGATGCACGCGGCATGAGGTTTGTGTTTGAGCGCAATCGCCAGCATTTCTTGCGTGGCCGCCATCTCAAGATTGATGGGCAACTGCGTGCGCGCCATAAGTTTATCCAGATCGGCATCGCGAATATGCCGCCGGTCCTCTCGCAGATGGACAGTAATGCCATCGCCGCCCGCCTGCTCTACAATCTCAACCGCACGCCAAGGGTCGGGATGGTCACCGCCCCGGGCATTTCTGATCGTCGCCACATGGTCAATATTGACCCCAAGGCGTAGATGCTGGCTCACTGGGCGTCCTTCCGGCTGCCCGGCTTTATGGCGGGAATAGCGGCGAGCTCAGGCGGCAGCTTGTCCGCCTCATAAGTGGGCACATCAAGGCGGATGAGTGGGTAGAAGGGCACGCCCAAATCCACATTGCCATTTGAGCGATCGACAAGAGCAGCCTCTGCAATCACTTCTCCCCCTTCACGGGCGACTGCAGCAATTGCTTCGCGAGACGATAATCCGGTTGTGACCACATCTTCCACCATCAGGGCCTTTTGACCCGACTCAAGGCGAAAACCGCGGCGCAGGCCAAAAACTCCATCGGGACGTTCGAGGAAGAGTGCATCTTTGCCCAAGGCGCGGCCCATTTCATGGCCAATGATGATGCCGCCCATGGCGGGCGAAATGACCACATCAATTGCGGCGCGCACGTCCGCTGGCAGGCGGGCGACCAGCGCCTCGGCCAGCCGCGCGGCACGAGCGGGATTCATCAAAACCCGCGCACATTGCAGATAGCGAGGACTGCGCAGGCCAGATGATAGAATGAAATGGCCTTCAAGCAGCGCTTCTGCGTCACGAAACTCCTGAAGGATGTCGTCGTTGGTCATCATTCCCCCGGCTTGTGGTGAACTTTGGGAACCCATCCCTTAGGGGGGCTGGACGGCAGCTGCAATCCTAAGCAAAAAATGCGGTGTAACTCCCTTGAGCCTCCGGGCTTTGCCGCGTATAGGCCAGCCCGGACTATCCATTAGGGGTAGCTCCAGGGGCCTTATTTTTGCCCGGTTTTCCGGGCGTCAACATGGACAAACAGGTAATGAAGAAGCTGAGATCTGCCCTGATCGCAATTGGCCTGGTGCTCGCACCGGCAGCTGCGATGGCGCAAGCAACTCCGGTCGCTCCGGCGCCCGCTGCCGCTGCTCCCGCACCGGTTGCTGCTGCCCCCGCTGCCGAACAGGCAAAGCCTGAAGCGCCTGCTGCGCTTGCGCCCGTTGCGGGCATTGGCCAGCCGGTTCCCGGCAAAATCGGCATTCAGCCGCAAGTCACCGAAAATGGGGAACGTGCGCGTCATTTGCATGACGTGATTCTGCTCCCGATCATTACGGTTATCTCGCTCTTCGTTCTGGGGCTGCTGCTCTGGGTCATGGTGCGCTATCGTCGCGCAGCCAACCCGGTCGCCTCCAAAACCAGCCATAACACGGTGATCGAAGTTATCTGGACGCTGGTTCCGGTTCTGATCCTTGTGGCTGTTGCCATTCCGTCGATCAGCCTGCTCGCCGCGCAATATAAGCCGGCTGGCAAGGATGCCGTGACGATCAAGGTGATCGGCCATCAATGGTATTGGTCCTACCAATATCCTGACCATGGCGATTTCGAAATCGTGTCGAACATGTTGACCGATGCCGAAGCAGCTAAGCGTGGTGAGCCCCGCCTGCTGGCTGTTGATAATCGTCTTGTTGTCCCCGTTGGGACGGAAATTAAGGCCATTGTGACGTCGGAAGACGTTATTCACTCCTTCGCCGTTCCTGCTTTCTGGACCAAGATGGATGCCGTGCCCGGTCGCCTGAACGAAGTGACGTTCAAGGTGGAGAAGGAAGGCGTCTATTACGGCCAGTGTTCTGAATTGTGCGGCGCGCGTCACGCCTTCATGCCAATCGCGGTTGAAGTCGTGTCGAAGGAAAATTTCGCACGCTGGGTTGCCTCTAAGGGCGGCAAGATGCCGGGCGCTGAGCCCGTCGCTGCGCCGGCCCCGGCCGCCACTCCCGCTGTTGCCCCTGCTGCTGCTCCGGCTGCCGCAGAAGGCGCGAATGAAACTGCACCGGCTGCGCCTGCAGCCGCCACCAAGGCATAACGACGATGACAACTATCGCTGCTTCGCACGATCATGCACATGATCATGACGATCATCAGCTGGGCTTTTTCGCCCGCTGGTTCATGTCGACCAACCACAAGGATATTGGCACGCTCTATCTGATTTTCGCGATTATCGCGGGGATCATTGGCGGCGCAATTTCGGGCCTGATGCGCGCCGAATTGGCGCAGCCGGGCATTCAATATCTGACCACTTGGGCTGCTATGCTGGAGGGCCAAGGTGCCAGCATTGATCAGGCCTATCATATGTGGAACGTGCTGATTACGGCCCACGGCCTGATCATGGTGTTCTTCATGGTCATGCCAGCCATGATTGGCGGCTTTGGTAACTGGTTTGTTCCGATCATGATCGGCGCGCCGGACATGGCCTTCCCGCGCATGAACAACGTGTCGTTCTGGCTGCTGGTGCCATCCTTCATCCTTCTGCTCGCCTCGGCCTTTGTGCCCGGCGGCACAGGCTTGGGCGCTGGTACGGGCTGGACTGTATATGCTCCGCTGTCGACCTATGGCGCCCAAGGCCCCTCGGTTGACCTTGCCATCTTCTCGCTGCACCTCGCTGGTGCCAGCTCGATCATGGGTGCCATCAACTTCATCACGACCATCTTCAACATGCGTGCCCCCGGCATGACGTTGCACAAGATGCCGCTGTTCGTCTGGTCAGTTCTGGTGACTGCTTTCTTGCTGCTTTTGGCACTGCCAGTTCTGGCTGCGGCCATCACCATGCTGCTGACGGACCGCAATTTTGGGACGACCTTCTTTGATCCGGCTGGCGGTGGTGATCCGCTGCTGTACCAGCACCTCTTCTGGTTCTTCGGTCACCCTGAAGTGTACATCATGATTCTGCCGGGCTTCGGCATTGTCAGCCAGGTGATCTCGACTTTCTCGAAAAAGCCGATCTTCGGCTATCTCGGCATGGCCTATGCTATGGTCGCGATTGGCGTTGTTGGCTTTATCGTGTGGGCGCACCACATGTTCACCGTCGGTCTGTCGGTGAACACCAAGATGTATTTCACGGCGGCCACCATGGTGATCGCGGTGCCCACGGGCATCAAGATCTTCTCTTGGATCGCGACGATGTGGGGTGGTTCGATTCGCTTCACGGTGCCGATGGTCTGGGCTTTGGGCTTCATCTTCATGTTCACCGTGGGTGGCGTGACGGGTGTTGTGCTCGCCAATGGTGGTGTCGATAACTATATGCACGACACCTATTATGTGGTCGCGCACTTCCACTATGTGCTGTCGCTGGGCGCCGTGTTCGCGCTGTTCTGCGGCTTCACCTATTGGTTTGCGAAGATGAGCGGCCGGCATCTGTCGGAAGCGCTTGGCCATCTGCATTTCTGGGTGTTCTTCATTGGCGTGAACCTTGTGTTCTTCCCGATGCACTTCCTGGGTCTGCAGGGCATGCCGCGTCGCTACCCTGATTATCCGGATGCCTTTGCCTATTGGAACGAGATTGCCTCGCTTGGCTATGTCATCATGGCCGGTTCAATGGTGATCTTCTTTGCCAACGTCATCTACGCGCTGGTCGCGGGTAAGAAGGCGGAAGCCAATTACTGGGGTGAAGGTGCGACGACGCTCGAATGGACATTGTCGAGCCCGCCGCCGTTCCACCAGTTCGAAACCCTTCCGAAGGTTGACTAAGGAAACGGTTTATTCCGTTGTCCCAACCTTCAAGGACATGCGTTGCCCGGACCATGATCGTTTCATGGTCCGGGCCTTGCCTCACCAGGGACCCGGGTTTGACACTGTATGACAAGCCTCAGCGTGACTAACTCTGACACTCTTCCGGCCGATTGGCGTGATTTTCTTGCGCTGACCAAGCCACGGGTTATGTCGCTTGTCGTCTTTACGGGGCTGTGTGGCCTGTTGGCGGCGCCCCAGACTATTCACCCAGTTCTCGCCTTTACGGCTATTCTCTGCATCGCGCTGGGTGCTGGCGCTGCAGGCGCGCTCAACCAATGGTATGAAGCTGACATTGATGCCCGCATGAAGCGGACGGCCGAACGTCCCTTGCCCGCTGGGCGGATGGACCGCCAATCGGCCCTTCACTTTGGCGTTGGCCTATCTTTCTTCTCAGTTCTGACGCTCGGCGTTGCAACCAACTGGTTTGCGGCAGCTATTTTGACAGCGTCGATCCTGTTTTATGTTCTCATCTATACTGTCTGGCTGAAGCGCCGGACGCCGCAGAATATCGTTATTGGGGGTGCGGCAGGCGCCTTTCCTCCCATGATTGGTTGGGCGGCAGCCACGGGGCAGATGAGCCTGCTGCCTATCTTGCTTTTTGGCATCATCTTTTTGTGGACGCCGCCGCATTTTTGGGCGCTCGCGCTGTTCGTAAAGACCGATTACGCCAATGCGGGCGTGCCGATGCTGCCTGTTGTTGCCGGGGAAAAGACCACCCGGCATCATGTGCTGCTCTACACGCTGCCCATGGTGGCGTGCGCGATGGCGCCTTGGGCGCTTGGCCTGCTGGGTGCCATTTATGGCGTCACGGCCGCGGTGCTTAATGTGATCTTCCTGTTGATGGCTGTGCGCGTTGCCACGCGCCGGCCCGTCGCGGATGATCCTATGCGAGCTGAAAAGGCCTTATTTGCTTTTTCGATTCTTTATCTTTTCGTCCTCTTCGCGGCAGTCGCCGCAGACGCTATGGTGACTGCATGACTGATCCTGAAAACGAATTTAACCGCCGTCGTCGGCAGCGCTCCTTGGTAACAGCTGGGCTGTTGGTGGCGATGTGTTCGCTGTTTTACTTCATCACTCTGGCGAGGCTTCAATGATGAACAAGACAACTCGAACTGCAGTTTTGGCCGCCGGTCTCGCCTTTGGCATGGTCGGCGTGGGTTATGCGAGTGTGCCGCTGTATCGGCTCTTCTGCCAAGTCACTGGCTTTGCCGGGACAACGCAAAAGGCAGTGGGTCAATCCGCACCTGGTGCCGTTGCCGGCGAGACTATGTCGGTGCGCTTTGATGCCAATCATGCGGCCGATTTGCCTTGGACGTTCAAGCCGGAAACCACGCGGGAAGTGGTCACCGTTGGGGCGCAAGACATTGTCTTTTACGAGGCGCAAAATCTTTCGGATAAGCCAGTGGTCGGGACGGCGACGTTCAACGTGACACCGTCTCAAGCTGGCAAATATTTCACCAAAATCCAGTGCTTCTGTTTTACAGAGCAGACACTGCAGCCGGGCCAAAAGGTCCGTATGCCGGTGATCTTCTATGTGGATCCTGCCATCCTCAAGGATCCGGATGCAAAGAAAATTGAGGAAATCACGCTCAGTTACACCTTCTATCCGGTGGACGAGCGCAAAAAGCAAAGCTAAGCGATTTTTCGAATTTACAGGGAAAGCGATACACCATGGCGGGCGCTAAGAACCACGACTACCATATCCTTCCACCCAGCATTCACCCCTTTTTCGGGTCAATGTCTGCGCTTTTGGCCTTTGGCGGCCTGGTCATGTGGATGCACAAAATGCCTTATGGCGGCCTTGTGTCTGCCATTGGCTGGATCGGCATTCTGTACACCTTCTATGCATGGTGGGCGGATGTTGTGAAGGAAGCGCAGGGCGGTGAGCATACGCCTGTGGTGCAGTTGCACCTGCGCTATGGGATGATCCTGTTCATTGCCTCTGAAGTCATGTTCTTCGTGGGCTGGTTCTGGTCCTGGTTTGATTTTGCGCTCTTCCCCGAGCCTGTTCAATTGATTGACGGCGCGGTTGAGCGGATCGCAGGCGCAACATCTGTTTCGCAGGTCGTGGGCGCATGGCCGCCCAAGGGTATTGAAGTCATTGATGCCTTTGGCTTCCCTCTGCTCAATACGCTGATTCTGCTGTGTTCAGGCACAACGGTCACTTGGGCGCACCACGCGCTCATCAATGGTGAGCGTGGTGGCGAACTGCGCGGCGCATGGGGCCTGATTGGCGTTGGTGAAAACGACAATTTGAAAAAGGGCCTCTGGCTGACAATTGCGCTGGGCGTGCTGTTCAGTGCCGTGCAGGTCTATGAATATGTTCATGCACCCTTTGCCTTTAAGGGCCTGAACTATAGCGCCGCCTTCTACATGGCGACGGGCTTCCACGGCTTCCACGTGTTGGTCGGGACGATCTTCCTGATCGTCTGCCTCGCGCGCGTGTACAAGGGCCACTTTACGAGCCGTCAGCATTTCGGTTTCGAAGCGGCTGCATGGTATTGGCACTTTGTGGACGTTGTCTGGCTGTTCCTCTTTGTCGTCATCTATGTATGGGGCGGCTGGGGCGCGCCGGTCCACGCCTAACCTATGACCAACTGGCAAACCCCCGACACGACCCAAGCGTCGGTGCGGGGGCTATGCCCTCGCTGCGGCGCCCCGACTTTGTTCGCGGGCGCCGTTCGCTTTTCTGAGCGGTGCAGCACCTGCAAGTTGGATTTTACTCAGTTTAATGTGGGCGATGGGCCAGCTGCCTTTTTAATCCTGATTGTGGGCGCGTTGATCACCATTGGCGCCGTCTGGCTAGAGCTGGCGGTCTCACCGCCCTTCTGGGTTCATATTCTTATCTGGCTGCCTTTGACGCTGGCCTTGGTGCTGGGCCTGTTGCGCTTGGCCAAAGGCGCGTTGCTGGTGCTTGAGTTTCGCAACCGCGCGCGGGAAGGCCGACTGATATCATGAAACGCCTGCCCATTTTTGCATCGCTGATTGTTATTGCCGCCATTGCAACAATGATTGCCCTCGGCCTGTGGCAGCTTGACCGCAGGGCCGAAAAAGCAGCTCTGCTGGCGCTCTATCGGGCCAACTTAACGCAGCCGGCACTTGCTTTTCCTGCCCAACCCCCTGTGCCAGATGCCGCGTTATTCCGACCATCATCGCTGATGTGCGTTAAGGTAACTGGCTGGCGCACCGAGGCGGGCCGGTCTGCCAAAGGGGTATCTGGCTATCGCTGGATTGCGGACTGCCGCACGGCGGCCTCAGGCCCGGGCGCGCTGGTTGATATGGGTATCACGCGCAATCCCACGCTAAGGCCAAAATGGGCGGGCGGCCAAGTGTCTGGACGCATTACCAGCGAGCCAAGCCATATGAGCCTGCTCGACCGGCTTGGCGGCAAGACCGAAGTGTTGCGACCAATGCTGATTGCGACCACGCCGGCTCCGGGGCTGGAGGCGAGTGCGCCCCCCTCTCCCGATGATGTGCCGAACAACCATTTGGCTTATGCCGTCCAATGGTTTCTGTTCGCGGGCATTGCGGGGATCATTTACCTCATTGCTCTGCGCCGACGGATGCGGGCTGGGTGAGCCTGCCGACCGACCCAATTTTCTATAGTGTTGCTGCCCTTGCCGTTATCTTAGTCGGTGTGGCCAAGGGCGGCTTTGCGGGGCTTGGTGCCGCCGCCATGCCGATTTTGGTGCTGGTGATGGATCCAGCGCCTGCTGCAGCCATGCTGCTTCCCATCCTCATCGCGCAAGACATTGCCAGCGTCTGGGCCTTTCGCCGAGATTTTGATTTGCCAACTCTAAAGCTCATGCTGCCCGGTGGGCTCGTCGGCGTTTTCTTGGGCTGGCTGTTCGCAACGGCGGTGCCCGTTGACGCAGTGCGCGGGCTGGTTGGATTTATTGCGATTGTGTTTGGGGCTTATCGCTTGGCCCTTGGGCGGGGCGTTCAACTTAAATTTAAGACCAAAATGCCGAATTGGCTTGGCATTTTTTGGGGCGGTGTATCGGGCTTTACCAGCCAAGTGGCGCATGCGGGCGGGCCACCATTTCAGGTTTGGGCGTTGAGCCGCAATTTCCCCCACACTGTCTTTATTGGCACGTCAGCCATTTTCTTTGCCATTCTCAACTGGATGAAAGTGCCTGCCTATTTTGCGCTCGGCCAATTTACGGCAGCGAATATGAAGCTGACGCTGATTTTTATGCCGCTGGCCATTGCCAGCACCTTTGCCGGGGTTTGGCTGGTCCGGCGGTTAAGCGCTGCCCGATTTAACACAGTAATTTCGCTGTTGATGATCGGCGTGGGGGCAGAATTGCTGCGCCAATCCCTCAGCTAAGCTTGCTCCCGCCCGTCAACAGGGCTAACGCCCAGCCATCATGCGGTATATCAGCACCAGAGGGAGCGCCCCTGCGCTCGATTTCGAAGGCGCAACGCTTGCAGGGCTTGCGTCGGATGGCGGGCTTTATGTGCCGGAAAGCTGGCCCAGCTTTTCGCGCGACGAGATTGCCGCGATGCGGGGCCTGTCTTATGTTGAGACTGCGGTCGCCGTGATGCGCCCCTTTGTGGCGGACAATCTGGATGAGGCAACACTCACGCGGCTCTGCACGGCAGCCTATGGCCGCTTTTCACATGATGCTGTCACGCCGCTTGTCCAGCTGGATAGCCAGCAGTGGCTGATGGAGTTGTTCCACGGGCCGACCTTGGCCTTTAAAGATGTTGCTTTGCAATTGCTGGGGCAATTGTTCGAGACTTTTCTGGCCAAGCGCGATGCGCATTTGACCATTATCGGTGCGACTTCGGGCGATACCGGCTCTGCCGCTATTGATGGCGTGGCGGGCCGCGCGAAGATTGATATCTTCATGCTCCACCCGCATGGCCGCGTGTCAGATGTGCAGCGTCGGCAGATGACGACCGTGCTTGCGCCCAATGTCTATAATGTCGCGATTGATGGCAGCTTTGATGACGCACAAGCGATTGTCAAAGCGCTGTTCAATGATCGCGAGTTTAATGGCCGCTTCACGCTGTCTGCCGTCAACTCGATCAATTGGGCACGGCTGATGGCCCAGATTGTCTATTATTTCTATACAGCCGTCCGCTTGGGCGCGCCTGACCGGCCCATTGCCTATTCGGTGCCCACGGGCAATTTTGGGGACGTGTTTGCAGGCTATGTCGCCGCGCAAATGGGCCTGCCCGTTGCCAAGCTGATTGTGGCGACCAATGTGAATGACATTCTCCACCGTGCGCTGAGCACTGGGGATTATAGCTGCGGCACTGTGACGCCCACCGCCACGCCGAGCATGGATATTCAAGTCAGCTCAAATTTTGAGCGGCTGTTGTTTGATTTAGCGGGCCGCGATGGGGCCGCCATTGCGGGCATGATGGCGGGCTTTGAATCCACTCGTGCGATGACCATTCCGGCAGATATGCGGGCTGGCGCGCAAGACCTGTTTTCCAGCGCGCGTGTGGATGCTGATGGCATGGCCGATGCCATGCGCTGGGCCGCGGATCGCGCGGGGCAGATTATTGACCCGCACACCGCCATTGGCCTTGCGGCGGCGCGCACGTCTGGCATGTCCTCTGATATTCCTGTTGTCACGCTTGCCACGGCCCACCCCGCTAAGTTTGGCGATGCCGTGGAACGCGCAACAGGCGTTCGCCCGTCATTGCCCGCACGCGTTGGCAATTTGTTTGATCGGGAAGAGCGTTATGATCGCTTGCCCGCCACCAAAGACGCAGTGGCCGCCTATGTTGCGGAACGGGCAACGCCTGCGGCATGACGCCCATTACGCTGATTGGCGAGGCATGGCCTGATTATGGGCTGATAGATTGTGGCCATGGCCGCAAGCTGGAACGTTATGGCCCCCATCGCTTTATTCGGCCTGAGCCGCAGGCGCTTTGGGCCCCGGCCAATGCCAATTGGCAGGCCGATGGAGAATTTGTGCCTGGCTCTGATGAAGATGGCGGCGGCCAATGGCATTTCAACACGCGCCTTCCGCGGGATGGCTGGACCGGCCAATGGGAAGAAGTGCGCTTTACGATGCAGCCCACGCCCTTCCGGCATCTTGGCTTCTTTCCAGATATGGCGCCCGTCTGGACGTGGATGCGTGGCCAATTGGCGGGCATGGATGCGCCCAGCGCAATGAACCTGTTTGGCTATACCGGCGTGGGCAGCCTGGCGCTGGCCGGGGCTGGCGCGGCTGTCACGCATGTCGATGCCTCTAAAAAGTCAGTTGAGGCCGCTCGCGCCAATGCGGCTTTGTCGGGCATGAGTGATAAGCCCATTCGCTGGATTATTGATGATGCGCTGAAATTTGCGGCGCGCGAAGTGCGGCGGGGCAAGCGCTATGATGGCATCATTCTGGACCCACCCAAATATGGCCGTGGACCTGATGGCGAAGTGTGGAAGCTGGAAGACGGCTTGCCGCAGTTAATTGGCGAATGCCGCAAGCTATTGGATGAAAACAGTCGATTCCTGTTCCTCACAGTCTATGCGGTGCGCATGTCCGCGCTTGCCATTGGTGAATTGGTCCGTCAGCATTTTGCTGATTTGGGCGGCACTGTGGAATGTGGGGAATTAGGTGTCCGTGAAGAGGCGCGTGGCCTGACGCTGCCAACGGCCATTTTCGCGCGTTGGTCGCGTTAAAGCGTTAGTCCCGCAAAGCACGGATGCCCGCGCCCGCGGCAAAGGGGGCGACAGCCACTAAGAAGAGCGAGCTGGCGGCCAAAAAGCGCAGGGCCCCGCCGCCGAAATCGCCAATGCTACCGGCCCCAAATATGATGAGCGGCACTGCCAAGGGCAGCATCAATAGGCCGGCCAAAGCACCCGAGCGGCGCAGACCAGCGGTCAGGCTGGCGACCATGACGCCCAAAGCAGCAAGGCCCGGCGTGCCAGCCAACAGGCCAAGTTCCACAGCGGCAAGCGTTGGGCCATCTAATCGCAGCAAGGCTGCCGCGGGGATGGCCGCCAGCATCAGCGGCGGACCAAAGCTGAGCCAATGGGCCGTAATTTTGGCCGCAGCGACCAGTTCTTCCCCCACGCCACGCACAGCATATTGATCCAGCACGCCATGCTCCGCATCGGGTGCGATTAGCCGATCAATGGGGAGAAGTGCTGCCAGCAAAGCGGCAACCCACAAAACGCCGCCACCAGTGCGGGCAAGCAGCGCGCCTTCTGGCCCCACGGCAAAGGGATATAGCGTTGCGACAAGTAAGAAAAAGGCAATGGGCAGGCCAAGGCCCCCCGCGCTGAGAGACAGGCGCAGATCCCGCCGTAAAATCTGGAAGAAGGCGCTCATTCTGCGGCCTCCAGCGTCAACGCGGCAGCCCCGGGCAAATCGAGTGTCTGGTGCGAGGCGGCAATAACAATCCCGCCCGCAGCGCGATGCTGCGCCATGGCGTGGTTCAACTGCGCCAGTGAGGCAGTGTCGAGGCCATTGCCCGGCTCATCCAATAGCCAGATATCGGCCTTGGACAGCGCAATGCGCGCCAGCGTGGCCCGCCGCCGCTGCCCGGTGGACAGCATCCGCACAGGCACATCGGCCAGATGCGAAAGGCCAAAGTTGGCCAGCGCCGCGCGAACGCCTTCAGCGTCGCTGCCATCAAGCGTTGCCCAATAGTGGAGCGCCTTGGTCAAGGGCAGCCGGGCATCCAGCGCCATATGCTCATCGGCCAGTGCCAGCTTGCCTGTTCGGCTGATCTGCCCCGCATAAGCTGGCAATAAACCGGCAATCAGCCGCAACAGGCTGGATTTGCCAACCCCATTCGGGCCCGCGAGCACCAGGGCATCACCGGCGCCGAGCGTAAAGGATACGCCCGTGAACAACATCCGCCCGCCACGCACGCACGCAACGTTGCTTAGCATCAGCCCCGAAATGGCGGATTGGGCCTGTTGACCTTTACCTGTCATGCCTGCGACATAGAGGCAGATTGGATAAGAGGCAAAATATGGTCGAACAGCTTACCCCGGATGAACGCGCCCGCGCCCTTGATGCGCTGGGCGATTGGGATTTTGATGAGGCCCGTGATGGCATTGTCCGCCAGTTTTTGTTCGAAGATTTTTCGCAAGCCTTTGGCTTTATGACGCGGGTTGCCCTGTTGGCGGAGGTGCAAGAACATCACCCCGAATGGTCTAATGTCTGGAATCGCGTGGATATTCTTTTGACCACGCATGATGCGGGCGGCCTTTCGGAACGCGATATTCGCATGGCGCACGCAATCGACGCGTTGCTCGATTAAAAGCGCGTTATTTGCCGCGCAGCCAACGGGCTTTGACGAACCAGCCGAGCACCGCAAGGCCAATTACGCCGCAAAAGGCAACGCACCCCCAAAAGGCCCAAGGCTCATTGGCAAAGGGGATGCCTTCGACATTCATCCCCAAAAGCCCCGTCACAAAGGTGACGGGCAGAAAGATGAGCGCGGCAATCGCGATGATGAGCGAGCGTGTGTCAATCAGTTCGGCACGACGATCCGTCAGCTCTTCGTGAATCAAAGCGGCTCGTTCGCGAATAGCCTCAAGCTCTTCCGTCATGCGTGCAGCGCGGTCGGCGGCTTCGCGTAAATGGAGGCGATCATCCTCATCCAACCAGTCCAGCGCTGCCCCGGCCAGCCGTTCCAGCGCCTGACGCTGTGGGGCAATGAAGCGCCGATAAGAAATGGCTTGGCTGCGAATGTCTGTCACTTTGTGGCGTGTTGCAAGAATGCTGCCGCTATCCACTCGCACTTCGCAATCATCCATCGCATCGCCAAGCCCCGCCACTTGCGGGTCCAGCCGCTCACTGGTGATTTGCGCAAAATTGGCAAGCAAATCGCCCGGATCTTGGACGGTGCCTGCTAAGAAACGTTGAACCACGTCTTCCAACGCAAGGGCAGTGCGAAAGCCAAAGCTAATCACACGGCCTTTATCGGCCCAAAAGCGCGTGGAGACGAGAACATCAGGATCATCATCGGGCGTCGTGCCAAGGCCGCGCAGATTGATGACAGCGCCTGCGCCAAACACGTCGGCCCGTGGCCGTGTTTCATGTGCCAGCACTGCTTCACGCGCGACTGGAGGGATGTCCGCTTGGGCGCGCAGCCACGCAACGGCGTCTGCATTGCGGCCGTCAAAATGCAGCCAGATCAGCCCGCCATCACGCGGGATTTTGATGGCCTCTGCAAAACTCAACTCGCGAGCTGTTCCATCGCGATACACAAAGGCGCGCATTACAGACGCTCCAGAAAAATCACCATGCCGCTGGGCGGATGTGCAGGCGGCGCTTCGCACAACTGCCGCGTTGCATCGGCCCGGGCACGATCGACAATGGCGGGTGCCACGCGGGCTTGATGCAGCACGAGGTCTGCTCGGGCGAGCAGGCGGGCTTGCGCCAGTGTTAGATCATCGGGGTCGTCAGAGTGCAGGGGGATATGGTGGAACTGGGCCGTAGCGCCGTCTTCGGGGGCATCCAGCCATGCGGCCACGGCTGCAGCACTGCCCGCGCCAAAGGGATCAAGCGGGCCACCCGGATCAAAGGCGGCGTCAATTGCGCGGCGTCGATCCGCGCCATCGGGCCAGCGCGCGCGCAGGGCCGAGCGCGCCTTGCCCAAGGCCGTTGCCAATCCGCCCAGCGCTGCAGGCGTCATGGCCTCCAGCCTTTGCCGCAGCGCCTTGGCAAGCCCGGCAGAGGCCCCGCCGGTGCCAATGGCAATAATCACGGGATCCCGGTCTACAATGGCCGGCAGCGTGAAATCACAGGCCGCTGCCCGATCGACAGCGTTGACCAGCACGCCACGCGCCTTGAGCCGGGCAATAGCGGCTTCTGCATCGTCATCGTCTTCAATTGCGACAATGGCGAGGGCAGCCTTAGCCTCTTCCCCCACAATTTGGGCGCCTGCGCGTTCCAACAAGCGGCGCTTTGCGCCCGCGGCCTCGCCATCCCCTAACAGGATGACCGGGCGGCCAGACAAGCGAATGAAGACGGGCAAGCTGTGCATGGCAGGGTGATTAGCAGCGGATTTCGCCTGCGCCAAATGCCCGCCGCATCAGGCCCAAATGTCAAGCAGGGATTTCCCTGCCATCCCAGCCAAAGCATTTGCCGCTTTCTGCTGGTGTCAGACCGTCAAGGACTGTGAGCAGTGCCGAGGCTGAGTCTGCAGGCGATATGACTCCCGCGTCACTCCCGCTGCGAAATGGCGCACTCAAGCTGGTTTCGACCGTACCAGGGTGGAGCGTGACGCAAATGGCCTCTGGCCGCGTGCGGGCCAGTTCCAGCGCGACGCCCTTTGCAATCATATTGAGTGCCGCTTTTGATGCGCGATAGCTGTGCCAGCCCCCCAGCCGATTGTCGCTAATGCTGCCCACGCGCGCGGAGAGAAAGGCCAGGACGGCCCGGCGATCCTTGGGCATAATTGGGGCGACATGTTTGGCAATGAGCGCGGGGCCAATGCTGTTGATGGCAAAATTTTCAGCCATCCAATTGGCATCAATTTCGCGAATCGCGCGTTCCGGGCGCTGCCCCTCGCGCGCCAAGAGGCCAGTCGCGACGAGAATAAGCGATGGCGGCCCTGCGTCTGCGGCCCGCTGCACACAGGCGGCAATGCTGGCCTCATCCGTCAGCTCAAAATCTCCGGCTTGGCGGGAAAAGCGAAATACAGGGCCATAGCCCCGCGCCGCCGTAACGTCGGCAAGTGCCGCTCCAATGCCGCCTGATGCGCCAAAGATAAGGGCTGGTCCTGTCATGCGCTTGTTTTGGCGATTTGCCACGCCCCTGTCAGCCCGGCCTTTGGGCGGGGGGCTTGACCCTAGGCCTGCCATCAGCAACCAATTGCAGCTATGGAGAGCTCAGAAACCTTGCTGGCGTCGGACTTTGCGACGCTGTCCGCCCTTGTGAAAGCTTTTGCACAGGAGCGGCCCGACCACCCCGCTGTTGCTGATCCCGATGGGCGAATGAGTTGGAAACAGCTGGATAATCTCGCAGATCGGATTGCCGCGCGGCTGCAGCAAGATGGCGTCGGTCCGGGAGCAGCAACGGCCATTGCTGGCCTTAATTCTGTGCCGCAAGTGGCAGTGCTGATTGGCACCTTGCGCGCAGGCGCGATTGCGGGCCTCATCACCAACACGGCGACGGGCGAACAAATGGCCGCGATGATTGTGGATAGCAGGGCGCGGCATTTGTTCCTTGATGAAAAGGCAGCCGAGTCGTTGGCGGGCCAAAGCTATGGCACGCTAGACCATATCAGCATGGATGACGGGGCGCGGGGCACGCCCTTGTCCGCGTGGATGGCCGCAGACGGCACCGTGCCCGCGTCTGTCGAGATTACGCCTGAGACGGGCTTTAACATCATCTATTCCAGCGGGACGACGGGCACGCCCAAGGGCATTGTCCATAGCCATAAGATGCGTTGGCAGCATATCCAGCGCGGCATTCCGGCTTATGGGCCCAAGGCCGTAACCATTTTGTCGACCCCGCTTTATTCCAACACCACAATGGCCAGTTTTTTGCCGACGCTCGGGTCGGGCGGGCAAGTTGTGTTGATGAAGAAGTTTGACACTTTGGGCTTTTTGCAACTGGCGGAGCGCGAACGGGCAACCAATACGATGCTTGTTCCCGTGCAATATCGCCGCCTGATGGCGCACCCCGATTTTGACCGTTTTGATCTGTCCAGCTTTGTCATGAAATATTGCACCAGCGCGCCGTTCGCAGCTGAGCTGAAGGCTGATATTTTGAAGCGTTGGCCGGGCGGTCTGGTGGAAATTTATGGCATGACAGAAGGGGGCTGCGCCTTCCTGCTTGAGGCGCATAAATATCCCCATAAGCTTCACACAGTGGGCCAACCTGCCCCGGGCCATGTGGCGAAGGTGATTGATGAAGAGGGCAATGAATTGCCCCCCGGATCAGTTGGCGAAATTGTTGGTCGCAGCCCGGCGATGATGACAGGCTATAACAACCGCCCCGATGCCACGGATGCCATGAAATGGTGGGATGCGGATGGGAACCTCTATTACCGCCATGGCGATATTGGCCGAATTGATGAAGATGGCTTTTTGACGCTGATGGATCGCGCCAAAGACATGATTATCTCCGGCGGGTTCAACATCTACCCCAGTGATTTGGAAGCTGTGTTGGCGAAAGACCCCGCGGTTGTGGAATGCGCGGTCATTGGCGCGCCCTCTGAGGACTGGGGCGAAACACCCGTGGGCTTTGTTGTGCTAAGGCCCGGAAGCGATGCCGCTCAGGTGCTGGCCACTGCCAATGCCCAAGTGGGCAAAACCCAGCGTCTTAACCGCCTGATTGTGGTGGATGAACTGCCCCGCAGCCCAATTGGCAAAGTGCTGAAGCGCGAATTGCGTGATCAACTGGCGGGGTAAGGGACAGGCCTGACTTTCAAAATTGTTCGCTTGCACTGCGCCGTTGTCGAGCGCGTCATGCTGAACTTGTTTCAGCATCCAGAGGAACGGCCAATGCCCAGTCACAAGAGTGTGCGGGACGGTGGACCCTGAAACAAGTTCAGCGTCACGTTTTTGCGGGACTTGTAAAGTCCCTAGAACGTCAGACTGGTAATGACAGGCGCTAGGATGCCAGCCCACCGTGTTACGTCTTGGGCCGTCATGATCTGGTCTTGCCGCATTTCTAGCCCCAAATAGGCAATGCCATTGGCCTCGCCATGGCGGTTCATGGTCGCGTTCAACAGCTTACCGGAATAAGGCAGTTGATCGCCCACACAAATGCCTTGCGCCTCTAGGGCGGGGATGGCCTGCCGCGCTGCGCGATCATCTTCATTGTACAGGATGCCAATTTCCCATGGCCGGGCCTCTTCCGGCTTGGTTTGCAATTGCGGCGTAAAGCTGTGCAGTGAAATTAATAGGCGCGGGCGCTGGGCTGTAATTTGGCGTGCAATATGCTGATGATAGGGCCGCCAATATCGGTCAATTCGCGCCTGCCGGTCCTCCGGGCTGATCGCATTGCCGGGGATGCTATGCCCATCACTCATAAGGGGGATGATATGGGGGGCATCTTCTTCGCGGTTGAGGTCCACCACCAGCCGCGAAACATTGGCAAAAATGCCGGGGCAGTTGAGCGCCGCGCACAGCGCCCGGCCTAGCTCTGCCACGCCGCGATCAATGGCAATGTGGTCGGTCAGCAGCTCAGGCGCGATGCCAAGGTCAATATCATCGGGCACGCGGTTAGACGCATGATCCGCAATCAAAAGAAAGGGGCTGTTCTCCGCGCCTTGGGTGGTGCGCCACGCAATATCGGTCATGCCGCCCTGTTGCCTCTGCCGTGCAGAGATGTCACGCTGCAAAAATCATCAAATGGGGTTTTCATGAAGATAACACGCCGCACTGCTGTTTCCGCACTTGCCGTTACGCCCTTTACCCCTGCTTTTGCTAAGTCCAGCCGCCTCTTGGCAGCGGCTGGCAATCCATTGGATGGGCTGGCCGATGGCGTGCTGGCGGTGCTGCCTGAAACTGCAACTTATAATGGCGTGCCGGCGTCCCTCAATGGTGGGCCACTTGCGCGGCGCATGGATGATTATTCCCCGGCGGGGGAGGGGGCCATTCGGGCTGCATATTCCCGTGCCCGGCAAAAGCTAAAAGGCCTGATGCCTGCTGGTTCAGAGGGCGACAAACTGTCGCGTGCCGTGGTGGCGGCCACGCTTGATAATGGCCTGCGGTCAGCCAGCATCGCTTATGGGCGTATCAACCCGTTCCATTTTGCCGGCCATGTGCCTTATGTCGTCAACCAATTGGCAGGGCCGCATATTGATGGCCTGAATGTGATGATGGAGCAGCAATCGCTGCAAACGCCTCATGCGGTTGATGCCTGGATCGAAAAACTGGCGAGCTTTCCCAAGGCGTTTGCCGGGGTGATTGAGAAAATGCGCGCAGATCGCGCCGCAGGTTGTGTGCCACCACGCATCTTGTTGGAAAAGACATTGCCCGTGATCGACGCCTTTTTGGCAGGGCGCGCCGAAGACCAACCATTGATACGCGCTCTGGCGGACAGGATGGCCGCCGCAGGCCTTGCTGGGCAAACGCGCGAGGCGGCTGTGCGCCGCGCCACGCTGGCGCTGGAACGACAGGCCCGGCCTGCTTTTGCGGCGCTAAGGGCTGAGGTGTCAGCGCTGCTGCCTGTCGGCCGGCCCGATGCCGAGGCGGGGCTGTGGGCTCAGCCAGAGGGTAGCGCGCTTTATGCAGCCAATGTCCGCGCATTGGGTGATACGCGTATGTCGCCAGAAGAGGTGCACCGGCTTGGCTTGGAGGAAGTGGCGCGGATCACGGCGCAGATGAATGAGCTGCTGGCCAAACAGGGGCTGACGCAAGGGTCCATTGGGGCGCGGATGTCAAAGCTGGCCTATGATCCTGCCAATCACTTTGCAGATAGCGACGCAGGCCGCGCTGAATTGCTGGACTATGTCCGTGCGAAAGTTGGCATGGCGGAAGGGCTTTATTCCCAATTCCTGCCAGAGGCACTTATTCCGCGACAGGCGCTGGTGGTCAAACGCGTGCCTGTTGCCACACAAAATGGCGCGCCGGGGGGCTTTTATGATGGGCCATCACTCGATGGCACGCGCCCGGGAACCTATTGGATTAACTTGCGCGATATGGCCGCTGTCGCGCGCTTCCGCCTGCCAACGCTCAGCTTTCATGAGGGCGTGCCGGGTCACCATACGCAAGGTGCGGTCGCGGGGATGCTGGGGGAGGCGCCGCTGCTGGTCCGCATCGCCAGCTTTAATGCGTATCAAGAAGGCTGGGCGCTCTATGCCGAACAGCTCATGGCTGAATTGGGCGCCTATGCAGATGATCCGCTGGGCGATCTGGGCCGTTTGCAGGATGAATTGTTCCGCGCTGTGCGCCTTGTTGTCGACACGGGGCTGCATCATAAACGCTGGAGCCGTGAACAGGCGATCCAGACAATGCAGGATTTAACGGGCATTGCGGCCACCCGCGTAACGGCTGAGGTGGAACGCTATATGGCCTGGCCGGGCCAAGCCTTGGGCTATAAGCTGGGCCAGTTGCGCTTGCTCGAGCTGCGCCAAGCCTTTTTGAAGAGAAACGGGCCGCAAGCCGATCTCCGCCAATTCCACGCGATTGTTCTCGAGGCCGGACCCATGCCGCTGGACCTCGTGGCCGATCGGCTCCGCACATTCTGACGGCAGGACGTATTGATATATTATATCATTAGGCTTATAAGCGCTCTCAATTGTAAATTGGAGAGCCCCTGTGCGTCTTACACTTGCCTCTTTGCTTGCTTTGACTGCCACGCCCGTTTTTGCGCAATCGACTGCTGATCCTCATGGCGATCATGGCGGCGATCCTGAGTTGGTGGTAACAGCCATTATCGCCCGCGCGCAGACTGATCTCTTGTCCGGCACATCGGTTGTTGCTGGGGATGAATTGGCCCGCGATGTGCGGCCAACCATTGGTGAAACGCTGACGCGCCAAGCGGGTGTTTCTGCGACATCTTTTGGGCCCAATGCCTCACGCCCCGTGCTGCGCGGCTTTCAGGGAGAGCGGGTGCGGATCTTGTCTGACGGGATTGGCAGTTTTGACGTCTCCAATACCAGTGTTGACCATCCGGTTGTCATCAACCCCATGACGGCCGACCGGATTGAGGTGTTGCGTGGCCCGGCAGCTTTGCTGTTCGGCTCATCGGCAATTGGCGGTGTCGTGAATGTGATTGACAGCCGCATTCCGCGCGCCGTGCCGTCTGAGGGCGTTCATACAGATGCCGGCCTGACATATGGCAGCGCTGCCAATGAACGCTCTGCCAATGCGCGCGTCGATGTGGCTTTGGCCGAGCGAGTCGTGGCGCATTTTGATGGCACTTATGCCAAGTCGGGCAATTTGCGGACGGGTGGATATCTGCTGAGCGATGATCTGCGCGCAGAGGCCGCGAAAAGCGATGAAGCTGAGGTGCGCGCGCTGGCCACGTTAAAGGGTGAGTTGCCCAATAGCGCTGCCCGTACATGGGAAGTGGCTGGTGGCGCGGCCTTTGTGGCAGATGGGGGCAGCCTTGGCTTTTCGATCAGCCATTATGACTCGCTCTATGGCATTCCCGTTCGTTACGCGTTGGACCATGAGGAAGGCGCCGATGCCGAAGGGCATGATAGCCATGCGCATGAAGTGCAGCTGGATGTTGTGCAGACGCGTCTGGATGTGCGCGGCGAGCTAAAGCCCGAAAGCGGGTTTGTCGATACGCTGCGTTTGCGCGCGGGCTATGCCGATTATCAGCATGATGAATTGGAAGATGGCGGCGAGATTGGCACCAGCTTTTACCACAAGGGCTGGGAAGGCCGGATTGACCTGATCCAGCGTGAGCAAGCCGGGTGGACGGGCGCCATTGGCGGCCAAGCCTTGGTCCGCAAGCTCCATATTGTTGGGGAAGAGAAATATCTGCCGCGTATCCGTGCGGAAAATTTTGGCCTGTTTACTGTCCAGTCGCTTGATTTGGGGGCCTGGCGCGCCGAGGCAGGCGGGCGTGTGGAGCGCGCAACGGCCAAGGCAGATGCAGATGTGGACTTGGGCACGGCGCAAGCCGAACGTCGCTTTACAGCCGTGTCCGGCTCGCTGGGGGCCGCCTATGAAGTCACACCCGGCTGGCGGCTGGGCGTGAATAGCTCGTACACACAGCGTGCGCCCTCTGCTGAAGAGCTTTTCCCCAAGGGCCCCCATGCAGGCACGCAGGCCTATGAGATTGGGGATCCCAATCTTGCGAAAGAGACATCTAAGGGGTTGGAATTCACGGTGCGTGGCAAAACCCAAGGCTTCAGCCTGTCTGCCTCGCTCTATCATAGCTGGTTTAGCAACTATATTTATGAGCTGCCCAATGGCGACATGGAAGACGGCCTGCCCGTTTTTGAGTTTCAGCAGAACAAGGCCCGTCATTATGGTGCGGAAGTCGAAGCCTCATTGGGGCTAGGCACGTTCGGCGGCTTTGCGTTAACGGCTGATCTGGTGGGGGATGTGTCGCGCGCAACGATTGTGGCGCCCGCCTCCAAATTGCCTGCGCCGCGCATTCCGGCTCTGCGCTTCTTGGGCGGACTTGAGGCCCAATCCGAAAAGCTTGATGCGCGCGTGGAGACAGAATGGGTGGATGGCCAATCGCGCCTTGCCCCATTTGAAACTGCAACGCCGGGCTATACGCTGGTCAATGCCAGCGTCGCCATCCGGCCTTGGGGCAAAGATCGGCCAATTAGCCTCATCTTGTCCGCGAATAACATCTTTGATGTCGTGGCGCGCCGCCATGCGAGTTTCCTGAAGGATTATGCCCCACTTGCCGGGCGTGATCTGCGCGCCACGCTGCGCTTTGGCTTTTAAAGAAAAAGGCCCCGGACCAAGGTCCGGGGCCAGAGTTTCTGATCTGAAATCAGATCTTAGCTCTTAAAAGTCGATGCTTGCCCGCGCATAGAGATAACGGCCGTTAAAGCCGAAGGGCGAGAAGATCGAATACGGGATATATTGCTGGTTCGCCGGATAGACCCCGCCGACAGATGCCGGACGCGGGCCAAAGGGCGAGCGATCCGGATAGACGTCAAACACGTTATCCGCGCCAACTGCCAAGTTCAGGCCTTTCATGGGCTTGAAGCGCAGTTCCAGATCCGTGATCCACTTGGCCCGCAGGAAGATATCATCCGGGCCATATGCCGTCAGGCTGGTCGGGTTGGTGATGGGCGAGGCAGAGCCCGGCGATGTCACCTTGCCATAGCGCGTGGTGCGGGCCGTAATCCCGAAATCACCCACATCGCCATCCAAGCTCAGCACCACCTTGTCACGCGGCTGGCCTTCGGTGAACCGAAGCCCTTCCACACGCCCAAAGAGGATGAGGTTAGGAATGGTCGCCAACGGGCCAAGCTGGTTCTTGCGCTGCAAGATATTCTGCTTGTTGTAGTTATAGGCGGCCGTGGCGGTCCAAGTGCCAATGCCCTCAACAGGCAGACGCCAGTTCAGCACGGCATCTACGCCCTGTGTCCGAGTGTCCAAACCATTGATGAAGAAGCGTGCAGCCCCCACTGAGTTAAAGCCATTGGCATCCAACACGGCCTTAACGGCTGCGTTGACGGCAGATGTGCCGCTGCCTGCTGCCCCAAGATTTTCCGTGAGGACGATCCGGTCCTTAATCTTGATGTTATAATAATCGACGGTCAGCGTCAGCGCCCGCAATGGGCGTGCTGTGAAGCCTGCTGAGAGGTTGGTTGATTTTTCCGGCTTGAGATCCTTTGATCCCAATGCGCGGGCCACTGGGCTGTTCACAGCCACCGTCGAGATATCAACGGGCACCCCAGCAATGAAGTTGGTCGATGTGGTGCTGAAATACTGCTGATGCAGCGACGGCGCACGGAAACCATTGGACACCGAGCCGCGCAGAGCAAAGCCCGACGCAATCTCATAGCGCGCAGCAAATTTGCCATTCACTGTGTCGCCAAAGTCCGAAAAATGCTCATAGCGGCCCGCCAACGTCGTGGTCAGCCCCGTTACAATTTCCGTATCCAGTTCCGCATAAGCGGCCATGGAATTACGGCTCTTATCCGTCCGGCTTGCCGTTGGGATGCCCGGGAAGCCCTGTGCACCAGCGGCCGCGGCACGGCCGGGGAAGCTGCACATGCCCGAGGTCGCGTTAAACACGCCCTGTTGCGTCGTGCAGTCTGCAGCCGTCGTCACATAAGAGGCTTTGAAGAACGGCCCGATGGCAAAAGACTGGGTGTCACCGGGGCGGATTTTAAAGCCTTCATCGCGATATTCGGCACCAAAGGCGACCGTGAGTGGCTTGGCAAAGCCGACATCATATTCGCGGCTTACGTCCACATTGGCGAGATATTGGCGATAGCCCAATCCGCCTGCATCAAAGCTGCGGGCGCTGGCGGGGCCAAAGCTGGTGTTGAGCGAATTTTCAACGCGATAGTCAAAGTTATTCGCGCCATAACCCAGCGACGCATCAATGGTCCACGTGCCATTGCTACGCAGGCCAATGGTGCCAGCCCGGTCCGTCAAATCAGAGGCAATGAAGGGCAAAAAGCCATCGGGCGTCAGGCCAACGAAATTGGCATTGGTGGGCGCAGTGCCCGGCGTCAGGACCGACCAGTCACGGTTGGCTGCCGCATTTTGCTGGCGATAATTCGCCGCACTCAGCGAGTCACGCTGGTTGTAGCTGCCAAAAGCGTACAGCTCTAACGTGTCGTTCAGCTCAACCCCGGCATTGCCGAACAGGATGTAATCATCCGCCTTCGGGTCGCCAAAGCGGAACTGGAGGCGGTTGAATGTCAGCTCGCGCGGATCAAAGCCCGTGGTGGGGCGGATGTAATTTGGCCGCAGGTCAAAGCCCTGACGGTTTGTATAGCCGCGATGGCGATATTCCGCCGTGACGTTCACATAGCCTTTGCCGCCAAATAGCGGCAGGCCGATATTGCTGGCAACAGCATAGCTTTCGCCATCCTTGGCCTTGCGTTCCCCATCAGTAATCGCTTGGAAATAGCGGCTGTCATTGGCGTCCAGCACGGGCTGGCCATTTGACGTGACAAGGCCAGTGACATTGGAAACGCCAGCAATGGTCGTATCATAACGGCCATAAGACATGGTGGCGCGGCCACCTTCGCTTGCCTTTTTCAGGCGGATGTTAATGACGCCGGCAATGGCATCAGACCCATATTGCGAAGAGGCGCCGTCGCGCAGCACTTCAATACGTTCAATGGCAAGGGCGGGAATGCTGTTCATATCAACAGCAGCAGACCCACGGCCCACAGTGCCGTTGATGTTCAGCAAGGCTGAAACGTGGCGGCGCTTGCCATTGACCAGAACCAGTGTCTGATCGGGCGAAAGGCCGCGCAGCGTGGCTGGGCGCAGTGCGTCAGACCCGTCGGCAATGGCCGGCTGGGGGAAGTTGAAGCTGGGCACCAACTTGTTCAGCACGCGGTTTGTTTCAGTTTGTCCGCCTTGGGTAATGGCATCTGCAGACAGCACATCGACGGGAACCGGTGAGGATTCCAGCGTGCGCGAGGTGCTGCGCGTGCCAGTAACGATGATGGTGCCAGCATCGTCAGCTTGGGGCTGGTTGGAGCCGCCTGTTTGTGCGCCGGCTGGCGTGGCAAGGGCCAGCGCAGACAACGAAGCCAAAAGGCTCGTTCGGATGCTGGTGTGTCGCAATATAGCCATGGTGAATGTCTCCCTGACATGAATGATGATGATGGCCCAGTTTGCTCCGGGCGCTTTGCCTGCGTCGGCCAATCAGCCGCTGCAGCGTTTATCTTCAACGTCCTTTTGGCGGCAATCGTGCCGCTGCGTCTCGCAGTCTACCGGAAAGCTGCAGGCACCAAAAGCCAGATGATTTCATTTTTGTGACAAGTGTGTCTTTTGGGTGCCATGCTGGGGTGTTGTGTCCACGCTCAGCGCAAGCGGCTTGCCAAAATCCACCAGTTGGGATGGGCCGCTTGAATGGCCGATGCGGCCCGATCCCTATCGTCCAAAGACGCCCAAATCCCAAAACACGTAGCGCCCGAGCCGGACATGCGCGCAAGACAAAGGCCTGGTTGTGCCCGCAAGTCCGCCAGAACATCCCCAATGCTCGGCACCAGCGCCTGCGCCGGGGCTTCCAGATCATTGCGGCCGCTCTGCCAGTCCATTGGAGTTAAGGGGCCATGGTCTATGCCATCCCATGCTTTGAATACCGGGCCGGTGGGGCAGGGCTGACGCGGATTGACAAGTAGAATGGGCGTGCCCGTCAATCCCGCGTCCACTGGCGTCAGCTCAGTGCCGGTGCCAGTGCCAAAGCAGCTTTGGGATCGTAAACAGCTGGGGACATCGGCCCCAATTTGGGCGGCGATGTCATGCAGCAGGCTCGTTTCTGTGGCCACGCCCCATAGCTGTGCTGCCAGCCGCAAGGCCGCCGCCGCATCAGCTGAGCCGCCGCCAATCCCTGAGGCAATTGGCAATCGCTTTTCCAGCGTGAAGGCAAGGCCGCCTGACACGCCAATGGATTGGGCCAAGAGGCGCGCCGCGCGCAGGACCAAATTATCAGTATCGGCCGCAAGCTCCTCAGCAAATGGCCCCGTCATGCGAAGAGAAAAATCTGGCGCCAGACGGGCGGACAGCTGATCGCCATCTTCTGCAAAGGCAAAGAGCGTTTCGAGCGCATGATACCCATCTGCCCGCCGCGCCCGCACATGCAGCGCGAGGTTGATTTTTGCATAGCCAGTGTCGTTGATTTGCACGGTCATGTGGCCGAGGCGCTACTTGGCCATATTGGCGTCAGTCAGGCCAAAATCCGCCTTTTCCGCCAGCCGAGCTTGAGCGTCCTCTGGGGCAGTGAGTGCTGCCGCCCGCCAGCTATATCGGGCCTCTACTTTGCGTCCAACGCGCCAATAGGCATCGCCCAGATGCTCATTAATTGTGGGTTCAGTGGGTTCTGCGAGCGCCGCTTTTTCCAAAATATCGACGGCCCGGTCAAAATCACCAGACAGAAAATGCGCCCAGCCCAGGGAGTCTGTAATGGCTGGATCCTCGGGTTTCAGGGCAGCTGCCTGAGAAATAAGATCCTTGGCTTCGGCAATTTTTATCCGGCGCTCCAAAAGGGAATAACCCAGAAAATTCAAAAGACTGGGTTCCTTGGGTGCCAATTCGATGGCCGCCCGCAAATTGGCCTCTGCCTGGGGCCAATCCCCCGCTTGCGCCAATGCATTGCCGTGCAACATCAACAAAGCCCAGCGCTCAGGCGCGCCCGATTTTTCAGGGGCTGCGAGCGCTTTTGCATAGCTTGCTGCTGCCGCACCATGTTTGTCCAAGCGTGTCTGAATGTCACCAAGGCGCATAAAATCAACACTGCGTTGGCTGAGGTCGGCGGCGTGTGCTGCCAGTTGTTCGGCTTCTGCGCCTCGGCCCAAGCGTTGATACAAAGCCAATCGGCTTTCAAAGGCAACGCCTGCATAAGGGCTATCTGCCTCGACACCTGACATTGCAGCTAAGGCTTCAGCGTTTAAGTCATTTGCGGCAAGCGACTGGGCTTCTGCCATCGCCAGAAATGGGCTGCTGGGGTCAAGAAAGCGGGCATAACGGGCGAGCGTCATGGCGAGGCGAGGGGCATTGTCGCGCGCCAAATCTGTCGCCAAGCGTCCATAGAAAAAGGCAAGGCCACGAACTGGCGTGTCAACAGCACCGCCAATAGGTCGATTGGCTGCCAGCCGGTTGCGTGCAGCGACAAAGCTGGCATCTGTGCCGACCAATAGGCTTTGTGCCGTTGCTTTATCACCCAATTTTTGAAGCGTGGCTGCAGCCGTAATCCGCGTCACGCCGGCCCGTGCATCGCCGCGAGGGGACGATCGGATAAGCGATATAGCTTCTACAGTGCGGCCAGCCAGCAAATCGGCCAGCGCCCGTTGTTCCAAGATAAGGCCAGTATCGAGGCCCTCTCCCCCCGCAACGCCAAGCTGCGCCGAGGCATTGGGCGTCCCTGCGGCCAGCCCGACCCAGCTGCGCAAGATGGGCGTCAGGAAAAGAAGCTTCTTGTCTGTCTCTAGCCGATCAATCAGCGTCGTCGTACCCGGCAGATTGCGCGCCTGAAGCCGTATGCCAATGAGCAACAAGCTGGCATCAGGTGGCAAGCCATCAGTTTGGGCAAGCGTTTCGGCGGCGGCAACGGCTAAGTCCCGATCGCCACTTTCCACGGCTTGTCGCAAAGCACGTTCTGCAATCAAGCTATTGCCGGGTTCAGCAATCAGCGCTGCGGCGTAGGCGGCGCGTGCCGCAGTGCCATTGTCCTGCGCCTCGGCCATGCGCGCCTGAACATAGGACTGCAAAGCGGAGGGCGCTGCCGGGCGCGCAGCCAAAACGGCTGTCGATCCCAGCAGCAACAGGCCCAGATTACATATTCGGGTAATTGGGGCCACCGCCACCCTCCGGGGTGACCCAGTTGATGTTCTGGGTGGGGTCTTTGATGTCACATGTCTTACAGTGGACGCAGTTTTGTGCGTTGATCTGCAAGCGTGGCTCCCCTGTTTCCCGGCCCACAATTTCATACACACCCGCGGGGCAATAACGCTGTGCCGGCTCATCATAAAGCGGCAGGTTGATCGTCACGGGGACGTCCGGATCCTTCAGCTGCAAATGGCAGGGCTGGTCTTCTTCATGGTTGGTATTCGACAAGAAGACTGAGGAGAGGCGGTCAAAGCTGATAACGCCATCGGGCTTGGGATAGTCAATTGGCTTATACAGGTCTTTCCGGCCCAACTGCGTATGGTCAGCATGGTGCTTCATGGTGATTGGCAGGCCGATGCCCAAGGTGCGCATCCACATATCAATGCCCGCCAGCACCGTGCCCAGATCATTGCCATATTTGGCAACCGCAGGCTGAGCGTTCTTCACCAGCTTCAGTTCCTTGGCGATCCAGCTTTCATTGAGGTTGGCCTGATACTCCGCCACCTCATCATGCGCGCGGCCCGCCGCAATGGCTGTTGCAATGCTTTCTGCGGCCAACATGCCAGACTTCATGGCCGTGTGGCTGCCCTTAATGCGGGGGACGTTTACGAAGCCAGCCGAACAGCCAATAAGCGCGCCACCTGGGAACGCCAGCTTCGGCACAGCCTGCCAGCCGCCTTCGTTAATCGCGCGTGCGCCGTAGGAAACGCGCTTGCCGCCTTCCAAAATCTTGCGGATTTCCGGGTGCTGCTTCCAGCGCTGGAATTCCTCAAACGGGAAGAGGTGCGGGTTCTTATAATCCAGCGCCACGACGAAGCCCAAAGCGACTTGGTTGTTCGCTTGGTGATAGAGGAAGCCACCGCCCCAGCTGTCGCTCTCTGTCAGCGGCCAGCCTTGGGTGTGGATGACACGGCCGGGCACATGCTTATCCGGGTCAATATCCCACAGTTCTTTCATGCCAATGCCGTAAACTTGCGGCTGGCAATCCCGCTCCAGATCAAATTTGGCTTTAAGCTGCTTGGTCAAATGGCCGCGCGCGCCTTCAGCAAAAAGGGTATATTTGGCGTGGAGTTCCATGCCCGGCTGATAATCAGGCTTGTGGCTGCCATCACGCGCCACGCCCATATCGCCCGTTGCTACGCCTTTGACCGAGCCATCGTCATTATAGAGCACTTCGGCAGCCGGAAAGCCGGGGAAGATTTCCACGCCGAGATTTTCGGCTTGCTGGGCCAGCCAGCGGCAGAGATTGCCAAGCGAGCCTGTATAAGTGCCCTTATTGTGCATCCAGCCCGGGGTGAAGATGTGCGGGATCGCCATATGCCCCTTGGCTGACATCACCCAGTGATGGTTTTCCGTTACAGGCACCTCGGCCATTGGGCAGCCATTTTCTGCCCAATCTGGCAAAAGCTCTTCAATGGCCTTGGGGTCAAAGACAGCGCCTGACAGGATATGTGCGCCAACTTCTGATCCCTTTTCCAGAATGCAGACTGCGAGATCGGCATTGAGCTGTTTCAGGCGGATCGCAGCGGACAAGCCTGCCGGGCCACCCCCCACAATCACAACGTCATACGGCATCGATTCCCGTTCGCTCATGGTCTCTTTATCTCCTTTGCAGCCGGCTTGTCTTTGCGGTTCGGCCCCTAATCCATTTGGCAAATAGCGAAGCGATTGCAGTTGACCAACCAGAATTATGCGGGTTGAAGGCAGAGCGTGACTGGGATGAACTCTTTTTCTGACGCGCGGCGCATTGCGTCGGCCCTGCGCTGGTGGGAAGAGGCGGGCGTTGATGTGTTGGTGGAGGACATAGCAGAGCCCTGGTTGGGCCGCGTGTCAGCGCCCATTGCGCCCTCTGGACAGGCCGAATCCCCGGCGGCAGCTGCCCCGATGCCCGCCGCAGTGCCAGCCCCGGCGGCCGCACCCGCGCCGCGCGCACTGCCTGAAAACCTGGCTGATTTTGTCACTTGGATGATGACAGATCCGTCCGTGCCTGAGCCTGGGCCACCTGCCTTGCGCTTGCGTCCCTTTGGTGCACCCGGCGCGCCATTGTTGATTGTGACGGATATGCCCGAATTGGGCGATGCCGACTCGGGCCAATTGATGTCAGGCGCTGTTGGTCAACTTTTTGAAGCCATGCTTGCCGCAATGGGGCAGGATCGGCAGTCAGTCTATTGCCTGCCGCTCTGTCCCGGCCGACCCCCAACCGGGCGTTTACCAAATTCAGCGCTGAAAGATTTAGGAGATCTGGCGCGCCATCACATTGCCCTGGCGGAGCCAAAGGCTGTTTGGCTGTTAGGCCAAGCGACGAGTCGTGCCTTGATTGGGGCAGATTCGACAGCGACTCTAGACAAAATAGGCCAGAATATTAACCACTTCCGCGGTAAGGTACCTTGCATTGCCAGCCTGCATCCGCGCCTGTTGCTTCAGGCGCCGCAGCGCAAAGCTTCAGTCTGGAAGGACATGCAGGTGCTTATCGGGGGATTGACTTGAGACGTTTTGCTGGACTGCTTGCCCTAAGCCTATCAACTGTTGCGACTGCCGCTCTGGCAGCGCCTGATGTTCCGCTTGCCGGCAGTTTTGTGTCCAACTTTATCCCGCAATTGGGGCCCAATGCGCGCCAGCGGTATAAAGATGTTTTCATCGCCATTCGTGAGGCGCGGTGGGATGAGGCACAAGCGGGCTTAGACTCAATGCCTGAAGGTCCGTTGCACAATGTTGCGCGTGCCGAACTCTATCTCGCCAAAGGCTCCCCCAAGCCAACGTCTGAGCAGCTTATCGCTATTTTGCAGGACGCCCCTTATCTGCCGCAGGCGCCACAACTGGCGCGGCTGGCGCGGTCGCGCGGCATTATGGCTGATATCAGCCTACCCGTTGTGCGAGATCTTATTTGGCTGGGCAGTGCCCCCCGTCGGTCGCGCACAGCGCAGACGAGTGATCCGGCTGCCTCCACACTCAATGCGCGCATCCAGCCTTTGATTAAGGACAATCTGCCCTTTGAAGCCGAGGCCGTGGTCTTGGATAATGAGGCGCAATTGTCGCTCGAAGGGCGGACAGAATTGTTCCAGCGTGTCGCCTGGTCGTACTTCATCACAGGAGAGGATGAGGCGGCTCGCCGCGTGGCGGCCAATGCGCAATTGGGCGTTGGTCAATGGGCCGCGCAGGCAGATTGGACGCAAGGCCTGGCTGCATGGCGCATGGCAGATTATGCAGCGGCATTGGTGGCGTTTGAGTCTGCAGCCCAGCGCTTTCAGGATGCCGATATGGTGTCAGCTGCCCGGTTCTGGGCGGCGCGTGCGGCCACAGCTGCCGGGCAGCCGCAAAAGGCTGAGGCGCATTTGCGCGCAGCTGCCCGATCCAATGAAACATTTTATGGGTTGCTTGCCACCAACCGCCTTGGCCTGCCCGCCAGTTTCCAGAAAGTGCCTGACAATATTGCCGAGGTTGAAAATCTGCCCAATGTCCGGGCGGCGTTGGCGCTTGCCGAAATTAATGAAATGGACCTCGCAGATGAGGTGATCCGCTGGCAGGCCCGTATTGGCGACCCGCGCAAACACGCAGCGCTTGCCACTTTGGCAGGCCGTATGGATATGCCTGCCACGCAGCTATGGCTGGCACATAATGGCCCGGCCGGCGCCCAGGCACCCGCCTCGGCACGCTACCCTATGCCGCGGACATGGCAGCCAGAGGGCGGCTGGCGGATTGATAAGGCACTGGTCTATGCCCATGCCCTGCAGGAATCCCAATTTCGTCCAGCAGTTGTGAGCCCAGCAGGCGCCAAAGGCCTTATGCAAGTCATGCCCGGCACGGCCGCCATGATGGCGCGTCAAAAAGGGCGCGACACAGTCGGCTCGCTCAATGACCCGGCGACCAATATGGAATATGGCCAAAGCTTTATTGAACGGCTTCGGGATATGCCAATTACTGGCGGCATTCTGCCCAAGGTGATTGCCGCCTATAATGCCGGCCCACAGCCCGTGGATGTCTGGAACCAGCGGGCGCGTGATAATAGCGATCCGCTGCTTTATATTGAAAGCATCCCCTATTGGGAAACGCGCGCTTATGTGACCATTATCTTGCGCAATTACTGGATGTATCAACGCCAAACGGGGGAGCAGACAGCCAGCCTTGCTGCGCTATCCCAAGGGCTGTGGCCGCGCTTTCCGGGCTTGCCGGGGCCAACAGCCGTGCGGTCAGACCGGTCAGGGACACGCGCGAGCGCGAATTAAGTATCTCGGGACAGCACAGGTCTGAGCCGCCGCTCGATCTTTTGTTCTTGAAATGTTCTAAATCGCCTGCCAAGTTGAGGCAATGGCCGATCAGCGTCCTTCGCGCATAGCTTTTCCGGTGCCCACGGGGCGTGGCGCACCTCGGAATGATTGTCCCCAGCGTTTTGGTTTGGCGGCGCGGGATTTGGATGGCGACTGGCTGGATCAGGCGGAACAGATTGACGGCGGTCTGCCGCCCTTGCGCACAAGCGTTCAAGTGGAGCGGCCCAAGGTAATTCTCACGCGCAATACCAGCCCAGACGTGCCTTTTGATCGGTCCATCAACCCCTATCGGGGCTGCGAGCATGGCTGCATTTATTGCTATGCCCGGCCCAGCCATGCCTATCATGATCTGTCGCCGGGGCTTGATTTTGAAAGCAAGCTCTTTGCCAAGCCCGATGCGCCGGACTTGCTGCGGCGCGAATTGGCGAAGAAAGGCTATCGGCCCGCCCCCATTGCTTTTGGCACCAATACAGATGCCTATCAGCCAATTGAGCGGGACTGGAAAATCATGCGGGGCTGCCTTGAAGTTCTGGCCGCCTGCAACCATCCGCTGACCATTACCACTAAGTCTGATCGCGTGGTGCGTGATGTGGATCTGCTCGCCCCGATGGCCGCCAAGGGGCTGGTTGCTGTGTCGCTTTCTGTCACCTCGCTGGACCCTAAGGTCCACCGCACGCTGGAGCCCCGAGCCGCCCGGCCAGAGCGTCGGCTGGCGGCCATTCGCGCGCTGCGTGCCGCTGGCATTCCTGTTCATGTCAACGTTTCGCCTGTGATCCCGGCGATTACCGATGCGGAGATAGAGGCCATTCTTGAAGCTGCAGCAGAGGCGGGCGCTCAGACCGCTAGCTATATTCCGGTCCGCTTGCCGCATGAGGTTGCACCGCTTTTTCGTGCATGGCTTGATGTGCATTACCCGGACCGGGCTGCCAAGGTGATGGCGCAAATCCAATCACTGCGCGGCGGGCGGGATAATGATCCAGACTTTTTTAGCCGCATGAAGGGGGCGGGGGTTTGGGCGCAACTGCTGCGCACACGCTTTCGCCTCGCGTGCCGCAAATTGGGGCTGAATGAACAACACATAACTTTGAGGACGGATTTATTCTGCCCGCCCGAAGGGGATCAGTTGCGCCTGATTTAAAGCATGGGCTTGGGCTTCGGCCTTTTGCCGAAACCCAAGCCCATCTGCCTTAGGCTGCTTGCAGCGCCTTCAACTGGTAATCCTTATATTGTTTGCGCAATTCTGCCTTTTGAATTTTGCCCGTGCCTGTGTGCGGCAGGCTATCCACAAACAGCACCTCATCGGGCAGCCACCATTTGGCAACCACGCCAGCAAGGTAATTGGTCACGTCTTCTTCGCTCAACGAGGCCCCTTCCTTGCGGACAACCAGCAATATGGGCCGCTCATCCCATTTCGGGTGATGCACGCCAATCGCTGCCGCTTCCGCAACCCCGGGGCAGCCGACAGCGGCGTTTTCCAATTCAACCGAGCTAATCCATTCGCCGCCCGATTTGATAACGTCCTTGGCGCGGTCGGTAATTTGCATCGTGCCATCGGGGTGGATGACGGAAACGTCGCCCGTATCAAACCACTGGTCTGCATCGGTTGCATCGGCCTCTGCCTTGAAATAGCGTTTGACGACCCAAGGCCCGCGCACCTGCAATTTGCCTGAGCTGGTGCCATCGCGGGGCAGAACAGTGCCTTCATCATCCACAATGCGCAGTTCGACGCCAAAGGGCACGCGGCCTTGTTTGCAGACGACATCGATCTGCGCCTCAAGCGACAGATCATCCCAATCATAGGTTGGCGCCCCCATGGTGCCAATGGGCGAGGTTTCAGTCATTCCCCATGCATGGGCAACGCGCACGCCTTGCTTCATCAGCCGCTCAATCATCGCGCGGGGTGCGGCCGAACCGCCAATTGTCACCAGTCGCAGCTTGCCCAAGGAGGCATCGCCGCCCGCTTTGGCTGTTGCGTCCAAATGTTGGAACATGGCCAGCCACACTGTCGGCACGCCAGCAGAATGCGTTACCTTTTCCTGCAACATCAGGCCGTGCAAGGTGGGCGCATCATTGGTGGTCGAAAAGACGAACTTCACGCCTGCTGCCGCGCCCGCAAAGGGCAGGCCCCAGCTGGCGGCATGGAACATCGGCACAATGGGCAACAGTACTGAGCCACAGGACAAATCAAACACGCTGGGCGCAATTTCGGCCATGGCGTGCAGCATGGTGGACCGGTGCTGATACAGAACGCCCTTGGGATGTCCCGTGGTGCCGCTGGTGTAGCAGAGCATGCAGGGGTCGCGCTCATCGCCCATCACCCAGTCAAACTGGCCGTCCATTTCGGCCATCAACGCGCCATAGCTGTCGGCACTGTCGAACACGATATAATGCTCAACGGTTTTGAGGTGTGGCTTCAGCCGATCAATAACTGGTTGGAACTGGGCGTCATACATGAGCACCCGGTCTTCGGCATGGTTCATGATGTAGATCAGGTCTTCATCAAACAAGCGGACATTCACGGTATGGATCACGCCGCCACAGCCAATTGCGCCATACCATGCCGCCAAATGGCGATGATGGTTCATGGCAAAGGTGGCAATCCGGTCTCCCGGTTTCATGCCCCAGCGGGCGAAAACCTGCGCCAGTTTGCGCGCTTCCAGTGCCACGCCGGCCCAGTTGGTGCGTTCAATACTGCCATCGGCCCAACGCGTCAGGATTTCGCGATTGCCGTGTTCGCGCGCCGCATAATCAATCAAGTGGCTAACGCGCAGATCCCAATCCTGCATATATCCGAGCATAAGTGTCCTCATCCCAAGTGACTGTATTTTGCAGCAAGATGCCGCCTCATTGTCCGCTGTGCAAGGCCAGTCTTAAGCGCAGGGCGAGCAGCCGATTCGCGTTTTTCGCGCAGATTGTCAGTGGGTTTGGTTTGGCGCTGCGTTGAATCGAGTGAGTCTGTCGGTGAAGTGAAATCCTATCGCAGCTTATCCCAACGACTCATCCACTCACCGCTGTTCGCTTGGCGACCAACCGGGCAACCGGCAGGGAGGCTGCATCACTTGCCAAAGACCAAAGGGGTTTCTCAATCGTGCGTCACATCAAAATCATTGCAGCTGCACTGATGGTGATTTTCGCATCGTCTGCCCCGGCTTATGCGCAGTCGGCCCGGTTTCTGCAGTGCGTCACCTTCGCGCGGGCTGCCTCGGGGATTGAGCTGCGCGGCAATGCCTATAGCTGGTGGGGCCAAGCTGAAGGCCGCTATGATCGCGGCCAGACACCGCGTGCAGGCGCTGTCATGGCGATGCCCAGCTTTGCCGGTATGCGCAATGGCCACGTGGCTATGGTCAGCAAGGTGTTGAATGATCGCGAAATTTTGCTGACGCACGCCAATTGGTCGCGCCCGGGCATGGTGGAACGCAATGTGCGTGCCATTGATGTTTCGGAAAAAGGGGATTGGAGCCGCGTGCGCATTTGGCATGCAGGGTCTGGGGATCTGGGCATCACCAGCTACCCCGTATCAGGCTTTATTTATAATCGTGACGAAGCGGTTCGTCTGGCCGACAAAAACGGCCTCTCATTGGGTGATGATATTCGCGCCTTGGCCGCGCTCGAAGGTTAAGCCTTACTCGCCCTTTTGGGCCGCGCTTAAAGTGCGCGCTTCATCTACCACCAAAATTGGCACCCCATCGCGAATGGGAAAGGCAAGCCGGGCGGCGTCTGATATCAGCTCTTGCTGTGCGTCATCATAGCGCAACTTGGTCCGCGTGAGGGGGCAGACCAGCATGGCGAACAGCTCTGGCGTCATTGCAGCGTCACGCGGCTATCGCCGTCATGTCGGCCAAAAAATTGCATCAGCTGCACAATCAGGTCAGCACGGCTTGCCAAATCATCGGCCTCAAGCAGCGCTTGTTTGGCCGCTGGGTCAAAAGGCGCGACTTGCGCGATGCCGTTGACCAGCGCCTCATCATCCAAGCGCGAGACAGCTTCCCAATCCACGACATAGCCTTGGCGCTCGGCAAATCGCCGCGCTTCGCGCTCAATGCTCGATCGTTCCAGCAGACCCAAATTAGGGTCTGTCACGTCGTCCACCAGTTCGGCCTCTACTTGGCGAAAGGCTGTGGTCACTTCCAATTCGCGCATCAGGCGAAAGCGCGATTGGCCTTCCAGCACAATATTATAGCGCCCATCGTCCAGCGCCTCGACATGGACGATCTTGCCCACGCAGCCCATGTTGAACAGCGGCGGCAAGCTCTCTGCTGAGCGGGGCTGGACCATGCCAATGCGCTGATCAGTCGATAGCGCATGTTGGACCATGGCCCGATAGCGCGGCTCAAAAATATGCAGCGGCAAATGCATGCGCGGAAACAAGACCGCGCCAGCCAGCGGAAAAACCGCCAATCGGGTCCGCGTATCGACGCTCATCCGAACAAAGCAGCTGACAGCTTGCGCCGTGTTGCCGCCACCCAAGGATCTTCCAACCCAATGGCTTCAAACAGCTTCAGAAGCTGTGTACGCGCCGCGCCATCATTCCATGCTTTGTCTGCGCGGATGATGTCGAGCAGGGCATCTGCGGCGCCATCGCGATCGCCTGCCGCCATTAAACCGCCGGCAAGTTCAAAACGGCCCTCATGATCTTCAGGGTTTGCCGCGACACGCGCCCGCAAGCCGGCGAGATCGTCCACGGGCTTGGCATCGCGCGCCAAGGCCAGCGCGGAGACGGCACGCGAAAGAGCAGGGGCTTTTTTCTGCTCGTCTGACAGGGCGGACAGCAGCGCCTCGGCTTCGTCTGCGCGCCCCGCCGCAATCAGCGCGCGCGCCAAGCCAGACAGCGCCTCGGTATTGTCAGGGGCCATTTCGCAAATCTGTTGGAAAATGCCCAGCGCGCGGTCTGCATCGCCTCCAGCCAGCACCTCTTCGCCCATGGCAAGCAGGGGCTCAATTTCTTGCGCCTGTGCCTGTGCTGCCCCTTGAATGGGCAGCTGCTTTAGCATCTGGTCTAACACACGCGTGATCTGCGCTTCCGTGCGGAACTGCGTCATATCGGCCACCAACTGGCCTTGAAACACCGCATAAACAGTGGGGATGGATTGAACACGGAACTGCGCGGCAATTAATTTTTGTTCGTCAACATTCACCTTGGCAAGGATCACGCCCTTGTCCGCATAGTCAGCGGCAATTTTTTCTAAAATAGGCGTTAACTGCTTGCACGGGCCGCACCACTCTGCCCAAAAGTCAAGAATGACCAGCGCCGTCATTGAAGGTTCAATGACATCGCGGCGGAATGCGTCTAACGCCGCCTTCTCATCTGCGCTCATGCCCAAGCTGGCCAAATTCAACCTCCTCTTAATCTACCCAACCCCTATGTGGGGATGCGCTGGGCAGAGACAACCCAAAAATAAATCGCCCCTATGTGTCTGCAAATTCCACAAGGCAAAAGCGCCAAACTCCTGACATGTCAAAAATGCTGATAGATGGGGTTGCAAAGCGTTTAAGCCGCTGTTAACAGCCCGGCTCCCGCGCAGGACAGACTGTCCGCGCCAACGCCAGAGCGGGCGTAGCTCAGGGGTAGAGCACAACCTTGCCAAGGTTGGGGTCGAGGGTTCGAATCCCTTCGCCCGCTCCAGTTTTCTGACACCAAGCACATATTTAGAAAACTGTTGCGCAGTACCCTGGCCCATTTGCCTGGGCTGGGATTTTACAAAACTCTGATCGATGATGGCAAAGTGCAGTGCGAACCTATGATTACGGGCGTTGTTGGCTTGCATGAGGTGGATGGGGCATTTGCGGCTCTTGGCGATCCAGAACAACACGCAAAAATCTTGGTTGATCCGACAAAAGGCGTTTGACGCTCGCCGCTTGCTGGCAGGTCATAGGCCAGCTTTAGAGGAGCGGCCTTAACAAAAGAGCCATCGCCCCCAAGCTGATGGCGACGCCATGGGGGACGTCGGGCGTTGGTTGATGGCGCAGCCGGGCATGGCCCAGCATGACAAGGCTAAGTCCGAGATGAACCACATCGCCGGCGCCAGCGCGATCACAACCAGCACCACCCAGTTCGGAACAATCCGATGGCGGATATCCGTTGCCATCGTCCAGGCCAATGTCAGGCTGAGCATAACAGATAGAAGATTCTGCAGATGTGCGTGCGGGTTCTCGCGGGCATGACCAGCCTCGACCGAAAGCCCGGCCGAATGGCACGCATTAGGCGCGCTTGAACCGCGATAATTTTCCAGACAGGACTTTTACAACCTGCGGCGACACGGAATACAGCGTCATGCGCCGATCAACTTCACTCCGCGTCGAAATGAGGATGCCATCTGCCAAAAGCCGCCGGGCGATATGATTGAACCCAGCTTGCGACGCATGAATAATGCCAATGATTTCACTTGCCGACAAAGGGCCTTGTTCAAACAGGCACAAAACAATTTCAAACTCGAGCGATAGTGCCCGAACGTTCAGTTCTGCCTCAATTTGACGCGTTATACGGTAAAGGCCGATCATTGTAACGACTCATAAATTAATACTAATAATCACTTCCGATAGGGCACTTAACGATCCTTGTCATGAGTTAAATTGAACCGTTTTGCATATCATCAAGTTGTTTCCAGGCTTTGTGTGATGTCGGGTCACTTATTTTTTGCAGGCCCGCACCTTTGAACCTATAAGACGATTGATCGCTTGCTCAATTTAGATACAAACCTTACATATTATTTCAGCGGCACGAAGCGAGGCGGTTGTTGTCAAAAACCGGCGTTAACCGCGAATGGAATGCCATAGTCTGCTGCAAGATTTGCAATCCAAAACTGGGCTCGGAGCTCTCGAGGCAGCCGGCGGCATCGCAAAAAACGCAACCTCCTGAGGGCGGAGTCAATAGGCTGGTTTTGAGAGACCTAGGCAATTATCCATAACCACCGGATATGGGAAGCCCACATAAATATACTGACCCTGGCTTGGCAGCGGGGCTTTTTGGTGCGATCAGCTTCGGCCAAATTCAGACAAATTGAAATAGAATTGTTGGGGGGGATTATGAGCATTTTTGTAAATCGGGGTCGAGCGTGCCTGTATCTGGGCTGTTCGTTGCTAGCACTTTCTCCCACCGCCGGATTGGCCCAGTCTGCTTCTGGTGCCGCAACCGGGTCCGCCGCTAAAAAGGCGGAGACGGAAGAAATCGTTGTTGTGGGCAGCCGCATTGAAGGCGCCAAGATTTCGGGGGCTTTGCCGATCTCGGTTCTTGGGGAAGACCGAATTTTGGCGACGGGCAGCGTGTCTGGCGATGATCTGTTCCGGTCTCTTCCGCAGGCTGGCGACGTGCAATTTCAGGAAGCCCGCACCACGGGCAATTTGAATGATGCGCGCGGTGACAATGCTTCAATCAACTTGCGCAGCGTTGGTACGGGCAACACCTTGGTTCTGCTCAATGGCCGCCGCATGATTTTGACACCGGGCACGCAGACCGAAAATTTTGTCCCTGTGCAAACCGTGAACACCAACTCAATTCCTGTTGGAGCCACCCGGCGCGTGGAAGTTCTGCGTGATGGCGCGGCGGCTATTTATGGTGCTGACGCTGTGGCTGGCGTCGTCAATGTGGTTTTGGATAACAAGTTTACTGGCCTGCGGGCCGATGCGCGCTATGGCTTTGCTGATGGCACCAGCGAAGCAACAGCGGCCTTAAAGGCCGGCATGACAACTTCGTCTGGCGGGCGGCTGATGGTGTTTGGCAGCTATACCCACCGCACCCCGCTTTATGCCAGCGAGCGCGATTTTTCGGCGAGTGAAGATCATCGCGCCGGCATGGTCGGCACGCCGTGGGAAGGCGATACTGCATTTGACAACCGGTCCACCTCGTCGCCTTGGGGCAGCTTTACGACGGTTCCAGTCGTCACAGTAAGGCAAGGCACGGCCACATTGACGTCAAGCGGTGTCTTCCATGTCGAGCCGACATCGAACACCGCGGCAGGCTGCTCGAGCACGGTGTATGCCGGTAATCTTTGTCTGAAGAGCGGGACAATCACCGGCACGGCAGACCGTGTGCTGCGCTATGATGAAAATCCAGATCGCACCAACCGCGGTGGCCTTGATCGCATCAACATCTTTTCGACCTTCAGCCAAGATCTCGGTAATGTCGAACTCTTTGCAGAAGCAGGCTATTATCATGCCAAGCTGCAAGGCCAGCGTGAACAATCTGCCCCGCTGACCAGCGCAGTCATAACCATTCCGGCCAGCAACTATTATAACCCCTTTGGCGCGACCACAATTAATGGCGTGGCCAACCCGAACCGCCTGCCTGGCCTGACGGGCGTGCCAGATGCTGGCTTGCCACTGCGCATTACAACCTACCGCCCAGTTGATACTGGCCCCCGCACCTTTGAGGTGACGGATGACAGCATCCGCAGCCTGATTGGGGTGCGCGGCCAATGGGGCGATTTCAAATGGGAGTCCGCTGCCTCTTATTCCTGGGCCCGCACGGACGATCATACGATGAACCTGATCAGCAATACGCTGTTCCAAGCTGCGCTCGCCAAGTCGACCCCGGACGCCTATAATCCGTTCAACGGGGGCAATCAGACAGCTTACTCGCTGGGCGATACCACGCCGAGCAATGCGGCCACCATTCAGTCTTTCCTGGTTGATGCGCATCGCATCAGCGAAACATCACTGGCCACAGCCGATTTGCGTATTTCTAACCCGCAAATTTTTGAGCTGCCCGGCGGGAGCGTGGGTTTTGCCAGCGGCGTTGAAATTCGCCGGGAAACTTATCTCGATGATCGGGACAAGCGCCTGGACGGCACTGTCACATACACCGACAGCGTGACTGGCATTAAATACGGCACTGACTTGATGGGGGCGAGTCCCTCGCCAGATGTTAGCGGCCGGCGGACGGTCAGCTCAGCCTATGTGGAACTGGCAGTGCCACTGGTCTCAGAAGATATGAACGTCCCGCTTGTGAAATCGCTGGATGTCCAGCTGGCTGCGCGCGATGAATATTATTCTGACTTTGGCAATGTGCTGAAGCCCAAGGTCGCGGGTATCTGGTCCGTATTTGAAGGCCTAAGCTTCCGGTCTTCTTGGTCGCAAAGCTTCCGGGCCCCAAATCTGGCGCAGTTTTATAGCTCGGGCGTCCAAGTGTCGAACACGCGGACCGACTTTGCAGCCTGCCGGTTGAACAACACCACCTGCACTGGCGTCAGCACGCTGGAAGTTCGCTCGGGGAACAAGAACCTAAAGCCTGAAAACGCTGATACTTTGTCATTCGGCGTTGTCTTGCAGCCAATCCGCAATCTGACAGTCACTGTTGATCGTTGGTCGCTGAAGGAAAAGGGCGTTGTTGGCCTGCAAGGCGCGCAGAACCAAATTTTGTTCGATTTGCTGGAACGCCAAAATGGCCGCACCAATCCCAATGTTGTGCGCTTGGCACCTGTTGGCACGCAGGTTGTGGGTGATCTTGCCTATGTGCAGGATGATTATTTCAACCTCGGTCCGCGCACGCTGCGCGGATTGGACATCGCTGTCAGTTACACTGTGCGGGATACCCCGCTTGGGACCTTTAATCTCGATCTGGCCGGATCGAAGCTGATCAAATGGCAGCAGGACGCGTCTGATTTGCAGGCGCAGCTCATTGCTGCAAATGCGGCTGGTAAATTCGGCACGGGCATTGCGATCAGCCAGGCTGGAAGCCAAGTGAAGGTCAATGGCAATCCGGCATGGCGTCTGTCAGGCAATCTCACCTGGAATTCAGGCCCAGTGACTGCGGGCGTGTTGGTGAACCATGTTGGTCCGGTCTTTGATACGGGGCCTGCCCTGATCAATGGCGAATATTACACCTTGCCGGGCGTCACGACCGTGAACAGCTATGTCCAATATCGCTTTGACAAATCGGCCGGCATGCTCTCGGGCACGCGCGTCCGAGTTGGGGCACGTAATATCTTTGACAAAGCGCCACCTTTGGCGTCAACTAACTATGGGTTCCTTGGGTCAGTGCATGACTCGCTCGGCCGGTTCGTTTATTTCGAACTGTCGAAGGATTTTTGAGCTCACGCGCAACAGCGCATGGGGAGTGGGGGGTAGCGGCGCCGGTCTGGCGCCGCTAATCCTATCAAATGCGCCTACGCCAAATTGAAGTTTTTCACGCGGTCTACGCGAATGGTTCGATCAGCGCGGCTGCGCGCGCGTTGAACGTGTCGCAACCTGCTGTCAGCAAGGTGTTGCGACATACCGAGGCCCAATTGGGCATTAAACTATTTGATCTTGTCCGCGGTCGGCTGGTGCCATCTGACGAGGCCCATGCCTTGTTTCGCGAAGTGGATGAGGTGTTTGATCGTATCGCTTCGCTGCAATTGACCGCACAAAATTTGCGCGCCTCCGGGGCGGGCCATTTGCGCATTGGGGTTGTCCCATCATTGGGGCTTGAAATTGCGCCTCGCGCTATTGCCGCGTTTCGCGCGAAAAACCCAGACGTCACCTTTAGTGTCAGAACGCTGCACCATAATGATGTTGTCCGCTCGCTTTATGAGCGCGAATGTGATTTGGCGATTGGCTATGATCCGCCGGATCATCCCCGGATGCGTCAGAAAAAGCTCGCCAGCGCGGCGCTGTATTTGATGGCGCCAAAAGGGCAATTTGGGGCGGACCGGGATGCTGTGGCCATCACTGAACTTAACGGGCTTGATATGGTCAGCGTCACGGGCAGCGGACCTATTGGCGACTTGGTGACGCGGGCTTTTTCAAAGGCACAAATTGAGGCGCGCGAGATTGTCTCGGTAAGCACCTATTACATCGCAGCAGCGCTTGTCCGCTATGGGTCGGGTGTCGCAATTGTGGATGCCTTTACCGCACAAGCAATGGCCACAGATGGCTTGGATGTCCTGCAGCTCACCCCAGAGCTCAATTTTGGTGTATGTGCGGCTTGGCTAGAGGATCGGCCCTTGTCAAAATTGGGAAGCAAGTTTGTCGCGTCTGTTGAAGACGTGCTTCTCCACAGGCGCGCGGCCGTGCAGCCTTAACCTTTGGCTATGGCTAACGGCCATATTTCGTGACAGGTGAAACTTGCTGACACGCCCCCGCATGTTAGCGTGATTTTCATGATGGCTGAGGCAAAAAGAAACACAATTGGGGCCAAGGCATCTGTCCTTGTTATTGGGGCAGGCGTTGTGGGCGTTGCGACAGCCTATGCCCTTGCGCGGCGTGGCTTTTGCGTAACCATTGCAGATCAAGCCTCGGGCGTTGGGCAGGGGGCCTCCTTCGCCAATGGTGCCCAGCTGAGCTATGCCTATACGGATGCATTGGCGACACCAAAATTGCTGCGCCACATGCCAGCGCTTGCCCTGGGGATGGACCCGGTCTTCCGCCTGAAACCCAGTGTTGATCCCGGCTATATCTCCTGGCTACTGCGCTTTGTGCGCAACTGCACGCGGGCGCGTGCGCTGGAAACAACTATGGCAGGCTTGGCCTTGGGCCTTGAATCCCGCTTGGCCTTGCATGATCTCCTTGCCCAGCATCCGCTAGATTTTGGATATGAAGCGCCCGGCAAGTTGCATCTGTATAAAGACGAGGCTGGATTTTCTGCGGCCGCAATTTTGGCTGAACTCAAAGGCACGCACGGCGCCGTTCAACATGTTTTGAGCCGGCAAGACGCCTTGCAGCTAGAGCCTGCTTTGGCCGCTTATGCGGATGATTTTGTTGGTGCCCTCTATTCCCCGGAAGATGAATTGGGGGATCCGCATCGCTTTTGCCGGACGCTCTTGGATGTTCTGGTGCACCGCTATGGTGTTACGTTACGGACTGGCGTGCGCGTTGCTGATATTGGGACCTCGGGCGGCCAAGTGATTGGTTTTGCCGCCAATGGAGAGCAAATTGTGGCAGACCATATCCTCATCTGCGCGGGGCTTGGGTCAGCGTCTTTGCTGCGCCGCTTTGGTCTTGGCTCGGCCCTGATGCCCATGAAGGGCTATTCCATCACGGCCCCACCTGGCGCACACCCGCCCAAAACCAGCATTACCGATGTTGCTCGCAAGCTGGTTTTTTGCCCGCTCCAAGGCGCAATTCGCATTGCCGGGCTTGCGGAATTGGGTGAGCACAATCCGGCCCTTGCCGCTGACCGATTGGCCGTGATGGTAGACAGCGCCCAAGCAGCTTTTCCTGAAATGGCCCAATATGCTGCGCCGTCTTCTATTTGGGCAGGCATTCGCCCGATGACGGCGAATTCGCTGCCCATTATTCAAACAGTTGCGCCAGGCATTACGGTCAATATTGGCCATGGTATGCTGGGCTGGACTTATGCCATGGGGTCTGCCGAACGGGCGGCGCACTGCCTGCTGGCTGCGAGCAGGTGAGAGGGGAAGTAAGAAGATGAAACAAGCACTGTCTCAATTGGGCCGCGCGGCACTAGGGCTGGCCTTGGCCTTGGGCCTGACGCTGCAACCTGCGCTTGCCCAGAAAAAGCAACTGCTGGAATATCCCAGCATCCATTCCCCCGTGGTGGGGGAAAAGGGCATGGTTGTCTCCCAAAATGCCATGGCATCGCGCGTGGGCGCGCAGATCATCCGCCAAGGGGGCAATGCTGTGGATGCGGCAGTTGCCATGGGCTTTGCGCTGGCCGTAACGCTGCCGCGGGCAGGCAATATTGGCGGCGATGGCTTCATGCTTGTGCGCGATGCCAAGACAGGCAGTTTTACCTTTTTTGATTTCCGCTCCATCGCGCCACGGGCTGCAAAGCTGCGCCTCTATGTTGATGGCAATGGCAAAGAAACTGCCGAGGCCAGCAAAGGCTATCTTGCCCCATCCGTGCCGGGCACTGTGGCGGGGCTGTACATGGCGCATAAGCGCTATGGCAAATTGGCGTGGGCTGATGTTGTGGCGCCCGCCATTGCATTGGCGCGCGATGGTATTCCGCTGACGCCCGACGAAGCCTTTGTTTTTGAGTGGGGCAAAGAGCGGCTGTCAACGAGCGCGACAGCCCTTGCGACCTATTACAAGCTCGATGGCACGCTGTATCGCGCCGGAGAAATCATCAAACAGCCTGACCTTGCATGGACGCTAGAGCAGATTTCCGCCCGCGGCGCAGATGGTTTTTACAAAGGCCCAGTGGCGGACCGTATTGCGGCAGATATGAAAACACATGGCGGGCTGATTACGCTGGCGGACCTTGCCAGTTACAAGGCTGTAGAGCGCCAGCCTTTGCGCGGCACCTATCGCGGGTTGGATGTTGTGACAGCACCTCCCGCCAGCGCCGGTGGTGCAACGCTGCTCAATATGCTCAACATTCTTGAACATTTTCACCTTAAGTCCAGCGGCGCTGGTTCTGCCCAATCGCTGCATATCATGGCCGAAGCGATGAAGATGGCTTATGCCGACCGCTATCAAGTCCTCGGCGATAGCGATTTCGTGTCGATGCCAATCAATGGCTTTATTTCAAAAGCCTATGGGGCAAGCCGCGCCAAGCAAATTGATCCCAATAAGGCCCAGCCCGTCAAGCTGTTGGGCCGGGGGGATCCGATGAAGTTTGAAAGCCCTTCGACCACGCATTTCTCGGTGGCGGATACTGAGGGCAATGTCGTCTCCACCACCTATACGCTCGGTGCAGATTTTGGCTCGGGCGTGATGATTGCGGGCACAGGCATTTTGCTCAACAATCAGATGAACAATTTCAGCCATGAGGCCACAGTGCGCGCCTTGCGCGAAGGGAGGGCGCTGCCGCTCAACTCCATGGCGCCGGGCAAGCGAATGCTCTCCACCATGATGCCAACGATGGTGTTGAAAGACGGCAAGCCGTGGTTGGTAACGGGCACGCCAGGCGGCAGCACGATCATTGATACGGTGCTGCAAATCGTGGTGAATGTGGTCGATTATGGGTTGAATGTGGAAGAGGCCACGCATCAACCCCGCATCTTTCAAGATGCCAGCGATACGCTGCGGGTAGAACCCAATTTCAACCCGGATACCGTCCGCCTGCTGACCCAGATGGGCCATAAGATCACATCCGATGAAACCATGGGCAGTGCCCAATCCATCATGATTGATAAGGGCCGCTTCTTAGGCGCCGCAGACCCGCGCCGCCCCGGCGCACTCGCTGTCGCACCCGAACAATTGGGGCATTAAGGGCATTGTCCAGACGGGGGGCGGCGCAGCAAGGGTTTGCCCCCCGCACGGCCCGTGGGCTCGCCTTCGTCCAGCGCGATTTGGCCGTTGACCAACACAAAACGCATACCCCTCGAAAATAGGCTGGGCTGGGCATAATCCGCCCGTGGCGCAAAGCGATTGGGATCAAACACAATGACATCCGCAAACGCACCCGGCTTCAGCTCCCCGCGATCGACGAGGCCAAAGCTGCGCGCGGTGCGCACCGTGCTGCGTTCAATAAAGCTGTGCAGGGTCAAGACCTTCTTCTCGCGCACATAGGTGGCATAGGCCCGCGCGAACGAGGCGTAATAGCGCGGATGGCCTTGCGAGGCGTCAGAACTGGTCATCACCCAAGGCCGCGTCATAAAGGCGGCAATATCCGCTTCGCTCTGGTTGAACGAGGCAATGCTCGTTTCCCGCACGCGCAACAGTGCAAGAGCTGCGTCGACTGGGCTCTGGCCCGTCTCCTTCGCCACGGCCTCTAAAGTTTTGCCCTGCGCGGCTTTGGGCCCTGCAGTAATCAAGATGGCTGCAGGCCCGCCGCGCTTGCGCAGATTTTCGGCAATGTCGGCGCGTAGCTTGGTCTGCAGGGTTGCATCGTCAAAGCGTGCGAGCATCGCGGCGCGCCCGCCATCCTGCGCCCAACGGGGCATCAACGCGGCGGACAATTGTGTGCCCGAGGCGGACCAAGGATATTGATCTGCCGTTACCTTAACGCCCGCTTTTTGCGCGGCTTCTATCTGAGCAATAATCTTTGGGGCTTGGCCCTGAACATCAACGCCCAGCGCCTTGATATGCGCAATATGCACGGGGATGTTGGCCTGCCGCCCAACGTTCAGCGCCTCTTCAATCGCGCCAGACAGGCCAATGCTATAGCTTGATTCATCGCGGATATGGCTGTCATACAGCCCGCCTTTCAGCGCCGCTGCCCGCGCCAACGCAATGACTTCATCGGCCCGCGCAAAGCTTTGCGGGGCATAGAAAAGCCCAGTTGATAGGCCCAATGCCCCTTGGCACATGGCGCGCGATACAAGGGCGGACATATCGGCCATTTCCTTGGGCGTAGCCGCCCGGTCTGCGGCCCCCACCACTTGCGTGCGCACCGCGCCCAGCCCGATATAGGCGGCGACATTAATGCCGATCTCGCCCACACCTTCGGGCCCCAATGTCTGGATCAGGTCAGGCGCGCCCCAGCCGTCTACGCCAATAAAGGCAGTTGTCACGCCTTGGGTTAAAAAGGGAAGCACCAGCCGCGCCGCCGGATCGCGAGATGTTAGCGCGGCATCGGCATGGGTGTGCGGATCAATAAAGCCGGGGGCAACAATCAGCCCCTTGGCGTCAATCACGCGGCCCGCGCGGACATCCAAATGCGGGGCAACTGCCACAATCCGATCACCCATAATGGCAACATCGCCGTCAAACGGGGCGGCGCTGCCCGTGAACACCGTCCCGCCGCGGATCAGCAGATCAACTGCCCCCGGCTCCACTGCAGCCTGTCCAGGGCTTGCCAGCCCTGCCACTCCTGTTGTGAGGACAAAGGCCGTTGCAAGGCGCTTGATAATCATAAACATCTCCCCCGCTTACTCTAGCAGGGTGTGGCTGGGGTTCAATTGCGCCCCAGCCGCTCCGCCACGCGCGGCCAGAGGATGGAAAGCACCAGCCCGCCCATGACGAGCAGGGCGGCTGTGATTTTCCATGTCTGCATCGGTTCTCCCAAGACCAGCGTGGACGAGATCATGCCGAACACTGGGACCAGCAGGGCAAGCGGGGCAACTTGGGCCGACGGATGGCGCGAAAGGAGCCAGCCCCAAATGGCATAGCCAGACATGGTATTGCCCACGGATTGCCAGACCACGGCTGCCCAAGGGCCCGGCCCAGCTTTGGCAAGGCTGGTGAAAATCGCATCCGCCCCTTCCATCGCAAATGCGAGGATGAAGAGTGGCGGGATCGCAAACAGGCTCGCCCAGACGACATAGGCCAGCATGTTGATCTGCCCCGCCGCGCGCGAGACCATATTGCCGCTGGACCAGCTGATTGCCGCACCAATGACCAGTGCAATCCCCAAGGGCGTGGTATGGCCATCAGTATGCGTCAGGATAACGCCCAAGCCCGCCAGCGCGAGGGCCAGCGCGACAATCTGGAACAGGCGGACGCGTTCCTTATGCAGGATCAGCGAGAAGAGAATAGTGAAAATGACCTGCGTCTGCACGACCAGCGAGGCGAGGCCCGGCGTAATATGCCCCTTCATGGCAATGAACAGCAGGCCAAACTGCCCGCCGCCAATTAACACGCCATAGGTTGCCAAATTGCGCCAAGGCACATTGGGGCGCGGCAAAAACAGCGCCGCCGGGAAGAAGGCGAGGCTATAGCGCAGCGCCGCCAGCAGCAGCGGCGGAAAGCTATCCAGCGCAATGCGGATAATGACGAAGTTTGAGCCCCAAACCGCCATGACAAGCACGGCGGCCAAAAGGTGCAAACGGGGAAGCCCCGCTGATGCGTGCGGGGCGCCCATTTACGAGGCGTCGGATGACCGCTTGGCGCGCTTGCGCTCGTGCGGATCAAGGTGAACCTTGCGCAGACGGATGTTCTGCGGCGTCACTTCAACCAGCTCATCATCATCAATATACGCAATGGCTTGTTCCAGCGTCATCCGCTTGGGCGGGGTGAGGCGGATGGCATCATCCTTGCCGCCCGAGGCCCGGAAGTTGGTCAGCTGCTTTGATTTCATCGGGTTGACTTCAAGGTCATCCGTTTTGGCATTTTCGCCAACAATCATGCCTTCGTACAGCGTCTCACCCGGCGAAACGAACAGGATGCCGCGCTCTTCCAGAGGGCCAAGTGCATAGGCATTGGCTTCGCCTGCGCCGTTTGAAATGAGAACGCCGTTCTTGCGGCCTTCAATTGGTCCTTTGTGCGGGCCATATTTTTCAAACAGCCGGTTCATAATGCCCGTGCCGCGCGTGTCCGAAAGGAATTCCCCATGATAGCCAATCAGCCCGCGTGACGGCGCGGAGAAGGTAATGCGCGTCTTGCCACCGCCCGAGGGACGCATATCAGTCATTTCGGCTTTCCGCATGTTCATCTTATCAATGACTGTGCCCGAATATTCCTCATCCACATCAATGACGACAGTTTCATAAGGCTCAGTGCGGGCGCCATTTTCCTCACGGAACAGCACGCGCGGACGCGAAATGCCCAGTTCAAAGCCTTCGCGGCGCATGGTTTCGATGAGAACGCCCAGTTGGAGTTCGCCACGGCCGGCAACTTCAAAGCTGTCCTTATCGGCGCTTTCGGTCACGCGGATGGCGACATTGGATTCTGCCTCGCGGAACAGCCGGTCGCGGATCATGCGGCTCGTCACCTTCGTGCCTTCGCGGCCTGCCATTGGCGAGTCATTGACGGCAAAGCGCATCGAGAGCGTTGGCGGATCAATGGGCTGCGCCGCAATCGGCTCGCTCACGCTGGTGTCAGCAATGGTGTTTGCCACTGTCGCGACGGTGAGGCCCGCAATGGAAACAATGTCGCCCGCCTTGGCTTCATCTACTGGCACGCGCTCTAGCCCGCGGAAGGCAAGAATCTTAGAGGCGCGGCCCTGTTCGATCACATTGCCGTCAGGGTCCAGCGCGTGGATTGGCATATTGACCTTCAGCGTGCCGCTATCAATGCGGCCCGTGAGAATGCGGCCAAGGAAATTGTCGCGGTCCAGCAGGGTCACCAAGAACTTGAACGGCCCATCTTCATCGGCCTTAGGCTCAGGCACATGGCGCACGATCGTTTCAAACATCGGCTCCAGCGTGCCGTCGCGCAAGCTGGGGTCGGTATTGGCATAGCCATTGCGGCCCGAGGCATAGAGGACGGGGAAGTCCAACTGCTCATCCGTCGCATCGAGCGAGACGAACAAGTCAAACACTTCGTCCAACACTTCCTGAATGCGCTCATCCGGACGGTCAATCTTGTTGACGACCACAATCGGGCGCAGGCCAAGCGCCAGCGCCTTGCCGGTTACGAACTTGGTCTGCGGCATTGCGCCTTCGGAGGAGTCAACCAGCAGAATAACGCCATCGACCATCGAAAGGATGCGCTCTACTTCGCCGCCAAAGTCAGCGTGGCCGGGGGTGTCGACAATGTTGATGCGCGTGCCATTCCAGTCCACCGAGGTGCACTTGGCAAGAATGGTAATGCCGCGTTCCTTTTCGAGATCGTTCGAATCCATCGCGCGTTCTTCCACGCGCTGATTGTCGCGAAAGGTGCCCGATTGGCGGAACAGTTGGTCAACAAGGGTCGTTTTGCCATGATCGACGTGCGCGATAATGGCCACATTGCGGAGGCTCATGCGGATCTCTAAATGGAGGAAGGTTGCGGTTCAGCGGCCGCCCCTAGCCTAGTTTGTGCGTTGCGGCAAGCTAAGCTAGGAGAGCCAGATGCTTGCCCGTTTTCTGCCTGATCGATTTGTGCTGTTGCTGATTGTCACAATTGGCGTTGCCAGCCTGTTGCCTGTGCGGGGTTTTGCCGTGCCGATTGTGTCGGCTCTGGCGAATATCGCGATCTTTAGCTTGTTCTTTTTTCATGGTTTGCGCATCGCGCATGACGCGGTTTGGGCAGGCTTGCGCCATTGGCGGCTGCAGCTGGCCGTGTTGGTTTTTGTTTTTGGCGCGATGCCGCTTTTGGGCTTTGGCCTGTCGCGACTAATGCCCACTATGCTGCCTGCAGAATTATGGTTGGGCATTTTCTTCCTCTGTGCCTTACCGTCCACAGTTCAGGCAGCAATTGCGTCATCCTCTATGGCGCGTGGTAATGTGGCCGCGTCAGTTATTGCAGCGGCGCTCTCTAATCTCTCAGGCGTGGTGCTAACGCCGTTGGTGCTTGCCGCGCTTGCCAGCACCAGCGGGGCGGGGGGCGATTTATCGGCCATTGGGCGCATTGCCACGCTGCTGCTTTTGCCCTTTGCCTTGGGTCAAATCGCCCGGCTGTGGCTGGCAAATTGGGCAGACCGCCACAAAGTCTGGATTGGGCGGCTGGATCGCACAACGATTTTAATCACTGTTTATGTCGCCTTCAGCGCGGCAGTGGTGGATGGCCTGTGGCAAAAGCTGGGCGCCCAAGAAATGGCGCTTTTGCTATGTGTCATCTGCTTGCTTTTGGCGCTGGCCTTTGCGGGAAGCTGGGCCTTGGGTCGGGCCCTTGGCCTGTCTCGCGAAGACAGGATTACGCTGCTCTTTTCTGGCGCGCACAAAAGCTTAGCTACAGGTGCACCAATGGCGCGAATTTTGTTTCCAGCCGCGCAAGCCGGGCTGATTGTGTTGCCGCTCATGCTCTACCATCAGCTACAACTCACAGTTTCTGCATGGATTGCAGCGCGCATCGCACGAAATTAATCGATCTGCGAAACGAACAAGGCTAGGGGGGCTTGGTTATGACTGCCAACGAGCATCCACGGGTCGCCATTCTTCTGCCCTGTTATAATGAGGCAGCTGCTATCGGGCAGACCATTGCTGATTTTCGCGCTGCGCTGCCGGGCGCGAACATCTATGTCTATGACAATAATAGCTCAGATGGCACGGCCGAGATTGCGCGGGCGGCCGGCGCCGTTGTTCGGACAGAACGGATGCAAGGCAAGGGCCATGTCGTCCGTCGGATGTTTGCGGATGTTGAGGCCGATATTTACGTCATGGCGGATGGCGATGCGACTTATGAGGCAGCGGCTGCCCCCGGCTTGATTGCGCTGCTGCGTGAAGAGCAGTTGGATATGGTGGTCGGCGCCCGCAAGTCAGAAGTGGAGGCCGCCTATCGGCCTGGCCATCGGCTGGGCAATAAGCTGCTGACGGGGATGCTCGCTTGGCTCTTTGGTCGCACCTTTACCGACATTTTGTCAGGCTATCGCGTCTTTTCTCGCCGCTTTGTGAAAAGCTTTCCTGTTTTGTCAGAAGGCTTTGAGATTGAGACGGAAATCAGCGTCCACGCGTTGGAATTGCGGATGCCCGTGGCCGAGCGCATCACAGCTTATGCCGCGCGTCCAGAAGGGTCGGAGTCCAAGCTGAACACCTACCGCGATGGGTGGCGCATCCTGATGATGATCCTCACGCTGTTCCGCGTAGAAAAGCCGCTGGCCTTTTTTGGGTTGATTGGCGGCGCGTTGGCCGGGTTGTCGATTGGCTTAAGCATTCCCTTGTTCCTGACCTATTTTGAAACGGGGCTGGTGCCGCGTTTCCCAACGGCCATTTTGGCAACGGGTATTATGCTCTTGGCGTTCCTCAATGGATTTTGCGGGCTTATTCTCGACACGGTCGTGCGTGGCCGGCGGGAAATGCGCCGTCTGGCTTATCTGGCCGTGAAGGCCTGAGATTATGTCCGCTGCAGTCTTAAAGTCCGGCAGAGAGCGGCTGTTATGGCTCTGCTTGGCGCTGGCGTCGACGCTGCCTTTCATCATTGCGCCCATACCAGTCCTGCCAGATCTCTTTACCCATATTGGCCGCTATCATGTGATGAACCATCAAGGCGATGCGTGGCTCAGCCAATATTACGCCTTTGATTGGCATATTTTGGGTAACCTCGGCATTGATGTGCTGATGGCTCTTATTGGTCCTTTTATGGGGACCGAGCGGGCGGCCTTTTTCCTCACAGCGTGTATTCCGCCGCTCATGATCTGGGGCCTGTATCGACTGGCGCGGGCGCGTTTTGGCCATGTGCCGCCAGCTGCCTATCTGGCTTTGCTGCCAGTCTTTAGCTTCACTTTTTTCCATGGCTTTGTGAATTACTGGCTGGGGGTTGCGCTGGTGTTCCACGTCGCGGCGTCTTGGATGGCAATTCGCGAGAAATCTGCCCCCATTCGCATCGCATTTGCGCTGGTTGCCGGGGTGCTTGTGTGGCTCTGCCATACATCGGCTTGGGGCATAATGGGTGTGCTGATTGCCGCGATTGAGTTTGATCAGCGAGTCAATTGGCGGCGTTTTATTTGGACCATGGTGCCTTGGGCCTCGCCGCTTATACCCATGATTGTGTGGCGGAACACCAAAGGCGGCGGCGCGCTATTTGATCGCTGGTTGTGGAAAGAAAAACTGTCCGGCGTTGTGAATTTGTTGCGCGCGGAATGGCAAATTTTCGACATTGCGTCCGTTGTGCTGCTGTTGGCTCTTCTGGTTTGGCTGTGCTTCAGCCGCCGTGTGATGCGCGACCGGGCCTTGCTGCTCTGCGCGGGTGCTTTGTTCGGCTTATCCATCTTGCTCCCGTCAACGGTGCTCAGCTCTTATTTTGCGGATGTCCGCCTTTATGCACCTGCGGTGATGATTGCCTTTTTGGGGATTCGTGCCGTGCCGGAGCGTTTTGTGCGGCCCTTAATCATTTTGGCCAGTGCGTGGTTTGGGCTCCGAATTGCAGAAACTTCGATTGGGTGGAGCCAGCGGGGCGCCGAAATGGAAGCGGATCTGGCAGCACTCGACCAGGTGCCCATGGGTGCGCGCATTGCCGTCCTCGGCCATAGCAGCGAATGTGGCGTCTGGCCGCTGGGCGGGCGCAGTCACGCGGCCAGCCTTGCCATTGCGCGGCGCAACGCCTTTGTGAATACGCAATGGGATATTCCCGGCCAGCATTTGATGCAGCCTATCTATAATCTTGGCCGGGGCTTTAATGATTCCAAATCAGCCGAACTGTTTAACCCCGTTTATGGCTGCCCGGGCAACCGCGTCAGAACCTTTTTGCGTTATTTGCCGCGGGATCGATTTGATTATGTCTGGATATGGGAGGCCGATGCGCCTGCAAGTGCCCTTCATTGGCTGACACCGCTCTATACCGGACCAACTTCGCGGCTTTATGCTATACGTAAATCGACCCCAGCTCGATCAGGGGGTTGAACTTTTCGGCTTGAGGCCGAACATAAGGGTAAGACTCAAAGCAAAGGACTGTCCATGCATCCGCACGACGCGTTGATCCCCATCGTTATTGAACAATCGAATCGCGGGGAACGCAGCTTCGATATTTATTCGCGCCTGCTGCGTGAGCGCATCGTTTTTGTGACGGGCGGTATTGAGGACAATATGGCCTCGGTCATTGTTGCCCAGCTGCTGTTCCTCGAGTCGGAGAATCCGAAGAAGGATATCTGGATGTACATCAACTCGCCGGGCGGGGTGGTGACAGCGGGCATGGCGATCCATGATACAATGCAGTATATTCGGCCCAAAGTGGGCACTGTGTGTGTCGGGCAAGCTGCCTCAATGGGATCGTTCTTGCTCTCAGCAGGTGAGCCGGGGATGCGCGTGGCGCTGACCAATTCGCGCATCATGATCCACCAGCCTTCGGGTGGAGCGCAAGGTCAGGCAACTGATATTGCCATTCAGGCCCAGGAAATCCTCAGGATTCGGGCAAGTATGAACAAGCTCTACTCGAACTACACGGGCAAAGACATTGAGACGATTGAGAAAGCCATGGAGCGTGACAACTTCATGACGGCTGATGAAGCCAAGGCCTTTGGTCTTGTGGATTCGGTGTTTGATAAGCGCCCACTCGTCTCGGACGATACACAAGGGTGATAAGATTTATTACGCAGTCAGGTCTAATTAAGCCATTGTCGCTATGAAATCTGACTGTAACATGGCCGCAAACGTGGCGGGAAGGTTCTGATGACCAAGTTGAGCGGCAGCGATACCAAGAGCACGCTTTATTGCTCGTTCTGCGGCAAGTCGCAGCATGAGGTGCGCAAGCTGATTGCAGGGCCAACCGTATTCATCTGCGATGAATGCGTTGATCTGTGCAATGACATTATTCGCGAAGAAACGAAAACGGCGCTCGTCTCAAAGAAGGATGGCGGCGTTCCTTCACCTGCGGAAATCTGCAAGGTGCTGGATGATTATGTCATTGGCCAGCCGAAGGCGAAGCGCGTTCTCTCCGTCGCGGTGCACAACCATTATAAGCGTCTGAACCACGGGGCAAAGGGTGCGGACGTTGAACTTGCGAAGTCCAACATCCTGCTTGTTGGCCCCACGGGCTGCGGCAAGACGCTGTTGGCGCAAACGCTGGCGCGCATTTTGGATGTGCCCTTCACCATGGCCGATGCCACAACGCTGACCGAGGCAGGTTATGTTGGGGAAGATGTTGAAAACATTATCCTGAAGCTGCTTCAAGCCTCTGACTATAATGTTGAGCGCGCCCAACGTGGCATCGTCTATATCGACGAGATTGATAAGATCAGCCGCAAGGCCGAAAACCCCTCCATCACGCGCGATGTGTCGGGTGAAGGCGTGCAGCAGGCGCTGCTTAAGATGATGGAAGGCACGGTTGCCAGTGTTCCGCCGCAAGGTGGGCGTAAGCATCCGCAGCAAGAATTTTTGCAGGTCGATACCACCAACATCTTGTTCATCTGCGGCGGGGCTTTTGCTGGGCTTGAAAAGATTATTGCTGATCGGCTGCAGGGCAAATCCATTGGTTTTGGCGCGCATGTGGCAGCACCCGATGAGCGCCGCACGGGCGATATCCTAAAGCAAAGCGAGCCAGAGGATCTGCTGAAATATGGCCTGATTCCCGAATTTGTGGGCCGTCTGCCAGTTATCGCGACATTGGAAGATTTGGATGTGGACGCTTTGGTCCAGATCTTGGTTGAGCCCAAGAACGCGCTGGTCAAACAGTATAAAAAGCTCTTCGAGATGGAAGATGTGGAGCTGGACTTCACCGATGATGCGCTGACGGCTGTCGCAAAGCGCGCCATTGAACGCAAAACAGGCGCGCGCGGCCTGCGGTCCATTTTGGAAGGCATTTTGCTGGATACCATGTTCGACCTCCCCTCAATGGATGATGTCGATCAGGTGATGATTGATAAGGATGTCGTGGCTGGCACGAAAGAGCCCGTCCGTGTCTATGCAAAAAAGGCAAAGGAAGTGACTGGCGACGCCGCGTGATCGCTGAGCTTGCCGATGCTTTGGTACAGGAAAAAGGGTCTGGCCTAGCCGGGCCCTTTTTTCATGTGCTAGTCTTCCTCAAAATTAAGGGAGAGCGTCTATGAGCGTCCATGATTTCACAGTGAAAAAGCCCGATGGCAGTGTGCAGAAATTGTCTGATTTTGCAGGCGGGCCAATCCTGATTGTGAACACCGCGTCGAAATGCGGTTTTACACCGCAATATAAGGGGCTTGAGGCGCTGCACCGCAAATATGGGCCCAAGGGGCTGACTATCCTTGGCTTTCCCTGCAACCAATTTGGGGCGCAAGAGCCTGGCGATGCAGAGGAAATCAAGAATTTCTGCTCGCTGAATTATGACGTTACTTTTCCGCTCATGGCGAAAGTAGAGGTGAATGGTGACGGCGCCGATCCGCTGTTTAATCACCTTAAGTCGGAAAAGCCGGGCCTGTTGGGCACCAAGGGCATTAAATGGAATTTCACGAAGTTCCTCATTGATAAATCAGGCAAAGTCGTCGGTCGCTATGCCCCGACCGATAAGCCTGAGAGCTTGGAACAAGATATTCAGAAGTTGCTTTAGCCTCATCGGGCAGTCCGGGATCGAGACTCTGCTTGCTCGCGGGGCGTGAAGCCTCTATAGGGCTTGTGTCTTCTCGACATCGTAACACGTGTTGGGGTCGGAACCGGCAGGTTCCGGCAGCAAAGGCGCATTGCATATATAGTTTTTTGAACCGGAGATTCGATGGCGGATATCGCCGCATTGACCGCGCTGATTGAGCCCGAGGTGAACGCCTTGGGGTTAACGCTTGTGCGCGTGAAAATGTTCGGCGGCACATCGGACCCGACGCTGCAAGTTATGGCCGAGCGCCCGGATACCCGCCAGCTGGTGATTGAAGATTGTGCTGAGCTTTCGCGCCGCATTTCCGATCTGCTGGATACAGTGGATCCCATTGAAGAAGCGTATCGGCTCGAAGTCAGTTCGCCTGGCATTGATCGGCCCTTAACGCGGCTGTCGGATTATACTGACTGGCACGGTTTTGACGCGCGGCTGCGCCTTGCGGAGCCCGTTGACGGCCGCAAGCAAGTTGATGGCCGCATCAGCGGTGTTGAAGGCGATGTAATTGTCATGATTACCGCCAAGACCCGCGATACTGTGCGTGTTCCTTTTTCGTCGATTGGTACGGCAAAGCTGCTGCTGACCGACGCTCTCATTAAAGCCACCACCCCGCTCTCGACGGACGGAGCGGATATCATTTCTGTGGAAAGGTAAGACCATGTCCAACGCCATCTCTGCCAACAAGGCTGAGCTTCTTGCGATTGCGGATGCAGTTGCCCGCGAAAAGCTGATCGACAAAGCGATCGTGCTGGAAGCGATGGAAGACGCGATTCAGCGCGCTGCGCGTGCCCGTTATGGTGCGGAGAATGATATTCGCGCCAAGATTGACCCGAATTCGGGCGACATGCGGTTGTGGCGTGTTGTTGAAGTGGTGGAAGAAGTGGACGATTACTTCAAGCAAGTCAGCTTGAAAGATGGTCAAAAACTTCAGCCGGGTGCCGCGCTGGGTGACTTCATTGTCGATCCGCTGCCCCCCATTGAATTTGGCCGCATTGCCGCCCAAGCCGCGAAGCAGGTGATCTTCCAAAAGGTCCGCGATGCTGAGCGTGAGCGCCAATATGAAGAGTTTAAGGACCGCGCAGGGGAAATCATCACCGGTGTCGTGAAGCGCGTTGAATTTGGCCATGTTGTGGTCGATTTGGGTCGTGCTGAAGGCGTTATCCGCCGTGACCAGCAAATCCCGCGCGAAGTGCTGCGCATTAATGATCGCGTCCGTGCGCTGATTCTCAATGTCCGTCGTGAAAATCGCGGACCGCAGATTTTCCTCAGCCGCGCGCATCCAGACTTTATGAAGAAGCTCTTTGCGCAAGAAGTGCCTGAAATTTACGACGGCGTGATTGAAATTAAGGCCTGCGCGCGTGATCCGGGCAGCCGTGCCAAAATTGGTGTCATCAGCCATGATGGCTCGATTGATCCGGTCGGCGCGTGCGTCGGCATGAAGGGCAGCCGCGTTCAAGCTGTTGTTCAGGAACTGCAGGGCGAAAAGATCGATATCATTCCGTGGTCCACGGATATGGCGACTTTTGTGGTCAACGCGCTTCAGCCTGCGACGGTCAGCCGCGTGCTGATTGACGAAGAAGAAGAGCGGATTGAAGTTGTCGTTCCGGACGATCAGCTGAGCCTTGCCATTGGCCGCCGTGGTCAAAATGTCCGCCTCGCCTCGATCCTGACGGCGTCGGCCATTGACATCATGACCGAGACGGACTCGAGCGAGAAGCGTCAACGCGAGTTCATCGAAAAGTCAGAGATGTTCCAGCAGGAGCTGGATGTTGATGAAACCTTGGCGCAGCTGCTGGTGGCTGAAGGCTTTGGGGCCATGGAAGAAGTGGCCTATGTAAGCACGGAAGAATTGGCCACGATTGAAGGCTTGGACGAAGAGATTGCCGCCGAGCTGCAAAGTCGTGCGCAAGAAGCTTTGGATCGCCGGGAAGCAACCGCGCGTGACGAGCGCCAGGCCTTGGGTGTGGAAGATGCACTGGCAGAGCTGCCGCATCTGACTGAAGCCATGTTGGTGACGCTGGGCAAGGCCGGCATCAAGACGCTGGACGATCTGGCCGATCTGGCAACCGACGAATTGGTCGAGCGTAAGCGCCGCGACGATCGCCGGGGCCGGACAGCAAGCGAAGCGCCCAAGGGCGGTGTGCTTGCCGACTATGGCCTGAGCGAAGAGCAAGGTAATGAAATCATCATGGCGGCCCGTGCCCACTGGTTCGCCGACGAGGAGACCGCCGATGCGGGACCCTCAGCATGAACCAGAACGTCGCTGCATAATTACCGGCGAACGGGGTCCGAAATCGGGCCTCATTCGTCTTGCTTTGGGTCCGGATGGCCAAGTGGCTCCGGATGTGCGCGGTCGTGCGCCCGGACGCGGAGCATGGATTGGCGTGGACCGCCCAACGCTGGAGGCAGCCCAAAAAAAGGGGCAGTTGAAAGCGGGGCTGGCCCGCGCCTTTAAGACAGCAAAGCTGGATATTCCTGAGGATTTACCCGCACGTGTGGAACAGGCACTGGCGCGCACGGCGCTGGACCGCATGGGGCTGGAAGCGCGCGCAGGCACATTGCTGACAGGATCAGACCGGATTGAAGAGGCGGCTCGGGCTGGCAAAGTCTGGCTGTTGCTGCACGCGGATGATGCGGGTGCCGATGGCAACCGCAAGCTCGATCAAGCGTGGCGCGTGGGCCGGGATGCAGAAGGCAGCGGCCTTGCGGGGTTGGTTATTTGCGCTGGACGCGCTATACTAAGCCAAGCCTTGGGCCGCGAAAACGTCGTCCACATTGCTGTGACCGATCGGCAAGCCGCCGGTCGTGTTGGGCAAACCGTAGACCGCTGGCACCATTTTATAGGACGCCAAACACTCGATGGCCTTGCGCAAGTTGCGCCCTGGGTCCACGGGAGCGCGGCGCATATTGACACTGAAGGACCTGGATTAAGCGAATGAGCGACTCAAACGACAAACCGAAGCTGGGCATGCGCGCACCGCTTGGAATCAAGCGGACGGTGGAAACCGGCCAGGTCAAGCAAAGCTTCAGCCACGGGCGGTCGAACACCGTTGTGGTGGAAGTGAAGCGTCGCCGCGTTCTGGGTAAACCAGGCGAAGGCGAAGTTCAGCAGGTGGCAGAGGCCCCGGCGCCCGCGCCCGCCCCGCAGCCAGAAGCTGCGCCTGTAGCGCCTGAGCCCGTCGCTAAGGCCCCGCCGCCGCCGGCCCCGCCGCGTGCGCCAGAGCCCCAATTGTCGCGCCAGGAATTGCAGGCCAAGTTGCTCCGCGAGGCAGAAGAAGCACGCCTTGCCGCGCTGGAAGAAGCGCGTCGCCGCGAAGAGCAGGCGCGCAAAGCCAATAGCGAGGAAGAACGCCGCCGCGCCGAAGATAATCGTCGTGCTGAAGAAGAGGCGGCTGAAGCTGCCCGCTTGCAGGAGGAAGAAGAAGCACGTCAGGCCGCGCTTGAGGCTGAACGTGCGGCTGCGGCCCCCGTTGTGGCAGCCCCAATTGCTGTGGATGATGAAGAGGATCGTGGTCCGCGCCGTCACACGGGTGGCGGTGCCCCTGCACCTCGACGTGAGCCAGATCGCCCCAGCCGGAGCCGCGGCGTTGATGATCGCCGTCAGCATGGCAAGCTGACCGTTACGCGCGCCCTAGGCGATGAAGATGGCGTCCGCGCCCGCTCACTCGCGGCCCTGCGCCGTGCGCGGGAAAAGGACAAGCGGGCCCATCAGTCCGGCGGTCCTGCTGTTAAGCAAGTGCGTGATGTTCAAGTTCCGGAATCCATCACCGTGCAAGAACTGGCCATTCGTATGGCAGAGCGCGGTGCTGATCTGGTGAAGGCCCTGTTCAAAATGGGCATGCCCGTCACACTGACGCAGACAATTGACCAAGATACAGCTGAACTGCTCGTCACCGAATTTGGGCATAACATCCAGCGCGTGTCTGACGCCGATGTGGATATTGCGCACGAAGAAGATGTCGATGCGCCCGAAACGCTGAAGGCGCGTCCGCCAGTTGTCGCAATCATGGGCCATGTCGATCACGGCAAGACCTCGCTGTTGGATGCGCTGCGCGGCACGGATGTTGTGGGCGGTGAAGCTGGGGGGATTACTCAGCATATCGGTGCCTATCAGCTGACGATGAAGGATAAGTCGAAGATTACCTTCCTCGATACGCCGGGCCACGAAGCCTTTACCGAAATGCGCGCACGGGGCGCCAATGTGACGGATATTGTGGTGATTGTGGTCGCTGCTGATGATGGCCCCAAGCCGCAAACAGTGGAAGCCATCAACCATGTGAAGGCCGCTGGCGTTCCCATGATTGTAGCGATTACCAAATGCGATAAGCATGAGGCGCAGCCGCAAAAAGTGCGCGAACAGCTGCTGCAATATGACGTCATTGTCGAAGCCATGTCGGGTGACGTTCAGGACGTTGAAGTCTCGTCCAAGACCAAGCAGGGTTTGGATGAACTGATCGAAAAGATTCAGCTGCAAGCTGAAATTTCTGAACTCAAGGCCAATCCCAATCGCGCAGCGGAAGGCAAGGTGATTGAAGCCAAGCTGGATAAGGGCAAGGGCCCAGTGGCCACGATCCTCGTCCAGCGCGGCACATTGCGCGCGGGCGACATCTTCGTTGTGGGCGCGGAAAGTGGCCGTGTGCGTGCCATGGTGAATGACAAGGGCATGCAAATTAAGGAAGCTGGTCCGTCCACTCCAGTGGAAGTGCTGGGCCTAGGCGGTGTGCCCTCGGCTGGCGATACGCTGACTGTGGTCGAAAGCGAAGCGCGCGCGCGTGAAGTGGCCGCCTATCGTTCGGAAGTTGCCACCCGCAAGCGCACCGGCTCTGGTCCGGCATCGCTGGAATCGATGTTCTCGGCATTGAAGGAAAAGCAGGCCAAGGAATATCCGCTGGTCGTCAAGGGTGATGTGCAGGGTTCTGTTGAAGCCATTGTCTCCTCGCTGGCGAAGGTGGGGAATGAGGACATTAAGGTCCGCATCCTCCATTCAGGCGTTGGCGGCATTACGGAAAGCGATGTGACGCTGGCGAAGGCCTCGGGCGCGCCCATCATTGGCTTTAACGTGCGTCCCAATGCCAAGGCGCGTGAAATTGCCGAGCGCAACGGCGTGGCACTGAAATATTATGACGTCATTTATGACCTGCTGGACGATATTCGCGCTGGCATGGCTGGGGAACTTGGTCCGGAATATTTCGAAACGGTTGTTGGCCGTGCCGAAATCAAGGAAATCTTCCCCGCAGGCAAAAAGGACAAGGCGGCCGGTCTGCTGGTCACCGATGGCTATATCAAGAAGGGCATTCACGCCCGCGTCACGCGCGACGATGTTATCGTCAGCAAGACTGTCATCGCGTCACTGCGTCGCTTCAAGGACGATGTGGCCGAAGTCCGGGCAGGTCTGGAATGCGGTGTGGTGCTGGAAGGCACGAACGACATCAAGCCAGGCGATATGCTGGAAGTCTTTGACGTCGAAGAGCGTGTTCGGACACTCTGATCCCAACCCCTTCCCTGAAATGGGAAGGGGCAGGAGGCCCTGATGACCAGCCAGAACGAAGAAACCCGCTCTGTTCGCGTGCTGCGCGTGGGGGAACAGGTGCGCCATGTGCTGTCAGAAATCCTTATGCGCGGCGAGGTGCATGATGATGTGCTTGCCAGCCACCCTGTCTCGATCACCGAGGTGCGGATGTCGCCTGATCTGCGTCACGCAACGGTGTTCGTAAAGCCATTGCTGGGCAAGGATGAAGAGGCAGTGCTGAAGGCGCTGCGGACCAATACGGCCTTTTTGCAACGCACAGTCGCTTCCAAAGTCCGGCAGAAATATGCCGCTAAGCTGAAATTCTTGGCGGATGAGAGCTTTGATGAAGGCACGCATATTGACCAGCTGTTGCGCGACCCCAAAGTGGCGCGCGATCTGGAGGCGGATGCCGACTAATGGCGAAGCTTTATTTCTATTATGCCTCTATGAATGCCGGCAAATCGACCACGCTGTTGCAGGCGGCATTTAACTATCAAGAGCGCGGCATGGAGACCATGCTGTGGACTGCCGAACTGGATGATCGCTACGCAGTCGGCGCGATTACCAGCCGCATCGGTTTGCAGGCGGAGGCACATCGCTTCCGCCCCGAAACTGACTTATTTGCCGAAGTCTTGGCTGAGCAAGCGCGGCGCCCGCTGGCCTGTGTGCTGGTGGATGAGGCGCAATTCTTGTCGCGCGATCAGGTGCTGCAGCTGGCGCGGCTCGCCGATGAAGCGAATATCCCCATCGTGACCTATGGCCTGCGGACCGATTTTCAGGCGGAACTCTTCCCCGGTTCGGCTGCGCTCTTAGGTATTGCCGATACGCTTGTTGAATTGAAGGCCGTCTGTGAGTGTGGCCGCAAGGCAACGATGAACTTGCGGGTCGATGTCGATGGCAATGCCGTGAAAGAAGGCGCGCAGACTGAAGTGGGCGGCAATGACCGCTATGTCGCCTTGTGCCGCAAGCATTTCATGGAAAAGGTTCGTGGCTGACGCTGCACCAGCCGCGCTGAACGGCTGGATCATCCTTGATAAGCCATTGGGATTGGGGTCAACCAACGCAGTATCTGCCGTAAAGCGCGCGCTGCGGGTGGGCGGCTATCCCAAAGCTAAGGTGGGCCATGGCGGCACGCTGGATCCGCTGGCCACCGGCGTTCTGCCCATTGCGATTGGTGAGGCAACCAAGCTGGCTGGCCGGATGCTCGATGCGTCCAAGATCTATGATTTCACAATCCAATTCGGGACGGAGACGGACACTCTGGATCAAGAAGGGGTGGTGGTTGCGACAAGCGATACCCGCCCCTCGCAGGCGCAGATTGAGACCGTTCTTGCACAATTTACCGGTCCAATTTCCCAGGTTCCGCCTGTCTATTCGGCGCTGAAGGTGGACGGGCAACGGGCCTATGATCTGGCGCGCGCGGGGGAACAGGTGGAGCTGAAAGCCCGCGATGTCGTGATATATGATTTGGCTGTTCAATCCTCCCCATCGCCCCACGATGGGGAGGACCTTGCGCCTCTTAGTGAAATCACCCTGACTGCCCATGTCTCCAAAGGCACCTATATTCGCAGCCTCGCACGCGATATTGCTGTGGCATTGGGCACAGTTGGCCATGTGACGATGCTTCGGCGCGTCAAAGCCGGGCCTTTCGGGCTGGATCAGGCGATTTCACTGGACATTCTGGACGAGGCCGCTAAGGGGCAATCGCTTGGCAGCCTTGTACTGCCATTGAGAACGGCGCTGGTCGACATCCCGGCGCTCGCTCTCGACCCCAGTCAGGCCTTAGCGCTCCGTCAAGGGCGTGTGCTTTCTGGGTTTGCCGCATCAGACGGCCTTCACCTTGCGCTTTTGGCCGATGTGCCTGTCGCTCTGGTGGATGTGCTGGATGGCACCGTCACGGTGGAACGCGGCTTTAACGTATAAGCTCGATGTCGAAGGAAAAAGACTATGTCGATTACTGTTGAGCGCAAGGCCGCTCTCGTTAAGGAATTTGCTCGCGCTGAAGGCGATACGGGCTCTCCGGAAGTTCAGGTCGCGATCCTGACCGAACGCATCAACAATCTGACCGAGCACTTCAAGATTCACGCCAAGGATAACCATTCGCGTCGTGGTCTGTTGATGCTGGTCAACAACCGCCGTTCGCTGCTGGCCTATCTGAAGAAGATTGATCAGTCGCGTTATCTGGCGCTTATCGCGAAGCTCGGCCTTCGTAAGTAACAAAAAAGGCCCGCTTTGGCGGGCCTTTTTCATCCTGTCTGGCGTTTATGGACAGGCTTTTTGGCTCGTCCCGCAATTCGGCGGGGTGCTGATGGGGCAGTTATTGCGCCCCAAACCGTCGGTGGGCCGGATGCCCACCATGAGAGGCCCCTTGCCGCAATAGGGCGCAAGGGATCGAAGGAAATCTGATGTTTAATACGAAAACTGTATCCATCGAGTGGGGCGGACAAACCCTGACGCTCGAAACGGGCAAGGTTGCCCGTCAGGCTGACGGCGCCGTTGTGGCGACCCTTGGCGAAACGGTTGTGCTGTGCGCTGTCACGGCCGCCAAATCGGTAAAGGACGGGCAGGACTTTTTCCCGCTCACCGTCCATTATCAGGAAAAATATTCGGCTGCCGGCCGTATTCCCGGTGGCTTCTTCAAGCGTGAACGCGGCGCCACCGAAAAGGAAACCTTGGTTTCCCGTTTGATTGACCGTCCGGTCCGTCCGCTGTTCCCAGAAGGGTTCTACAACGAAATCAACTGCATTGCGCAGGTGCTTTCCTATGACGGCGAAAATGAGCCGGATATTCTCGCTATGGTTGCGGCCTCGGCTGCGCTCACCATTTCGGGCGTTCCCTTCATGGGCCCAATTGGCGCTGCGCGCGTTGGCTATGTGAATGGCGAATATATCTTGAACCCGACGGACCAGCAGGTTGCCGAAGGCGACCTCGATCTGGTTGTCGCTGCCACTTATGACGCTGTGATGATGGTGGAATCCGAAGCCAATGAGCTTTCGGAAGAAATCATGCTCGGTGCTGTCATGTTCGCGCATGATGCCTGCCGCGATGTTATCAAGGCGATTGTGAAGCTGGCTGAACAAGCCGCCAAGGATCCTTGGGAAATGGCTCCGCAAGATGATCTGGGCGATCTGAAGGCGAAGCTGAAGAAGCTCATCGGCAACGATATCGCTGCTGCTTATAAGCTGACCGACAAGTCGGCCCGGTCGAACGCGCTCAACGCCGCGCGCGACAAGGCCAAAGCTATGTTCATCGAAGAGGGTCTGGACCCGCAGATGGTCATGGCTGGCATTAAGCTGACCAAGAAGCTGGAAGCGGAAATCGTTCGCGGTGCTATCCTGAAGGAAGGCAAGCGCATCGATGGTCGCACGACCACGCAGATCCGTCCGATTGTGGGTGAAACGCACTTCTTGCCGCGCGCGCATGGCTCTGCCCTGTTCACGCGTGGGGAAACCCAGACGATTGCCACCTGCACCTTGGGCACCAAGGATGCAGAGCAGATGATCGATGGCCTAAATGGTCTGCATTATGAGCATTTCATGCTGCACTATAACTTCCCGCCCTATTCGGTCGGTGAAGTAGGCCGCTTTGGCGCGCCGGGCCGTCGTGAAGTCGGCCATGGTAAGCTCGCTTGGCGCGCGCTGCACCCGGTGCTGCCGTCGAAGGATGAGTTCCCCTACACGATCCGTCTGACCTCGGACATCACGGAGTCGAACGGCTCGTCGTCGATGGCCTCTGTCTGCGGTGGCAGCTTGGCGATGATGGACGCTGGCGTCCCCATTAAGCGTCCAGTCTCTGGCATTGCCATGGGCCTGATCTTGGAAGGCAAGGATTTTGCAATCCTGTCAGACATTTTGGGCGATGAAGACCATCTCGGCGACATGGATTTCAAGGTGGCAGGCACGTCTGAAGGCATCACCACGATGCAGATGGACATCAAAATTGCCGGCATCACCAAGGAAATCTTTGAAAAGGCCCTGGCGCAAGCCAAGGAAGGCCGTGCGCATATCTTGGGTGAGATGAACAAGGCGCTGGGTGAAGCCCGCACCGAACTCTCGGCCCATGCTCCGCGTATTGAGACGATCAATATCGATAAGTCGAAGATCCGTGACGTCATTGGCACGGGCGGCAAGGTGATCCGCGAAATCGTGGCCACCACGGGCGCCAAGGTCGACATTGATGACGAAGGGATCATCAAGATCTCGTCGTCAGATCTGTCGCAGATCGAAGCCGCTAAGAACTGGATCCTCGGCATTGTCGAAGAGCCGGAAGTGGGCAAAATCTACAACGGCAAGGTCGTCAACATCGTTGATTTCGGTGCGTTTGTGAACTTCATGGGTGGCAAGGACGGCCTCGTCCACGTCTCTGAAATGAAGAATGAGCGTGTTGAAAAGCCGACGGACGTTGTGTCCGAAGGCCAAGACGTGAAGGTCAAGGTTCTCGAAATCGACAATCGCGGCAAGGTCCGCCTGTCGATGCGCGTTGTGGACCAAGAAACCGGCGAAGAGCTGGAAGATACCCGTCCGGCCCGCGAACCGCGTGAACCGCGCGGTGATCGTGGCGACCGCGGTGATCGTGGCCCACGCCGCGATGGCGATCGCAAGCGCAGCGGTGGCGGTCGTGACCGCGATCGCGGCCCGCGTCGTGAGCGTTCAGAAGGTGGCGAAGAAGGCGGCAATGCCGACCATATGCCCGCCTTTCTGAAGGGCGATGACGACTGATCGCACGTCGAATATCGAAACAGGAAAAGGGGTCGCTTCGGCGGCCCCTTTTTCTTTTGGGGCTTATGCGCTGTGCTGCCGTGCGCGGCGAATGGCATCCCCGCTAAAGATCGCAATGGCCGCCCAGATACACGCAAAGCAGAGCAGCTTTGCGGGGTAGAGCGGCTCTTTCCACAAAAAGACGCTGAGAAAAAAGACGATGGTGGGCGCCAGATATTGCACAAAGCCGAGGGCCGTATAGCTCATCCGGCGCGCTGCTCTTGCAAAGAGCAACAGGGGAATGGCTGTCATTAATCCGCTGCCCATGAGCAACAGAGAAATCTGGGGTGAACTGCCAAAGCCATCGCCAGACGCAAGGCCAAGTGCCAGTGCGCCTGCCGCAATTGGGGCCAGCAGCGTCACTTCCACTGCCAGCCCAGAAACGGCCGAAACAGGGGCCATTTTCCGCACCAGGCCATAAGTGCCAAAGCTCAACGCCAGCGTGATGCTAATCCAGATCGCCCCCGGCTCTTCAAACAGCAAAATGCCGACGCCTGTGGCGGCCACAACAACTGCCGCGGCCTGCCAGCGATTTAGCTGCTCCTTCAGGACAAGACGACCGAGCAGCACATTGACGAGGGGATTGAGATAATAGCCAAGGCTCGTGGACAGCACCTGATTGTGCATGATCGCCCACATATAGAAGCTCCAGTTGATCGAAATCAGCACGGAACTGGCCAGCATGGTCAGCAGGCTTCGGGGGTGCGTCAGAACTGCGCGATACTCGCCCACCTGCTTCATCAGCCAGACAAAGCCCAAGGCCACTGGCAAGGACCATAAAATGCGGTGCGCCAGCACCTCAAAAGCCGAAATGCCTGCCAGCGGTTTGATGTACAGCGGCATCATCCCCCAGATGAGATAAGCACCAAAGGCAAAGGGCAGGCCATTGGGCGGCATTTGGGATTGGCTGGACATGGTGGGGGGCTTTGGGCGCGCACAGGGCTGGGGTCAAGCCATCTGCCTTTTGGGAGGCCTTGCACTGGAGCGCTGGCACGGCATGATGGTGGCATGACTAATCTATTTGCCCGACTCCCAGACTCGACTCGCAAAATTGCAGTGTTCTCGCTGTTTCTGACGGCGAAGATTGCGGTCTTCCTAGCCTTGTTTGCGCTCATTCTGCCGGCACAGGCGGCCGCACCGCGCAAGGCCGTGCGCCAACCGGTTGCTGCACGTCCGGCCCCGCCGGCTGATACCGCCCCCCGCGTGCGCGTGATCCTGACGACAGCCGCAGGCCCAATCATTGTTGAGGTGGACCGGGAACACGCGCCAATCACGGCAGGCAATTTCTTGCGCTATGTTGATCAGAAGCGCTTTGACGGGACCGTGTTTTACCGATCCATGAAGTTATGGGCTGATGAAAATGGGCAGGTTCAAGGGCTAATTCAGGGCGGCACGCAAAATGACCCCAAGCGCATTCTAAAACCTATTGCGCATGAGCCGACCAACATTACGGGCCTTCGCCACACGACAGGGGCCCTGTCTATGGCACGCTGGGCGCCGGGCACGGCCACGGGGGATTTCTCAATTCTCGTCGGCCCATTATCGGGGCTGGATGCCGACCCAAATCGACCCAAAGCCGAAGAGCCAGAAGGCTATGCCGTATTTGGTTATGTGGTCGAGGGGATGGATGTCGTACGCAAAATTCATGAAGGCCCTGTCTCAACGACAAAGGGGGAGGGCGCATTAAAGGGCCAGATGTTGGAGCCTGTAGTGCGCATTTTAACAGCGCGCCGCGCGCCGGTTGCCGCGATCCCGCCTGCACCACCGCAATGACGTAACGTCGGCACGTCAGCCATTGCATTTAGCGCAGTTGCGCCGCAAACGCTGGGGCATGACTGACGCACAACAGCTTGTTTCCGATCTTACAACCCTGCTTTCTGTTCAACGCATGGGCGATGGCTGGTATCTTGGCCGCCGTAAGCCCGGTGGTGTAGGCCGTGTCTTTGGCGGGCAGGTCATTGCCCAAGCCTTGATGGCGGCGCAGGATACAGTGGAAGGCGTGCGCATTGCGCATTCGCTCCATGCCTATTTCATGCGCGCTGGCAGCGAAGATTTTGAAATTACGTATCGCGTGGAACGTGATTTTGATGGCGGCAGCTTTTCCACCCGCCGGGTAATTGCGCTGCAACAGGATCGACCGATTTTGAACATGGCCTGTTCCTTCCAAAAGCTGGAAGACAGCTATGCCCATCAAGACGCGATGCCCACTGTCCCGGGCCCCGAAGGCCTTGCCAATGAAACTGAGCTGCGGCTGCGTTTTGCCGATAACATCCCAGAGCCGATGCGCGAACGCTTTACCCAAGCACGCCCGATTGAATATCGCCCGGTTGATCCGCGTGATTGGCTTGGCACCGAAAAGCGCGATCCGGCGGTTCAAAGCATCTGGTTCCGCTTGGCTGCCCCAATTGAGGCAGACCCTGCCATGCACCGCGCCATTTTGGCCTATGCGAGTGACAGCTATTTGCTGGGCACGTCCACACTGCCGCACGGCGTTACCTGGGTGACGCCGGGCTTTATGTCGGCCAGCCTCGATCACGCAGTTTGGATCCATGATGATGTGAATGTGAATGATTGGCTGCTTTACCATTGCGACAGCCCTTGGGCCGGGCGCGGCCGGGGCTTTAACCGCGGGTCGATTTACACGCGTGATGGGCGCTTGGTGGCCACTTGTGCACAGGAAGGTTTGATCCGGCGGCCCAAATCGGCCTGATCGGATTTTCAAGCCGCAGGCAATGGGCTAGGCGCAGAGCATGGCAGATGTGATCGACCCGACAGACAATGCAGAAGACCCGTTCCAGTCAATTGTGGACGCGCCTTTTGATGCGGCCTTGTCGGAACGCTATCTGGTCTATGCGCTGTCCACAATTACGGCGCGCTCGCTGCCTGATTTGCGCGATGGCCTAAAGCCCGTTCACCGTCGCTTGCTCTGGGCGATGCGCCAATTAAAGCTTGATCCCACGGGCGCTTATAAAAAGTCCGCTCGCGTGGTCGGCGATGTGATTGGTAAATACCACCCGCATGGCGATGCCAGTGTCTATGATGCCATGGTCCGCCTCGCGCAGGATTTTTCACTGCGTTACCCGCTCGTCGATGGCCAAGGGAATTTCGGCAATATCGATGGCGATAATGCGGCTGCCTATCGGTACACCGAAGCGCGGATGACCGCCGCCGCCATTGAACTCATGGCGGGGTTGGACGATGGCACAGTTGATTATCGCCCCACCTATAATGGCGAGGATGAAGAGCCTGAGGTGTTCCCCGGCCTCTTCCCCAATTTGTTGGCAAATGGAGCCTCGGGCATTGCCGTTGGCATGGCGACAAGCATTCCGCCGCATAATGTGGCCGAGGTGATCGACGCGGCAACGCATGTGATTGATAATCCTCGCTGCGAACCGATTGAGCTGATGCAGTTTGTTAAGGGTCCGGATTTCCCGACAGGCGGCCAATTGGTTGATAGTGCGGCCTCGATTGCCGAGGCCTATGCAACGGGGCGCGGCTCTTTCCGCGTACGGGCGCGTTGGAGCGTTGAGGATCAGGGCCGCGGCACTTGGATCGCGGTGATCACCGAAATCCCTTATCAAGTGCAAAAGGGTAAGCTGATCGAAGCCATTGCCCAGATTGTGAATGATAAGAAGCTGCCGATCCTTGCCGATGTGCGCGATGAATCGGCGGAAGAAATCCGGCTGGTGATTGAGCCAAAAAGCCGTTCGGTTGACCCGGATGTGCTGATGGAAAGCCTGTTCCGCATGACGGAATTGGAAAGCAAATTCCCGCTGAATCTGAACGTACTGGGGGCAGACCGCACCCCACGCGTGATGGGGCTGAAGGATGTGCTGGTCGCTTGGCTTGACCACCAAATTGAGGTGTTGGTCCGCCGATCCCAGCATCGCTTGTCAAAAATTGATGATCGCGTTGAATTGCTTGAAGGCTATTTGGTTGCCTATCTCAATCTTGATCGCGTGATTGAAATCATCCGCACTGAGGATGAGCCCAAGCCCGTGATGATGGCCGAATTCAACCTGACGGATCGCCAAGCAGAAGCCATTCTCAACATGCGTCTGCGCAGCCTGCGCCGCTTGGAAGAAATGGAAATCAAGGGCGAGCGCGATAAGCTGCTCGCCGAGCGCGAAGGGCTTGTGCAGCTGCTGGAAAGCCCACAGCGCCAGCGCACGCGGCTGAAGAAAGATCTGGCGGCCCTGCGTGATCGTTATGGCCCTGAGACGCCGCTCGGCAAGCGCCGGACTCTGGTGGAAGAAGCCGCCCCCGCGCGGGAAATTCCGCTGGAAGCGATGATTGAGCGTGAGCCGATCACTGTCATTATGTCGCAGCGCGGCTGGGTGCGCGCAATGAAGGGCCATGTCGCGCTCGACAACGCAGAAGCGCTGAAGTTCAAGGAAGGCGATGGCCCCGCTTTTGCGTTCCATGCACAGACGACGGATAAGATTTTGGTCGTGGCCGAAGATGGCCGCTTCTTCACGCTGGGTGGGGATAAGCTGCCCGGTGGCCGCGGCTTTGGGGAGCCTGTGCGGCTGATGATTGATTTGCCCGACGGCACAGGGATTGTGAACGTCTTCCCCGCGCAGGCAGATGAGCGCATCTTGCTGGCGGCTTCCGACGGCAAGGGCTTTATTGCCAAGAGTGCCGAAGTGATTGCTGAAACGCGCAAAGGCCGTCAGGTCGTGAATGTGCGCACAGGTGCCAAGCTCAGCGTGGCGCGCGTCATCGCTGCAGGCCATGATTATGCAGCTGTTGTGGGTGATAACCGCAAGCTGGTGGTCTTCCCCTTGAATGAGCTGCCCGAAATGGGCCGTGGCCAAGGCGTGACCTTGCAGAAATACAAGGATGGCGGCTTGTCAGACGCGACGAGCTTCCGTCTGGAAGAAGGCCTAAGCTGGCCAATGGGCGGCGATACGGGCCGGGTGCGCACCGAAAGTGATTTGACGCCTTGGCGTGTCGCGCGGGGCGCTGCCGGGCGGATGCCGCCCTTGGGCTTCCCGCGCGACAATAAGTTCGATTAAGCGGGGATCAGCGCCGCTACAATGGCCTCAGCTCGCGCGGCCTCGGGAAAGCCTTCGGCCACCCATTGCCGTTCTGCCGATTGCAAGATGCGCGCAACCTCTGGCCCAGCTTGAACCCCGCGAGCGACAATTGCGCCCCCGTTGATGGGAAAGCGCGGCGGTGTCCAATCCATAAGGGGCCGGGGATCACCATTGCCCAGCAGGAGTCGGTCGATTGCCACTTCTACGCCCTGCCAATAGGCCAGCGCGCGAGGGGCACTGGCATCCTCAGCCGCTCGAGCGGCCACGGCGATCATCCGCTTACGCTGGGCATTTGAGAGTTTGAGCCGGTTGGCGATATCCTCTGCCAATGCAGGGTCTGGGGCAATCAGTGCGCACAGGCGGCGCAGGGCATCGGGTGCGATCCCGGCCTCTGCCTCGCGTGTGACCAAGTGTGTGACAGGCGCGGCATCTGCAATTTCTGGCAGCACGGGCACGAAAATCCCACTCTCAATCATCAAGGCCAAAGTGGGTGCAGGATTGGGCAGCGCGAGCAGGGCCAAGAGTTCCATGGCAATCCGCTCGCGCGAGAGCGCCATCAAATCATTGGCACGAGTCTGGCAGGCAGATAGGCTGGCCGCGTCTGGGCCGCCGCTGCCAAAGCGCGCGTGAAAACGGAAGAACCGTAAAATCCGCAAATGGTCTTCAGCAATGCGTTGCAGCGGCGCGCCAATGAAGCGCACGATGCCGGCCTCAAGGTCTGCAAGGCCGCCGAAATAATCAAAGACTTCGCCGGTCACAGGGTCTGCATAGAGCGCGTTGATCGTGAAATCGCGGCGGGCAGCATCTTCACGCCAATCATCGGTAAAGGCGACTTCGGCGTGGCGGCCATCGGTGGCCACATCGCGGCGCAATGTCGTGATCTCAAATGGCCGGCCTTCGGCAACGGCTGTGACCGTGCCGTGCGCCAGGCCTGTCGGCACGGCCTTTAACCCGGCGGCCTTGAGCGCGGCTATCACCGCCTCGGGCGCCAAGGGCGTTGCCAGATCAATATCCTTGGTCGCAACGCCGGCCAGCGTATCGCGCACGACGCCGCCCACCAACCGAACCTGCCCGTTAAGGGCAGCAATAACGGCGGCAAGCCCCGGAACGTTGGGCAAATCTATCCGTGCCATGCAATCCGCCGGGATAGATTGACAATCATGGCTGCAGTTGCCCCCCAAATGCGCCGGTCGCCCCAGAAGATTTCATAATAGGTTCGGGGGCGGCCATTAAAATTCACCGTGTTCGTGGCGTGATTGGCCGGATCGAGCAGGAAGTCCAGCGGTGCTTCAAAAATGGCAGCCACTTCATCTGCATTGGGCGTCAAAGCTAGATCAGGGGGAACAACGCCAAGAATGGGCGTGACCTTATAGCCCGTAATGGTGCGATAGGGGTCGGTCGCGCCAATAAGCTCAACTTGATCGCGCGGCAAAGCGACTTCCTCTTCCGCCTCGCGCAGTGCGGCTGCAAATAAGTCGGCATCGTCCGGATCCATTCGCCCACCGGGAAAGGCGACTTGCCCGGCATGTTTGCGCATCGTTTCGGGGCGCTGGGTTAAAATGACGCCGGGTCGGTCCCGATCGGTAATCGCGACCAGAACGGCGGCCTCTACGGCATCTGTCGGGCGTTCATGATGCAAGCCATCGCCGTCTAGCAGGCACATCTCTTGTGCATGGCCATTGGCCAATAGCATGCGTAAGCGGGCCGATAGACTCATGCTGGCTCCATCGGAAAGAAGTGGCCCTCGCTCCACAGGCCAAGGGGTGTTGCCTCCTCTGCCATCGCCCAATCAACCAGCGCATAATAGGCCGCCCGGCCAATGCGCGCATCCATGCCGCCGCGCACGTGCAGCAAGGGATGAGGTTCGCCATTCTGCTCGTCAAAGCGCAAGCAATGCTCTGGCCCGGCAATCACCAAATCGCCGGTGTTCAATCGAAAGGCCAATTGCCGGTTTCGGCCTACGCCTTCGCTTTTGACTTCCACCGCGACAAAGGGCGTATCCTCAACGTCAATCTCCAGCCTCTCAGCTGGCGTGACCAGCCAATAGCGGCCATCGGCCTCGCGCCGCAAAAGTGTTGAGAAGAGGCGCACCATTGTCTCGCGCCGAATAAGGCCGCCTTCATGAAACCAGCTGCCATCGCGCGCGATGCGCATATGGCTGTGCCCGATTTTATCGGGGGACCAGCTTTCCACTGGGGGCAGGCGTTTATCGCGCACCATTTCTGCAATCTCGGCAAGCGAGAGGCGCGATAAATCTTTGGGCAGTTCGGGCATTGGCATGCCCGCTACTTAGGCAGCTGCGGCGCGACTTGCAAAGTCTGGGTCTGGCCCCAGCAATCCTGCCGCACAGACCCCGCCCGCGCGGCGGATGCGCGCCAATAGACGGTGCCGCTCTACTGGGCCGGGGACGTCCCACCCACCAGTCGCATCGGCGCTAAAGCCAAAGAAGCGACCATAATAGTCTGGATCGCCAATCATCACCATAGCGTCAGAGCCGCCCGCATCAGCGGCTTCGAGCAGCCGGGCCATCAGCGCTTGGCCAATACCCTTGCCTTGGGCTTCAGGCAGAACTGCGACGGGGCCGACCAGCGTTATGGGGTCTGCACCCTCGGCTGCCAGAATGGCGGCAGGCCATGCCTGGATCGTGCCAAGGAGCCGTTCGCCCTCCATTGCTGCAAAGCTCAAGCCCGGCACCACGGGCATACCAGCCCGAATTTTATAGGCGGTGCGGCTATGCCGATCTGCACCAAATGCCGCATCAAGCAGCTGTTCGACGCGGTCAGGCGTAATTTCAGCAAGGGGAACAAGCGTAATCAATCCAACAAGCACCTACGAATCAAGGGTGGGAAAGGGGGCGCTTTAGGACGGTTGCCGCGAAATGGAAGCATGATCGGTTGCCGTGGCCGCAAATATCTTTATGGGGGCGCGGCATGACTGTCCGTCCTGACCGCCTTGTTCTTGAAGTTGCCAACTTAGAAGTGCCCGTGCTGACGGGCATTTATTCTGAGGAAACGCACCTTCCGCAACCGCTGCGCATTTCGGTGCGGGCTGAGCTGGATTGTGCTGAGCATTATGCCGCCGGCACGCCGCTCGCCGCATCCAAAAACTATATGGATATCAAACGAGCCATGACGCACCTGCCCGAAGGTGTGCATTTTGTGCTGATTGAGGCCGTGGCAGACCATATCATCGAAACGCTGATGGTAGAGGATGCGCGCATCCAGTCAGTCGAGGTCAAGATCGTCAAGCTTGCCATTGCAGAGGATGATGAGGAAATTGGCGTGACCCTATATCGGAGCCGTGCTTGAAGATCGCACTGGTCACCGCCGGCCATCACCGGCTGGGTGCCGCCATTGCGGCGCGCTTGGCAGAGGCTGGTTGGGCGCTGGCGCTCCATAGCCGCAAGCCGGAAACGCCTGATCCAGATTTGATTGCCGTTCTCGACCGCACGCAAGTGCCTTGGCACAGTTTTACTGCAGATCTGAATGACGCGGCAGCTGTGGCAGCTCTTATTCCTGACATTACCAGTCATTTTGGCGGCGCCCCCAGCTTGTTGGTCAACAATGCCTCCCGTTTTGACTGGGATGATGCCGACACGCTGTCGCATCAGGCGCTTCTCACGCATTTTAGCATCAACACAGCCGCCCCAGTCTTGCTTGCAACAGCTTTGGCGCAAGCAAATGCCGCAGATGCGCGGGCGTGTGTGGTGAATATTCTGGACCAGCGCATTCGCCAGCCTGGTGGGGACCAGCTGAGCTATACAATCTCCAAGCTCGCGCTGGCTGGCGCGACTGAGGCCTTGGCCCGTGCGCTTGCCCCCAAGGTGCGCGTCAATGCAGTGGCGCCCGGACTGGTGATTCCAACGCCTGATTATTCGCCGCACCAAATGGAGGCTTTGCGCGCGGCAATGCCGCTTGGCCTTTTGCCCAATCCAGCAGACGTTGCGGATGCTGTGGCCTGGTTGGCAGACGCACCCGCCGTTACGGGCCAGACGCTTTTTGTCGATGGCGGCGCGGCGCTGAAAAGCTTTGAACGCGATTTTCTGTTTTTAGAACGCGACGCTTAAGGCTTGGGCAGCGAGCGCGTGCATGGGCCGAGGGCAGAAATAACAAGCTGATAATCCGCAGCGACTTGCTGGGAATCACTCTCGGTTTGGCCTTGCGTCACGCTCGCCGGCATTTGTGCAGGCAGAAAACAGGCCAGCCGATACCATAAAAGCGTATTGGCAGCGGGCTTGCTAACCCCTTCATCCACAACTTCGCCAAGCGAAACGAACCAAATTGGCGCTTCTCCAGCGCGGCGCTGCACGGTCAGCGAAGCGGGGCGGTTATCTGCTGTGTCGAGAAAAATCTGCGTTTCGCCTTCGCCGGGCAGACTGCCAACCGAATGAAAAGCAGAAGAAATGCCCCGGACACGCGGGGGCGAATTGGGGTGCGCTGCTTCCGCAAGAATAGCGCGTACAGTCTTTTCCCGCTCAGCAGTCCAGGAAATGGAGGCATTTGGCGCGCTCAGCTGAACTTCGCCGGGGCGGGCAGGTTGCGCAAAGATGAGCGATTCGGACTTGCGAAGCTTTGGCGTCTTGCCCCGCGAATCAGTTGGTAAATCCTGAATATATCGGATTTGCGGGGGCTGGCCCTCCGGAGCTTTGATAAGTGCCAGAAGATCTGCAGTAATCAGCAGCCGCTGAAAACCGGGCTTGGTTCCGTTGGCCAATTCTCCCGTTAGAACGCGTGTGCCCCGAATGCGCACATGCGCGGTAATTTTTGATGCAAGTGCGAAATCAGCAAGATCCGCATAATTCGGTTCGTTGGCGACAATGGGCGTCGGAATTTGCTGCGGTGCAGCAAAAGCGGCTGCGCTTGTCATCATTGCGACACAGAAAAAAGGGATCCGCACAGATTATCTCCAACATCCATGAAAGCTGCCAAGATGGCGATTACTCAAGGATATATTATCTCGTTTCATCGGACAAAAGCGATTGCGTCAGTCCGCACCTCGCGATAGACGAGGCAGGTCTGTCTGAATAGATTCCAAGTTGCAGACGGGAGCAGGGGGGCGCCATTTGGTCGAGGCCAACCAGTGCCCCCTGTTGTCGTTTTATTGGAGGGAGTGTCGTTTTTTAATGGCCTATACTGACCAAGAAATGAGCGGCCGGCGGATCTTCGCGATCGGTGCGGTGGCCTTGTTGCACGCAGGGGTGGGCTATGCGCTCGTCACCGGCTTGGCATACAATGCTGCCAAAAACGTTTATGAAGATCTTAAGACGTTCGATGTGGCCCCCGAGGAGCCCGAAAAGCCCGAGGAACCGCCGCCACCACCGCCGAAGGTTGACTTGCCTCCGCCGCCTAAGGTGACGGTACCACCGCCGGTTGTAACTTCGCCGGTCGTGTCAACCAATACCATTGCGCCTATCACCCCATCTGCGCCGCCGGCTCCGCCTGCGCCGCCAGCACCTCCGGCTCCGCCGCGTGTGGCTGAACGGGCTGTCCAGCGCGGTGGCTCGATTTCTGACGAAGATTATCCGTCATCGTCGATCCGCAACGAAGAGCAGGGCACTTCGGTTGCAACCTTCACCATCGGTACGGAAGGTAGGGTTGTAGCGTGTAATGCCTCGGGTGCGAGCCCGACATTGGATGCTGAAACCTGCAAGCTCATCATGCGCCGTTTCCGCTTTAAGCCGGCCAAGGATGCCAGTGGCCAGCCAATCGAGGAAACCAAATTCCAGCGTGTGACTTGGCGTTTGCCAAAATAGCTTATTTTTCGTCCACCCGATTTGAACAGTTTTGAGAGGAAGTTATCGTTATGACCACCGCAACTGAAGCAGCTGCTGTTGCACAAAAGCAGTTCGGCCTCATGCAGGCCCTGGAAGAAGGCGGCGCCGTTTCCTGGTTCATTTTCATCACCATGGTGATTATGTCGGCCGTTTCTTGGTACATCATGTTCACCAAGCTCATTGAACAGGGCAAGGTGCTGAAGCAGAGCCGCGAAGGCGTGCAGAAGTTTTGGGCCTCCACCAATGTGAAGGACGGCGCCAACAAGTTCGAAAAGGACTCGGCCTATCGTCAACTCGTTGACGACGCTCTGTTGGCTGAAGAACAGCATGGTAAGCTGATTGATGCGCAGGACCAGCATGATTGGATGCACTCGTCGATGCAGCGCAGCCAAGACGCGATTAACGCGAAGCTCGGCACGGGCCTGGCGTTCCTCGCCACCGTCGGTTCGACCTCGCCGTTCGTCGGTCTGCTCGGTACCGTTATCGGCATCTATCGCGCCCTCATCAAGATCGGTGCGTCGGGTGACGCGTCGATCGATAAGGTCGCCGGTCCGGTTGGTGAAGCTCTGATCATGACCGCCATCGGTCTCGTCGTCGCCGTTCCGGCCGTTATGGGCTATAACTGGCTGCAGCGTCGCAACAAGCTCATCGCTGAGCGTATGAGCACGTTCTGCAACGATCTGCATGGCTATATGATGTCGAACGGCGCTGTCCGTCCGGCAGTAGTCAAGGCTGCTGCTCCGGCTGCTGCCGCTAAGCCGGCTGCCAAGGCCTAATGCGATCGGGCGTGGCGACCAACGCGTCGCCACGCCCCTTCCGTTACGACGTTAGAGATAGGAATTAGCCTATGGGCATGAGTGTTGGCGGAGAAGGTGGTGACGACGCCCCGCTGTCGGACATCAACACGACCCCGCTCGTGGACGTGATGCTGGTTCTTCTCATCATCTTCCTGATCGCCGTTCCGGTGGTCATTAAGACGGTGGAAGTGAACCTTCCAAAGCTCTCGTTCCAGCCGACGACTTCGAAGGCTGAAAACGTCATTCTGACCGTGCGCAACGCGGCGGATGGCAAGTGCGAAGTATATTGGAACGCGACCCGCATGAATTCGACCGAGTTGCTGACGCGTGCAGCCGCTCGCTTTAAGGCCGAAGCAGACCGCCTTGGCCCAGATGCAACTGATCCCGAACTGTTCCCGGAAGTCCACATTCGTGGTGACCAACGGACCCAGTATCGCTGCATCGGTGGTGTCGTGTCGATCATGCAGAGTGCGGGCTTCATCCGCGTCGGATTCATCTCGTCGCCGGTCATTTAAGACCAGCTGCGAGTGTTTGGAGAATAAACCATGGCAATGAGTTCACCTAAGGGAGACTCGTCCGAACCGATGGTGGAAATGAACACGACGCCGTTGATCGACGTCATGCTCGTGCTCCTCATCATGTTCATCATCACCCTGCCACCGCCCACTCACGCGGTGAAGATTGACTTGCCGCAGGATTGCGCGCCGAACTGTCCGCCTCCACCGCCAGTTCTGCCGACCAAGAATGTGCTTTATGTCAGCCCAGGTGGTGTGGTGACGTGGAACCAGGCTCCGGTTAGCTGGGGCCAGCTGGATCAGCTTCTTGCGGACTCGCAAGATCCTGCCAAATTCCCGTTGACGCCGGAACTGCACCTGCAGCCGGATCCAATGGCGCCATATGACACGGTTGATCGCGTTCTCGCCAAGGCGAAGCGCGCTAAGGTGTCGAAGATGGGCTTTGTGAATAACGAAGCATATCGCGGCGAATTCTAAGTCTCAGACTTAGATAGCAAAAGATTAAGGGCGGTCCGATTGGGCCGCCCTTTTTCTATGCGCAATGATTGACGGCCAAACCCAGGGCAGCACGCACGCCAGCGCACCAAAACCTGGACGGGATGTGCGGCCAGCCCCGGGGCTGGCCCAATCCCTCACGCGAATGGGCAAGCTCCAGAACAGCCCGCCGGTTGCAGTCCTTGTATCTTAGCTGGGCAACATCATCTGCACAGGCCCTGCAGCATACGGCCCTGCCGCACACGTCCCTGAAGCACACGGCCCTGTCTGCTCAGGCGTAAACCCTTGCACCAGAAGCTGCTTCTTCCTTGGGCGCTGCCGCTTAAACGTCGAATTGCAGCTTGGCGAGGCGCGCATAGAGCCCGCCTTGGGCGACCAGCTGATCATGCTTGCCTTGCTCCACAATGCGGCCATCATCCATCACAATGATGCGGTCAGCTGCGCGGACAGTGGCAAGGCGATGCGCAATGACAATGGTGGTGCGCTTGGCCATCAACTGGTCCAGCGCATCCTGCACCAGCTTTTCTGATTCCGCGTCCAGCGCAGATGTCGCTTCATCCAAAAGGAGGATTGGGGCGTCACGCAAAATGGCGCGTGCAATGGCCATGCGTTGACGCTGGCCGCCAGACAGACGGGCTCCACCTTCCCCCATATAGGTGTCGAGCCCTTGGGGCAGCTTGCGCAAAAACTCTGCCGCATTTGCGCTTTCGGCGGCAGCCCAGAGCTGATCATCCGACGTATCCCAACGGCCATAGCGCAGATTGTCGCGCGCGCTGGCCGCAAAGATCACAGTTTCCTGCGGAACCATCGCAATGCGCCCGCGCACCTCAGCTGGGTCCGCACTGGGCAGCGCAACGCCATCCACGCGGACCACACCGCTTTCGGGATCGTAAAAGCGCTGGATAAGTTGGAACAGCGTCGACTTGCCAGCGCCTGACGGGCCAACGACAGCCACTGTCTCCCCGGGTTCAATGGCCAATGAAAAATCATGCAAGGCACTTACTTCCGGGCGCGTGGGGTAGCGGAAGATAACATGTTCAAAGCTCACACGGCCCTGTGCGGGCTGCGGCAGCTTTACCGGATTGGCAGGCGCTGCAATGCCGGGCTGCTCATTCAGCAATTCTGACAAGCGCTGCGCTGCGCCGGAGGTGCGAACCAGATCGCCATAAACTTCGCTTAAGGCGCCAAAAGCGCCTGCAACAAATCCACCCGTCAGAACAAAGGCAGCAATGGCCCCACCAGTCATGCGGCCAGCCTGCACGTCAAGCGCGCCCTGCCACATAACCAGTGTAATGGCGCCAAACATCATGAAAATGAGGATGGCAGTCAGAAAGGCGCGTGTGCGGATGCGGGTCTTCGCAGTTGAGAAGGCATTTTCAACTGCGCTGGAAAAGCGTCCTGCCTCGCGATCTTCCTGTCCAAAGGCTTGGACAATCTTCATTGCGCCCAAGACCTCGTCCACAATCACTCCAACATCGGCAATCCGATCTTGGCTGTGGCGCGACATATCGCGCAGCCGTCGGCCGATAATCAAAATGGGGCCCAGCACCAGAGGAATACCCAGCAACAGCATTGCTGCAAGCTTGGCAGAGAGAGTGAAGAGATAGGCAATGCCCCCCACGGCCAGCACAAGGTTGCGCAGCGCCACTGAGGCGGTGGTGCCCACGGCTTGTTCAATCAGCGTCGTATCAGCCGTTAGGCGCGATGCCACTTCCGCCGGGCGGTTAAACTCAAAATAGCTTGGGGCCAGCCGCAGCAAGTTGTTCACAACGGCGGAGCGCACATCGGCCACCACACGTTCGCCCAACCAAGAGACGAAGTAAAAGCGGCTGGCCGTGGCCAAAGCCATGACTGCGACAATGCCCAAAAGATATTCAAACCAGCGATCAATATTGCCGCCTGATTGGGCAAATCCGCGGTCAATGACCAACCGAAAGCCATTGGGGATGGCCAGCGTGGCCCCAGCAGCGACAATCAACGAGACGAGCGCGCCCGTGATGACAAGCGGATAGCGCGCTGCAAAATCCCAAACCATGCGAAGATTGCCCAATGTGCGTGGGCGGGCAGGCGGCGTTTCTTGGTCTGACATGTCCGCGGGCCTAGCAGTGTGTGCAGCGCATCTCAATCCAGCCTGGCACTTATTGTGCATTGCACAAAATGTGCAAATGGTCCAAAGGCGATGCGTTGGGGGAAGGCAAACTCTCTATGCTTTATAACGCCTATGAAATGCAGCGCGCCTGGCTTGCCAGTGCCAGCGCTTTGGCCGCCGCCGGGGCTGAATGGCTCGGCAATCCTGCAAATCCTTTTGGCTATTTGGGCGGTGGGCCAATGTTTGCCGCCGCCTTAGATGTTTTTGCCCATGCCGCCGCCCCGCGCGGCAAGCCTGCTTTTGGCCTGGATCACACTGTTGTCGATGGCCGCACGGTGCGCGTGACGGAAGAAATTGTGCATCGCAAGCCCTTTGGCCAACTGAAGAAATTCGTGCGTGAAGGGGTTGAAGCCAGCCCAAAGCTGCTGATTGTTGCCCCTATGTCGGGCCATTATGCCACGCTGCTGCGCGGTACAGTGGAACGGATGCTGCCGGGCCATGAAGTCTATATCACGGATTGGCGCGATGCGCGGTCAGTGCCCGTGTCGGACGGGCGGTTCGATCTAGATGATTATATTGATTATGTGATTGAGTTTCTGGACGTAATTGGCCCCGGCGCGCATGTGCTGGCCGTGTGCCAACCTTCCGTGCCCGTCTATGCGGCCATTGCGCTTATGTCGGCAGATAAGCACCCGGCCCTGCCAAAGACGCTGACCATGATGGGCGGCCCCGTGGACACACGCCGTGCGCCAACGGCGGTCAACCAATTGGCAATGGAACGGCCCTTTGCTTGGTTTGAACATAATGTCATTGCGCGCGTGCCGCGGGGCTATCCCGGCGCCGGGCGCGAAGTTTATCCCGGCTTTTTGCAACTGTCCGGCTTTATGGCCATGAACCTTGGCAATCACCTGATGAGCCATTGGGAAATGTTCAAACATCTGGTTGAAGGTGATGACGAAAGCGCCGACGCCACGAAATCATTCTATGATGAATATCGTGCAGTCTGCGATATGACGGCGGAATTCTATCTTCAGACCATTGATGAAGTTTTCCAGCGGCATCTTTTGCCGAAGGGAGAATTTATGCACCGCGGCCGTCTGGTGGATCCAGCAGCGATCACTAAAGTGGGTCTGCTGGCAATTGAGGGCGAACGCGATGATATTTCGGGCATTGGCCAGACCAAGGCCGCGCTCGACATTGCGACGAAGCTCCCCGTCAAGCTGAAGCATTATTATGTCGCTGAAGGCGTTGGCCATTATGGCATTTTCAACGGCGGCAAATGGCGCACCAATATTGCGCCAGTGGTTGAAAACTGGATTGCCAGCCATAACGGCTAAGCAGAAGGTTTAGACCTGATAGGCGCGGTGGACGACCATGACTGTCGCGCCAATTGCCACTAGCCAGATACTCAAAATGGCGGCTGCCCCAGCCCGACTGATGGGGCGATTGGCGGCCTTATGAGCAATTGCCTTATTGCGCGCGTAAACATCTGCCGGCACCAGTTTTAGGAACAGCCACAGTGCGGCAGGAATGAGCAACGCCTCATCCAATAGGCCCAATACCGGAATGAAATCTGGGATTAAATCTATTGGCGAAAGGGCATAGGCAGCAATTGCCAGCCCGAACAGGCGGACTGGCCATGGCACATTTTCGTCACGCGCGCAGAGCCATGCCGTGTGCGCTTCCACCTTCAGGCTTTGCGCAATGGCTTTTAGGCGCCGCACGCGGGCCTCAGATCGTCACATCATCCAGCGACAAGAGGCTGGCATTGCCGCCCGCGCTGGTCGTATCAGTGGACGTCACACGCTCCGCACAGAAGCGGTGGAGATAATTCGGCCCGCCAGCCTTGGGTCCCGTGCCCGACAGGCCTTCGCCGCCAAATGGCTGGCTGCCGACAATGGCTCCAATCATCGATCGATTGACATAGAGATTGCCAACCTTTGCTGCCCCCTCCACTTCATCCGCCGTGCGGGCAATGCGGCTGTGCAGCCCCATAGTGAGGCCAAAGCCTTTGGCATTGACGGCATTGAGTGTGGCTGTCAGCTCGCCTGCTTTCCATGTCGCGACATGAAGCAGCGGGCCGAACCATTCAGAATTCAGGTCCGCAATATCGGCCAAGTTGATAATTGTGGGCGGTACGAACTGGCCCTGTGCAGGCACATCAACGCTGTTGAGCCAGCGCGCTTTTTGACTGTCGCGATAGGCCATCAACTTGTCATAGGCAGCTTGGTCAATCACGGGACCAATATCTGTTGCAGGGTCTGCCGGATCCCCCACAATCAGCGCATCCATCGCGCCGCGCAGCATCTCTAACGTCCGCTCGGCAATATCTTCTTGCAGCAACAACAATCGCAGTGCCGAGCAGCGCTGGCCGGCCGAGCGGAAGGCAGAGATCACAACATCCTGCACCACTTGTTCGGGCAGCGCCGTGGAATCAACAATCATCGCATTAATCCCGCCGGTTTCTGCAATCAGCGGGATCAGCGGGCGGTTATCCTCTTCCAACAGCGCGCGCGCGATGCGTTTGGCTGTGGCCGTTGAGCCCGTAAAGGCAACACCGGCAATGCGCGGATCGCTGGTTAGTGCAGCCCCCACCTCTGGCCCGCCGGGCGCAAGGATGAGCGCATCGGCCGGGATGCCCGCCTGATGGGCCAGCCGCACGGCTGCAGCGGCAATGCGCGGCGTTTGCGGAGCAGGCTTGGCGATGACGCTATTGCCTGTCACCAAAGCGGCCGCGATTTGACCGAGGAAAATGGCCAACGGGAAGTTCCACGGCGCGATGCACACCCAAGCGCCCCGGCCTTCATAGCGCAGCACATTGCGCTCCCCGGTTGGCCCGGACAACTCGACAGGCATTAAGCCATGACGTGCTTGATCAGCATAATAACGGCAGAAGTCCACCGCCTCGCGCACTTCGCCTAGGGCATCGCCCAGCGTCTTGTGCGCTTCTTTCACCAGCAGTGCCATCAAGGGCGTCCGCTCTGCTTCCAAAAGATCAGCGAGCCGTTCCAACGCATCGGCGCGGGCGGCAAGCGGTGTGACAGACCAAGTGGCAAAGCCGGACAGGGCGGTCTCTACGGCATGGGCCGTGGCTGCCGGAGGTTCAGCCGGAACTGGGGTGGCAGCAATGTCCCGCGCCACATCCGCCAGAATGGCTTTGTCTTGCAAATCAATGCCCATGCTGTTGCGCCGCGCGCCAAACAGATCAATGGGCAGGGGGATAGAACTATGGCGTTGGCCGCCCACGGCGCGGACTTTTTCAACTGGGTCGGCCAGCAAAGCCTCATCACTGACATGCTCATCCGCCAATTGGTGAACAAAGCTGCTATTTGCGCCATTTTCCAACAAGCGGCGCACAAGATAAGCCAGCAAGTCGCGATGTCCCCCCACGGGCGCATAAATGCGGCAGTGATAGCCTTCGCGCTGGACCAAATCTTCATACAGCCCGTCACCCATGCCGTGTAGGCGCTGGAATTCAAAGTCACGCGTGTCGCCCGCCCATTCCAAAATCGCTGCTACGGACAGTGCATTATGCGTTGCAAAAGCGGGGTAAATATTCTTAGCGCGCAGCATGTCGCGCGCGCAGGCCAGCCAGCTGACATCCGTTGCCGCCTTGCGGGTGAACAGCGGATATTCCTCTAGCCCCCATTCTTGGGTGCGCTTAATTTCGCTGTCCCAATAGGCGCCCTTAACCAAGCGCACGGCCATACGGCGGCCAGTTTCTGCGCCCAAGGCATCGGCCCATTGGATAACTGCCGGCGCGCGCTTGGAATAGGCTTGCACCGCCATGCCCAGCCCATCCCAGCCTCGCAATTCGGGGTGGCGGGCGGCTTGCGCAATAATGTCGAGGCTCATTTCTAGCCGTTCAGATTCCTCGGCATCTACTGTCAGCGCAATGCCGCGCCGGGCAGCAGCGAGGCACAGCGTTTCGAGCAGATCTCCCAACATGGGCACGCACCGATCCCAATGCGCGACTTCGTAGCGTGGATGGAGCGCCGAGAGCTTTACGGAGACGCTATGGCCTTCGCCCGTTTGTTCAATTGCATCGAGATAAGAGGCGAAATAGCGTTCGCCATCGGCAAAGGTGCGCGCGGCTTCACCCAACATATCAAAGGAAGCGACAAAGCCTTTATGCTCGGGCCGCGCCATGCGCGCGCTGGCCTCTTCAATCGTTCGGCCCATGACAAAGATTTCGCCCATCATGCGCATGGCGGCGCCCACCGCTTGACGGACAAAGGGCTCGCCCGCGCGGGCAATCAGGCGACGTAGCGTGCCGGCTTCTTCCTTGTCACTTACCAGCGCGCGGCCAATGACAAGCCCCCAAGTCGCTGAGTTAACAAGTGTGGAGTGTGATTTTCCGCTATGTGCGCGCCAATCAGCATCGCCCAATTTATCGGCAATCAGCGCATCGGCGGTTTCTGGATCAGGCACACGCAGAAACGCCTCGGCAAGCGAGAGCAACGCCACGCCTTCTTGCGTGTTGAGCCGATATTCATTGAGGAATTGATTCACCCAGCCGCTTGATTGTGCCCGACGCAAATCAGCCAGCAGCCCGCTGGCGCGCGCGACAATGCGATTGCGCTCGTCCGGGTTCACTGCAGCACGGGCAATGAGAGGCTGAAGAACCGCGGGTTCAGCGGCTCTATGAAGGCTGCGCATGAGCGACGTTGCGGAATCCATAGCTTTTGACTCTAATCGAATGAAGGCCCTAAATCCCGACTGGGACTCGCGCCGCTGTAATAATGTTGCGCGCCTTTAGCGAGAGGAAAGCTTATGCCTGTAGTGAGCAAAGAGGAACTTTTTGGTCTTGTTGGCAAAGACGTAGGCACGTCGGACTGGATGCTGATCGATCAGGATCGCGTGAACAAGTTTGCCGAAGCAACCGGGGACTTTCAATTCATCCATGTTGATCCAGAACGAGCCAAGCTGACACCCTTTGGCGGGCCGATTGCGCATGGATTTTTGTCGCTGTCGCTGCTGCCCGTGTTGACTGCCCAAGCTGATCTGCCGCGCCTCGATGGGATCAAGATGGGCGTAAATTATGGCGGCAACAAAACCCGCTTCATTGCGCCCGTCAAGGTTGGCAAGCGCGTGCGCGGCCATTTTAAGATGCTTTCACTCGAAGAAAAACGCCCCGGCCAATTCCAGCAAACAATGGAATTCACGCTGGAAATTGAAGGCGAAGATAAGCCCGCCTTGATGGCTGAGTGGATCACCCAGTTTTTTGTCTGAGGTTCAGATAAGTTAAAATCCCAATCAGGAGAATTCCATGCGTAGTGCCGTTATTGTGTCCACCGCTCGCACGCCGATTGGCCGTGCCTATCGCGGGGCGTTCAACATCACCCCGTCGCCAACGCTGTCGGCCTATTCCATCCGCGCGGCTGTCGAACGCGCAGGCATTGATCCGGCCGAAGTTGATGATCTGTGCTGGGGCTCGGCGCTGCAACAGGGCAGCCAAGCAGGCAATACGGCACGCACCGCGCTGCTGCGGGCTGGTTTGCCGGTCACAGTTCCGGGCATGACAATTGATCGCCAATGTTCGTCTGGCCTGATGGCCATTGCCACGGCAGCCAAGCAGATCATTGTTGATAATATGGACATTTGCGTCGGCGGCGGTGTGGAATCGATCAGCTTGGTCCAGACGCCTGAAATGCGCGTGGCCCCAGATCCTGAGCTGCTGAAGATGCACAAGGACATTTACATGCCCATGTTGCAGACGGCTGAGGTGGTCGCAGCGCGCTATAAAATCAGCCGTGAGCGTCAAGACGAATATGGCCTGCAATCGCAACAGCGCACCGCTGCGGCACAGGCTGCTGGCAAGTTTGATGATGAGATTGTCGCTTGCACAGCCACAATGGCCGTGACCAACAAGGAAACGGGCGAAGTCTCGCAAAAGGAGATTACGCTCAACAAGGATGAAGGCAATCGCGCGGACACCACGCTTGAGGGCCTGAAGATGCTGAAGCCGGTTCTGGGGCCGGATATGCACATCACGGCGGGCAATGCCAGCCAGTTGTCTGATGGGTCTTCGGCCAGCGTGCTGATGGAAGAATCAGTTGCTGCCAAAAAGGGCCTGACGCCGTTGGGTCGCTATGTCGGCATGGCCGTTGCGGGCACTGAGCCAGATGAAATGGGCATTGGCCCGGTTTACGCCATCCCCAAGCTGCTGCAGCGTTATGGCCTCAAGATGGATGACATCGGCCTGTGGGAATTGAACGAAGCCTTTGCTGTGCAGGTGCTTTATTGCGCCGATAAGCTGGGCATTCCGATGGACCGCTTGAACGTTAATGGCGGCGCGATTTCAATTGGCCATCCTTATGGCATGTCGGGCGCACGCATGGTTGGCCATGCGTTGATTGAAGGCAAGCGCCGCGGCGCGAAATATGTCGTCATCACCATGTGCATTGGCGGCGGCCAGGGGGCGGCTGGGCTGTTCGAAGTCCTCTAAATTCTTAAATTGCAGGACATTAAGAGAGGCGGTTGCCCAAATAGGCAGCCGCCTCTTTGTCTTTTCGGCCAGAGCCGCTTAGAGACATTTGCGTGACGATCACCCGCCTAAGCCTAACTGATTTTCGATCCTATCCCGATTGCGTGGTGGCGCCTGGGCCGGGCCTTGTTGTGCTGACGGGGGAAAATGGTGCAGGTAAAACCAATATCCTAGAGGCCGTTTCGCTGCTCGTCCCCGGGCGGGGGCTGCGCGGAGCCTCGCTATCAGACATTGCTCGTCAGGGCGGGGCTGGAGGCTTTGCCGTGGCGGCGCGGCTGGGTGAGGTGGAATTGGGCACTGGCACGCGCGCCGAAGCGCCTGAACGACGCTTGGTGCGCATTAATGGCGCGGCCGCCGCCGCCAATGATTTGGCGGAATGGGTGTCTGCCTTGTGGCTGACCCCCGCAATGGACCGATTATTCTTGGAAGGCGCCAGCGAGCGGCGGCGCTTTCTGGACCGACTTGTGCTGGCACTTGTCCCCAGCCATGCCGGCCATGCCAGCCGTTATGAGGCCGCAATGCGCCAACGTAACCGGTTGCTGGCCGATGAGCGCCCTGCAGATCCTGAATGGCTGACGGCGCTGGAAGCGCAAATGGCCATTCATGGGCAGGCGTTGGCTGAGGCGCGGCAGCAATTGGTGACAGCGCTTGGCGCGCGCTTGGTGGACCAGCCGGAAGGGCCCTTTGCCCGCGCCGGGTTGGCGCTGGACGGCGGGGAAATGGATGGCGATTTTGCAGAGCAACTCCGCCGCCATCGCCCGCGCGATGCCGCCGCTGGCCGGACTTTGCTTGGCCCACATCGTATGGACTTGGCTGTCACACATTTGGGCAAAGCGCAGGCCGCCGCCCGGTGCTCAACGGGTGAGCAAAAGGCGCTCTTGCTCGGCATTATCTTGGCGCATGCCGAGTTGGTGGCGGAACGGCTGGGGCGCGCGCCAATCTTGCTGCTGGATGAAGTGGCGGCGCATCTTGATCCTGTCCGCCGTGCGGCGCTGTTTGCCCGCCTGTCCGCCAATGGCGGGCAAGTCTGGATGACGGGAACAGAGCTCAGCCTGTTCGAAGAGGCTGGAGCAGCAGCAACGCGCATGATGGTGAAAGACGGTCAAATTCTGGCCTAGGCCAGTGTTTTGCCCTCTTCGCGTAACTTTAGGCTTTCGGTAAACAGCGGCATCGTCGCCTTTTGAAACGCACCGGGCGTCATGCCTGCATAGCGCCGCACCTCGCGGTTGAGATGCGATTGATCGAAATAGCGTAAGCTCGCCAATTCGGCCTGATCCGCATTGCCAATACCGCGCATAGCAGCGGCCATATCGAGAAAGCGGCACCGCTGCAGAACGGATTTGGGGGACAAGCCAAAGCTAGTAAGGCAGCGTCGCTCCAATTGGCGGGGAGAAAGGCCCAATATCCGGGCGGCTTCTTCCACGCGGGTGGTGCTGTCGCGCCGCGCAATCGACTCAAATGTCGCAATCAGGGGGTCAACGCCTTTTCCCTTCAGGCTTGCCAATTGGGTTTCGACGGCGGCTTCTAAGGCGGCCACACGGTCTTTATCCTGCTTGGCGGCATCCAAAGACTTGATAAACTTGGCTACCAAATCAGGTGTCCAGGCATCCGCTAATGGTGAGATCATATCAACATGGCTGGCTGCGGCTTGGGTGAAGAGCGCGGTCCAAGCGCTTGGGCGGATCGCAAAACCGGCAACAAATATTGGGCCTCGGACGCGGATGCGCAGCATTTGCGCATTGGGGCCAAATAACAAAGCGCCAGACCCAGCAACCCATTGGTCTTGGTGCCACCAATCCCATTCGCCTGCCAAAATAACGCGCACAAAGCCATTATCCGCCATCAGATAATCTTCATGGCAGAAATCAGCCGGAAGCTTGGCTTCCACGATATAATGCCGCCGAATAAAGGGCAGCAGGTGCGCTGAAGGCGCATAATTGTGTGAGGAAATCATTCACCCCCCAAAGATGCCAAGTGCAGTGCCAGACCTTAGGCTGCTTCCATTTAAAGATCAGTATCTTATTTATGGAAACCTATCCATTTTGCGGTCCTCACATCTCACCTCTGCTATTAACGACAAAAGTGCAACTTGCTTGCCGCGCGCATGGCAATCAGGCTACGGATCGCTTATGTCTTTTGCTGTTAATCCACTCTCCCTGATCGGCAACACGCCGCTCGTCAAACTCGAAGGCCCGTCGTCGGAGACGGGCTGTCTCATTTTAGGAAAATGCGAATATGCGAATCCCGGCGCCTCGGTGAAGGATCGCGCCGCGCTGTTCATCGTGGAAGATGCTGAGGCGCGCGGTGCCCTGTCGCCCGGCGGCACAATTGTGGAAGGCACGGCCGGTAATACCGGCATTGGCCTTGCCCTTGTTGCCAATGCAAAGGGATATAAGACGATTATCGTCATGCCCGACACGCAAAGTCGGGAAAAGATGGATACGCTTCGTGCCTTGGGGGCCGAGCTGGTCTTGGTGCCCCCTGCACCTTTTTCCAATCCGGGCCATTTTGTGCATACGTCGCGCCGCATTGCTGAGGAGACGGAGGGCGCAATTTGGGCCAACCAGTTTGACAATATTGCCAACCGCAAGGCCCATATCATCGGTACAGCGGAGGAAATCTGGGCCCAGACAGAAGGTAAGGTAGATGGCTTTACCTGCGCTGCAGGCACTGGCGGCACGATTGCTGGTGTTGGTTTGGGGCTGAAGGCGCATCGGGATGATATTGTGATTGCGCTCACAGATCCGCATGGCGCAGCCTTGTATAATTATTATGCCAATGGCGAGTTAAAGGCTGAGGGAAGCTCAGTTGCTGAAGGCATTGGCCAAGGCCGGATTACGGCCAATCTCGATGGGGCGCCTATTGATACTCAGTTCCGCATCTCGGATGAGGAGGGGCTGTATTGGGTTGCCCGCATGCTGCGCGAAGAAGGCCTGTGTCTGGGCCTGTCATCCGGCATTAACATTGCCGGGGCCGTTGCGCTGGCCCGCCAGCTGGGACCGGGCAAAACAATTGTGACGATTTTGTGTGATACGGGTTTCCGTTATCTCTCGACGCTCTATAACTCAGACTGGCTTCGGTCGAAGAACCTGCCTGTTTTTGAATGGCTGAAAGACTGACAATGGCACTGGACCCGCTTCAAGAACGGAATGAAAGCTGGCGGCGCATTCGCGTTGGGCTGACAGGGCTAGGCGGTATCTTGCTGCTCATTGGTTTGGCCAACGCGATGTTGCAGCAATTGGGCACTGCCAAAGTGCAAGATGTGCCAACTGTTACGGGCCAGCCAGCCAAATCAGCAGATGAAAAGAACGAGCCTTTGGCTGAACTGGGCGTCGCCCCCGGTGCACCTGCAAAGGCGGACGAGCCAGCGCCTAAAAAATGATGCGCGGGCTGGTTGCCGCGCTTGCTTTGCTGTGCGGGGCCTGTTCAGCAGGCCCGCCCGCGCCTAAGCCGAAGCTCCATATTCTAACAGCTTTGCCGCTTTTTTGGGGCGAGGGTGATGTTGCCGATATTCTCCAAAATCGCACAGGCCAGGCGCCCAGCCTCACGGCACTTTCGGCCAGTTGGGATGTTGTGGCGCTGGATATGGCAGATGCACGTGCCTTGCATCCTGTTCAAACGCTCCTTTTGATTCAGCCGCCACGCCTTGCCCCGGCAGAGCTGGTGGCACTTGATGCGTGGGTGCGGCAGGGCGGGCGTGTTGTTATTCTGGCGGATCCTGATTTGCGCTGGCCGCAGCAGCGCCCAATTGGCGACCCACGCCGGGCGCCTGTCGCTACGCTTTTGTCGCCCTTGTATCGCCATTGGGGTTTGGATCTGCAGCCCGATGCCATGGGCAGCCCACCACGTTTTGCGCGGATAGCGGCGTGGACCATTGCGCTGCCCGGCAGTGGGCAATGGGTGCGCGCGTCTGGCCAGTGTCGGCTGCCTGATCCCGCCCTTGCCTATTGCCCGCTTGGCAAAGGGGGTGCGGTGCTCATTGCCGATGCAGATTTCCTTCAGCCAGAAGGGGATGCTGCCGCCCAAGCCCGCGCCATTGCGGCCATAAATGGCCTGCTGACGGATAAAAATCAGTGAAATCAGGGAAATAGAAAGAGGTTGGATCAGAAAAACACATCACAAAAAAGCACGGTTTCCCAATAAAAACCCGATATTGGGGTGCTAAATCCCCATTTCACCCGTGAAATCCCTTGCTGTCCCCATGATTCCCTGATAGGCCATAACCTCGTCAAATTGGGGCGGGGCTGTCCTGATTCAGTGTTGAATTTGCTGGGCGTAACATGGGGTTATGGCTTGGCGGCGGCCCGTTAGCTTCAGGCGCTGAGGGGTGTTGTGAGCGAAAGGGAGCTATTCAGGGGGCACGCGCTGAACGCGATTGACGGCAAAGGCCGCGTCGCGATTCCCGCCTTCCTGCGCTCTGCAATCGAAAAGAACAGCGATGGCCGCGTTCTCATTATCGCCAAACATCAGCAAGATCCTTGCCTGACGGGCTATGACAAAGGCTGGTCGCGTCTGCTGCATGATCGGCTGGAGCGCGAAGAAGAGCGAGAGCGGTCTGCGGGTCGCGATTTTGACTATTTTAACAACAACCGCCGCGCCTTCGGCTTGGTCGAAGAAGTGCCCTATGATGCAAGTGGCCGGTTCATTCTGCCGGCCTTTTTCCGCGCTAAAGCGCAGTTGTCTGAACTCGCCTTTTTCTTTGGCACCGGGAACACATTTGAAATTTGGAACCCCAATCTCCTGATTGATACGCCTGGTATTGATGAGGAAACAAAGGATGTTGCTGCCTTTTTGATGGCAGAAAGGGGCGTGCGCTGATGTCCCAAACTGCGCCCCATATCCCCGTCTTGCTTGCAGAAGTGATTGACGCGCTCGCCATCAGCCCCGGCGAAACGCATGTTGACGGCACTTTTGGCGCAGGCGGCTATAGCCGAGCCATGTTAAAGGCAGGCGCGCGCGTCATTGCCTTTGATCGTGACCCAGATGCCATAGCGGCTGGGCACGCGGCTGGAGACGAGGGCCTGACACTGGTTCAGGACCGGTTTTCCAATATGGCGCAGCATTTGCCAGACCCTGTCGACGGCGTAACGCTGGATATTGGCGTGTCCTCAATGCAGCTAGATCAAGCTGGGCGTGGCTTTTCTTTTCAGGCGGATGGCCCGCTTGATATGCGCATGGAGCAGGTGGGCGAAAGCGCGGCTGACTTCATTAATTCTGCCGATGAAACGCTGATTGCTGATGTGATCTATCGCTATGGCGATGAACCCAAATCGCGGCGCATTGCCCGGGCCATTGTGGCTGCCCGTCCCATTGAGCGGACAGCCCAGCTGGCGTCGATTGTCCGGCGCGCCGTTGGCTGGCGCGATGGTCAAAAAAGCGATCCGGCAACGCGTGCCTTTCAAGCCATTCGCATTCACATCAATCGTGAACTCGAAGAGTTGGAAGATGGTCTAATCGCTGCTGAGCGTGTGCTGAAGCCGGGTGGCCGCTTGGCGGTCGTCACTTTTCACAGCTTAGAAGACCGGATTGTGAAGCGCTTCTTGCGAGATCGCAGTGGCCAGCGCCCTGCGGGCTCACGCCATTTGCCTGATGTTGGCCCGTCGGGGCCTGAGGCTACTTTTGAAGCTGTCGCCAAGCCCGTGCGGCCCGGCGAGGCTGAATTGACACGTAATCCCCGTGCCCGCTCTGCGACCTTGCGTGTCGCGCGGCGCACAGCTGCTGTTTTCTGGCCTGACCAACTTCGAGGTGCCGCATGATCGCTCACAGATTTCGTCCCGTTGTCTGGGTTGTTGGGTGCGCCTTTGCAGCAACGGCGCTGTACACTGTGTCCTTGAGTGTCGCGGCGGAACGTGCCCGGCTGGAGAAAGTGGATCGGCAGATTGCCAATACGCAAAATGAAATCAGGCAGTTGCAAACTGAATTGGGGACGCGTGCTTCGCTTCGTCAGCTAGAGCGTTGGAATAGTGAGGTTTTGGCACTTGGCGCACCCAAGGCCGGCCAATTCCGGGCAACCGAAACCGCCTTGCAGACGCTGGATGGCGGCATCTTGCCAGCTAGTGTTGGTGCGCCCGCGTCGGTCATGGTGGCAGCGGCAACAGCCCCAGCCCCAGCTCCAGCCAATTTGACGCAACCTGCCGCAGGGCCTGTGCAAACGGCGCAGGTGGCCCAAGGCGCCAAGCCTGAGGCTGCAGCACCCAAATCTGCGCCCAGTGCGGCTAAGCCCGCCGCTGCGCCTGCCAAGCCTGTGGCTCTGGCCTCGGCTGATGTTCGCCCTGCACGAATTGCAGCGGCCAGCAAGCCTGCAGCTAAGGCAACAGCGCCCAAGCCAGCTGCGTCCAAGTTAGAGCCTGCAAAGCCCCAGCGTTTTGCGATGCTAGATCGCAAGTTGGTTGATCAGCGGACATTTAGCGAAATCCTCGTTCGGGCGGCCAGTGAAAGCCAAACCGGAGGTGGAAAGGGCAAATCGGCCCAGTGACCGCATCCGTCGCCCGGCCCAGCCGGACACGTCATGCTGAGGTAAAGGTTCAATCGCTGGCGATTGCCCACCAAAGGCTGATGGTCCTGATGCTCTTGTTCAGCGCGGTGGCCGGTGTCATCGCGCTGCGGCTTATGTGGCTGACAGTGTTTTCGGGGCCTAGCAGCGGCTTTGCTGCGGTTGAGAACCAACGCGGCGCACGGGCTGATATTGTCGATCGCAATGGGGAGGTGCTGGCCCGGACGATGGAGGCTTGGTCGATTGGCGTGCACACCAATCGCCTACTGAACAAGCCGGAAGACTTGGCCCCCAAATTGGCAGCTTTGATGCCCGAGCGCACTGAGCAGCAATATCTCGATCTGCTAAAGTCGGGCGTCCGTTTCACGTATTTGCGCCGCCGCGCGATGCCCGAACTGGTGGCGAAGGTGAATGCGCTGGGTGAGCCTGGCATGGCGTTCTCTCGAGAGCCAGAGCGGCTCTACCCGCAATTGACGCTGGCAGCGCACGTCCTTGGCTATACCGATATGGAAGGCCGGGGCGTTATGGGCATGGAACGGGCCTTGGACAAGCAATTGTCCGATCCGGCTCGGCGCCAACCTGTTGCCCTGTCAATTGACAAGCGTGTGCAGGCAGCGATGGAGTCTGAACTCTCTTCAGCGATGACGAGCCATCAGGCATTGGGCGCCACAGGCCTTGTGCTGGATGTGCACACCGGTGAGCTTTTGGCCATGGTGTCTCTGCCCGTGTTCAACCCCAATAACATTCGCCGGGTTGATCCAGAAACGCTGCGCAATAACGTCACGCAAAGCGTTTATGAGCTGGGCTCAACGTTCAAGCCAATTGCGATTGCCGGGGCGATGGACGCGGGTGTCGTGACCAGCATGTCCAAGCGCTATGACGCAACAGCCCCGCTGCAAATTGGCAAATTTAAGATCAAAGATGACCATCCCATGAATCGCTGGCTCAATGTGCCTGAAACGCTGGTTCATTCTTCTAATATTGTCACCGCACGCATTGCCGATGAAATGGGCCCAGAGCGGATGGAAGCGCTGTTCCGGCGCATTGGCTTTTATGATCAGCCGTCCATTGAGTTAAGAGAAAAAGGCCGCCCGCTTGTGCCCGGTTTCTGGGCGCGGACAACCACAATGACGACGGCCTATGGCCACGGCATTGCCGTTACGCCGCTGCAATTGGCTGTGGCCTATGCGGCTTTGGTGAATGGCGGCATTATGCGGCCCGCAACGCTGGTGAAGGTAGAGCCCGGTCGCGCAGTGCCGGGTCGGCGTGTCTTTACCCAGAAAACCAGCGATACATCTCGGCAGCTGCTGCGTCTTATTGCAACGGATGGCACGGGTAAGAAGGCAGATGTTCTAGGCATGCGCGTTGGTGGCAAAACCGGCACCGCGGAAAAGCCTGGTGCAGGCGGCTATTCTCGCCATGTTAACGTGTCGACTTTCGCAGCTGTCTTCCCAATGGATGCGCCGCGATATGTGGTGATTGCCATGCTGGATGCGCCCAAGGGCAATGCAGAATCTTTTGGGCTTACGACTGCAGCTTGGACTGCGGCGCCCGTTGTTTCCAAGGTCATTGCGCGGACCGGGCCCATGCTTGGAGTTGTCCCCGATCCTTCCAAGGATATGCCGCTTGATGGCTTGCGCACGTTGATCTGGAAAGAGAAGGCGGACGCAGAATGAAACTTGGTGCGCTCCTCAATTCGTCAGACCCCCGTCCCGTAACGGGCTTTGCCATTGACCACCGTAAAGTTGCGCCGGGGAACATTTTTGGCGCCTTTCAAGGCGCGAAGGTGAATGGCGAGGACTATATTGACGCTGCAATTGCTGCTGGCGCCCTTGCTGTTGTTGCGCGGCCTGATGTGCGGGTTGAGGGCGCTGTCCATATTGCAAGCGATGAACCGCGGCGGACCTTTGCGCTGCTCGCGGCGCGCTTTTTTGAGCCATTCCCGGACATGACTGTTGCTGTCACAGGTACCAATGGCAAAACATCAACTGTCGAAATGACGCGCCAGCTGTGGCGGATGGCGGGCCACGCCGCAGCTTCAATTGGCACTTTGGGTGTGACAACTGCAGATGACCGCGTGGTCACGGGGCTAACAACGCCTGACATTGTGACCTTCCTGTCCAACATGGCCGGACTTAAGCGAGAAGGCGTTAGCCATGTGGCCTTTGAGGCGTCCAGCCATGGGCTCCACCAATGCCGCACGGAAGGCCTGCCCGTGCGGGCCGCAGCCTTCACTAATCTGTCGCGAGATCACCTCGATTATCATGGCGATATGGCCAATTATTTTACGGCCAAAATGCGCTTGTTTTCCGAAGTCGTGGATGCGGATGGCGCGGCTGTTGTGTGGGCGGATGCCGATGAATATTCTCCGCGGGTGATTGATCTGGCGCGCGAGCGGGGGCTGGCGGTCTTCACAGTTGGTCCCAATGGCAGTGCGTTGAAGCTGATAGAGCGGACCCCCGGTCAATTGGGACAGCAGTTGGTGGTCGAGGCGGAAGGCCAGACCTATAAGATCAGCCTGCCGCTCATTGGGGCCTATCAAGCGGCAAACGCACTTGTTTCTGCAGGCTTGGTGATCGCAACGGGCGGCGATGTGGGACCGACTCTGGCCAATCTTGCTCGGCTTCAACCTGTGCGCGGACGACTGGAACGGGCTGTTATCAGCAAAACAGGTGCGCCTGTTTATGTTGATTATGCGCACACCCCTGATGCCATTGAGGCCGCCATTGAGGCGCTGCGACCGCACTGCAAAGGCCGGCTGATCCTTGTTTTTGGGGCAGGTGGCGATCGGGATCGTGGCAAGCGCCCTGAAATGGGGGCTATTGCGGTGCAAATGGCCGATCTGGTGATTGTGACCGATGACAATCCTCGCTCGGAAGATCCCGCGGCCATCCGTGCAGAAATTCTAGAGGCGGCGCCGGGCGCACTGGAAGTGGCTGGGCGCCGGGATGCCATAGCGCGCGCCTTGGCGGACGCTGGGCCAGATGACATTATTCTCATTGCCGGCAAAGGCCATGAACAGGGCCAAATTATTGGAGATCAAGTGCTTCCCTTTGATGATGTAACAGTGGCGCGGGAGTGCGCGGCATGACGGCACTGTGGACATCGGCCGATATCGCCAAAGCTGTGGGTGGCGTCGCGCAGGGAGACTTTGCTGCAGGCGGTGTTGCCTTTGACAGCCGGGAAGTTGGGCCTGGCGATTTGTTCATTGCGCTCAAAGGCGAAGTGACGGACGGCCACAAATTTGTGGACCAGGCCTTTGTGCAAGGCGCTGCAGGAGCGATTGTCTCGACGCCGGTTGCGCACCCGCATGTGCTGGTGGGTGATGCCACAGCCGCACTCAACGCCTTGGGGATTGCCGCGCGCGCGCGGACAGCTGCAAAAATCGCGGGCGTCACTGGGTCAGTTGGCAAAACAGGCACCAAAGAGGCACTGGCGGCTGCGTTGGCGCGGGCGAATAAAGGGCCAGTCCACCGCTCGGTCAAAAGCTATAACAACCATACGGGTGTTCCCTTAAGCCTTGCTCGGATGCCTGCGGATACGCGCTTTGGTGTCTTTGAAATGGGCATGAACCATGCCGGTGAAATTGCAGCTTTAACCCGGCTGGTGCGCCCCCATGTTGCGTTGATTACGGCCATTGCCCCTGCGCATATCGAAAATTTGGGCTCTATGGAGGCGATTGCCGACGCCAAGGGTGAGATTTTTCAGGGCCTTGAACCCGGTGGCACAGCCATTGTCCCCTTTGACACGTCGCATCGCGACCAATTGTTGGGCCACGCACGGCGCCATGCGGACCGCGTCGTCACCTTTGGGCGGGATGCCGCCGCTGATGTTCATGCGCGCGATGTGGTCCAAATGGATCATGGCACCATGGTCGTCGCGGCGCTGCCGGGGGCTGAGGTCTCTTTCACCTTGGCGCAACCTGGCGATCATTGGGTGTCAAACGCGCTTGCTGTTCTGGCGACAGTGCAAGCCCTTGGCGGCGATTTGGCAGCAGCTGGGCTGGCCCTGGGCGAGCTTGAAGGTTTGGCAGGGCGGGGTGCCCGGCATCGCCTGGCATTGCCGGGCGGAGACGCGCTGCTGATTGATGAAAGCTATAACGCCAATTCAGTCTCGATGGCGGCAACTTTGGCGGTGCTGGGCGCACAGCCTGCCCGCCGCCGGATCGCCATTTTGGGCGAGATGCGCGAATTGGGTGCAGAGTCTGCGGCCCTTCACGCTGGCCTTGCCGGGCCCATTATGGCGGCTGAGGTCAGCACTGCTATTCTGGTAGGGCCGGGCATGGCCCCCTTGGCAGACGCACTATCCGGCAAAATCGAGGTTTATCATTTGGCAGATGCCGCAGCGGCCTTGGCACTCGCGCAGCAGCTTGTGCGCGCTGAAGACGCGGTGCTGGTTAAAGGATCAAATGCAGTTGGCCTTGCCCATGTGGTGGCTGGACTGACAGCAGGGGGGGAATAATGCTATACTGGATTGCCGAGCAACTTGGATTTCCCGGTGTTCTCAACCTTCTGCGTTATCTTACATTCCGCACTGGTGGGGCCGTGGCAACTGCTTTGCTCATTGGGCTGATTATTGGGCCGCGCTTCATTGGGTGGCTGCGCCTTCGCCAAGGCAAAGGTCAGCCCATTCGCAGTGACGGCCCACAATCCCATTTGGCCAAAGTGGGCACGCCCACCATGGGCGGGTTGATGATCCTGACCGCTGTGGGCTTGTCTCTGCTGCTCTGGATGGATCTGAACAATATCTATGTCTGGGCCTGTATCTTGGTCACGGGCGGTTTTGGGCTGATTGGCTTTCTCGACGATTATGACAAGGTCAAGAAACGCAGCACCAAAGGCGTGTCGGCCCGGGCGCGTCTGCTGGCAGAATTTACCATTGCGGGCGTGGCGACGGCGCTCATTACGTGGCACGCAAACACTGATCTCTACTTGCCGTTCGTCAACGGCCCCATTGCCGATCTTGGCTGGCTGTACATTCCTTTTGGGGCGTTTGTGATTGTCGCCTTTGGGAACGCAGTGAATTTGACGGATGGGCTGGATGGCTTGGCGACCATGCCTGTGATCATTGCGTGCATTGCCTTCATGCTGATTGCCTATTTGGTCGGCAACGCCAAATATGCCGCCTATCTGGGTATTCCCTATGTCGCCGGGGCAGGGAATTTGGCCATTTTATGTGGCGCGATTGTGGGCGCGGGCCTTGCCTTTTTGTGGTTCAATGCGCCGCCTGCTGCCGTCTTCATGGGCGATACAGGCAGCCTTGCCCTTGGCGGGGCGTTGGGGGCCATTGCTGTCACCACACATCATGAATTTGTGCTGGCTGTGATTGGCGGCTTATTCGTGGTTGAGGCGCTGTCGGTTGTCATTCAAGTTTTCTGGTTCAAGCGCACAGGCCGCCGTGTGTTTCGCATGGCGCCTATTCACCACCATTTTGAACAATTGGGCTGGTCTGAACCCACGGTGGTTATCCGTTTTTGGATTGTCGCCTTTGTTTTGGCGCTGGCTGGTCTTTCCACGCTGAAGCTCAGATGATTACGTCTCCCGCCTTTTCTGGTAAACGCTTTGCGGTGCTGGGGCTTGCCCGTTCTGGCCTTGCAACAGTGCGTGCGCTGGTGGAGAGCGGGGCTGAGGTAACGGCGTGGGATACGCGCGATGAGGCGCGTGCGGCCGTGCCTGCTGGGGTCCAGTTGGCGGACCCATTGGCGATGGATTTGGCAGGCTTTGACGCAGTGATCGTGTCACCCGGCGTTCCACTGAACCGCCACCCCATTGCAGATCATGCGCGGGCTGCGCACGTCCCTATTCTGGGAGATATTGAGTTATTCGCCATGGCCCGGCCCAGCCTGCCGCGACATCATGTGGTGGGCATTACGGGCACCAATGGCAAATCAACCACTACGGCATTGATCCACCATATTGTTGCAAGCGCGGGCATTCCGGCTCGGTTAGGAGGCAATATTGGCCTGCCTATTTTGTCGCAAGATCCACTGCCTGAGGGCGGTGTCTATGTGCTGGAATTATCAAGCTTTCAGATTGATCTGACGCATAGTCTGGCGTGCGATATTGCCGTGCTGACCAACATCACGCCCGACCATCTTGATCGCTATGGCAGCTTTGCGGACTATGCGGCCGCAAAAGAGCGGCTATTCACGCTGCAGCATCTGGATCAAGTGGCTGTCATTGCCACACAAGATGACCCAAGCCGTATGATTGCCAGCCGCATCAACCACCGACTATATCGTGTGGCCTCTACAGATATTGCCGATCAATCGTGCTGGCCCGCGCTGCAAGGGCCGCACAACGCCCAAAATATTGCCTGTGCGATTGCGGTGGCGCGCGCATTGGGTGTGGCGGAAGATCAGATTGAGGCAGCTTTGCGCAGCTATCCTGGCTTATCGCACCGGATGGAGCGGGTGGCAGAACGCGCAGGGGTGTTGTTTGTAAACGACAGCAAGGCCACCAACCCCACGTCTACCGCGCCGGCTTTGGCGGCTTACCCGCGCATTCATTGGATTTTGGGCGGGCAAGCCAAGACCAAGGATTTAGATGCCTGCGCCCCGCATTTTAGCCATGTCGTTGCCGCTTATGTCATTGGCGAGGCGGGCCCCATGTTTGCCGATCTGCTGCGCCCGGCCATGACTGTGGCCGAGGCCGGCACGCTGGAGCGGGCGGTTCAGTTGGCTGCTGCTGCTGCCCAGCCGGGGGATGTTGTCTTGCTGTCTCCGGCGTGCGCGTCTTTTGACCAATTTCGCGATTTTGAGGCGCGGGGCGATGCCTTTCGCGCGGCAGTGGAGGCCTTGGCATGACAAGCAATTCGGCGGCGTCCCGCACACGCGCTCCTCGACTTGGCCGGTCTGACCAATCAGCCGTTGGCATTTGGTTTTGGGAAATTGACCGGATGTTGCTGCTGCTGGTGCTCGTGCTGATTTCGGTGGGCCTGATTGCCGTTGCTGCAGCCTCGCCTGCCTCAGCGCACCGCTATTCCGATGCCAGCTTCCAATTGGCACCGCTCCATTATTTTTGGCGGCAATTAATGTGGGTTGGCGTTGGGCTGCCCGTCATGATTGGCATCTCCATGCTGCCCCATCAAATGGCGCGACGGCTGGGGCTGATAGGGGCGGGCTTTTTCTTCCTGTGCCTTGCTCTTGTGCCGCTGCTTGGCTTTGAAGCCAATGGCGCCAAACGCTGGATTGATGTGGGTATTGGCCAATTCCAACCCTCTGAATTTCTAAAGCCCTTTTTTGTTATTGCGATTGCTTGGCTGTTGTCGCTGCGGTCGCAGGATGAAAGTCTGCCAGTTATCCCGCTATCGGGTCTTATCACGGGGGTGGTCGCGGCTCTTTTGATGCTGCAGCCTGACTTTGGCCAGACGATCATCTTTGGTTCTATTTGGTTCGCCATGGTCATGGTAACAGGCTTGTCATGGCGGTGGATTGGTCTGCTGGCTGGCGGGGGTGCCGTTGGCGTGACATCCGCCTATTTCTTTTATCCCGTTGCCACCCAACGCATTAACAACTTCCTGTTCCAGAGCGGGGATACGTACCAGACGGATAGCGCCCATGCGACAATCACAGCGGGCGGGCTTTTTGGAACGGGCCCGGGCGGCGGCGAAATGAAGTTCCGTCTGCCTGAAGCGCATACAGACTATATTTTTTCCGTCATTGGCGAAGAATTTGGCCTCATTGCGTGTCTTGGGATTGCCATTGCCTTTTTGCTCATGGCGATCCGCGTATTTGTAAAGCTGCTGGATGAGGAAGACCCGTTTTTGGTTTTGGCATCTGCCGGGCTCATTACGCAGTTTACCGCGCAGGCCATGGTCAACATGGCCGTCAACACTGGCGTGGCCCCTTCCAAGGGCATGACTTTGCCGTTCATTAGCTATGGCGGCTCATCCTTGCTGGCTTTGTGTATTGGCTTTGGCTTGCTGCTCGCCTTTACGCGCAAGAACCCCTATCTCACGCGTTCACCCTATGTCGTAAAGTGGAGTGGCCGATGAGCGGGCGTCATTTCGTTCTCGCAGCTGGAGGAACCGGGGGGCATATGATGCCTGCCCATGCGTTAGCGGCAGAGCTGACGCGGCGGGGCCATCATGTCGCGCTGATTACAGATGAGCGGGGGGCCAAAATCCCCGGTTTGTTTGAAGGTGTGCAGACGCATATCTTGCCCGCTGGGCGGATCACCAAAAACCCGATGAGCTGGCTGCCCGGCTTGAAAGCAATTCTGGCGGGCCGCGCAATGGCACTGCGCTTGTTTGAAACGTTCAAGCCAGCCGCCGTCATTGGATTTGGCGGCTATCCCGCCTTTCCAGCCTTATTGGCTGCAAAATCCGCGCGCATCAAAACGGCAGTGCACGAACAAAATGCCGTGCTGGGCCGCGTGAACCGGTTGATGGCCAGCCGCGTGGACGCGATTGCCGTTTCCTACTCCAAAATAGAACGGCTTTCGCCCAAGCATCTGGGCAAGACCTGGATGGTCGGCAACCCCGTGCGCGATGAAATTGTAGCTTTACGGGACCGTCCTTTTCCGCCCTTTTTGGAAGATGGCGTCTTTCGGGTTCTGGTTATTGGCGGCAGCCAGGGGGCAACTATATTGTCGGACGTGGTGCCCGATGGCCTCTCCCTATTGCCCGTGGCGCTTCGCCGCCGTTTGCAAGTGACGCAGCAGTGCCGGGCGGAAGATATTGAGCGTGTCCGCGCCCGCTATGCTGAGCTTGGCATAGCGGCAGACCTGGCCACGTATCTCAATGATGTGCCCGAGCGGCTGGCTTGGGCTCATTTGGTCATTGCCCGGGCCGGTGCCTCGACCATTTCAGAGCTGACATGCGCGGGCCGCCCGGCAATATTGGTGCCCCTGCCCAGCGCAACGGACGATCACCAGACTGCCAATGTGCGCGATATGGTGGAAGCTGGCGGTGCCAGATCCATTCCGCAAGTGCGGTTTACGGCAACAGAGCTCTCCAAGCAGATGCAAAAGCTGGGATTGGACACTGAAGGCCTGATTAATGCTGCCAGCCGCGCCCGCAGTGTGGGCCGCCCCCATGCCACGCGCGATTTGGCAGATTTGGTTGAGGGGCTGGATAGGCCTGCCGCACCGCAGGCCGTGGGTGTTGCACAAGAATTCAAGCTTGCAGGGGCAGGGGCATGAAAGCAGTTCCCACGAGTATCGGGACCATTCATTTCATTGGCATTGGCGGCATTGGCATGTCGGGCATTGCCGAGGTGATGCACAATTTGGGCTATCAGGTGCAGGGCACCGATATTGCCGAAAGCTATGTGGTGGAAGGTCTGCGGGCCAAGGGCATCAAAGTCATGATAGGCCATGCAGCTGAAAATCTGGGCGATGCGGCTGTTGTTGTGACGTCCACGGCCGTGCAGCGCGGCAATCCAGAAGTGGAAGCCGCACTCGACAAGCGCATTCCCATTGTCCGCCGCGCAGAAATGTTGGCTGAATTGATGCGGTTGAAGTCCACTGTGGCTGTCGCTGGCACACATGGCAAAACCACTACCACTTCAATGATTGCCGCGATGCTGGATGCCGGCGGGATTGACCCGACAGTCATTAATGGCGGCATTATCAACAGCTATGGCTCTAACGCGCGGCTGGGCGATAGTGATTGGATGGTCGTCGAAGCGGATGAGAGCGATGGTTCTTTTCTGCGGCTTGATGGGACAATTGCCGTTGTCACCAATATCGACCCGGAACATCTCGATCATTACGGATCGTTCGACGCAGTTAAGAAGGCCTTTGTCGAATTTATTGAGAATGTGCCTTTTTATGGCCTTGCCATTCTCTGCCTTGATCATCCCGAAGTCCAGGCCATCATCCCTCGCATTCGCGACCGGCGGATTATGACCTATGGCTTTTCCGCCCAAGCTGATGTGCGGGGGGAAAATGTGACGCCCATTCCCGGGGGCAATCGCTTTGACGTGGTCGTGCGGTCACGCGATGGCTCAAGCCGGACAATTGCCGATATCGAATTGCCAATGCCGGGCCGCCACAATGTTCAAAACGCCTTATCGGCCATTGCCGTCGCCTTGGAAATGGGCATGTCGGACGCAGATATTCAGCGTGGCTTTGCCAAATTTGGCGGCGTTAAACGCCGCTTTACCCGCGTGGGCGAGGTGGATGGCATCACTATCATTGATGATTATGGCCACCATCCCGTTGAAATTCGGGCTGTGCTGGCCGCCGCACGCGAAGGTGCAAAAGGCCGGGTGATCGCCATATGTCAGCCGCATCGCTATTCACGCTTGGGCAATTTGATGGAAGAATTCGCCTCCTGCTTTAACGATGCGGATCTTGTGTACGTCACGCCAGTGTTTGCCGCAGGCGAAGCGCCAATGGATGGGGTGAGTGCCGCATCTTTGGTTGCCAATTTGAAAGAGCGTGGTCATCGCGCGGCCGCCGAAGTGGCGGATGCGACGGCGCTGGCGCAGGTGTTGGCTGAAAATGCTCGTCCGGATGATATGGTTGTGTGCCTCGGCGCGGGCGACATTACCAAATGGGCGGCGGGCCTGGCCGATGCAATCAAGGAGGCGCGGGCTTGATCGACGCGGCGTCTCTTCCCGCTGTCAAAGGCCGTTTGACGGCGCAGGCACCGCTTGCGCCGCTCGTCTGGTTTAAATCAGGCGGCCCAGCTGATTGGCTGTTTGAGCCCGCTGATCGCGATGATCTGTGCGCCTTTCTAGCCGCGCTCGACCCGACTATTCCTGTGATGGCGCTGGGCTTGGGATCCAACCTGATTGTCCGCGATGGCGGCGTGCCCGGTGTGGTCGTGCGGTTGGGCAAGGCCTTTGCGCAGGTGACCTCTGTTGATGATCTGACGCTTGATTGCGGGGCTGGGGCCAGTGGCATCCTTGTGTCGTCCACCGCGCGCGACAAAGCGATTGCCGGGCTAGAATTTCTCCGCTCCATCCCCGGCACAGTTGGCGGCTTTGTCCGCATGAATGGCGGGGCTTATGGCGGTGAAGTGAAGGACATTCTGGTCGATTGCGATGTTGTCCTGCGCGACGGTCGGCTGGTGACGTTGCCCGTTGCTGATTTGCACTATACCTATCGGCATTCGGAATTGCCTGATGGGGCTATTGTGGTGGGCGCGCGCTTCCGCGGCGTACCGGGCGAGCCGGAGGCCATCCAGGCGGAAATGGACCGTATTTCGGCCTCGCGCGAAGCGAGCCAGCCGCTGCGCAGCAAAACGGGTGGATCCACCTTCAAAAACCCAAATGGCCATAAGGCGTGGCAATTGGTGGACGAAGCGGGCTGCCGGGGCTTGACGCTGGGTGGCGCCCAAGTATCGGAAAAACATACGAATTTCCTGCTCAATCTGGGGGAGGCGACCAGTGCCGATATTGAGGCTCTGGGCGAAGACGTCCGCCGGCGCGTGCAGGAAAAATCAGGCATTATGCTTGAATGGGAAATTCAACGAGTAGGAAAACAAGCATGAGCGCGCCTATCCATGTGGCCGTCCTAATGGGGGGATGGTCCTCAGAGCGGCCCGTGTCGCTTGTGACAGGCAATGGCGTTGCCGATGCGCTTGAGCGGCTGGGCTATCGCGTCACGCGGATTGATATGGACCGCACAGTCGCCGCGTGCTTGGCTGAGGCCAAGCCCGATGTTGTCTTTAACGCGCTGCACGGCTCGCCGGGCGAAGATGGCACGGTTCAGGGCATGATGGACCTGATGGGTATCAAATATACGCATTCGGGCCTCACCACCTCTGTCATTGCCATTGACAAGCAGCTGACCAAATCGGCGCTCGTCCCCCATGGTATTCCCATGCCGGGCGGCATGGTGGTTGAAAGCGAGGCGCTGTATCATGCCGATCCGCTGCCCCGCCCCTATGTGCTAAAGCCTGTTAATGAAGGCTCATCTGTTGGCGTGGCGATCGTCACGGATACGAGCAATTATGGCAACCCCATCCGCCGCGATGCCGAAGGGCCGTGGCAGCAATTTGCCGAGTTGCTGGCAGAGCCCTTCATTCGTGGCCGCGAATTGACTGTCGCTGTGCTGGGTGATCGCGCCTTGTGCGTGACCGAGCTGCAGCCCAAATCCGGCTTTTATGATTTTGATGCCAAATATACCGATGGCATGACCGAGCATGTCTGCCCCGCCCGCATCCCTGATGATGTCGCTGAGGCAATGATGGGTTGGGCCCTGCAGGCACACCGCGTGCTGGGCTGCAAAGGCGCATCGCGATCTGACTTCCGCTGGGATGACCAGCTGGGTCTGGAGGGTGTCTTTCTTTTGGAAGTGAACACCCAGCCCGGAATGACGCCCTTAAGTCTGGTGCCAGAACAGGCCCGGCATTGTGGCATTTCTTATGAAGAGCTGGTCGACATTTTGGTGAAGGAGGCGCTGGCGTGACAGCTGGTCCTCGCCCGTCCCGTGCGCCGCAAAAGCGCCCCGTGACGCGCGGGGCTGCACGCTCCACGCCCTCAATTTGGCAGCAGGCAAATGACCTGTTCTGGAAAATCGTTCCCTTCAAGGTGGAAACGATTGAAAAGGCGCTGACTGTCCTCACCATTTTCGTGATTGCCGGGTCGATATTGGCGGCAGCCATTTATGCCGGCATTCCCCAAGCGGTTGGCACAGAAATGGGCCAGATGGCAGGTCGCGCGGGCTTTAAGGTCAAGCGTGTCGATGTGAAGGGCCTGAACCGGATGGATTCGCTGACTGTCTATGCGGTTGCGCTCGACCAGCAATCTATTGCGATGCCGCTTGTTGATTTGGAAAAAGTCCGGGGTGAGTTGTTGCAATATGGCTGGATTGGCGATGCCCGCATTTCGCGGCGCTGGCCAGATACGCTGGTTGTCGACATTCTTGAGCGGAAACCCGCCGCGGTCTGGCAGAATAATCAGCGCTTGGTGTTGATTGATGGCAGTGGCGTTATTCTGGAAATGGTTGATCCGCGCGCCATTCCTGATCTGCCACTTGTTATTGGCCCCAATGCCAATCAGCGTGTCGCTGGGCTGTTCCGTCTGCTGAATATGTCCCCCACGCTTAAGCCTAATTTTGCTGGCGCCACATGGGTCGGCAACCGCCGTTGGGACATTCGCTTTGAATCCGGTGAAGTCCTTGCTTTGCCAGAAGGTGAAGATCTGGCTGCCAACGCGCTTAAGAATTTTGCGCGGATTGAGGGCAATCAGAAATTGCTGGGCCGGGGCTTTGTGCGCTTTGACATGCGCGATCCAACGAAGTTTGTGGTTCGCCTGCGTCGTCCAGTCACTGACACACCAACGCCAGCGCCCGGCGCAGAAACCGTCGCGCCTGATGGTGCAACGCCGCCCGCTGCCTCGGTGCCCGCCGCCGCTACATCCTCCCCCGCTGCAGACCAATAAGGAAAACGCATTCATGGCCGTCGCCAAACCATCTCGCCTCATCACTGCCCTTGATATTGGGTCGTGGAAAGTCTCGGCACTGATTGCCGAAATTGGCGAAGGTGGGGATATTCAGGTGCTGGGCACAGGCCAGCGCGAAAGCCGAGGCGTGCGCCGTGGCTATATTGCCGACATGGATGCAACCGAACGCGCCATTCGCGAGGCTGTGGAGCAGGCAGAGCGGATTGCGGGCCTCAGCATTGATAATGTTTGGGTTGGGTTTTCAGCGGGCGGCTTGGTGAGCAACATTGCCTCAGTTGAAGTGGAGCTGGGCGGGCATCGTATCGAGCAAGAAGATATTGATGAATTGCTGGCAGCAGGCCGCAACTCGCTGGATCCGGATGGCCGGATGATCCTGCACGCCCAGCCCACGCTCTACACGCTGGATGGCTTGCAGGGCGTGAAGCGCCCCTTAGGTCTGCACGCTGATAAGCTGGGGGTTGATATTCACGTTGTGTGTGCTGATCAGTCGCCCATACGCAATATCGATTTGTGCGTGCGCAGTGCGCATTTGGGCGTTGAGTCGATTATTGCCTCGCCCGTTGCCACAGGCCTTGCCGTCTTGTCAGAAGAAGAGCGGGAACTAGGCGTGGCTCTTTTGGAAATTGGCGGCGGTGTGACCAATGTCTCGCTGTTTGCCGGCGGCATGCTCGTGGGCCTAACGTCAATTCCCTTTGGGGCTGCCGATATCACGGATGATATTGCCTCAGCCTTTGGTGCGCGGCGGAATCAGGCCGAGCGCATGAAATGCTTTTACGGCTCTGCCACTGCCAGCCCCCGCGACAATCATGACATGATTGAAATCGCCCCCATGTCTTCAGAAGATGAGGGCGAAAGCCACCGCATCACGCGGGCGCAGTTGATTGCTGTCATCCGCCAGCGGCTTGAGCATCTGGTGGGTGAGATTAATGCCGCATTGAAAGAGCTTGGCTTTACGGGCCCCGTTGGCCGCCAAGTGGTGCTGACGGGCGGCGGCGCTGAGCTGAAAGGTATGGCGGATTATGTGCAAGGCGTTCTGGGCCGCGCCGTGCGTGTTGGCCGTCCCCGCGGGCTAATTGGCCTGCCCGATGCACATAGCGGGCCCGGCTTCGCCACTTTGGCCGGTTTGGTATATTATGCGGCTTCTGACCCCATTGATGTTCGGGTCATTAAACCACATCATCAACAGGTAATTCGCTCCGATCATCAAGGGCTGCTTGAAAAGCTGATTTCAGCAATCAAAACAGCATTTTGATGCTGATCCGTGTGCCGGGCCCATGATATTGGGTTTTTGATTCGGGTTTTTACGGCCAGCTCCGTCTGCAACTGGGGAGGGTGTTGGCGGGTTTTGTGCACCAGAGTTCGGGGAGGGCAGCTTCCTTGGACAGGCTAGGGGAATAGGAATGACGATCGAATTCATCGCACCGGAAGTGGAAGAGCTGAAACCGCGCATTAGCGTGATCGGCTGTGGCGGCGCAGGCGGCAATGCCGTTGCCAATATGATCGCCAACCAAGTTCAGGGCGTTGATTTCATTGTCGCGAATACGGATGCGCAGGCGCTGAACAGCAGCCCGGCTGAGCGCCGTATCCAGCTGGGCCTGAAAATCACGCAGGGCCTTGGTGCTGGCTCTCGTCCCGAAATTGGTCGCGCAGCCGCTGATGAAGCCATTGACCAAATTGAACGCGCGCTAGAAGGCTCGCACATGTGCTTTATCGCCGCTGGCATGGGCGGCGGCACGGGCACCGGCGCGGCGCCAGTCATTGCCAAGGCCGCGCGTGATCGTGGTATTCTGACAGTGGGCGTTGTCACCAAGCCGTTCAGCTTTGAAGGCAGCCGCCGGATGAAATCCGCCGAAGCCGGCATTGCCGAGCTGCAAAAGCATGTTGATACGCTGATTGTTATTCCCAACCAGAATTTGTTCCTGATTGCCAATCCGTCGACGACCTTCAAGGAAGCCTTCGCCATGGCAGACGAAGTTCTGCAGCAAGGCGTGCGTGGCATAACTGATCTGATGGTCATGCCCGGTCTCATTAACCTCGACTTTGCGGATGTTCGCACAGTGATGAGCGAAATGGGCAAGGCGATGATGGGCACAGGCGAAGCCGAAGGCGATAACCGCGCCATTGAAGCCGCTGAAAAGGCCATTGCCAACCCGCTGCTCGACGGCGTGTCGATGAAGGGCGCCAAGGGCGTGATCGTTTCGATCACCGGTGGTGAAGATATGCGCCTGATGGAAGTTGATGAAGCGGCCTCGCATATTAAAGAGCTCGTTGATCCTGATGCCAATATCATCTGGGGTTCGGCCTTTAACGATAGCCTGAATGGCAAGATCCGCGTGTCGGTGGTGGCCACGGGCATTGAGGCGTCAGCTGCCACAGCTCCAGAGCCGCGCGCCCCGCAATTCTTCTCATCCCCAATGCGCAAGCCTGAAGAGCCAAAGGCTGAACCTCAGCCTGCGGCCCCTAGTGCCGCTGCCGCTGCGCCTGCGCCCGTCACTCCGGCTGCGCCTGTTGTTGCCGAACCACTGGCAGAGGAACCTGCGAGTGAAAGTACGGATGCGCCCTTTGACCTGACAGAAACTGCACCAGAAGCTGCGCAGGAAGAGGAACTGGTGTTGACGCCGCCGTCTGCCGAGGATGAGCTTATCTTGGGGAATGAAAGCTTGGCTGAGCCGCCCGTGCCCAACCCTTTGCCGGCAGCTGATGCATCGGCAGAAGCACCCCGCCCCAGCTGGATGACTGACGCGCCTGCGGAAGAAGAGCAGCCTGATCGTCCTGCGCCGCGTTCTGGCCCGCTGGGGGGCACCTTGTTTGAGCGGATGTCCAGCATTGCACGCGGTGCTGCCAAGTCAGACGACGCTGCAAAATCCGACCCGCTCGATATTCCGCGCTTTTTGAACCGTCAGAATAATCAATAATTGGGCCTTGCCGATTGGCTGGCTGACGCTTTAGCGGGCAAGGGCAACGGCCCGGCCCGCTAAACTGTCTTGGGCCTTGTCTCTGGCGGGCAGCGGTTTAGATAGACAGGCATGAAGATGAAGCTGTCGCTCGTGCGTGCGTGTCTGGTGTCCTTTTGCGTGGTTTCCGCAAGTCCGGGGCTGGCGCAGCTTGTGTCTCCGCCGCAAAGCCTGGCAAGCGAGGCCGATCCTGCGGCCCAACTATCTGAAAATTTAAAGGCCCTGGCGCGCGATCCCTATAATGTGGATGCCTTGCTGCTGGCAGGCCAAGGTGCGCTGGCCATTGGCGATGCAAATGCCGCCTTTGGCTTTTTTGCCCGCGCCGAAGAATTGTCGCCCCAAAATTGGCGCGCGAAAACAGGCCTAGGCAGCAGCCTGACCATGTTGGAAAAATCCCGCGAGGCCTTGCGAGTGTTTGATGAGGCACTTGCCTTGGGCGCGCCAGAGCAGGAAGTGGTGGCGGATCGTGGCTTGGCACATGATCTGGAGGGGGACGGCAAAAAGGCGCAGCGCGACTATCTGACAGCCCTGCGCTTGCGCCCGACTGACGAGGTGACACGGCGCCTTGCATTATCCTTGGGTATTGCGGGGGACAAAGAAGCGGCACTTGCCCGGCTGGACCCGTTGGTCCGCAAGAATGACCAAGGGGCTTGGCGGGCCCGTGCGTTCATTTTGGCGATGAATGGCGATACGCCGGGCGCTGAGCGGATTGTGCGTATGGTGGCTCCAGCTGACACTGCGGCCTCAATGCTTGGCTTTATGCAGCGCCTAACGGGCCTTGGATCCGCGGCAAAAGCCCATGCTGTGCATTTTGGCACCTTGCCAGCGATGAATAGCAACAGCCCCGTTCTGCTGACAGAAGATAGCTTCCAGCCCCTAGAAGCTGGGGCGGCTGTAAAGCTGGCCGTGGCGGAGACTGATCGGCGGTCCTCGCCTGCAAATAGTGACGCAAGCAGCTCTGCTGATGCCCGACGCGCAGCACGGTCTGGCCGAGATCCGCAACTGGCGGGGCTTGCCGCCCGGGGCCGGTCTGCTTCGGGCATCGCTCCGTCTGGCATGGCCGCTCCACTTGCCGCAGCTGAGCAAGCCAGCACGAGTACAGCGAGCCTTGCAGCAGCTGCCCCCGCAGGCTCCCCCATGCCCATGGCACAAGCACCTGCTGCTCGTTTTGAAGTGCCGCCCGCACCCGCCCGTGCCTCTGCTTCGGGGCTAGGAGATAGGGCCCAGGCACCGATCGCCTCGGCGCGGTCGACATTGCCCAGCTCGCCGTCGCTTGCAAGTGCGCCGCCCGCGGCGCGTGCTGCCCCGGCACTCGTCACTACGCCGCCCGTCACTACGCCGCCCGTGGCCTCTGCTACAACGGCACCCGCAGTGACTATGGCTGCGCCAAGTGTCAGCAGTGCGCCAGCGGTTCAGTCAGCCATCCTGCCAGCGTCGACGGCATCGCAAATGCAGTTGCCAGCCGTTGCCACAGGCACGGTATTTTCCAGTGCAGCTCCGCAAAGTTCAGCGCCTGCGGCCACCTTGTCACCCGCCACTGCGTCCATGGCATCGGCGGTACCTTCACCTGAGGCTGCCTCGATCCAGCTTGCGCAAGCCTCAACGCCCGCGGCGCAAATGCCTGAAACTACAGCCTCATCTCAGTCGCTTGTGGAACAGGAAGCGCCAGCTGAGCTGGCAGAGGCGGCCCCAGTTCAGCCAAGCCTGCCGATGGCAGAACAGCCGCCCGCGCCTGCACCACGGCTGACTCTTGGCGAGATTGTGAATACGCTTCAGCTTGAGCCTGAAAGTGCGCCTGTCGCACTGCCAGATGCAGCAAAGCTGAAGGCTTTGCGCTTGGCAGCACAGAAAAAGGCCGCCGCCGAAGAAAAGGCGCGAGCGGAAAAGGCGGCGCAAGAACGCAAAGCTGCAGAAGAAGCTGCCAAAGTCCGCCGCAACCCAGCCCGGCTTTGGGTGCAAATTGCAACTGGGCGCAATACAGCGGGCCTGCCGGGCACGTGGCGTAATTTGAAATCGCAAGCCCCTAAGGCTTTGGGGGATCAAAAGCCGTGGTCAGTGCCCTATTTGCAGACCAATCGCCTGCTTGTTGGTCCGATGCGATCCAGCAAGGCAGCACGAGAATTGGTGAAGGATCTGGCAAGCGAAGGCGTGAAGGCCATGGTCTTCAATTCTGAGGCAGGTCAGGAAATTGAGCGGGTCGATAATTGACCGCGATGAGAGCTGCCTTTGCTTGTGATCCGCTGTGCAGTCGCGGCCGGCAATATGCTGAAACAGGCACGGGGGTCCGTGGCCCACGCAGCGAGTTTCAGCGGGATCGGGACCGGATTGTTCACTCCATTTCTTTTCGGCGGTTACGGCATAAGACGCAGGTTTTTGTAGCCCCCGATGGGGATCATTTTCGAGTTCGTCTGACGCATAGTATTGAAGTGGCCCAGATTGGCCGGACAATTGCGCGCGCCTTAGGTTTGGATGAAGACCTTACAGAAGCCTTGTGTTTGGCGCATGATATTGGCCACCCTCCCTTTGGCCATGCCGGTGAGGCAGGGCTGGAACAGGCAATGGCGGCTTCAGGCGGCTTTGACCATAATGGCCATAGTCTGCGGATTTTGACGCGGTTGGAACGTGTCTATCCCAATTGGCCGGGGCTGAACCTAAGCTGGGAAACGCTTGAGGGCCTTGCCAAGCATAATGGCCCTATTTACGCGCCGGGCTGGGCCATGGCAGATGTAGACGCTGCCTTTCCTTTAGATTTGGCAAAGCGGGCGTCGTTGGAGGCACAAGTGGCCGCCATTGCGGACGATATAGCTTATGACAATCATGATATTGATGATGGTCTGCGCGCCGGTTTGCTCGATTTTGATCAGGTGATGGATGCCCCTTTGGTGCGCGAAAGCTGGCCCCAAGTTCGTGATCGCTTTCCCAATGCAGACCGGCGCCTCTTGGCTGCAGAAATGGTCCGTAGCCAGATTGGTGCAATGGTGAATGATGTAATTGCTGAAACCCAGCGCCGCATTGCGCATTATGGCGTCGAAACAGAAGCGGATGTTCGGCACGCACCAACGGCGTTGGTTGGGTTTTCACCGGCGATGGCGCAAGGCGAGGCAGATTTAAAACGCTTTATGTACGCCAATTTATACCATCATCCGCGACAATTAGAGATTGCGGCAACCTGCCGATCAATTGTGACATCGCTGTTTGCAGCCTATCATGCAGATCGCAATTTACTGCCCGAGGAATGGCGCACAGATGCGCCTGAAGATCAACCTGCGTTGGACCGGCATATTGCAGATTTTATTGCTGGAATGACAGACCGTTATGCCATTTCCCGGCATAGAGAGTTGATTGGCGCGGTAGACCTGCCGGATAGCTTTTAAGTCACGGGATAAACGCCCCTTGCCCAGACGCGCATTGCACTCTGCGTGCAAAATGCTAGCGTTGCCGCTTGAGTTGCATTTGGGGGAATGCTCTTGCGCGTTATTATTGCCGGAGGGACGGGCCTAGTTGGCCGGCAGCTCCTTAATCTTTTGTGCGCTGCGCCCCGGATTGACGCCGTTGTTTCCGTTGGTCGTCGGCCCTCGGGCCTTGCGCACGCGAAGCTGGAAGAGCGGATTGGCTCTGCAGATCAATGGCCGCAATTGATGGAGGGCGGCTTTGATGTTGCCTGCTCGGCCTTGGGAACCACCATTCGCGATGCAGGCTCGCAAGAGGCTTTCTTCGCTGTAGATCATGATTTGGTGCTAGCTTTTGCGCGGGCGGCCTGCGGCGCGGGCACCCGGCAGTTTCTGATGATATCCTCAGTTGGGGCCCACGCTGCCTCGCGCAACTTTTATCTGGCAACCAAAGGTAAGGCAGAAACAGCTATTGCCAATATTGGTTTTGAGCGGATCGATATTGTGCGGCCCGGCTTGCTCCGCGGCCAGCGGGCAGGGCGCTTGCGGCTGGGGGAGCGGCTGGCCATCGCGCTCAGCCCCATCACAGATGTTTTAACGCCGCAAGTTTTGTCGCGCTATCGCTCCATTGCGGCGGCAAGTGTTGCTCAGTCCATGCTTGCGCTTACGGGCGCTGAAGAGGCGGGGCAATTTGTCCATCATAATGAGGATATGCTGCGCTTAACCCGCGCGTCAGTCTAGCCGCTTTTGTCCGGCTTTGGTGCAGTTATGGACTGGGCTTTGTCGGGAATGGAGCGTTTTTGGGGCGACTTTCTACCAAAATGGAGGCACCATAGCGTCATGATGTCCAATTGGGGCAGGCATGAGGCGCGTTATGGATGATTTCGTCGGGCAGAATGCTGTATTTTCCCCCTTGGTGCAGATTGCGTCCACAGAGGCTGATCTGCCGGCAACGCTTGCCCAGGCCTTACATGGTATGGGGCTGCGGCTCGCCCATACACAATTTGGCGCTGGCATGAATGAGCCCCATTTGTCGCCCGCGCCTGATTTGCTGATTATGACCTGTCCGTCGCTGGATGATGTTGCGCGGCTAACCCGCCTTGCTCAAGATGCAGCGCGTATCCATTGCCCGGTCATTTTGTCAGCCTCGTTGGCAATGTTGGATAATCTTCCAGAAACACTGTGGGCCAGCTGCCATGCTATTTTGATTGATCCAGATAGCGCAGATTATGCGGCGTCCATTTCTGTTGCGCTGAGCAGCCGGCCTGGGATCTTGTCTGATGTTTCGCGCGATGTGGATGCTGCTCGCCTTCAACGTCTCGCGGATGAAGTGGGCCGTATTGCGCGGACGCTGGCCAATCTTTCAGCCCAAGCGCCCTTATCCGACCCCAGTCTTGGGGATGTGCGCCCCAGTTTTCTTGGCGAACCCGCTGGCACCGATAGCCCGCCTAGTGCGCGCGAAATTCGGGGGCTCATTCGGATGCGGCGGCTGCGGGATCGGTTTTTTGATCCCGGCCTGTTTGCAGATCCCGCTTGGGATATGCTGTTGGATTTGATGGCTGCACGGTTAGAGCGTGTGCAAGTGGCTGTTTCCAGCCTGTGCATCGCGTCAGCCGTACCCCCAACCACAGCGCTGCGTTGGATTAGAATGATGACGGAAAATGGCTTGTTTGAGCGAGTTTCCGATCCGGTCGATGGGCGGCGCGTCTTCATCCGCCTGTCAGACGCCGCAGCAGATGCCATGACGCGCTATCTGGGCAGTGTCCGGTCTGCGCAAGAACGGCTCATCTAACCCGCCGTTATTGACGTATACGTCAAGCTGGCCGATCAAGGGGCAAAGGAGACTCCAATGCCCCTCGTGACACTGGACCGTGATGGCAATGTTGCTGTGGTGACGTTGAACCGGCCTGAGGCAATGAATGCGCTGTCGGCGGCGCTGCGTGCTGAATTGGCTGCAACAATGGTAGAGCTTGAGGCAGACTCGTCCATTCATGTGGTCATTTTAACAGGGGCGGGGAACCGCGCTTTTACCGCTGGGCTCGACCTTAAAGAGCTGGGCGCAGATACAAGCAACTTGGGCGATGCCAATGCCACAGATGCGCAGCGCAACCCAGTAAAAGCCATTGAAGGCTGCTCCAAGCCTTTGATTGGCGCAATTAATGGTGTGGCAATTACGGGTGGTTTTGAATTGGCATTGGCCTGCGATGTCCTCATCGCCTCTACCAATGCGCGCTTTGCCGACACCCATGCGCGCGTTGGCATATTGCCGGGATGGGGCTTGTCTCAAAAACTATCCCGGCTCATTGGCATTTACCGGGCGCGCGAATTGTCGTTCACGGGCAATTTTTTGGATGCGCAGACTGCGCGTGACTGGGGCTTGGTGAATCGCGTGGTTGCGCCAGAAGATTTGCTGCCCACGGCGCGTGCGTTGGCGGCGGATATGGCCAGCATCGATCCCGCGATGCTCAAGGCGTATAAGGCGCTTATCAATCAAGGTTTTGAGCGCAGCTTTGGCGATGGGATGGCGCTGGAGGCGCAGATTTCTGGCGCGGCAAATGGCCAAGTGTCGGCAGATGAGGTTGAACGCCGCCGCCTGGCTGTGATGGATCGGGGCCGCACCCAGCGCCGCGACTAAACGGATTTTAGGAGAGTAATATGCAAACATTTCGGGATGATCTTTTGGTCGGCAAAGTTGCCTTTGTGGCAGGCGGCACCAGCGGCATTAATTTGGGCATTGCCAAACGCTATGCGCAATTGGGGGCCAAGGTGGCTGTCTGTGGCCGCAACCCGGAAAAAGCGGCCAATGCCGCCCGCGAAATTGGCCCTGATGCCATGGGATTATCTGCCGATGTGCGCGATTATGCCGCCATTCGCGGCGCCATGGAGCAGATTGTTGATCGCTTCGGCAAGATGGACATTGTTGTCTCAGGCGCGGCAGGTAATTTCCTTGCGCCAGTATTGGGTATGTCGGCCAACGCCTTCCGCACTGTTGTCGATATTGATTTGAACGGCACTTTTAATGTGTTTCGCGGCTGTCACGATTTGCTCAATCTGCCCGGTGCCTCGCTGATTGCGATTACGGCAGGTCAAGCGGTCAACGCGTCTGCGCTGCAAGCCCATGCTTGTGCCGCCAAGGCTGGCATCAACCAGTTGATCCGCGTGCTGGCGCTGGAATGGGGCCCCCATGTGCGCGTGAACGGCATTTCGCCGGGCCCGATTGCCAATACCGAAGGCATGGCGCGCCTTGCCCCCGATTCCGCAACGCGCCAAAGCCATTTTGACCGGATTGCCATGAAGCGTTGGGGCGAGATTGAGGAAGTGGCCGAATGTGCCGTTTTCCTCTCTTCGCCTGCAGCGGCTTATATCACAGGGACAATTTTGGATTGTGATGGCGGCTCGCAAATTGGCGATGCCTCGCGGATGGATTTGTCCAAGGGCATGGCCTGAGGCCAAAAAGCAGCTTAAGATCGGCTGCTGCCGCGGATTTGCAGATTGACGGGGACAGGGTCCAAAGCTGGGCTTTCCCCGTTAATCGCGGCGATCACATTATCGACCAGCATCTCGCCGGCGCGTCCCAAATCTTGCTCAATCGTGGTCAGCGTGGGGTAGGCGTAGAGCCCAGCGCGAATACCATCAAAGCCGACAACGGACACAGCGTGGGGGACATCCACCCCCCGCTCTTGCAGCTTTTGCAACACGCCCAGTGCGAACAAGTCCGTTACCGCAAAAACACCGTCAAACTCTGCCCCAGCATCAAGCAGCGCGGCAATGGCGGCGGCCCCTTGTTCTTCTTTGCTCTCGCCAGATGGGATGGGCGCTGTAATCGGGTCGAGCCCTTGTTTGGCCAATTCTGCCGCAAAGCCTGCGAAACGGGCCTCAAATTGCTGTTGGGCCGGGCTGGGCGGGCCAATATAGGCAATGCGCCGACAGCCTTGTTCAACCAAATGGCGTGCTCCCATGGCACCACCGGTGCGGTTGTCCGCGCGCACCGCAGTTTCGGTGGAATAAGGTGATCCAAAGAAGACAACGGAATAACCATCATCAGCAATGCCTTTGAAGTAACGCCAGGCGTCTTCATTTTGGGAACTGCCAATCACAATCAGCCCATCGGCCTGCCGGCTATCTTCAAAATACCCAAAAAGCTGCCCCCCCACATCTTGGAACGAAACCAGCAAGTCATAGCCGCGCGCAGCGGCCGATGCGCCAACACAACCAAGGAGGGAAAAGTAAAAGGGGTTTATTTCAGTCGGCCCTTCATCAGGCCGGTGAAGGACAACCAGCGCCAACGTCTTGGTGCTTTTGGTCCGCAATCGAGCGGCAGCTTGATTGACGGAGTAATTTAGCTCTTGGGCAGCCAGCAGCACACGCTGGCGCATGGCTGGGCTAACATTTTTATTGCCGTTCAGCGCGCGCGACACCGTGGACTGGGCAATGCCCAGCTTATACGCGATGTCATAGGCGGTTGTGCGCCGCTGCCCCGGTCTGCTCATCTGTTTGTTCTAGAGGATGCAGCGGCTTATGGGTAGGGGCGAATATAGCTGCCCCAATTTGGGCCGCCAAATCCATGGTTTTACACATCTGAAATAGCCTTTTCCGGCAGCCGCCTTGCTCGAGGCGGAGTGGTGCGTCATGGCGACAGGCGTGAAACCCAGCATCAACATCGGCACCGACAAGCTTGGCGCGCCGGTCCATATCGACATTGAAGAGCTATTGGCGACGCGATTGCTTGTGCAGGGCAATAGCGGGTCGGGAAAATCGCATTTGTTGCGCCGCTTGTTGGAAGAGAGCGCTGGCCAAGTGCAGCAAGTGGTGATTGATCCTGAAGGGGATTTCGTGACGCTGGCCGATGAATTTGGCCATATTGTCATTGATGCTGGGGCCTATGACGGGCGCGAGATTGTTAAGATGGCTGCGCGTGTGCGGGAACATCGGGCCTCTGTGGTTCTTGCGCTCGATAATCTAGAGCTCGAGGCGCAGATGCGCTGTGCTGCGGCCTTTTTGTCAACCTTGTTCGATGCCCCGCGTGAGCATTGGTACCCCGCTCTTGTTGTGGTGGATGAGGCGCAGATGTTTGCGCCGGCTGTTGCCGGAGATGTCAGTGATGAAACGCGCCGCCTAAGCCTAGGCGCGATGACGAACCTGATGTGCCGGGGCCGCAAGCGCGGCTTGGCGGGGATTATTGCGACCCAACGTCTGGCAAAGCTGGCCAAGAATGTGGCGGCAGAGGCTTCTAACTTCCTCATGGGCCGAACATTTCTGGATATTGATATGGCACGTGCCGCAGATTTGCTGGGCATGGAACGCAAACAGGCAGAAATGATCCGGGATTTGGATCGCGGCCAGTTCTTGGCGCTAGGCCCTGCCATTTGCCGCAGGCCCGTTTCAATTCGCATTGGTTCGGTTCGCACCAGTACGCGCATGGGGACGCACAGTTTATTGCCTCTGCCCGAGGCAGATGGGGCCAGTATGCAGGCCAAATTATTTAATTTTGAGGCAGAAGAGCGCACATCTCTGCCGCCATCACCGCCTGCGCCACCGCCCAGCAGTGCCTTGTTGGACCAAATGGCAGCCTTGGCCGATTTGCCTGTGACGCCTGTCGCAGCAGAGGGGGAGCGCCCCGCCTTAGCCCCGGTGGAGCACGCCGAGCAGACTGAGGATGTTGAGGCAATTGTCCGCGCAGTGCTGGCAGATATGGTGGCAGATGCCGAGTGCGCCTTTCAGCCCAAGGCAACGCTGTATCAGGATTTCACGGTGCGCTGCCGGATGCAAAAACTACCCCGGGCGCCATTGGGCTTGCCCGAATTTGAACGCCGGTTGGCGGCCGCTTTGGCCGGCATTATGGATCCAACTGATCCGCGTTGTGCCGAGATTATGGTCATCGCCCAGCGCGTTCCAGATGATATGCTGGCTCCGTTTTTGTTAATTGCGCGTGCAGCGCAATCCGGCGGCGTGTGCCCCAGCGATGATGCGCTTGCGCAAGCCTATGGCACCCGATCCCCCGGACGCGTGCGTCGATTGATTGAGCATATGGAAAAAAATGGGTTGATTGTGGTCCGCACCGATTTTGGCGGGCGCCGGTCCATTGGTGTGCCCGACCTTGGCCTCACAACCGGCGTGGATGAAAGTTAAGATCCGCCCTATTGGACTGAACTGATCAAGATAATGGCCATGGCTGCGACTGACAGGGCAACCGAGATGGCCAGCACATAGCGCATGATATGCGGCGTGGAACCGGCTCGTGCCTGATCGGTGCTGATATGCTGTTCCTCATGATCCATAGAGCGTGAACGCGATGCTATTCACCTTGTTCCGCGCGCGCCTGTGCCCTGCCGAGGGAACCAAAGGCCTGTTGCTGCATACACCTTTCTCTCGCTTTGAGAAAAAGGATGATTGTCATGGCAACACAGGCAAATGAACACCACGCTGCTCAATGGTCGTCTACAGGGTTCAGCCGCACCCAAATTGGGATGACGCTTGGGGCCGCCGCGGCTGGCATATTAATTGGGCTTGCTGGCAGCATCGGCCGCAAAATGGCCGTGCAATCAGCCGCGACCCATAATCGCGATTGGGATGAAGTGCTGCAAATTGAACATCGGGCAGTCGAAACGCTGTTCCAAACCTTGCTCCAGACGGAGGCAACTGAAACGGGCAAACGGACTGCCTTATTCGCCAAGATCAAACACGCGTTGATTAAGCACGCGATAGAAGAAGAAAATGCGATCTACCCAGCGCTGCAACGCATTGATGCGATAGAGGATGGTGACCAGCTTTTTGAAGACCATGCCGCTATTAAAAAGGCCATTTATGATGTAGACCGCATGGATAGCCGGGATGGCGCCTATCTCACGCGCGTGCGGGAGCTCTCCAAACTCATTGAACAACATGTTCAGCGAGAAGAAGGCAATTTATTCCCTCGGCTCAAGCGGGCCATGTCTGACGACGAGAATAAACAAGCAACAGCGCGCATCTGGAAAGAAGGGTTAAAACTGGCCTGACTCTTTTTACGAGGTGGTCTTAACGAAAAGGGCGGCCAGAGCCGGCCGCCCCTCTTCGCTATAGGCCGTAATATCGCCCGATCTGGCCGCTATAGTCCGCACCATAATCAGGCTCTTCATGCGCCGCATAGCTTGGGGCGCTGGTCAGCTGCTCAGGCGTAATATCAATTACATAACCGCCAGCTTCAGTGTCATAGGTCAGCTTGTTCCAGGGAATGGGATAATAATCGCTGCCAATCCCCAAAAAGCCCCCAAAGGACATAACTGCAAACTCAGACTGTCCGCTCAGCTTATCAATCATGATGTGCTGAATTGTGCCCAGGCGCTCGCGCGAGATGCCGAAGACGGCAGTCCCTTCTACTCGATTTGAGGCAATCAGCGGGTTCGCGCTGCTATCCCAATCCTTGAATGCACTTGGACTGGTTTGCGTCCGCCCTTTGCCCCGTGCCGGGCTATGGCCTGAGGTGTTGCCCTTTCGCTTGACACCGAGACGGGCTTTGGTGCTGCTGGCTTTGGGGTGATCTTCAATCGCCATGATGTCCTCCTTCGCTTGAGAAGAAGCACAACGTGCCGATGGGCCTCAGGGTCCGGTTTTCTGGCGCTTTTCTTTGGCGTGCGCGCCAGGTGTAACCAAATGAATTAAGCAGCGGCCCGGTCGCGCGTCATCGCCTGTTGTTCGCGATGGAAAAGCAGGGCCTGGGCAATTGTGGCCGTCAGCACCGCAGCGTCAAATGGCTTGGTGATAAGATAAGTCGGCTCTGGTCGTTCGCCCGTCAGCAGCCTTTCAGGGAAGGCCGTGACGAAGATGACAGGCACGTCCATGCCGGACAAAATCTCTTTCACAGCGTCGATGCCACTTGATCCGTCGGCCAAGCAGATATCCGCCAAAACCAATTCTGGCGTCGTGTTGCTTGCCAGTTCCACTGCTTCGCTATGCGTGCGGGCTACACCCACCACGCGATGGCCAATATCACGCACAATTGACTTAATGTGGAGCGCGATGATGGTTTCATCTTCAATAATCATCACATCGCTGGCCAATTCATCCGCCAATTGCGCCCGCGCCGTTTCTATGTCGGCGCGCACATCGCCCTCTGCAACGCCCAGAATATGCGCCGCATCGTCCATTGAGAATCCTTCAACAGCTGTCAGCAGCAGCGCTTGACGCGACCGCGGCGTTAAATGCGCAATGGGGCCTGCAGATTTGAGCGCTGATATTGTCTCAGACCGCCAGAGATGATGAAAAATGCGATACAGTTCGAGCTTGGCTGGTTTCTTAAGATCAAATTCACGCGGTGCCTCGAGCAAGGCCTCCAGCGTCTCACGCACGGCCGCATCGCCCAAATCCTGTGATCCGGTAACGGCACGCGCATAGCGGCGCAAATAGGGCAGCTCCGCTGCGACAGTTGTCATGAATGGCATATGTCCTCCCGCTTCAAGAGCTATAAACCCTTCTAAAAAAAGAAAGTTCCAATGGTCGGAACAAATTCTTTCTCAGCTGGTTTCCTCCAGCACGGTTCAGCAAGCTGACCCGTCCAAGGGGGCAAATTAGGTGACTTTTATAGGCAAATCGGACATCGTGACTAAAGCAGTTTCTTTGCAGCAACAGGAGTCAGTCGCGATGCCGAAGAAAAGTGCGCCCGAAAAGGGTGCCCGATCTTCAAGCGAGCAAATGAATCCATTGGATGATCCTGTCGGAACGGCCTTGCGGCGGCTGCATGATGAAGTGGTCGCTGAACCTCTGCCAGATGAATTTCTGCGTTTGCTCGGTGAGATTGAACGTAAAATTTCTGGGCAGACGGGTGAGGAATGACAGACACTGATCCTTCCATATCGGCTCAGCTCGATAAGGATTTTCGCGATCAGCTGGTCGCCATCATTCCTGCCTTACGCGCTTTTGCACGTGGCTTATGTGGCAATCGTGATGTCGCAGATGATATGGTTCAAGATGCAATGACGCGGGCTTGGGCCGCCCGGCAAAGCTATACACCCGGCTCTAATTTTCGGGCGTGGATGTTCATGATCCTGCGGAACCATTATTATACAACCTTGCGCAAAAATGCGCGCATGGTGTCTTGGGATCCCGAAGTGGCAGAGCGGGTTTTGGTGGTCGCGCCTGCCCAGCATGATGGCTTGAATGTGCAGGATGTTCAGGCAGCGCTCCTCAAGCTTCCTTCCGAACAGAGAGAGGTCTTGCTGCTCATTGGCGCCAATGGCGTTTCCTATGAGGAGGCAGCGGAAATCATGGGCTGTGCCATTGGAACAATCAAAAGTCGTCTGGCGCGTGGCCGCGTGGCGCTGGCCGCCCTGATTGACGGGCCTCCATTCGAAGACGACGCCAAGCCGGGAAAAAAAGGCAGCCGTGCGACTGCACTGTCGTCTGCGGAGTAACGCGGTTTGGCTTGCGCCTAGCTGAGGCGCATATCGTGCAAGGCCAGTCTCAGGTCATAGGGCGTGAAGGGCTTGATCAGCATTTTCCAATCTGGGGACAGATGATCGGGCAAATTTTCATTACCAGTGATAATTAAGACATGAAGCTTCGGTAAAATCTCTACCATCAGCCGCGCCAGTTCAATTCCGTTCATGCCGGGCATCTGATAGTCAGTAATCAACACATTGAGCCCGGGCATTTCAAAGGCCAGCGGCAAAGCGCGCTGCGGGTCATGCGCGGCAATGGGTGCATAGCCCCATTCCCTCAACATACCGATGATCCCGAGCCGCAGCAGGGGATCATCATCGACGACCAGAATTTCAGCCTGTGTCTCCATGCGGAAAGTTCAATCCCTTTGTCAGGCCCGTTTTGATCGTTTCAGCAACGCGTCCGCGGCTGCGCCGCGACACAAGAGCCATGACAGGAAGCAACAAGGGGAGCGTATCCGGCCAAGGTCCATTGGGGCCTATGAGTGCCCAAGCTCTGCCGAGAACGCTCCAGCCTCGCCACAGGGCCCATGCGGCGGCCTAGGTGCCGTGATTAACGACTGGGCGGGTCACTTGCTGGGAAAGATTCGTCAGCCGCCTGATCAACTTTATCCCAATTTTCCCCGGGATGATCGCGCATGGCCTCTGGCCCGGCTGAACGGGTCTGATCAAAATTTCCCTTGGCTTGCTCACCTGGCGCAAAGGCTGCCGCACCGCCTTGGTCCCCAGCATCTGCGCGCATCCGGCGCCATGTATAGACTGCCGCGCTGGTAACAGCGGCGGCCCCCAGCGCAATTTTACCCAATGTTATCAGCGCGTCTTGAGTGGGCGCAGGCAGGGTGTCTTCTGCCATGCGGGCCGATTTGTTTTGCTTTGTCTTGGTCTTTGATTTTGGCTGGTCGCTGGACATGACACAATCTCCTTCTTGCTAACGCGAGAACGAGGAAGAGCGCCGCAAGGTCCGCTAGTTGTCAGAAGTTTAAGCGGGTCTTTTGAAATTTATGTCAGACAGAGTGCCGCAATGGCTTGGCATGTCGCTTGTGCCGGGGCTGCACATTGCAGCTATTCTCGCGCGCGTGAGTGGGGCGCATGAAAAGGCCGGTCCCATGGGGCCGGCCTTTCCCTTTTTCCTGCCAGGGAAAGCGCTTATGCGGCGACTTGCAGTCGTTGAGACGGCGAGGGGATGCCCAGATAATGTGGGTCAAACCACGCCATACGTCGCATGGCAGTCCAATCCAGAATGGTTAGGCGACGGGACTGCAATTCAATAAGCCGCATGGCCCGCATCTCTTGAAGTGTGCGGTTGACATGTACCGGGGTCAGCCCGGCAAGGTCTGCCAAATCAAGCTGGGTCAGCGGCATTTCGCAGCTGGTGCCTAAGGCATGTCCCGAAATGGAGAGGCGGCAATAGAGTTCACACAATAAGTGCGACAGCCGCTCCATGGCATTTTTTCGTCCCAAATTGACCAGCCATTCGGCATGAATTTGTTGGGCCAGGCGGGCTTGGCGCCACAGGAACTTCATCTGCTCTGGATCAAGGGACACTTGCGCTTCCAAGTCGCGCCTTTGCGCCCGCGTGGTTTGCAATGGCGTCAGTGCGACAACGGATTGCACCGTGCGCCCGCCATCTAGCCAACAGGGATCGCATACATCCCCGGGCAAATAAAGCGCTGTAATTTGGCGCCGCCCGTCTGATAAAAGCCGGTATCGCCCGGCCCAACCATGGTTAATTTGATACAGAAAATCGGGTCGCTCTGACCCGCGCGCTAAATGCTGATGCTGCCGTAGATTAAATGATGATCCGACGAGCCGATCGACATTGTCTTCGCATTGCATGGGCGGAACCCAAGTCTCGCGTTGCTGGTGGGCTTCGTAAAACACAGTCTGTCATCCCCTTCTCTTGCACTGGAAAAACGCATGAGAGAGAATTTCGTTCCCTTTTGTTGACTGTCGCGACTGATAGCTATTGGTCTTCGTTAGTATGCGGTGTTGTCACTTACGTCAGAAATGCTTGTTTCGAGGACCATTTCGCCCAGATGATGCGGCATTTGCTGTGCGCAGATCTGGCGCGCAGTAAGGCATTTTTTGAGGCGTGGAACAAAAGGTCGCTTTTGTCATTTTCTTGGCGTTGGACTGTCGGCTGCCGCGTTCCTCCCTCCCCCAACCCTGTGGCGCGGTGGGTAACGAGTGGTCTAACAAAAAGCCGGGTGCCTGTTCCCGGCGTCGGAGTGGACAGGGCTGGCGTGCGCCAGCCTTATTGGCCCGTCGCTTGTTTGAGCGGCGGGCCATTTTTTGATCCATTGGGAGGACAACCAGTCTCATTCTATCATCGCAGGGGCGTCTGGCGCGCCGCGCTGCAGACGCCATTTGGAGCTAGGCAGAGACTTTCTGCAGCTTTGATGGGCGGTTGCGGCGCATACTTGTGCCAACAAGCGCGAAGCCCAAGATCAGTGTGGCCCAAGCAGCGGGTTCAGGGACGCCCGCCAGCTGTGGTGCAAAGGACAAAGTGCCAGCATAGCTTCCATTGCCGCCGCTGCTGCCATTTACAACCAGTGTCTGTGGGCCGGAATTGACCCCAAGCCCATTCAGAAAGCGGAATTCTACATTGCCGGTCGAGCCAATGGTTAAGGCCTGACCGTTCAGCGTGACGCCCGTGAAATCGACATTATTGTTCTGCGCCTGCCTGAAGATCGAGAATATCGTCGCATTCAAGTCACCCGCACTGGGCAGCGTGAAGTTGAAGATATTGCTAAAGCTGCCACCTGGAATGGCAACATTCTGAAAACTGCCTGAAATCGACCCATCGGGCGCAGCCGGGCTGAGCGAGATGGATTGGGCTGCATTGGCTGCTGGGGTCATTGCGCACAGCGCAATGCTGGCCAGCGCAAGGCGGGTGAGAGAGAGTTTCATAAGCAGACCTTTCAAAATAAGCGATTACATGGAGGGACTTGAGCAACGGGGTGCTCAGCCCGAAGTTCCCGTGCTGCTAGTCTACGTTAGGGGTCTGTGCGGGCCTGCAGGCGCGCTCGGGACGGTGCTGACTTTGCCGTGACGCACGAAGAGACATCCCATCGGAACATGAGTGGCGACTGCGCGGTTTGCGAACCCATGGACGCTTTTGCCAATGACACAGGAGATGAGGATGCGGATCTATTTTATCTTGGGGATGGCCGGGCTGGCGCTGGTGGGCTGCGATGCAAATAATGATGAAAAACCAACGGCAGCCGAAGCTGGCGCGCGTATCGACCAGGCAGGTGATGCTGCGGATAAGAAGCTGGAGGATGTTGGCGAGGACCTTGATCGGGCTGGCGGGGCCGCCAAGGCTGAAGCAAAAGCGGCTGAACAAGACCTAAAGGCCGTTGGCCGCAATGCCGCCCAAGAGGCGAAAGAGGTGGGCCAAGATGTCAAAGACAGCCTCAAAAAAGGCGCCAACAAAGTGGACCGGGCTGCGGATGCGGCGAGCCGGGAATTGAAGAAGGACGAATAGAGCGTTGGTCGCGGCCACATGACTGGTTCTTGCGGCCTATTATTTCAGCCCAGCCAGATATGGGGTAGGGGCAGAGCATGACCAACGCACGATTCCTAACGGGACAATTGCTGCTCGCCATGCCGGGCATTGGGGATCCGCGCTTTGACCATGCAGTCATTGCCCTGTGCGCACATGATGAAGCAGGGGCGCTGGGCATTGGCTTTCACAAGCTCATGGCGCAATTGGGTCTTGATCCTGGCGTATCGCCGAATGTTCCTGTGCATTTTGGCGGCCCAGTTGAGCCTGCCCGTGGCTTTGTGCTGCATGCGACGGATTGGGCTGGAGAAGGCACGTTGCAAGTGGCCGATAAATGGGGGCTAACCAGCACACAGGATGTTTTGAAAGCCATTGCGGCTGGGCGAGGGCCTTCGCGCTGGCTGGTCGCGCTGGGCTATGCCGGCTGGGGGGCAGGTCAGCTGGATGGTGAAATGCACCAGCATGGTTGGCACGTCGCGCCGTGTGAGGATGCGCTTGTGTTTGAGATGCCTGCTGAAGAGCGCTGGACCCGCGCGTTTCATGCCAGCGGCATTGATCCTCGGCTTTTATCCACGGCGAGCGGGAACGCCTGAGAATGCACCAGAGATAAGGATATAAAGAAAGCTTTATATTTGGATTGCCATATCGCGTGTGAACCGCTAGGGCGGGGATATTCCATTTTTGCCGGAGATATATCCCGTGGCCCATGATTATGTCGTCGCCGATCTGAGCCTTGCCGATTTTGGTCGCAAGGAAATTGAAATTGCTGAAACCGAAATGCCGGGCCTGATGGCGCTGCGTGCGGAATATGGCGCGTCAAAGCCATTAAAGGGCGCCCGCATTACGGGGTCGCTCCACATGACAATCCAGACGGCAGTGCTGATTGAAACCTTGGTGGATCTGGGGGCTGAGGTCCGCTGGGCGACGTGCAATATCTATTCCACGCAAGACCATGCTGCTGCTGCCATTGCGGCACGCGGCATTCCTGTCTTTGCGGTAAAGGGCGAAAGCCTTGCCGAATATTGGGATTATGTGGGCCGCATCTTCGATTGGGGCAATGAAACCACCAACATGATTTTGGATGATGGTGGCGATGCCACCATGTTCGCTCTGTGGGGTGCGCGCTTGGAAGCGGGCGAAACACTGCCCGAACCTGGCAATGCGGAAGAAATTGAATTTCAGCGCGCTTTGAAGGCCTTCATCAAGGAAAAGCCGGGCTATCTGACCATGTCGGTCGCGCACATTAAGGGCGTGTCGGAAGAGACGACCACCGGCGTCCACCGCCTCTATCAGATTGCTAAGGACGGCAAGCTGCCTTTCCCGGCGATCAACGTGAACGACAGCGTGACTAAGTCGAAGTTCGATAATCTTTACGGCTGTAAGGAATCACTGGTCGACGCCATCCGCCGCGCAACGGACGTGATGCTGGCCGGCAAGATTGCCTGTGTCGCGGGCTTTGGCGATGTGGGCAAGGGCTCAGCCGCTTCGCTGCGTCAGGGCGGTGCGCGGGTGCTGGTGACCGAAATTGACCCCATCTGCGCGCTTCAAGCCGCGATGGAAGGCTATGAAGTCGTGACGATGGAAGAAGCCGTGGAACGTGCCGACATCTTCGTGACGGCAACGGGCAATGAAGACGTCATCACAGCCGAACATATGAAGGCCATGAAGCCGATGTCGATTGTCTGCAATATCGGCCATTTCGATAGCGAAATTCAGATTTCGGCCCTGTCGAACTATAAATGGGACGAAATTAAGCCGGGCACAGACTTGGTGGAATTCCCCGATGGCAAGAAGATCATCATTCTCGCCAAGGGCCGTTTGGTGAATCTGGGCTGCGCGACGGGCCACCCCTCGTTCGTTATGTCGTCATCCTTCACCAATCAGGTGCTGGCGCAGATTGAGCTGTTCACCAAGAATGGCGACTATGAGAATAAGGTCTATGTTCTGCCCAAGCATCTGGATGAAAAGGTGGCTGCGCTTCACCTTGAAAAGCTGGGCGTTAAGCTGACCAAACTGTCGCCTAAGCAGGCTGCTTATATCGGGGTGACACAACAAGGCCCGTTCAAGCCAGATCATTACCGTTATTAATCGGTTTTAAGACCACGGGGCGGTTTCTTTCCGTCGCCGATTTTCGTAAGAGGTCCGACATGGTGTCGGGCCTCTTTGCGTATTTTGGGGGATGGTAACTCTCTCGACCACAGCCGCGTTTCTGGCGGGATCCGTCATGGCGCTTTGGCTTGCGGCGAGCGCATGGGCGCTTGCCACTGGCCTTAGCCTGCAACGGCGTGTTGGCCGCAGTAGCGATCAGGCAGATCGACTGGCCATTCTTTTGGATGGGGCACCTGCCAGCCCCTTGCTTGTCCGTCAAAATGGTAAAATAGAGGCCCAACCGCGCCTTATGTCGTGGCTGGGGCTGGCGCGGATGCCTGAAAAGCTGGCGGATTTATCTACCAGTGATGCTGGCCTTACCGCCCAAGACCTGGTCGCGTTGGAAGAAGATATTGCCGCGGCTCGAAAAACAGCTCGCAGCTTTACGCGCAGCTTTGTGCCGCAAAAAGGCAAGCGAACCTTGCTGGCGAAGGGCGCTTTAGCCTCTAGCCGAATTGCGGGGCCAAAAGCCGTAACCATCTGGTTTTTTGATGCGACGGAAACCAGTGCCGAAATTGCCCGCCTAACAGCAGATGTCAGCCATTTGTCTGCCGATTTTGCGACGATATCGGGCTTGCTAGAAGCGGCCCCATTTCCCATGTGGCATCGCGGGCCGGATTTGCGGCTGATGCGGGTGAATTCTGCTTATGTCCGGGCGGTGGAAGCAGAAAGCGCACAAGAAGTTGTGCAGCGTGGCCTTGAATTATCTGATAATGCTCAGGGCCTCTCACCGGTGCAAGCAGCTGCCGAGGCGATGCAAAGCGGCCAAGCTGTATGGCGGATTGTGCCCGCGACACTGACGGGCGAACGGCGCACCATCCGCATTGTTGATGTGCCGCTGGGGGATGCAGGTGTTGCTGGCTATGCCATTGATGTCGAAGATGTCGAACGGGCGCGTGCCGCCTTTCGTCGCTTTGCTGAGGCACAGCGCGATACGCTGGACCGGTTGTCGGCCGCTGTCGCCCAGTTCGCGCCCGACCATGGGCTGGTTTTTTGCAACCGCCCGTTCCAGCAACTTTTTAGCCTAAAGCCTGAATGGGTGGCGGAGCGCCCCGATTTTGATCGGCTGTTAGATCGGATGCGCGAAGCCCGGCGCGTGCCTGAAATGCGGGATTTTCCTGCATGGAAAGCAGAGCGCCGCCAATGGTTTACCAGAGCAGATGGCGCAATTGAGGAAAGCTGGGTTCTGCCCGGCGGGGCCCATTTGCGCTGTGTGGCGCAGCCTTTGCCAGATGGCGGGCTGCTGACCATTTTTGAAGACCGCACGGAGCAGGCCCAATTGGCAATTGCGCGGGACACTCTGTTGCGTGTTCGGCGCGCCACGCTGGATAATTTGTTTGAAGCCATTGGCGTTTTTGAAGCGAGTGGGCGGCTGACAACGTGGAACCGCCGCTTTGTTGATGTTTGGGATTTTGAAGAAGATTTTCTATCGGGCCATCCGCGAGTTGATGCGCTGGTCGAGGCAATCGCGCCCAAGTTTGCTGCGCCAGAACGGGCTCGCCTGATGCGGGAGTTGGTCCGCTCGGCCACGCAAGAGCGCAAACAACGCACGGGGCGCTTTGCGCTGCGCAATGGCCGCCAATATGATTTTGCGGCCGTCCCGCTCCCCGATGGGGCGGCGCTCTTTACCATGTTGGACGTGACAGACAGCCGCCATGTGGAACAGATGCTGCGGGAACGCGCCCTTGCTCTGGAAGAGGCGGACCGCGTCAAAACAGCCTTTGTCGCCAATATGAGCTATGAGTTGCGGACGCCACTCACCTCTATTCAGGGCTTTGCAGAAATGCTCCAGGGCGGTCTTGCAGGGACGCTGTCTCCGCAAGCGGCAGACTATATTGCAGCGATCTTGGAGTCGACGGGGCGGCTCGGCACGTTGATTGATAATGTGCTGGATTTAACCCAAGGCGATGCGGGTGCCTTGCCTATGGAGCGCAAACCTGTGGATTTGGCGGCGATGCTGGCAGAGGCGGCACAGGCTTTTGAGCCGCAAATTGAGGCCAAGCAGCTAGAGTTCGTGCTCGATCTTCAGGCCTCGCTGGGCATGATACGCGGCGATGTGCGGCGATTGCGTCAGGCCATTGACCAGCTGTTAGAGAATGCCATTGTTTATACGCCAGATGGGGGGCGTGTTCTTATCCATGGCAGCGGCAATGATGCCACGGCGCTCATTGTTGTTTCGGATAATGGCCCAGGCATGGATGCGCGCGATCAAGCCCGGGCACTGGATCGGTTTAGCCGCGCGGGCGCACAGGCGGCAGATGCCACTGGCCGGGCGCTTGGGCTGGGCCTGCCTTTGGCGCGCCAATATGTCGAAGGCCATGGCGGGACACTCAGCTTGATTTCAGAGCTTGGCTTGGGCACCGCGGTGCAGATAGAGTTGCCGCGCCTATGATTGAAAAAACACTTTCATTACCCGATGCACAGGCCACGCATGATGCGGGGCAAGCCCTTGGTGCGCTGTTGCGCGCGGGCGATGTCGTGGCCCTGTCGGGCGATTTGGGAGCAGGCAAGACCAGCCTGACCCGCGGCATTTTGGCTGAATTGGGGCTGGAAGAAGATGCGCCGAGCCCCAGCTTTGCTCTCGTTATTCCTTATGCCCCGCCGCAGATCCGCTTGCCGCTCTGGCATGTTGATCTTTATCGGCTGAATAGCCCGGAAGATGCGGAGGAATTGGGGCTGGATGATGCGCTCTATGATGGCGCGCTGGTCATTGAATGGCCCGAACGTCTGGCCTGGCTATGGCCGCAAACGCTGCGTCTCCACATCTCGCTGCCTGCAGATGGGCCACGCCGCTTGACAGCCAGTCTGTCCCCGTCTTGGGAAGATCGATGGCCCTTCAAATGACTCCTCCGCCCGGTGCTGTGGCTTTTTTGGATCAAGCTGGCTGGGCTGGCGCGCAGATTTTGCCGCTGGCTGGTGATGCTTCATTCCGCCGCTATTTCCGCATTGTTGATGGCGCGCGCAGCGCAGTCCTGATGGATGCACCGCCACCGCAGGAAGACCCACGGCCTTTCATTCATGTCGCAGAATATCTGACGTCGATTGGCCTTGCTGCACCGCAGATTTTGGCGCGTGATTTAGATCAGGGCTTGCTGCTGATTGAAGATTTTGGCGCGGTGCGGATGCGCGAAACCGTCGATGCTGATCTCTCGCAGGAACGCAGCATTTATGCAGGCGTTGTAGATGTGCTGATTGCGCTGCATCGCCATGCCCCACCTGCCGGGCTCAAGCCGCATGGCTTGGCACAATGGCTTGATGAAATTGGGCTGTTTACGGATTGGTATTGCCCTGCCGTTGGCCTTGATGTTGATAAGCAGAGCTTTATCGCGGCGTGGGAAGAGGCGCTCGCCCCAATTGAGGCGCAGGGCCAAAATGTTACCGAATTGCGCGACTATCATGCCGAAAACATCATGCTGCTTGAGGGAAAATCGGGCGTGGCACGTTTTGGCCTGCTTGATTTCCAAGATGCGCTGGTCGGCCACCCTGCTTATGATCTTGTCTCGATGCTGGAAGATGCAAGGCGCGATGTAAGCCCATCTGTCGAGGCGGCAGAATTGGCGCGTTACATGGCAGAAACTGGCCAGGGTGCAGCGTTTGAGGCGGCATATTGGGCGCTGGGGGCACAGCGCAACACCCGCATTTTGGGAGTGTTTGTTCGCCTGTGGAAGCGCGATGGTAAGCCGCATTATACCAGCTTTCAGCCACGGATGTGGGGCCTGTTGGAGCGCAATTTGGCACAGCCGAATATGGCGCCAGTGCGCCACTGGTTTGACAGCTATGTGCCGGCGGAAAAGCGCGCAGCCTATTGGGTTGATTTTCAGCCATGAGCATCGCCGGCAAGCCTTTGGCCGTTTCGGCAGATGTGGACGCAGCCCCCCCGCGCACTGCAATGGTTATGGCGGCCGGGTTGGGCAAACGGATGCGCCCTCTAACCGCCACGCGGCCCAAGCCGCTGGTGGAAGTGGGGGGCAAGACATTGCTTGATCATTGTCTGGATCGGCTGGCCGAAGGCGGCGTCGAAAAGGCCGTGGTCAACGTCCATTATCTTGCTGATGCGCTGGAGGCGCATATCCGCCGCCGCGCTGTTGGGCCAGAAATAGTGATTTCGGATGAACGCGCCCAATTGCTGGAAACAGGGGGCGGTCTGATGCACGCCCAGCACTTAATTGATGCTGACCCGTTTTTGTGCGTGAACAGCGATAATCTATGGGTCGACGGCCCCGTCAATACATTGCGCCTTTTGGCAAGCCGCTGGGATGACGCGATGATGGACGCGCTGTTGCTGCTGGTGCCACAGGCGCAGGCGCATAACCATAATGGCGCGGGTGATTTCTATATGGATGGGCTGGGCCGGTTGTCGCGCCGTCAGCCCGGCAAAGTTGCGCCTTTCGTGTATACGGGCATTCAGATGCTGTCGAAGCGCGTGTTGAAAGATGCGCCTGAGGGGCCATTTTCCACCAATCTCTTCTGGGATCGCGCCATTGCCGAGAGGCGGTGCTTTGGCCTTGTGCATCAAGGGCTGTGGTTTGATGTCGGCACGCCAGCAGCCATCCCGGTGACAGAGGCTGTCATCGCCCATGGCTGAACGGCGCGACCCCGCCGTTTACACGATTCCGCCGCACCGGGCCTTTGCTGATGCTTTGGTGACGGGGGTTTTGGCACAGCATGGGGCAGACCCAATGGCGCTGGCCCGCGGCATTATCTTGCTGCCCAATAATCGTGCTGTCCAAGCGATAAGCGATGCCTTTGTGCGCAAAGCAGACCAAGGCTTGCTGATGCCCCGGCTGGTGCCGATTGGCGACCCAGAGCTGGATGACCGCACCGGTCCGGCGCTAGACCCGTTGAGCGAAGCGCCATTACCGCCTGCAATTGAGCCCTTGCAGCGCCAGATGATCTTGGCCCGGCTGTTGCAGCAGGAAAGCCCTTTAGATGCCGCCCAAGCCTTGCGGCTGGCGGGCGATTTGGGCCGCGTGCTTGACCAGTTATTGGTGGAAGAACGCAGCCTTGCCGATTTGCGCAGCATAGAGCTGGCCGAAGGTTTGTCGGCCCATTGGGAAGCGGCCCTAGACTTGTTGATGCGGGTGTTGGCTCGCTGGCCCGAGGAATGCAGCACGCGCGGCGTGATGGACTTGGCGGCCCGGCGCAACGCGCTGTTGACGCGCGTGGCGGACCGTTGGGCGGCTGAGGGCGCGCACGGATTTGTGATGGCAGCGGGCATCAGCACGGGCGCACCTGCAGTGGCGCGGCTGCTGCGCACGGTGGCGCGCCTTGCCAATGGGCATGTGATCCTTGCTGGGCTGGACCAGCATATGCCCGAAGAGGAATGGGCGACCATTGGTGGCGTGGACGGGCAAGGGGCAATTGAATCGCACCCGCAATTCCATCTGTTCCAACTGCTTGAGCGCATGGGCGTGGGCCGGGCAGAGGTAAAGCTATGGCGCTATGGCAGCGATGTGGCTGCCGCGCCTGATCGCTCGCGCGCCATTTCTAATGCGCTCGCCCCGGCGCGCTTTACGGATAAATGGGTTGGCCTTCCCGCTTCGGAAAAGCGGCTTTCGGGTGTCCACGCAATTGAAGTGGCGACGCCGGCGGATGAGGCGCAGGCCATTGCCCTTGCCATTCGCGAGGCGCTGGACAGGCCCGGCACAGTTGCCCTTGTCACGCCTGATCGGGGCTTGGCCCGGCGCGTCACAGCCCATCTCAAACGCTGGGGCGTGGAGGCAGATGACTCTGCCGGGCGGCCATTATCCGCCACGCCACCGGGCATGTTGCTGCTGGATCTTGCAACGGCGGCGGCAGAGAGCTTTGCGCCTGTGCCCTTATTGGGCTTGCTAAAGCATCCCTTGGTGCAAGCCGGCGATGCGCGATTGGCGTGGCTGGATGGCGCCCGCGCGCTGGACCTCGCTTTGCGTGGCCCGCGCCCAGCTGCGGGTCTGGACGGCATTACGCGGTGTCTAGAAACCGGCGATGCGCGGACTGCACGCCGCCGCCAAGTGGCAGGCATCTGGTGGCAGGCTGCACTGCCGCTGTTGGCGCCGATTGAGGCGGGCTTTGCCAAAGGGGGCAGCTTAGCCGACTTGCTTGATGTGCTCCGCCAAGGGCTGGAGGCTCTGGCGGGTGAGGCTGTTTGGGCAGGTGAAACGGGGCGAAGTTTGGCCGATCTTTTCGCAAAGCTGCAGCATTTTGCATCCGAAGGCCCAGCAACGTTCAACCCGGTTGATCTGCCCCGGTTGTTGCGGGATCTGCTGGATGGCATAAGTTGCCGCCCCGCGCGTGGGGGCCATCCGCGTGTCTTTATTTGGGGTCTGTTGGAAGCCAAGCTGCAATCGGCAGATTTGATGATTTTGGCGGGGCTGAATGAAGGCAGTTGGCCAGCTTTGCCAACGCCAGATCCGTGGCTTGCGCCACCCGTTCGGCGGGCGCTGGGGTTGCCCAGTTTGGAACGTCGTATTGGCCTGTCTGCCCATGATTTGGCGGGCGCTTTGGGTGCCCCCCACGTGCTGCTGACGCGCGCGCGCAGAGATGGCAGTGGGCCCAGCAACGCCTCACGCTTTTGGTTGCGGCTGGAAACTATGGCGGGGCATTTGCCAGTGCCCCCAGTCCGTTATGATTTGCTGGCCCGCGCGTTGGATGCCAGCGCCATGCCGCCGCAGCGCGTGCCGCCGCCGGCCCCTTGCCCGCCAATAGAGGCCCGCCCCAAGCGCATTTCGGTGACGGAAGTCGATAGACTGGCGGCAGACCCGTATAGCTTTTATGCGCGCGCCATATTGAAGCTGTCGGCACTGGAAGATGTGGATGCAGAGCCCGGCCCGGCATGGAAAGGCACGCTCATTCATGCGGTGCTGGACGGCTGGGCCAAGCAAGATGGCTATGCCGCCGGAGCCTTGGTCCAGCGAATGCGCCATGCGCTGGATGGCGGCGCTGTGCATCCAGTGGTCCGTGCGCTTTGGCTGCCCCGGCTGATTGAGGCCTGTGCCTGGGTTGAAGACCAAGTGGCGGCCAATAGAGCGCAAGGCCGGATGCCCATTGCCAGCGAGGCTGATGGCGCTGCCCAGTGCGATGGCGTTGAAATTTATGGCCGGGTGGACAGGCTTGACGCGGGGGCAGATGGCCTCACGATCGTTGACTATAAAACGGGCAAGGCCCCCAGTCCAAAGCAAGTTAACGAAGGCTTTGCGTTTCAGCTGGGCCTGTTGGGCTTTATTGCGGATCAAGGCGGATTTGATGGGCTGACGGGTCGGACCAGTGGCTTTGAATATTGGTCTTTCCAGCGGGAGAAACAGGGCTTTGGTAAAATCTCTTCCCCTGCAGGTGCGCGTGCGGGCCAAATTGCGCCGGATGAGTTTGTTGATGTGATTATTACCCAATTTCGTGCGGCTGCTGCAAAATGGCTGGTGGGGGAAGCGCCCTTCATTGCCAAAATCCACCCTGATTATGCCTATGGCGACTATGATCATCTGATGCGGCTGGAAGAATGGCAGGGGCGCAATGACGCGGCTTAAGCATTTTGACCCGCTGCCCCAGTTGAAGGGCAGTCAGGCTGATGCTGTTCGGCCGGACGCGCAGATTTGGCTGTCCGCCTCGGCCGGGGCAGGCAAAACCCAAGTGCTCACGGCGCGGGTGCTGCGTCTGCTGCTTAATGGCGCTGCACCAGAATCGATCCTGTGCCTGACGTTTACCAAAGCGGGTGCCGCCGAAATGGCAGACCGTGTGCATGAGCGGCTGGGCGCATGGGTGACGCTGCCCGACCCAGATTTGCGCAAGGAATTGTACAACCTTGGCGAGGATCATCTGGGCGATCGGCTGGACGAGGCCCGGCGGCTGTTTGCGCGTGTGCTGGATGCTCGCGGCGGTGGTTTGCGCATTCAGACGATCCACAGCTTTGCGCAAAGCCTTTTGGCGGCTTTTCCAGCTGAAGCAGGATTGCCGATTGGCTTTCGCCCCGTTGAGGGCCGCGAAGAAAGCCAATTGCGTGAAGAGGCACTTGCCAGCCTTGTGGCGCAGGCAGAGCGCGAAGGGCAATTGGGCACGATTGACCGGCTCAGCTTTCTGGCGCGGACTTTGGGGGAAGATGCGGCACGCACGCTGCTGCGCCGGTGTGCGCAAGCCCCTGATGCAATGGAGGCGATTGGCCCCGGCGTTGATGCCCGCGTGCGCAATTGGTTAGGGCTGGGGGCCTTGGATGTGGCCGCCCATGTGCGCGCAGGCTGTGCGGATGATGGCTTTGATCTGGCGGCGCTGGTGGCAGTGCAGCAGATGTTTACCTCTGCCCCGGGTACCCGGCTGCAAGGCTATGGCCAGCACATTACTGATTGGCGCGCCCGCGAGGTTGCGGGGCGGGTTGAGACGCTCGACAGCCTGATAAAGGCCTGGGCCAAAGATGATGGCAGCCTACGTGAGTCAAAATCCTTTTACCCCAATGATCCCCAATATTTTGAATTGGTCCGCCCTCTTCATGATCACTTTCTCAGCCTGCGGGAATTGCTGCGGTTGGAAGAAACCGCCCAAGGGTTGATCGCTGCGCTCACGCTGGGGCAAGATTATGCCCGCACCTATGCTGAGGCCAAGCGCGTGGCCGGTGTGGTTGATTTTAATGATTTGATTAGCGCCACTGTGCGCCTGTTGCAGACACCGGGCATTGGCGATTGGATCCGCTATAAGCTCGACCAGAGTGTTGATCATATTTTGGTTGATGAAGCGCAGGATACCAATGCCGATCAATGGGCGATCGTAAACGCGCTGTCGGCAGAGTTTTTTGCTGGCGAAGGAGCTAAGGCGAGCGCGCAACGCACTATTTTTGCGGTGGGGGATTTTAAGCAGGCCATTTTCGGTTTTCAGGGCACTGACCCGCGTGAATTTGAAGAAGCAGGGCAAGATTTTCGCGAGAAAGTGGCTGGCACAGGGCAGGATTTGCAACGACTGGAAATTAGCCAGTCCTTCCGTTCCAGCCAGCCGATTTTGGATGCTGTTGACGCCGTGATTGAGGCCATAGGCCATGAGGCTATGGGCTTGCCCGATGTGCCTGCAAAGCACCAAAGCTTTAAGGGCGGTAGCGGCCATGTAGAGCTGTTCCCGCTGGTCTTTGGAGATCCGGCGGCGGCAGACGATATAGGCGATGAAGAGGAAAGCTGGTTCACGGCGTCTGAGCTGGATTGGGCCCGCGCCTTGGCGCGCAAGGTGCGACAGTGGACCACTGGGGGGCTCTATCTGGACGCCAAAGGCCGCCCTGCCGAGCCGGGCGATGTCATGATTTTGCTGCGGAGCCGGTCTGACCTTGCACGGCTGATTGTCTCGCGGCTTTATGAAGAGCAAGTGCCCGTCGCCGGGGTCGACCGGCTGCGGCTGGATGCGCCCATTGCTGTGCAGGATTTGATGGCCTGTATCCGCTTCGTGCTGCAGCCGGCGGATGATTTGACCTTGGCCAGTTTGTTGGTCTCGCCCTTGATTGGCTGGTCGCAAGACCAGCTTCATGCAGCAGCTTATGGCCGATCAGGCGGGCTCTGGCCGCATCTGCGGGCGACACAGTCTGTTGAGGATTTAGCGGTTCTGTATGCGCTGCTCGATATGGCAGATCGCGTGACGCCCTATGCCTTTTTGGAGGCCATTTTGTCCGGGCCGATTGCCGGGCGGGCAAAGCTGATTGCGCGATTGGGCGAAGAAGCGCGTGACCCGATTGAAGAATTGTTGAACGCCGCACTTCAATTTGAAGCGCGCCAAACGCCGTCTTTACAGTTGTTTCTCGATTGGTTTTGCCGCGGGGATGTGGAGATTAAGCGCGATCCTGCAAAGCCTGAAAATGCCGTTCGCGTTATGACAGTGCATGGCTCCAAAGGGCTGCAAGCACCCATTGTGGTATTGGCCGATGCCACGTCTGATCCGGATAATAAGCAGGCCTTTGATTTGAATTGGGAGGCGGAAGAGGGTCTAATTCTGCCCGTCCACCGGCCGAAGAAAGAGGCGCTGGTCCGATCTTTGAAAGTCTCGGCTGAAAAGCAAGATGCACGCGAGCGGCACGAACATTGGCGCTTGCTCTATGTTGCCATGACACGCGCCGAAGACTGCCTGTTCATTGGCGGCGCGCTGAACAAATCGCAGCTGAAGGCCCAAAAAATTGGGGAGGATTGCTGGCACAGCCGCGTGGCAGAGGCGCTGCGCCAGCTGAAGGCCAATGAGCAGGATGGCAGCCTCATTTTTTCGCGCCGGGAAAAGCTGGGTGGCGCAAAGCCCAAGCCTGTTGTGCTGGCGGAAGGTTGGCAGGGGCCGTTACCCTCTTGGTCCATAAGTACCGCTCCGCAAGAGGCGCGGCCAGCACGCCCATTGGCGCCTTCTGCGCTTGGTGTGGCGGATGTGGCTGCAAGCCCGCCGCCCGATCCAGCAATGAAGGCCGCGGCCGTGCGCGGGACATTGCTGCATGGTCTGTTTGAGCGGCTGCCGGCGGTGCGCAGGGAAGACCGCCGGGCAGCGGGGTTATTGTGGCTTGGAGCCCAAGGCGCGGAGGACCCGGCCGAGCTGATTGAAGCCGCCTTGTCTGTGATTGAGCATCCCGACTTTGCAGCGATTTTTGGCCCGTCCGCACTGGCCGAAGCGCCCTTGGCAGGCGTCGTGGAGGGCGCTGTCATTGCCGGCATTGTTGATCGGTTGCTGATTGAAGACGATCAGGTTCTTGTCATTGATTTTAAGACGGGGCGGCGTGTGCCCAACGATGCCGCGGCTGTGCCCGACTATTACAAAGCGCAAATGGGCGCGTACACTGCCGTGCTGCAAGGGATTTTCCCGGGGCGGGCCGTGCGGGCGGCCTTGCTATACACGGCTGCCCCCAAATTAATTGAGCTGAGCGCCGCGGAATTGGCGGCCTGGCGACCAAAGCATAGTGGGTAAAAGCAAAACTTGGGCGCTGACTGGTTGAGATCAGCGCCCGCGCTGCTTAGATCAGCATTCGATATAAGGAGATTCGACTCATGGCCACCAAGGCAGTTACCGATGCAAGCTTTGCCGACGATGTTTTGAATGCGTCGGAACCCGTTCTTGTCGATTTTTGGGCAGAATGGTGTGGCCCATGCAAGATGATTGGCCCGAGCCTTGAAGAAATTTCGGACGAGCTTGCTGGGAAGGTGACGATCGCCAAGATTAATATTGACGATAATCCTGATGCTCCGGCCAAATATGGCGTGCGTGGCATTCCCACGATGATTTTGTTCAAGGGTGGCCAGCCTGCAGCAACCAAAGTGGGCGCTGCACCCAAATCTGCCTTGAAGGGCTGGATTGAGTCTGAACTTTAATCGCGCTTAAAAAAGCCCCTTGGTCGCCCGACCCGGGGGCTTTTTTTCTAGCTGCGATAATCCGCGTTGATGCTGATATAGCCGTGCGTCAGATCGCAGGTCCACACAGTCGCGCGGCCATTTCCGAGGCCAATGTTGACGCCAATTTGAATGTCGCTGCCTTTGAGATGGGCGGCCACTGGCGTTTCATCATACCCCTCTACAGGCAGGCCTTTTTCTGCAACTTGGGTGGTGCCAAAGCGAATGGCAAGCAGATCACGCTCGGCAGGCTCGCCTGCTTTGCCAACTGCCATCACCACACGGCCCCAATTGGCATCTTCGCCTGCAATGGCCGTTTTGACGAGCGGGGAATTCGCAATGCTCAGCGCAATGCGATGGGCGCTTGCGTCTGACACAGCGCCTTCAACTGAAATCTCAATAAACTTGGTCGCCCCCTCGCCATCACGCACCACAAGATGCGCCAATTGACGGCACAGGTCCGCCAAAGCGGCCTGAAAGGCATCTGCCCCCGCATCATCCATAGAGGTGAGCGGTGCATGGCCCGCCTTGCCCGTTGCAAAAGCAAGAACAGTATCGGAGGTTGAGGTGTCACTATCTACGGTGATGCAAGAAAAGCTGGTCTTGTTGGCAGCCGACAACATCTGCTGAAGCACGCCGGGGGCAATTGCGGCATCAGTGAAGATATAGCCCAACATCGTCGCCATATCGGGCGCGATCATCCCAGAGCCCTTAATGACCCCGACAAGTGTGACTGTTGTCCCGCCAATTACGGCCTGTGTCATTGCGCCTTTGGGGAATGTATCTGTCGTCGAAATTGCAGCAGCAACATCGGCCCAGCCACATGGCGCCGCGGCCATGGCATCGTCCATGCCAGCCTCGGCCTTTTCAATTGGCAAGGGCACGCCAATGACGCCTGTAGCCGAAACAAAGACTTGCTCTGCCGCACAGCCAAGATGTGCAGCCGCCTTGGCGGTGATGGCTTCGACGGCGGCCCGGCCCTTATGGCCCGTAAAGGCATTGGCATTGCCCGCACTCACCACCAGTGCTCGCGCTTGCCCGCCTGCCAAATGGCTTTGGCACCATTCCACTTCGGGGGAGGGGCATTTGCTTTGCGTGGTCACCCCGGCAACGGCCGTTCCTGCCTCAAAGCGGATAAAGGTCAGGTCGTTGCGATCCCAGCTTTTATACCGCGCCCGGCCCACATGGGGCGTGACGCCCGCAATCAGTGGCATATCCGGAAAAGGCGTGGCGAGAGGCGAAATAGCAGTGGTCATAAACGGCCCCTAACGCTGCAAAAGCCTTGGTTCAACTCTTGGACGTGCAGCAAGAGACGCAAGCCACACACAGATTTGTTAGGAAAGACCCTCTAAGCCGGGATGGACGGACCCTATATTGCACCCTATATCGGCCCTTACCAAATATTATGACGCGCCTATTTTTGTATCTTATTGCCCTTGTGGCTGGATTTTCGCCTGCACAGGCGAGCCGTGCTGCATGGGCAGAGCCGGTGGCAATTGGCCAACTGGCGCAGCCCGTGCGTCATATTGCCTCTGTTGTCCCCGCCAAGGCGCATTTGGTGGCGGGCTTTGTCCAGCCTTTGCCTTTGGCGGTTCGCGCTGCGGATAAAGCAGCCGCCCCGCAGAGCAGCTTGGCTGTTTTTGCCGCTCCGATTGAGCTGACGGATCGTCCACGCGCGTAAAACAGCGCGCTTTTTTCGCTGATCCCTAATTTTGCGTCGCGCCTAGCTGCTGACGCTGCCCAATTTAATCAAGGAAACTGCCATGTTCGGCAAGATTGCTAAATCCATCTTTGGATCGTCCAACGATCGTTATGTCCGCTCGCTCATGAAGATTGTTGAGAAGGTCAACAGTCATGAGCCGACCATGTCTGCGATGAGTGACGACGAATTGCGTGACCAGACCGTGCGTTTCCGGGCGCGGCTTGAGGCGGGCGAAACGCTCGACAGCCTTTTGCCAGAGGCCTTTGCCACGGTGCGCGAGGCGGCCAAGCGCACACTGGGCCAGCGCCATTATGACGTGCAGCTGGTGGGCGGCATTGCTCTGCACCGGGGTGAAATTGCGGAAATGCGCACCGGCGAAGGCAAGACGCTGGTGGCAACAGCGGCCACCTATTTGAATGCGCTGCCCGGCAAGGGCGTCCACGTCATTACCGTCAATGACTATCTGGCCAAGCGTGACGCGGAGTGGATGGGCCAAGTCTATAAGTTTTTGGGTCTGAGTGTCGGCGTTATTGTGCCCAATTTGACGGACGAGCAGCGCCGGGCCGCCTATGATGCGGATATCACCTACGGCACCAATAATGAGTTCGGCTTTGATTATCTACGCGACAATATGAAATATGATCGCGCCCAGATGGTCCAGCGGCCGTTCAACTATGCCATTGTGGACGAGGTCGACTCAATCCTGATCGACGAAGCCCGGACCCCGTTGATCATTTCCGGCCCAACCGACGATAAGTCAGAACTTTACATGGCAGTGGATGTCATTGTGAAGCAGCTCGACGAGGCTGATTATGAGAAGGACGAAAAACAGCGTTCGGTCGTTCTAACCGAAGATGGCACGGAAAAGGCCGAGCGTCTGCTGGAAGGGGCGGGCCTGTTGCAGGGCGAGAACCTCTATGATTTTGAAAATACGCAGGTCGTCCATCATTTGAACCAAGCTTTGCGCGCCAATGCCATGTTCAAGCGCGATACGGATTATATCGTGAAGGACGGCAAGGTCGTCATTATTGATGAATTTACGGGCCGTATGATGGAAGGCCGCCGCTGGTCGGACGGCTTGCACCAAGCTGTTGAGGCCAAAGAAGGCGTCAATATTGAGCCGGAAAATCAGACGCTCGCGTCGATCACCTTCCAGAATTATTTCCGCATGTACCCCAAGCTTGGCGGCATGACCGGCACGGCGGCGACTGAAGCGCGCGAGTTTTTCGACATTTATAAAATGAATGTCGTCACCATCCCGACCAATGTCCCTGTTAAGCGCATTGATGATGAGGATGAGTTTTATAAGAACACGCATGATAAGTTTGGCGCAATTGCCAAGCTGATCAAGGAGCGGGCAAGCCTGGGCCAGCCGGTGCTGGTTGGCACGGTCTCGATTGAAAAGTCAGAGCTTTTGTCGGAATTCCTGAACAAGGAAGGCGTCGACCACAACGTTCTTAATGCCCGCTATCACGAGCAGGAAGCGCATATTGTGGCACAAGCGGGCCGGTTGGGCGCCGTGACCATTGCCACCAATATGGCTGGCCGCGGCACCGATATTCAGCTGGGCGGTAACTTAGATTTCCGTATTGCCGATGAATTGTCGAGCATGGAAGATGGCCCTGCCAAGGACAAAGAGATCGCGCGTATCAAGGAAGAAATTGAGGCTGAAAAGCAGCGCGTGTTTGAAGCGGGTGGCCTGTTTGTGATTGGCACGGAGCGGCACGAAAGCCGCCGCATTGATAACCAGCTCCGCGGCCGGTCTGGTCGTCAGGGCGACCCGGGGCGGACCAAATTCTATCTCTGCCTTGATGATGATCTGCTGCGGATTTTTGGCCCGGACACGTTGTTCTCTAAGATGATGAACAGCAATTTGGCCGATGGCGAGGCCATTGGCTCGCGCTGGTTGTCCAAAGCGATTGAGACCGCGCAGAAAAAGGTTGAAGCACGCAATTACGACATTCGCAAACAGGTCGTCGAATATGATGACGTGATGAATGATCAGCGCAAGGTGATCTACGAACAACGCGGCGACATTATGGACGCTGAGACAGTCGATGATGTCACCATTGATATGCGGCATGAGACAATCAACGCAATTGTGGGCGATGCCTGCCCGCCCAATACTTATCCAGAGCAATGGGATGTGGAGGGTCTGAAGGCGCGTGTCCGCGAAGTCTTTGGACTTGAAGTGCCTGTTGAGACTTGGGTGACTGAGTCCGAAATTGAGCCGGAAATGATTGAAGACCGCGTTCGCGAGCAGGCGGATGCGATGAGGTCTGCCAAGCAGGCAGCACTTGAGCCCGATATGTGGCGGCAAGTGGAAAAGAGCGTTCTCCTCCAATCGCTGGACCAGCATTGGAAAGACCATCTCTCAACGCTCGATGCGCTGCGCGCGGTGATCCACTTGCGTGCTTATGCGCAAAAGACGCCGATTAACGAATATAAGCGGGAGGCCTTCGCGCTGTTTGAGCGGATGTTGGTGGCCATTCGTGAAGATGTGACGCGGATTTTGGCTTATGCGCAATTTGAAATGCAGGCACCGCCTGAATTGCCGCAAATGCCCAATTTTATCACGACCCATATCGATCCGCTGACGGGCGAAGATAATAGTGCAGACAGCGATGCCGCAACGCGCGGGCTCATCACGACGCGCATTCCGCCGCTGCAGTTTACCGAGCCGTCTTTGCTGGATGAATTCGGCACGGATCCTGCTGAGTGGGAAGGCAAGGTCAGCCGCAATGCGCCATGCCCTTGCGGGTCAGGCCAAAAGTATAAGCACTGCCACGGCGCGTTTTAACGCGCTGGGCAGGCTTGTTTAGAAGGCAGGGTCGTTTGCGCCGTCATCGCTGGGCAGGACGGCGTTATGAATGCCACATTCGGTCTTGTCCCACCCGCGCCAGCGGCCGGCGCGCGGGTCTTCCCCCGGCTTGACGATGCTGGTGCAGGGCGCACAGCCAATCGAAGGATAGCCTTGCACTTCCAGTGGATGGCGGGGCAGCGCAAACTCCGCAAAATAGGCTTCAATCCGGTCTTTGCCCCAATCGGCCAGCGGGTTCATTTTCAAACGGCCTGCTTCTACCTCAAAGCGCGGCAGGGCGGCGCGCGTTGCGGATTGAAAGGCTTTGCGGCCCGAAATCTGGGCGCCAAACCCCGCCAGAGCGCGTTCTAACGGTTTGACCTTGCGAATGGCGCAGCAGCCATCAGGGTCATATGACCAGCGCAGCCCAGTTTCATCCTGTGTCACAATATCGGCCGGCTCAGGCTGTAGGCTGCGGACATCAGTGAGCCCCAACAAGCTGACAACACCATCCCGATAGGCCAAGGTTTCGGGGAAGTGTTTGCCCGTATCCAAAAACAAGACCGGTAAAGCCCGATCAAAACGCGCAATGAGGTGCAGCAGCACAATGGCTTCCGTCCCGAAAGACGAGACAGTCGCCACATCGCCCAGCATCTGTTCTTTCAGAACAACTTCCAGAATTTCCGCCGTATCGCGTCCGCGAAACATATGGTTGAGGCGGATGGCATCCGCCTCTGTGTGGCGCGGCTGGGTGTTGATGCGATCAACAGCGCGCGCCGACACGTCACCCATGACGCAGCTTCCAAACAGGCACTGCCGCATCTGCCGCCGCCTGATAGGCATGGCCATATCGGTTCAGGCTGGCATCGACTACCTCAGGGTCTAGCGGGGCATCCGGCAAAAAGCTGTCAAACCCGCTGCGCCGCAAAAAGGCAATCTGATCGACCAGAACATCGCCGGCAGCCCGCAATTCGCCCGTATAGCCTGCTTCGCGCAGGATGCGGGCAGAGGAATAGCCGCGGCCATCGCGGAACTTTGGAAAGGCAACTTCCACCAGCGCCAGCCGGTCGAGATGCGGGATCAGCCGCCGCGCATCTTCATCCGGCTCAAGCCGGACTGCCGTGGCGTTCGATTGGCTCAAAAATCCATCTAGGGTGACAGCGGGCTGTTCCAGCGCCTCGTCATCCCGAAAGCGCAGCTCAGCCATAAATTGCCTCCTTAAAGGGATCAAAGCCCACACGGCGATAGGTGTCGAGGAAGCGTTCCTCGCCTTCGCGCAATTCCAGATATTTGTCAGTGACGCGCTCGACTGCATCCACAATGCCGTCTTCATCAAATCCGGGGCCAGTGATCTTGCCGAGGCTGGTATCCTCAGCGCCTGATCCACCCAGCAGAAGCTGGTAATTTTCTGTGCCCTTCCGGTCGACACCCAAAATGCCGATATGCCCAGCATGGTGGTGGCCGCAGGCGTTGATGCAGCCCGAGATTTTGAGCTTCAATTCGCCCAAAGTCCGCTGCCGATCCAAATCGGCGAACCGCTGGGCAATCTTCTGCGCGACTGGAATCGAGCGGGCATTGGCCAAGCTGCAATAATCAAGGCCCGGGCAGGCAATGATATCGCTAATCAGGTCCAGGTTCGGTGCGGCGAGATCGGCCTCCACCAGCGCCTGCCACACGGCGTAGAGATCGCGCTTGGCGACATGCGGCAGCACGATGTTCTGCGCATGCGTCACGCGCAGCTCATCAAAGCTATAGCGCTCGGCCAAGTCCGCCATGACATCAATTTGCGCGGACGAGGCGTCGCCGGGAATGCCGCCGACAGGCTTTAGGCTGATGTTCACAATCGCATAGCCCGGCTGCTTGTGCGGCTTCACATTCTGGTCAAGCCAGACAGCAAAGTCCGGGTCGCTGCGATCCACGCTATCCGGCGCGCCGGCATCAAAAGCGGGCGGAGCAAAGAAGGCTGCAATCCGCTCTAGCTCTGCCGCAGGCGGATCAATGCCCAGCGTCTTCACATGGGCGAATTCTTCTTCCACTTGCCGCGCATATTCTGCTGCACCCAGTTCATGGATGAGGATTTTGATGCGTGCCTTGTAGATATTATCGCGCCGACCATGGCGGTTGTAGACGCGCAGGCACGCCTCAGAATAGCTGAGATAATCTTCAATCGGCACAAAGTCTTTGATGAGCGGGGCGACCATGGGCGTGCGGCCCATGCCACCACCGACATAAAAGGCGGCGCCCAGCTTACCATCACGCTTGACCAGCTGAATGCCAATGTCGTGCAGCTTCATAGCGGCCCGGTCTTCCTCCGAGGCAATCACCGCGATTTTAAACTTGCGCGGCAGATAGCTGAATTCCGGGTGGAAGGTGGACCATTGGCGCAGCAACTCTGCCCAAGGCCGGGGATCGGCGACTTCGTCTGCCGCAGCCCCTGCATATTGGTCAGACGAAATGTTGCGGATGCAGTTGCCGGATGTTTGGATGGCATGCATTTCAACTGAAGCGAGATCAGCGAGGATGGCGGGTGCGTCCTCCAGCTTGATCCAGTTATACTGGATGTTCTGGCGCGTGGTGAAATGGCCATAATCGCGGTCGTATTTGCGCGCGATATGCGCCAGCATCCGCATTTGACGGCTGTCGAGCGTGCCATAAGGAATGGCAACACGCAGCATATAGGCATGAAGCTGCAAATAAAGGCCGTTCATCAGCCGCAACGGCTTGAACTGATCTTCGGTGATGTCGCCAGCTAAACGGCGACGGACCTGATCGCTGAATTCCGCGACACGGGCATCCACAATCGCTTGGTCATATTGGTCATATTTATACATTAGATCACCCAGCTTCCGGCGTTAGGATCCGCCGGCTTCAATGTCAGGTCAGGGCGGACGGTGGGCCCCAGCGCGCGAACACGGTCTTTAATATGTGCCGGGCGTGGGCCTTCGGGCGTCGCGACGGCATCGATGATGTAGGGCGCGTTCACGCGGCGCGCGCCTTCTTCTGCGGTCAGCACCGCTTCGCCATGTTCGCCCACATCAATGGCGTCTTCGACATGGAGCGACCAGCCTTGGCCCGTCCACCAGGTCACTGCCCCGGTGGCGAGATCATTTCCCGTCAACAATTTCATGAATTTGCTTCTTCCACTTGCTTGGCGAGAGTCCGCAGCCTGTCTTCAGCGTCAGAGCGGACCACCACAACCCCCACGATAATGACCGCCGGGCTCTTCACATCTTCACGGGCGATCATGTCGCCCAAATCGGTCAGCAGAGTGCGCATGGCGCGCGCACCTTTGCGTGTCCCGCGTTCCAGCACTGCCACGGGCATATCTGGGGATACGCCATCAGCAATCAGCTTTTCGGTAATGTCCGCCGCTGTGGCGACACCCATATAAATCACCAAAGTCCGCCCTTTGCCGGCAAGGCCCGACCAATTCTGGTCACTCAGGCCCTTGCACTGGCCCGCCACAAAGCTGACCGCGCTAGAGGCTTCGCGATGCGTGAGGGGGAGCATCGCTTCCGCCGCACAGCCCACGGCTGCGGAAATGCCCGGGATCACCTCAACTGTTACACCTGACGCGCGGCAGTCTTCCGCCTCTTCGCCGCCGCGCCCGAAAATGAACGGGTCGCCGCATTTCAGGCGAATGACCAAGCGGCCAGCCTGGGCTTCTTCCACCAGAAGCGCGTTGATCCGGTCTTGCGGCACGCTGTGCTTGCTGCGCTGCTTGGCGACCGAGATATAGCGCGCCTTGGGATTGCCCAGCGCCAAAATCTCTGGATCGACCAGCCCGTCATGCACAATGACATCTGCGGCGGCCAAGGCGCGCGCAGCCTTAACCGTCAGCAGGTCTGGATCGCCGGGTCCGGCGCCGACAAGAATGACTTTCCCTATTTTCATTCATCCGCCCTGCCTATCGGCCAGCAGAGTCGCAAAATAGAGATTGTTGGGCGCGGTTTAGCGAAACTTCAGCCAATTGGGCGTAGGCCAGTTGAAATGCTGCCCGAGACAGCGTCTCCTTCCACTGAGACAACCGGATACGCGCAGTAATCCGCCGCATAATAGGCACTGGGCCGATGGTTGCCCGAAAGGCCTAATCCACCAAAAGGCGCGGCCGAAGGTGCGCCATTTGTAGGGCGGTTCCAATTGATGACGCCGGCACGCAGCTGCGCCCAAGCTTGATTGAACTGTATTTCAGTCCCGCCAAGCAACGATGCAGCCAAGCCATAGGCTGTCGCATTGGCTTCACGGATTGCAGCCTCAAAATCAGCGACGCGGATCATTTGGAGCACAGGGCCAAACAGCTCTTCATCGGGCCTGTCAGTCGCGTCCGTCATATCAATCAGGGCAGGGGACAAGAAGGGCAGTCCCTTGTGCAGCGCCGTCAAGGGGCGGATCAGGCGCCCGCCCTTGGCCTCTAGTGCCGCAAAGCTAGCCAACAGCCCCTCCGCTGTCCTCCCATCAATCACAGGGCCCATAAAGGGCGCAGGATTGGCAAAGGGGCCGTCAATGATGATCCGGTCCATCAGTGCGCATATCGCGTCCACAAGTGGGCCTTCTTGCCCCTTGCGCACAATGAGGCGGCTGGCAGCGGTGCAGCGCTGCCCGGCGCTAAGATAGGCGGATTGCACAACCACGGCAGCCGCCGCCTCAATATCGTCGGCATCCCAGACAATGATCGGATTATTGCCGCCCATTTCCAGCGCCAGCATTTTGCCCGGCTGATCGGCAAACTGCCGGTTGAGCGCAATGCCGGTGCGTGCCGAGCCGGTAAACAAGATCCCCTCAACATGGGGGTGCGCCACTAGCGCGCGGCCTTCTTCAGCACTGCCAATAACAAGACGAACCACGTCTTTGGGGATGCCTGCGGCATGAAGGCATTCAACCAGATAGGCGCCCGTTGCCGGGGTTTTTTCAGACGGCTTAAAAACAATGCTGTTCCCCGCAATAAGCGCGGGGATGATGTGGCCATTGGGCAAATGCGCGGGGAAATTATAGGGCCCGAGCACTGCCATAACGCCATGGGGTTTGTGCCGCACCCATGTCCGCTGGCCTGCTGCAGCCGCGACTTCGCGTTCCGGCGTGCGCTCCGCATAAGCCTGAATGGAAATGACGACTTTGTTGATCACAGCATCAACTTCGGTGCGCGTTTCCCACAGCGGCTTGCCAGTTTCGCGGGCGATGAGGACGGCCATTTCCTCATGGCGCGCGCGTACAATCTCAGCAAAATGTTCAACCAGAGCAATGCGTTCGGTAAGTGGGCGGGCAGCCCATTGGGGCCAAGCGGCGTGCGCAGCGGCGACTTCTGCTGCCACATTGCTCAGCGGCCCGCGCCACAATTCTGTGCCAGTTGCGGGTTCATAAGAGATAAGATTTTCTGCCATAATCTTATTGCCCTTCGGCGCGCAGGGCCGCCCCCATCGCGCGGATAGCGGCCACCTTGTCATAGACGCGTGACCAATCATCTTCGGCCGCAATGGGCGCCCAAATTGCCTCGACTTCGTCAATATGCATTGAGCAGGGCGCGTGCCCAGCCCAATAGCTGTGCTGAAAATCTTGCCGCGGGACAAAGTCTGTCAATGCCCCGGCAAGTTCAGCAAAGCTGGGGTTGGCATATAAACCCTGCGCATCTGGCCGCCGCAGTTTTCCGCCAGCCCAATCAAAGTAAAACCGATCCAACTCCACCCCGCTGCTAAACAGGGCGCTTTCCAAAGCAGTGACAGCCCGAATATTTTCGGCATCGCTGCGCGGCACCACGCCCAGCCGCCACAACACGGCCATCACAAGCGCCTCGCGATAGGCAGGGGCATAGCCGTCAATTGCCTCAACCAGAGCTTCGCGTTCGGCAATATCCAACAGGCTATTGGCGAGCTGCACGACATCCCAATGGATCGCCTCGGCTTGGCGGCCAAAGGCATAAAGCCCCTGTTCGTCAAAATAGGCCGCTGTAAAATTAGGGTCAAAGCTGGGCGTCCAGCGCCACGGGCCATAATCGAAGCTTTCGCCCGTAATGTTGATATTATCGCTGTTCAGCACGCCATGGACGAAGCCTGCCGCCATAAAGCTAGCGGCCATGCGTGCGGTTTGACGCACCACATGGCGGACAAGGCGTGCGGCGGCATCTGGCCCATCTTCCTCACCATAATATTGGCTAAGGGCATAGGCCGTTAGGCGTTTCAGATGGTCTGTTTCGCCAAGCGCGGCCAAGCGCTGAAAGCTGCCAATGCGGATATGGCCATGGTTCAGCCGCACCAATACTGCAGAGCGCGTCGGGCTGGGTTCATCACCCCGGTGGAGCGCCTCGCCTGTTTCAATGACGGAAAAGGTCCGGCTGGTTTCAACTCCTAAAGCCTCGAGCATTTCGGTTGCCAATATCTCGCGGACTGCGCCTTTCAGCGTCAGCCTGCCATCGCCAAAGCGGCTATAGGGTGTCTGGCCGGATCCCTTGGTGCCCAAATCCATCAGCCGCCCGCGCGCATCGCGCATTTGGGCGAAAAGAAAGCCGCGGCCATCGCCAATATCCGGGTTATAAACGCGGAATTGGTGGCCATGATAACGCAATGCCAAAGGCTGAGGCAGACTGCCGGGCAGCGGGACAAAGCGCCCGAAGTGGCGCACCCAATCGTCATCGGTTAGATCAGATAGGCCCACCTCTTTGGCTGCGCGATCATTGCGAAAGCGCAAAATGGCCTGCGGAAAATCTGCCGCCGAGACGGGGTCTGCCAAAAAATCCGTCACGGCCTCAATGGCGCGTTCAGGCGTGAAAGGGAAAGCTTGCGGGATGGACGACATACAGCGATATGGGGGCGATGGGTTCTAAAGCGCAATACACGGATGGCTATTGGTGGTCGAATGACGGCCTAAGGTTGCACTATCGCGACTATCCGGGCGATAAATCGCGCCCGCCGATCATTTGTATTCCCGGCCTTACCCGCAATGCGCGGGATTTTGAGCATGTCGCAGCGCGTCTGTCAGGGGATTGGCGCGTGATTTGCGTTGATCTGCGCGGGCGCGGCGAAAGTGCCTATGCCAAAGACCCTATGACTTATGTACCGCTGACGTATGTGCAGGATTTGGAAGCACTCTTGGCGGAATTGAAGATCAAGAAATTTGTGTCCATTGGCACATCATTGGGCGGCCTTATCACCATGTTGATGGCCGGATTAAAGCCGGGCCGCATTGTGGGTGCCCTTTTGAACGATATTGGCCCAGTGGTTGACGAAAAAGGGTTGGATCGGATCCGCACCTCAGTTGGCCGGACGCATAGCTGGCCCACTTGGGTCCATGCCGCGCGTGATTTGGGTGAGATGCAGGCCGTGGTCTATCCCAGCTATAAACTGGAAGATTGGATTGCCTATGCCAAGCGCGTCTGCCGCCTGACGGCGCAGGGGCGCATTGTGCTGGATTATGATATGCAAATTGCCGAGCCAATGAAGCTGGCGGCAGAGCCCTATGATCTCTGGCCTGCTTATGAGGCACTGAGCACTGCGCCAGTCGCCATTTTGCGAGGGGCATTGTCTGATCTGCTCTCGGAAGCGACAGCCAAGGATATGGCAAGGCGCTTGCCCAATGCGCGGCTCACGACTGTTGCAGGTGTTGGCCATGCCCCCGCCTTGAATGAACCGGCGGCTACGCGTGCATTGGGGGCATTGCTGAAAGCTGTGATGGTGTGACTGTTATTGCCAAGGGGCTGTTTTGCCCATTGGATCCCAGGGCACCTGAGCTGCGTTAAGCATCGCGGGAAGATATATCTGGATGCGCGTCACACGCATGTGGATGATTTCAATAAAATCCGCGCATTATTCAGATGATGACGTATAGAGGGCTGCAAAGAGAGACATGCAGGGGCATCATGTTTAAAGGTTTGAAACCGATTATCTATCACGGTCGCGAAGTGTGGCCGTTGGTTGAAGGCGGCAAAGGCGTTTCAGCAACCAACCATGCAAGTGCTGGCGCTTGGGCCGCTGCTGGCGGCATTGGGACTGTGTCGGCCGTCAATGCCGATAGCTATGATCCGACAGGCAAGATCATCCCTCAAGTCTTTCTGACGAAAACACGTCGAGAACGGCATGAAGAGCTGATTGAATATGGCATTCGCGGCGCAGTGGAACAAGTGAAGCGCGCCTATGACATTGCCGGCGGCAAGGGCGCCATCAACATCAACGTGCTTTGGGAAATGGGCGGTGCGCAGCAGATTCTGCACGGCATTCTCGAAAAGACCAAAGGCATGGTTCATGGTGTGACCTGCGGCGCAGGCATGCCCTATAAGCTCTCGGAAATTGCGGCCCAATATGGCGTTTCCTATCTGCCAATTGTTAGCTCTGGTCGCGCCTTTCGCGCACTGTGGAAGCGGGCTTATTCCAAAGTGGCGGATCTCCTGGCGGCAGTGGTTTATGAAGATCCGTGGCTGGCGGGCGGGCATAATGGCCTGTCCAATGCTGAAGATCCGTTAAAGCCGGAAGATCCCTATCCCCGCGTCAAAGCGCTGCGTGATGTGATGCGCGAAGGCGGCATTCCAGATTCAACGCCCATCGTGATGGCGGGCGGCGTGTGGTATCTGCGCGATTGGAATGACTGGATTGATAATCCAGAGCTTGGCCAAATTGCCTTCCAATTCGGCACGCGGCCGCTGCTGACGCAAGAAAGCCCCATTCCGCAGGCGTGGAAAGATCGGCTGATGACGCTGGAGCCGGGCGATGTTCTGCTCCACCGTTTCTCCCCCACGGGCTTTTATTCCAGTGCGGTGCGCAATCCATTCCTTCGTAATTTGGAAGCTCGTAGCGCGCGGCAAATTGCCTATAGCCGCGACGAGGGCGGAGACTTTACGCACCAGCTTGATGTGGGCGTGAAAGGCAAAAGCTTCTGGGTGTCCCGAGAAGATCTGATGCGCGCGCGCGAATTTTATGGAGCTGGCTTTACCGAAGCCCTGCGGACACCTGATGAGACTTTGGTGTTTGTAACGCCGGAAGAGCGCAAACTGATCCAGAAGGATCAGGCAGATTGTATGGGCTGTTTGTCGCACTGTGCCTTTTCATCATGGAAAGACCATGATGATTATACCACAGGCTATTTGGCGGATCCGCGCAGCTTCTGCATCCAAAAGACACTGCAGTCCATTGCGCATGATGGCGACGTTGAACAAAATCTGATGTTCGCTGGCCATAACGCCTATAATTTCAAGAAAGACCCATTCTACTCCAACGGCTTTGTGCCGACGGTGAAGCAATTGGTGGATCGCATTCTTACGGGCGATTAATAGCCTAAAGCGGAGTTAAAAAAAGCGCGGCAGGGCTGTCCTTGCCGCGCTTTTTTGTTGCCTTTCGCTGGGCTTAATCCAGCTCCCAGCCGCGTTCGCCATGGCTATGGAGGTCAAGCCCGTCATGCTCGGCTTCTTCATCGACGCGCATGGGGATGATGCGCGCTACGCCCCAGGCCGCGATGATTGTCATCACGGCTGTCCAAAGCGCCGTCACCCACACGCCAATTGCTTGGGCCTTGAGCTGCCCTGCCAGCGTAACCCCTTCTGAAAAGCCAACGCCACCAAGGCTGGTCGCAAAAAAGACGGGCATCAACAGCGAGCCGACAATGCCCCCAACACCATGGACGGCAAAGACGTCGAGCGAGTCATCAATCTGCCACTTAAGTTTGACGACTTGGACCATAGCAAAACACAAGCTGCTGCCAATCAGGCCCAGCGCAATGGCGCCAATGGGGCCAACATAACCCGCCGCGGGCGTGACAGTGGCGAGCCCTGCAATTGCACCTGTCACAATGCCAATGGATGTGGCTTTGCCAATGCGAATGCGTTCAATCAGGATCCAAACTAAGGCCGCAGTTGAGGCCGCCAAATGTGTGTTGAGGATGGCTTTGGCCGCACCATCGCCTGCGGCAAGCGCTGAGCCGCCATTAAAGCCAAACCAGCCTACCCAGAGCAGACCTGCGCCCACCATAGTGAGGGCAGGGCTGTGCGGGGCCAAGAGCGACTTGTTAAAGCCTTTGCGGCTGCCCAGCATGTAAGCAACAATCAACGCGGCCACGCCTGCCGTGGTATGGACAACAATGCCGCCGGCAAAATCGAGTGTGCCATACTCACTTGCCAGCCAGCCGCCGCCCCATACCCAGCGGGCAATGGGGACATAGACCAGCAAGGTCCACAGCGTAGAAAAGGCAACCACCCAGCCAAAGCGCACGCGCTCAACAAACGCACCAATCACAAGCGCTGGCGTGATGATGGCAAATGTCATCTGGAAAAGCGCAAAAACTGTTTCGGAAATGGTGAGGCCTTGGCGCAGCTCTGCCATGTTCGCGAGCATGGCCTGCCCCAGATTGCCCAAATAGGGAGAGCCTGGCCCAAAGACGAGGCTATAGCCACCCACCACCCACAACAGCGAGATTGCGCAGAGAATAACGAAGCTGTGCATGATCACCGAGAGGACATTTCGTGCCCGGACCAGCCCGCCGTAAAACAGGCCAAGGCCGGGAATCGTCATCATCAGAACCAGCGCAGAAGCTGTCAGAATCCAAGCCGTGTCGCCCGAATCTGCTGTGGGGGCCGCTTGCGCCCAAGCTATGCTGGGCGTCATGAGCCCAAGGGCGGCAGCAACCGCACGACGACCGAAATTCATGAACTCTCCCCCATCAAAGCCTTTAGGCATTCTGGTTTGCTAGGCGGAGCCCGGGCGGACTGCAAGAGGGGGGCATGACCTAAATGGATGCTTGACGAAGCAGGGCGGAGGCAATCACCCTCGCGCGTACACATGAAGGGATTGTTGAACGCTCATGAAGCTGGTTGTTGTTGAGTCGCCTGCCAAGGCAAAGACGATCGAGAAATATCTGGGTCCGGGCCACCGCGTTTTGGCGAGCTTTGGGCATATTCGCGATTTGCCTGCAAAGGATGGGTCAGTCGATCCGGACAATGGCTTTGCCATGACCTGGGAAGCCTATGCCGATAAGTCCAAGCAGCTGAAGGCCATTGCCGATGAGGCCAAGGGCGCGGACACGCTGATCCTTGCGACGGACCCGGATCGCGAAGGCGAAGCCATTAGCTGGCATGTGCAGGAAGTTTTGGCGAAGAAGAAGGCGCTCCCCCAAAAGGTAGAGCGCGTTACCTTTAACGCCATTACCAAAGCGGCAGTCACCGAAGCCATGGCGCGGCCCCGCGAGCTCGATCATGATTTGATTGATGCTTATCGCGCCCGGCGCGCGCTGGATTATCTGGTTGGCTTCACTCTGTCGCCCGTGTTGTGGCGCAAATTGCCTGGGGCAAAATCAGCCGGGCGTGTCCAGTCGGTTGCGCTGCGGCTGATTGTCGATCGCGAACGCGAGATCGATTTGTTCCGCGCGCAGGAATATTGGTCAGTCGCCGCCACGCTGGAGCAAGACGGCGTCGCCTTTGTCGCACGGCTGGTGCGCCATAAGGGCGAAAAAGTTGAAAAGCTGACGCTCGGCAATGCGGGCGGTGCGCAAATTGCCAAGGCCGCAGTGGAAGCTGGGCGTTTCACGGTCCAGTCCGTTGAAACCAAGCCGCTGACACGCAATCCACCGCCGCCGTTCACAACCTCCACCTTGCAGCAAGAAGCCGCACGTAAGCTTGGCTTTTCTGCGACGCACACGATGCGGCTGGCGCAATCTTTGTACGAAGATGGTGCAATTACCTATATGCGGACCGATGGCGTGCAGATGGATGGATCGGCCATTAGTGCCGCGCGCAAGGCCATCGCGGATCGCTATGATGCTGGCTATGTGCCCGATAAGCCCCGCATTTATCAAACCAAGGCCAAGAATGCGCAAGAAGCGCACGAAGCCATTCGCCCGACCGATTTTAGTCGTGAGCGGGCGGCGAGTGGCGATCATGCCCGGCTGTACGAGTTGATCTTCAAGCGCGCGCTGGCGAGCCAAATGGCCTCTGCCCGGTTGGAGCGCACAACCGTTGAACTGGCGGACGCGACAGGCCAGACGGGCCTGCGCGCGACCGGCCAAGTCGTGCTCTTCCCCGGTTATTTGGCGCTTTATGAAGAAGGGCTGGATGATGCGGAGGATGACGACGCCAAGCGCCTGCCGCGCATGGCAGAAGGCGATGCCCCTGCCAAAACCAAGGTTGAGGCAGAACAGCATTTCACCCAGCCGCCGCCGCGTTATTCCGAAGCCAGCTTGGTCAAGAAGATGGAAGAATTGGGCATTGGTCGGCCATCGACCTATGCCTCCATCCTCCAAGTGCTCAAAGACCGGGCCTATGTGACGCTTGAGAAGAACCGCTTCATCCCGAGCGAAAGCGGCCGGCTGCTCACCGCGTTTCTCGAACGGTTTTTTGAGCGTTATGTGAGCTACGACTTCACAGCTGGGTTGGAAGATGAGCTTGACGATGTGTCGGGCGGCCGCGCGCAATGGCAGGCGGTGCTGGAGGCGTTTTGGCGCGACTTTAAGCCCAAGACTGCCGAAGTGATGGAGCAAAAGCCATCCGAAGTAACCGCAGCGATTGATGAGTTTCTGGCGCCCTTCCTGTTCCCTGAACGCGCAGAAGGCGGTGATCCGCGTGAATGCCCAGCGTGCAAAATTGGGCGGTTGGCGCTGCGAGGCGGTCGATTTGGGGCGTTTATTGCCTGCTCCAACTATCCCGAGTGTAAATTTACGCGCAAGTTCGGCCAGCCGGGCAGCGAAGGCGATGGCGGAACAACGGGTCCCGAGGTTTTGGGCCAGCACCCGGAAACAGGCGAGACTATCGAGCGCAAATCGGGCCGTTTTGGGCCCTATGTTGAGATGGGGGCGGGCAAAGAGGCCAAGCGCGCCTCAATCCCCAAGGATATTCCGGCTGAGGAATTTGGGCTCGACTGGGCAGTTAAGCTGCTCGATCTGCCGCGGACCATTGGCGACCATCCCGAAACAGGCAAGCCCATTACAGCCAGCATAGGCCGCTATGGGCCGTATCTGGCGCATGATGGCAAGTATGCCCGGCTTGGTGCGACGCGTGACGTGTTTGAAACAGGCATGAATGCCGCGGTGGTGAAATTGGCTGAGGCGGCCAGTGGCGGTGGCCGGGCACGCGGCGGCGCCAGCCGAGAGCCGCTGCGTGTTCTGGGCGCACATCCCCGCACCAGCAGCGAGATTAAGCTGATGGAAGGCCGCTATGGGGCCTATGTGACGGATGGCACAACCAATGCGACGTTGCCCAAGTCAGTCACGCCCGAAGCGCTGACGCTGGAGGAGGCGGCCCAGTTGATTGATGAACGCGCCGCCAAAGGCCCGGCCAAGGGCAAGGGGCGTGCAGCCAAAAAGCCAGCCGCCAAAAAGCCAGCCGCCAAAAAGGCAGCGCCCAAAAAATCCTCAGCCAAGAAGGCCTGAGCGCCCAAGTAGGAACAATAGGGTCGTCTCCCCCGTTTTGGGGGAGGCGATCCTATCCTTTAGGGGGTCAAAATATTTTTATTTTTGGTGTTCAGACGGCTTGCTTTTTTGAAAGCCTCGGAAAGTCCACGCGTCGCTGCGGCGCACAGATCGCCATGAGTTGAATTCGATTCATTCTTGCAATGAATCAGGCCATTTAAGAGTAAATTTCCGCTTGCTTTGCACAGCGGATAAGGCACTATGGCTTGTGGCTGACCTCGGGGGTAACCCAAGAACTTGTGGTTAACGGGTTGCCGCGGTGGTCGCCTTTCGGGGTGTGCCGGGTTCTGTAGGTTTCGGGAAAATATCCGGAATTCCGGCGTCTCAGAACATGAATAAAGCTGTGTCGGGGCCTCGGCCCCAGGGTAAAAAAGAGTCGAATGTCGCTGCGGCGATTTGGGGGCAAGAATGGATTTTCGGGATACGCACGCAACGACCGGTGGGGATGATGTGGCAAGCGGTGTTGAAGTGACGAAGGCCAAGAAGAAATCGGGTGGCGCGGTAAAGGACACGCGCACGATTGATGTGGCTTATCCGCTCGATATTGATCGCAGTCGGGATGACTTGCTGACCGACTTTGGCAAAGAAACGCTGCGCGACCGGTATTTGCTGCCGGGCGAAAGCTATCAGGATCTTTTTGTGCGCGTTGCCTCTGCCTATGCGGATGATCAGGCCCATGCCCAGCGCATTTATGATTATATTTCAAAGCTGTGGTTCATGCCGGCAACGCCGGTTCTCTCCAACGGCGGTACAGGCCGTGGCTTGCCAATCAGCTGCTATCTGAACTCAGTGGACGATAGCTTGGAAGGCATCGTCAACACGTGGAACGAGAATGTCTGGCTCGCCTCGCGCGGCGGCGGCATTGGCACCTATTGGGGCTCAGTGCGCGGCATTGGCGAGCCTGTGGGCCTGAATGGCAAGACGTCGGGGATTATTCCCTTCGTTCGCGTTATGGATTCGCTCACGCTTGCGATTTCGCAAGGCTCGCTGCGCCGTGGTTCGGCTGCCTGCTACCTTGATATTTCGCACCCGGAGATTGAGGAATTCCTCGAAATTCGCAAACCTTCTGGCGATTTCAACCGCAAGGCGTTGAACCTCCACCATGGCGTGCTGATCCCAGATGCCTTTATGGAAGCCGTGCGTGAGGGCGCGGAATGGGAATTGAAGAGCCCGAAGGACGGCTCGGTCCGGGGCACGGTTGATGCCCGCGCGCTGTTCCAAAAGCTGGTTGAAACCCGCCTTGCAACGGGTGAACCCTACATCATCTATTCAGACCATGTGAACAAGGCGATGCCGAAGCATCACCGTGAACTGGGCCTGAAAGTGTCGACGTCAAACCTGTGCTCAGAAATCACGCTGCCGACAGGCCGTGACCATCTTGGCAATGACCGCACGGCGGTGTGCTGCCTGTCCTCACTCAACATGGAAACATGGGATGAGTGGAATGGCGACAAGCAGTTTATCGAAGATGTTATGCGCTTCCTCGACAATGTGCTGACGGATTATATTGACCGCGCACCGCCTGAAATGGCGCGTGCGAAATATTCCGCCATGCGGGAACGTTCAGTCGGCTTGGGGGTTATGGGCTTCCACAGCTTCTTGCAGGCCCGTAACATTCCATTTGAAGGCGCGATGGCCAAATCTTGGAACCTCAAGGTGTTCAAGCACATTGCCGCGAAGGTGAACGAAGCGTCGATGTTGCTCGCCACTGAACGCGGCGCTTGCCCGGATGCCGAAGAGCGCGGCGTGATGGAACGCTTTAGCTGCAAAACAGCCATTGCCCCCACTGCGTCGATCTCGATCATCTGCGGCGGCACCAGCGCCTGTATTGAGCCGATCCCGGCCAATATCTACACGCACAAAACGCTGTCGGGCAGCTTCTCCATTCGCAATCCGCATCTTGAAAAGCTGCTGATTGAAAAGTCGAAAAATTCAGACGCTGTCTGGAATTCGATTCTTGAACATGGTGGCTCGGTCCAGCATCTCGACTTCCTCACAGCGGAAGAGAAGGATGTGTATAAGACCAGCTTTGAGATTGATCAGCGTTGGCTGATTGAGCTGGCAGCAGACCGCACACCCTATATTGATCAGGCGACCTCGCTGAACCTGTTCATCCCGGCAGATGTGGAAAAATGGGATCTTTTGATGCTCCACTTCCGCGCGTGGGAATTGGGCGTGAAATCGCTTTATTATCTCCGGTCGAAGTCGATCCAGCGTGCCGGCTTTGCCGGTGGGGTTGAGGCAGATAACACGCCTGACGCGCCCAAGTTCGAACTGGCAACGACGACCGATTATGATGAGTGTTTGGCCTGCCAATAAGCCGCAACCAAGCCTCTAATGACTCTATTTGATTAAGGACGACGAACATGTCTCTTCTTGAAGCGCGCAAGTCCTACAAGCCCTTTGAATATCCTTGGGCCTATGATTTCTGGAAGCGCCAGCAACAGATCCACTGGCTGCCCGAAGAAGTGCCGCTGGGCGAGGATTGCCGCGATTGGGCGCAGAAAATTAGCGAGCATGAGCGCAATTTGCTGACGCAGATTTTCCGCTTCTTCACGCAAGCCGATGTTGAAGTGCAGGATTGCTATCACGACAAATATGGCCGCGTGTTCAAGCCGACGGAAGTGAAGATGATGCTGACGGCCTTTTCCAATATGGAAACGGTGCACATCGCTGCTTATTCGCACTTGCTGGATACGATTGGTATTCCAGAGACCGAATATTCAGCCTTCCTCGATTATCAAGAAATGGCGGATAAGTGCAATTATATGCACCAGTTCGGCGTTGATAATGATCAGGATATCGCCCGCACGCTCGCCATGTTTGGCGGGTTTACTGAAGGCGTGCAGCTCTTTGCATCGTTCGCGATGCTGATGAACTTCCCGCGCTTTAACAAGATGAAGGGCATGGGCCAGATTGTTAGCTGGTCCGTGCGTGATGAATCGCTGCACTGCGAGGGCATTACCCGCTTGTTCCACGCCTTCGTCAAGGAACGTGATTGCCTGACCAAATCAGTCAAGGAAGACATTATCGATTGCTGCCAGAAGGTTGTCCGTCTGGAAGATAGCTTCATTGATCTGGCGTTTGAAATGGGCCCCGTGCCCGGCATGACCGCCAAGGAAATTAAGCGCTATATCCGCTATATTGCCGATTGGCGCTTGGGCCAGCTGGGCCTGCAACCCATTTATATGGTGGAAGAACACCCGCTGCCGTGGCTCGCCCCGCTGCTCAACGGTGTGGAGCACGCCAACTTCTTCGAAACCCGCGCCACTGAATATGCCAAGGCCGCAACGCGCGGCAATTGGAACGATGTGTGGGATAGCTTTGATCGCCGCAAATCCACCAAAGCCGCCAATGATGGCGTGGTGGAAGCGAACGAAGCGGATATGTTTGCAGCAGCAGGCGTGGCAGCCGAGTAAGGCTCTTTCACGCCAAGATTATGAGGCCGCTCCAGCATTGGGGCGGCCTTTTTCATGTCCATTTGCCACCGCAAGATATTTCTATCCTGCAACGCGGACCTGACGCCCGTCCCGTTCGTTCCTGTGGCTCTACCCGCAGGAAGGACTGCACTATGACCCAGAAATTACAGTCAACCGACGCGCAGGCCTATCTGGAGGGCCATTATCTGCTCGCCCAACGCGCGTTGCGCCCCGCACTCACAGCGGGTGATCCTGAAGATGAAGACGAACTTGAGGGCGACGAGGATCATCTCGACGATGATGATTACGATGACGATGACGATGACGATGAAGATGAAGATGAAGATGAAGATGAAGATGACGATGATCCAGATGATGACGCTGATCTTGAAGATGAAGATCGCGATGGCGCGGATCAGGACGGTGTAGATGATCTCGACGGCGATGATGATGAGGAAGCAAAGCTCTCGCCATCTCTTGGTGCCGCCGGACCGCTATAGCCGCCCGCTTAGAGACCTAGCCTTCAGTCTATTCTTGCCAAGCGAGCCGCAACGTGGAATCGGTTGGTGAATGGATGAGGAGCGCGCGTGTTTGATAGCCTGACATTGTCAGTGATCCCCCAAGAGGATGAAGCGCTGCGGATCCCTGTCCGCGCGATGATTGCTGAGGCGATCCGCAATCGTCCACTCGATCAGCGGGCGCGCTCTTGGCAGGGCTTTGATGCTGATTTCAGCCGTGCTCTAGGGATGGCCGGTTATTTGGGCCTGAATTTGCCCAGCCGCTATGGCGGGGGCGATAAAGGGCCTTTTGCGCGCTTTGTGGTGGTGGAAGAGCTGCTCTCGGCCGGCGCGCCTGTTGCCGCGCACTGGATTGCAGATCGACAAAGCGGGCCGTTGATCCTGAATTATGGAACTGATGCTCAGCGCGAATTTTACCTGCCCAAAATCTGCCGGGGCGAGGCGTTTTTCTGCATTGGGATGAGCGAGCCAGGATCAGGCTCTGATTTGGCGAGCGTCCGCACGCGCGCCGAGCGCACGGCCAGCGGCTGGCGTGTGGATGGCCAGAAAATCTGGACCACCAATTCAATGCACAGCGATTATATGATTGCGCTTGTGCGCACCTCGGGCACGGCAGAAGACCGCAATGCGGGCCTGTCGCAGTTGATTATTGATTTGAAGGCGCC